>Ga0081455_10001259_pt1 | contig 31646 bp, 27 predicted proteins | sample TabmetS3T2R1_FD_70207 | JGI IMG/M metagenome (GOLD analysis project Ga0081455, IMG submission 70207) | Tabebuia heterophylla rhizosphere microbial communities from the University of Puerto Rico - S3T2R1 | ecosystem: Host-associated > Plants > Roots > Rhizosphere ... | reverse complement strand
CCGGATGATTGCCGACCCTGCTGCACCGCCACCTGAGATGACGAACCGGACGTCGGCGATGTCCTTTCGTACCACACGGAGCGCATTGATCAAGGCTCCCAGCACCACAATCGCGGTGCCGTGTTGATCATCATGGAAGACCGGGATGTCGAGCTCGGCGCGGAGTCGCTCCTCGATCTCGAAGCAGCGAGGCGCTGAGATGTCCTCCAGATTGACCCCGCCGTAGACCGGCGCAATTGCCTTGACGATCTCCACGATCTTGTCAGAGTCCTGGGTGTCCAGGCAGACCGGCCAGGCGTCGACGTTCCCGAATCGCTTGAAGAGCAGGGCCTTGCCCTCCATCACGGGTAGGGCGGCCGCCGGCCCGATGTTGCCAAGCCCGAGCACGGCGGACCCGTCGGTGACAACCGCAATGGTGTTTCGCTTGATCGTCAACCGGCGGGCGTCGGCTGGATTCTCGGCGATCGCCATGCACACCCGAGCCACCCCCGGTGTGTACGCGCGGGACAGATCATCTCGGTGCTTGAGCGGGACCTTCGGGGTGACTTCGATCTTGCCGCCCAGGTGGAGCAGGAAGGTGCGGTCGGAGACTTTCTGGACACTGAATCCTTCGAGTGCGGAAATGGCCTTGGTGATCGACTCGGAATGTTCGACGTCAGTGGTGTTGCAGCTGACGTCGACGATCAGCATGTCGGGATGGGACTCGGCGACGTCCAAGGCGGTGATCGCGCCGCCCGCTTCAGCCACCACGCTCGACAGTCGCGCCGTCGCCGCCGGATCGGTCGGCGCCTCCACTCGGACAGTGATCGAATAGCCGGGACTCGGCGCAGCCATTGTGGTCTCCTTTGACAGGCGGACGTTCCGCCCTGAGGACTCTACCCAAAGAGGCCGAACAGTAGGCTGCCCATATGGCCGTGCTCACGCTTGAGCCGGCGCTGGCGGGAGATCAGCAGAGCCAGCGGGGGGCACTGACAGCCTGCCTGTGCCTGCTGCTGGTCGTCATGATCAGTTCATCGAGCCTGGTCGCACATCGGAATTTGGACAACGCAATCCCGCTGGACGCAGTCACTGTCGCTATCGGGCCCGGCGGTGCACTCGTGGAAGTTGCCGTCGCGGATGCACTCGTCCCCGACAGCCGGGTGCTGGCTGGATTGCCGGGCAGTCTCGAGCTGGCGCGGGAACAGACTGCCTGGCTTGCCGCCGGGACGGTGCCGCAGGTGAGCGAACTGGACAGTGACATGGTGACCGGGGCACTCCTGGATTTGCAGGTGTTGAGCCGGCCATACGGTGTCCCGGTCGCCGGCTGGAGCGGACCGTGGCGCTATTTCTGGCCACGCGACTCAGCTCTGGTAGCTGTTGCGCTGGCGCGTACCGGGCACACCGCGGATGCGGAACGGATCGTCGACTTCTTGCAAGGAGTACAGCCGGAGTCAGGGCGGTTCCAGGCACGCTATCTGCCAGATGGCAGCGGCGCACCGGATGCTCGTGGCGTCGAGCTAGACGGAATCGGTTGGGCTCTGTGGGCAACTGGACAGCTGGCTGCCGAGTTGCCGAAGCAGGACCGCGCTGCGCTAGTGCAGCGGCATCAGAGACTTCTTGATCAGAGCACCACGGCTGCGCTGGCGTTGATCAACAATCCCTCCTCCCTGCCTCCTCCATCCGCAGACTACTGGGAGGTCAAGGAGACGAAGCCGACTTTGGCAACCGCGGCAGTGCTGTGCGCTGGTCTTGAGGCGAGTGCGGAGCTGTACCGAATTCTGGGCGACATGCGCGCCGCCGACGATGCCGCCGCTGGAGCGCACCGGCTCCGGACTGCAATCAGGTCGACCTTTGGACAGAACGGTTATCCGCGGCGCGTTGGGGGCCGTGGCGACAGTATTGATCTTGGAGCCGATTTTCTGCTGCCGCCTCTGGGCGCTAGCGTGGACCCGGCAGTCGTCGACGCCTGGGAACAAGCACCGCGGGTGATGTCGCGCCCGGGCGGAGGGCTGGCTCCAGGCGGGTCGTGGCGCCGGGACGGTGTCAGCTGGACGAACGTGACTGCGAGTCGCGCGATGACTGCGGCGTTCCTCGGTCGGCGCGACGAGGCCCTGGCGTGGTTGCGCTGGCTTGACCAGCACCGTACGTCGGCAGGTTCGCTTCCTGAGAAGGTTTTGCCCGACGGCCGGCCGGCCTCAGTCGCTCCGCTTGCCTGGACCGCGGCGGCCGTTGTGATCACGGCCGACCAATTGTCGTCCTAACCCCTGGGTTGATCAGCCCACTTCGCGCGGAGCTATCAAACTGGTCGGGTCAGAGTGAGCGGGTCATAGAAGCAGGCGTCCCGGGCAGCCAGAACAGCTCCGCTGACGACCCTAGGTACGTTCGGTTCGACTGCGACGACCTTGGTCCCGGCAAACGCTGGGATCGCCAACCGATGGGCGATGCGCTCTTCGATGGATGCCATCAGGTGTGCGCTCATCGCTCCCAGGTAGCCGCCAAGGATGATTGTGTGCGGGTTGGCGACACCGATCACGTCGTCAATCGCATCACCCAAGGCAGCGCCTGCACGCTTCAGCAGCTGGAGCATCGCAGCTTGGCCTTCATCCATGGCCTCGACGATCTTCCTGATCGCTTCGTCGGGCCGTTGGTCGATGAGCCGAGCCGCTTCATCGGCGGGCAGCAGGTCGCCGTTTGTCAGCAGATTCTGAGGGCCGATCAGCGATTGCAAGCAACCGTTGCGACCGCAGGAGCAGGCCGGTCCTGAGGGATCGACGTTGAGATGACCGAAGTCGCCAGCGCCTCCTCCGGCGCCACGGAAGATCTCGCCGTCGACGATGAGGCCGCTGCCGACGCGGCGCAACCCACCGAAGTAGGCCGCTATGGCATCGGGTCGCGAGCGCAGCTCAATTCGTACGGCATGCAGGGCGGCCAACTGGCTGTCACTGGTCACGCCGACATGAGCACCCGCGATTCCCAGGTCACTGAGCGTGGTGCTCACCTTGGCGCTGAGCGGGAAGTTTTGCCATTCCGGGTTCTCCGACAAGCCCACAGTTGCCCGGTCCTCAGCGACGTATCCCGGCACGCCGATTTCCACCGCGATCAACTGCTTGTCAACCGGCAGCCGAGCAAGCTGGGCCCGCAGCTGGCTGTCCAGCGCGGCGAAGCCCGCGTCCCCGTCCGACCCGCGGAGGTCGGCCGTCACGCTGTCGCGCCACAGCTCTCGTCCGCCCAGGGTGGCAGCGGCGAACTGGAATCCATCGAGATCGACGCGTACGCCGAGGACGCACCATGGCTCACCGTCGAAGTCAATCGGACGAGTCGGTCGGCCGGCTCCGGGCCTGCGAATCGGATCGAGCTCCTTGACGATCCGGCGTGCTCGAAGTTCGCCGATCAGATCGGTCATCGTGGAAATGCCAAGTCCGCAGCCTTGCGCAATGTCGTGGCGGCTGCTCGCTCCATGGTCGCGTACGTAGCGAAGGATCTGGGTGAGATTTCCTTGCCGTAAATCCCCCGAACCTCCGCTGCGGCGAAGCCCCAAATCCGGGGTTGGCCCAGCTGGCATGGTGATGATGGTAGCCGTTTCGGACGGCGTGGACAGGAAAACGAAAAACAATCTGGGTCTCGCCAATCGTGGCAGCGTCGTGCGTGTTTTTCCTATAGGTGAACTAATCGGTCTGTTCTCTAACTGGCCTTGTACGGTTGGGAAGTGGGCCATCTCGACCACTTTCAGTACCTGCTATTGATGGCGTGTTGCTTGCTGATCACACTGCCACTGGAGTTCGTGCTGGGGGCCCGCGTCTACCGCCGGGCCGTCAGCTTGGCCTTGGTTCTGATCCCAGTAGTGATCATCTTTTCCATCTGGGATATCGTCGGCATCCTGCGTGATCACTGGAGCTACAGCCCCCGATTCACCACAGGTTGGAAGTTGATCTTCGGCATGCCGATCGAGGAGCTGGTGTTCTTCGTCGTGGTGCCCATCTGCGGGCTGCTGACCTACGAGGCGGTCGGTCGCGTGCTCATTGTGCTGCGACGAAGATCACGAGTGGGCGAGACTGGTCCGCATGCCTGAGTACACGGTGATCACGGTTTTCGCCGTGGTGGCAGTGGTCACCGCAGAGCTTCTCTATTTCAAGTCCGGGATCTTCGCGACCGCCCAGTACTGGTGGACGATGGTGATCATCTTTGCGTTTCAGATTCCTGTGGATGGCTGGCTGACCAAACTCTCCGCTCCGATCGTGATCTACAACCCCGATGAGATTCTCGGGCCGCGGGTGCCGTGGGATATTCCGATCGAGGACTTTGGGTTCGGATTTGCCATGGTGACTCTCGCTATCCTGCTGTGGCGGCGGTGGCTGGATCGCCGATCATCACGCGAGGAGGCGGACCAGCGGTGACCATGATCACAACGGAGAACCTCGCCGGCGCCTTCGATGAGGTCGCGGCGCACTACGACCTCATGGTGGCCCTCAACCCTGGCTACCACGCGCAGCTACGCTCCGCCGCTGACGCCTTGGTGCGATGGCTGCCGAGATCTGAGCCGGTTGGCTCATCGCCCCTGGTTCGTCTTCTTGATCTTGGTTGTGGATCCGGCGCATCTACCCGTGCCGTGCAACAAGCAGCGGAGGCGAGCGACCGCCGATTCCTCATCGTGGGTATCGACGCTTCCGCTGGCATGCTCGAGCAGGCGCGTCGCAAGTCGTGGCCCGAGGGCGTCTCGTTCGCGGTCGGTCAGGCTGAGGAGATTGCCGGATGCCCTGAGCCCTGGGGGCTTGTAGACCGAATGCAGGGCGCCTTTGCGGCGTACCTGCTCCGCAATCTCTCCGACCGCGACGCAGTGCTCGCTGGTCTGTTCGATCTTCTCGCCGACGACGGGGTGCTGGTCGTTCAGGAGTATTCGATCGCCGGATCGCGTCGCGCCCAGCTGATCTGGACTCTGGCATGCTGGCTCGTGATCATCCCGTTGGGCTGGCTGACCTCTCGACAGACCCGGCTCTATCGCTACCTGTGGCGTAGCGTGCGGTCCTTCGACTCGATTCAGACCTTTGTGGATCGCCTTTACGGGACCGGATTCACCGACGTCGAGGTGCGGACCGCGTCGGGCTGGCAGCGCGGCATCCTGCATACTTTCCGGGCGCGTAAGGCTGCGAGCTGACGCTCTTGATGTCAAATTTCCGACCATTGCGGACTTTTCGATACACCGACGCCGAAGAGAGCCTTCACATTCCCGCATTGGTCGGAAATTTGGACGCGGGGGAGTGCGCACCATGATCACCAAGCGAAGCGGCGCGCGTTGGCGACCCGGCCGCGATGCGCGCGCTGTTTGTCACCCGGCGACGCCAGGTGCGGCACGGTTGACGGTCCCGTCCCGGCCGGTCGTGGTAGCCGGTGGCGGCATTGCTGGCATCGCGGCTGCCGTGGGGCTGGCCGAACGAGCCGTGCCAGTGATCATGATCGAGCCGCATGACCAGCTCGGCGGCCGAGTGCGTTCCTGGCCGGTGAGACATGGCAATGATGACGTCACGATGAGCAGGGGCTTTCATGCCTTTTTCCGCCAGTACTACAACCTCCGGGCACTGCTGCGACGGGTAGATCCTGATCTTCATTCCCTGGTGGAAGTTCCGGACTATCCGCTGATCTTGGCGGGCGGCCATAGCGATTCCTTCGCATCGATCCCCCGGACTCCGCCGCTGAACTTCGCGGCGTTCGTTGCCCAGAGTCCATCGTTTACGCTTCGTGATCTTGCTGCAGTGAACCTGCCGGCGGCGTTGGAGCTGCTCGACGTTGACTTCCCCAGCACGTTCTCTCGTTACGACGGGGAAAGCGCGACCGATTTCCTTGATCGACTTCAGTTTCCGGCCGCCGCGCGCCATCTCGCGCTGGAGGTTTTCTCGCGCAGCTTCTTTGCGCGCCCCGATGACTTCTCGGCCGGCGAGCTCGTAGCCATGTTCCACGCGTACTTTCTCGGCTCATCGGAGGGGCTGATCTTCGATGTACCGCGTGACGATTACGACAGCTGCCTCTGGTCGCCGCTCCGGCGCTATCTGGAACGCCAAGGCGCCCAGGTGCGTACGGGCGAGAGCGTCGCATGGATCGACGCGAGTCAGGAGGTGCCGCGGATCGGGCTGGAATCCGGCGCTGAGGTCGAGGTTGCTGGCCTGGTGCTGGCGACTGATCTGGCCACGGTGCAGCGACTGATTCTCAATTGTGGGTTGGGTGATGAGGTCTGGCGTGAGCGCGTGGCGGCAATATCTACTGCGCCCCCATTCGCCGTCTGGCGTCTGTGGCTAGACCGGCCTGTTACGCCCGATCGCCCCGCTTTCCTCGGAACCAGCGGATTCGGCCCGCTCGACAACATTTCAGTGCTGGAACGCTTCGAGGAAGGTGCTCGGCGCTGGTCAGCCGCTCAGGGCGGTTCGGTTGTCGAGCTGCACGCGTACGCGCTGGTGGATCAGCCGGATGCGCTAGTGCTGAAGGATCAGTTGCTAACTGAACTACATCGGATCTGTCCCGAGCTCCAGAGCGCCGCCATCGTGGCGGAGGAGTGGCTGATCAACGATGACTGCCCACTGCTCGACACCGCGCCCTGGAAACAGCGGCTGACTATTCATACACAGCACCCGCGGATCGTGCTGGCTGGGGACGGCGTCCGCTGCGACTTTCCGGTTGCGCTGATGGAACGTGCTGCAACGACTGGATTCCTTGCGGCGAACCATCTCCACAGCTGCTTTGGGCTGGCCGGCCACGATCTCTGGACGGTTCCAATGCGCTCCCGGCACCGGTTGTCAGCTCTATTGCACCACCTCAGCCCTCGCTAGGAGCAGCGGCTTACTGCCATCCAACCAGGTCGAAACCGCCTATTATTGCTCGAACGCCAGTACTCGAGGCGGGCGCCGCGCGGGTAAGGGACTGGTACGTATCGCCTCGGGGGGTCAGGGTGTCGACGATTTTTACCGGTGATGCCGAGCGGGCCGACCCGGATGGTGGTCCTCCACCAGCCAAACGAAAAAATCGCCAATGGCTGGCTCTCGGCCTTGCCTTAACTTCGGTGCTGGTCGTGGGCGCCCTCGCCGCTGCCGCTCTATACGCTGCATCGATCGATCGGGCAGTTCAAGGCAACCTCCGGCATAGCGGCGGTCAACTGCCGGCGGAAATGCCCACCGCCAAAGGGGAGAAGCCCCGCCCGGCGAAGGTGCCAGGTACTGCCATCAACTACGTGCTGATGGGATCCGACAGCAGGGATGTCGGCAACGCAGTGCATGGTCGCAGCGACGTCTTGATGGTGATGCATCTGGCCGCGAATCGTAAAGACGCCTACATGATTTCGTTTCCGCGTGACATGTATGTGCCCATTCCGGGCCACGGAAAAAACAAGATCAATGCAGCGTTCGCTTATGGAGGACCGCAGCTAACGGTTCGAACGCTTGAGGGCCTGTTGGACACCCGCATGGATCACGTCGTACTGATCGATTTCGAGGGATTCATCCAGTTGACAGAAGAACTTGGCGGCATCCGCGTCTACAACAAGTACGCCTCAGTTTCCTGGGGCTACAACTTTCCTGTCGGCAATGTCACCCTTCGAGGTGAGGAAGCGCTGGCCTACGTACGCGAACGCAAGCAACTGCCCCACGGCGACCTTGATCGGGCCGAGCGTCAGCGAGTCGTACTGCAAGCAATACTCGCAAAAGGCCTCGCCAAAGAGACCGTCTCGAATCCCTTCAAGTTCGTCAACTTCGCAAGGGGGGTAGCACAGCATGTCACCGTGGACGACCGGCTAACCGAGCGCGAGTTGCGTAAGACGGCGCTTTCGTTGCGGATGACCGCCAAGGACGTTCACATGCTTCAAGCGCCCATTTCAAGGTTCGGGACTAGCCCCACCAAGCAAAGCATCGACATCGTCGATAAGAAGCAGCTGACCGAACTCGCGAAAGCGCTCCGGAACGACGAGATGGACACCTACCTCGAGGAGTACCCCAAGGGATAGGGAAGGCATAGCCACAGGGCCGCCCGTCGAGGCCCGCCGTCCACGGTGTTCGGACATCCTGGAAGCCCTGAATCGATGGCCGTTGTGTGGTTATGCTCGGGCCCGTGCGCCGGAAGTGGAGAGTTCTACCCCTGGCAATGCTTGCCCTACTCGTTGCAATCAACGCATTTCTGATTGTGCTGCTGTTGCGATCTCAACGTGAGGTAAACGCTGAGCCAACCGGTCAGATAACGCTGACCGGCACTTTGCCGAGCGAACCGGCCGCCAGCTCTCCGGCGGCACGTGCATCAGCCTCCACAAGCCCAAACCCTGAACATTCATCCTCACCATCCACTGATCAGGAGGTGGCTGTTCCAACGCGATTGGTGCTTGCCACCTCTTCAAAGAAGGCTTGGCGAGCTACGGTCGGAGACTGCGAGAAAGACGGACGCGTTGAGCGTTCGACCAATGGCGGAAAGTCTTGGAGGCGGACGGTTAAGCCGGCCCTTGGGCCGCTCGTGCGGCTTGGGGTCGAATCAGATGGCAACCTTTATGTCCTGGGGGGGGCCGGTAAGGATTGTTCGATTCGCTACATCGCCTATGCGAAGGACCGTGCGACCGCAGGACAAACGGACAAGCCCCGAGATCTGTGGTATCGCGATCCGAAGGATCCGGATCGAATCCATGGAACGGGCTCAGCTGAGGCGACCCCTTGCAAAGGTCAACATGTCGTAGGGCTCGCGTCATCCAGTAGGTCAGAAGCGCTCCTCGTTTGCACGCGTGGATCTGTGATGGTGACGACCGACTCCGGCAAGTCATGGAAGGGAGCAGGAGAACTTGGCGGGACCATGGCGGTGGCGGCGGGAGGAGGTCGCTATTGGGTTGCGGGCACGGGCGAGAACTGCGACGGCGTTGCACTCCGATCCCTAGCCCTTTCGGGCGGAAAGATTTCGAGTGATCGCACATTGTGCATAGCGGATCTACCGCTCACCCCTGGACAGATTGCCATTGATGTCACCAGCAAAGCGATCTGGCTTTGGGCTGGCAACAAGGTTCGAATTTCAACTGATGCTGGACGAACGTGGACGTCTCAATAAGGGTGAGCTCAACGAGCCCGCGCTGGAAGTCGTTTCGGACGTAGGTAGCTTCAGGATCGTCTCGACTGTCTCATCTAAAGCCGCCGGTTGTCGAGCAGCGGTAGTCGCCCTCATCTGATCGGGGTCGGTCGGCGCATATCCGCTGTCGTAGGCGTACGCACCGGCTTCACGGCGGTCAATCTTGTTCAAGACAACGCCGAGTACGTGAGCTCCCACCGTTTGAAGCGATCCCAATGTCTCCTGGAGCTGCGGGCGGTGAATGCGATCAGCGCCAACAACGACGAGCGCGCCGCCAGCCAACTTGCTGAGCACAGCAGCGTCGGTGACGGGTAGCAGGGGCGGGCTGTCTAGCAACACCATGTCGTAGGACGCGGTGAGACGATCGAGCAGGCCGATCATGGCAGGTGAGCCAAGCAGTTCACTTGGATTTGGCGGAATCTGCCCCGCCGGTAGCAAGTCGAGTGTTGTGTTGCCGAACGGTTGAACGACGTCTTCTACATCCGCGCGGCCGATCAATACCGTCGTCAAGCCGACGCTACCTTCAATTCCCGCGTATTCCGCGATTGACGGCCTACGCAAGTCGGCATCGACGAGGATAACGCGGACACCGGTGTTGGCTAACGACACTGCCAGATTGATCGCCATGGTCGACTTGCCCTCGCCAGGGATTGAGGAACTAATGACGATCGACTTCAGCCGATTTGCCGCGCCGACGAACTGAAGGTTGGTCCTCAACCTTCGCACAGCCTCAGACGGCGCAGCGAGAGGTTCGTCGCGGAGGATCACCGGATGGCGTGGGACCTTCTGGTCGAAGGCGACGACTCCTAAGATCGCAGCATCCGTGAGAGCGCTAACATCTTGCTCGCTCCGAACCTTGGTATCGAGCAGCTGCCGCAATGCGGCAATGCCTATCCCTAGCAGGAGCCCGACTGTGAGTCCAATCCCGAGGTTGAGAGGAATTTGCGGTGACGACGCCTCGGTGGGCACTTGCGCAACCGCCAGTGTGGTTGCGCGCACGGCCTCGCTGCCGTCCTGCCGACTGGGGGACAACTCTCCGGCAACCTTGCCGAGTTCTCTACCTATCGCGTTCGCGATCGCTGCTGCTCGCTGGGGGTCGCGATCCGTCGCAGCGATCTCGAGGATGACCGTCTCAAAAGGGACGGTGGCTTCCACGGCCTTCTTGAGCTCTGTCGCAGTTGTTGGCAGAGCTAGTCCCTGAATGACCGGTTCCAGGACCAGCGGCGAGGTCGCAACCTCGGCATAGGAGGCCATCTGCTTCTCGGCGAAACTCGATCCTTGCTCAAGCTCGGAGACAGACTCACCAGCAACGGCGAAGAAGAGGCGCGTAGTAGCTGTGTATTTTTTTGGCAACGCCAATGTGACTGCGGATGCAAGGGCTAGAGCTATGAGAGTGACGATCGTGATGCTGAGCCAGCGTCGTCGGAGAATGTCCAGGTAGTCGCGGGCTTCCACAGGGTTCCTCCTGTTGGGGCATGACTCGCTGGCGGGGGCATTACTCGTGATGTTCGTATGGGACTGGAACATTGTGCCATGTCGCGCCGACAGAGGGTGTCCGTCCGGCAATACTCGAAGCCGCGCCAGAGCCACCAGATCGGAGATCTTGCATCATGACCGCAAAGGCGGCAAATGCGGCTGACATACTGACGGGCCGGCCTTCTAATCTCGGCGCGTTGACATCGACCGCTGGACTCTGTAAGGCCGCTCGAAGCTTGCTGTCGGGGGGGTGTCGGCGGCAACTGAATACTGACCACGGTGCGGCAAACTGAATTTTGATCAGCATCCCCTTGACCCTGGCGGGAGTCGAGCCAGGGAGGAAGCAGGTGCTGATAGTGGAGGACTGGGCTGAGATTCGCCGGCTGCGTCGATCGGAGGGTGTGTCGATCTCAGAGATCGCGCGGGTAATTGGCTGTTCGCGGAACACGGTGAAGGTGGCGTTGGCGAGCCACTGTCCCCCGAAGTATCAGCGGGTACCGTCGGGTTCGCTGGTTGATGGGTATGAGCCGGGGATCCGCGAGTTGCTCGCAGCATTTCCGCGGCCGGCTGACGGGTAGCCCGGCGCCAGGGTTGAGTCGGCTGAACGGTCTTCGGCTCCCCCGGCGCCGATCCTCACGCGTCTCATTCGCGATGTCGGCCGGCCAGCTGGTGTACCCGAGATAACCGAGGTCCCGAACCGAGCGCGGTCCGGAGCGCTGGGGGCAACACACCGGTCCGCGCACGCGCAGAGGCACAAGCTTTTCCAGGCCGTGCACGCCTGGACGATTATCTCGTTACGCTTCGAGCATCCAGCCCGGCCGGGGCCGTCGGAAGCAAGGAAGAGTGTGGCCGAGGTGCAACCCAACAAAGGTCATGATCGCGGGCGAGGGTTACGTGGGTATCCCGTTGTCATGCGCGCAGCCGCGGCTGGCAGTGTCTCGTCCCGCCAGCTCCAAGCGGCTCTGAGCAAAACAGACGCTACCCCGGCTGAGCGATTCAGTGAGGACCGAGGAAATCACAGTGCAAATTCGCGCGAAAATCGGTCCGGCAGTAGGCGGACTCATATCGCAAATTCACCTAACCCTATCGATTTCGGTAACACTGCGTACTGATTTCGTCGAAAAACCGAAAGCCCTTTCTCGGATCGACAACATATCATCACTCGGTCGCTTAATTCTTGCAAAACCGTGAGTGGCACCATGGCGCCCAAGTCCCTCCGGGAAGCACAACCTTGGGAGTCAATTAAGCATACAGGGAGCTGAAGCTAACCACGGATCACGGAAGCGGAGACACTCATCCAATTGACCGACACAGTGAGTCCAGCGTCGCAGCCACAGAAAGGCAGCATGTCGTGCTAGGAGAAACTTCCTTACAGCGTCTGCATTTGCATACCAAACAAGCTGGGTGATTCATGCCCGCGGAAACCATGGAGAGGAATATCGCACGCCTGCGCAGAACTGTAGGCGACCTCAGCCGAATGTCCACCAGGGAGAACCGGGTCGGTCTGATCCTCCTGGTTTCCCAGGTGGCGGTGGCTCTCGGGGCGCTTATAGTGAATGTGCTGGCTGCGCGCGCCCTCGGCCCAGCGGGACGCGGTGCACTCGCGCTACACCTCCAGATAACCTACATCGCTAGCGCAGTTCTGCTCCTGGGCCGGGACCGGTCTTTTCTTGCCACGGGCGGCGAGGGTATTTCACTGCGCAGCAGCACAAGGCAGATGGTCTCCCTGTTGCCCATGCCTCTGACCTTGAGTCTCATTTTCTCCGTCGCGGTGGGCCTTGCCTTCCACTCCCTAGGAGAACTGGACGCGGCAGGGTTGATTTCAGGCTACATACTGGTTGTCACCGGGATCATGTTGTCGCGATTCGACCGGTCAGCCGCCATTGTCGCCACCAGCCCATGGTATTTCACGGCCGCGGTACTGGCGTCGCAGATATTGTTGATCGGGACGTCCGTGGCTCTGTTGATTTCTCACGTGACCAGTGTCACTGTCTGGTTTCTCGCGTACGGGCTGACACTTGGCCTGCCGTTTGTCTGTTCAGTCCTGCTGTCACTGCGGGGCAAAGGCACCCTTGATGTCGGGGCAGGTACGAATCGGGCCGCCAGAAAGCTTGGCATTCGACTGCTGCCCTCCGTTATAGGAGAGATGGCACTCCTTCGAGCGGACCGACTTCTCGTTCCCCTTCTTGCCTCCTACTACCAGCTTGGCATCTACGTGGTGGCGGCGACGATGACGGAACTCGCTAGTTGGCCATTACTGCAGTATGTCGATAGTCAGACAAGGGGCTGGGTGACCCGATTCGTTCAGGGCACGCTGTCCCCGTGGCGCATCTTCGTCGGCACCAGTATTTTCTCCGTCTGCCTTAGTGCTGCGGTCGCCGTACCTGCCTACATTGCCATACCGGTGCTGTTTGGCGCCGATTATCACGAGGCGCAGACGTTAATTCCGGTCCTGTCGATCGCGACGGCATTGTTCGGGATAAGCCGGGTGGCGATTGGGCTGGCCACCGTCGCGGGCGTCGCTCATTGGCCAGGATGGATCAATGGAGCCGGGCTGGTCTCTTCCCTTGCGTTCTGCGTCCTGCTGGTTCCGCAATATGGAGCACTTGGCGCTTCCTACGCCAGCTTGATCTCTTACGGCGTCTGCGCTGGGCTGGCTATTGTCGCGGTGGCTCGAGTCTCCAGACTGACGGGCCTCCAGCTGAGCCAATCTGCGCGCGAGCCGTACCTGAGCTAACGCCCCAGAGGCAGCGGCTCAGCGCCCGCCAGCAGAGCCCACAGTGTCTTCGAGGATGCGACCAAGCTTCTCCGCCAGGTCATCACGGGAGAACTGTGTGCGTGCAAGCATGGCTGTGGCCGACGACGCGCGCTCGATGACATCTGAATCGCCGAGGAACTCGACCAGCTCTTTCGCCGCGCGCTCCGGATCTTGATTGTCGATTCTGATGCCGCCCCCGCTCTCCTCGAGGAGCGCCTGCTGCCACCCGCCGTAATTTATGACGACTGGCTTTGCTGCCGCGAGATAGTCAAAGAACTTATTGGCACTGTTCGCTTCCAGCTCTGGAATCGGGGCCATCGTGGATATCCCAACAGTGGCTGCCGACAGTACGCCGGGGACATGTGATTTCGGAATCTCCGGCAAGATATGAAGGTTATCGCCCAGGACTCCTAATTGCCTGGCCCGCTCAGTTATCATCTCGAGATCACCGCCCTCGCCGATGATCACGAAACAGACGTCTGGGTCAATCGATCTGACTGCGGCGGCCAGATCCACGATATATCCGACGCCATGGCTTCTTCCGAGGGCTCCTAAATAGACAACCAGCCTGCGGTCCTTGGCCCACGCATGGCGTGCCAGCCAGGCAGTCCCATCCTTTCGGCTCGCAGTGATGTCCACAAAATCGCATGCATTGGGGATAACAAAAATTCGCTCCCGGGGGTACCCGGTGCGGGCCACCGAATCCTTCATGCCAGGTGAAAGCGCGACTACAGCGGAGGAGTTCAAATAAGTGACTTTCTCCAGTAATAACGCAAGCAGCTGAAGAACTCGATTATTCAATGCTCCAAGCGCGATGGGCAGTTCTGGCCAGGCGTCGCGCACTTCGAACACCATTGGCACCGGCCTCACCAAACGATATACCAATGCAGGGATCGCAATGGTCAGCGGCGTGCTGGTTGCGAAAATGACGTCAGGCTTTACAGCGAAAAGCCGAGTGGTCGCGGATCGCGCGAAAGCCAGAAAGACCCGGATCCGCCGAGCGTAGGTCATCGATTGCGCGTACGGCAGCTTGAGTCGGTGCACGCGCACGCATTGCTCGTCCGACACGCGCCACCGACCGGACATTCTTGTGCCGCGGCTCGTGGCCCGATAATCGGTGGTGATTACGTCTACTGTATGGCCGCGCCGAGCCAGCCGGAGGGCAAATTCGTAGGATCGGGTGCCGCCAGCCTCCTGACGCGTGGTGTAGTACTGGTGCAGGTAAGCAACCCTCAGCGGGCCGTCGGTGAGTCTTGGCACCCGAAGCCGGCGACGTACAACTAGTCGATTCCAGGCCGACTGTGCCGCAGCTCTTGGCCAAACCGTCACGAGCACCGATCCTTTCTTTCAGGCCGAAGGCATGCGTTTGGCGACGAAATCGAAGATAGTTCCGGTAACTCTGGCGGTCTGGGCTGGAGTGAGGCCCGAACCGCTGGGCAACGATACCCCGCTGGCAAACAGAGCATCACTTGTTCCGTTGAGGTAGGCGGGACAGGCCGCAAAAACCGGTTGGGCATGCATGGGTTTCCACAATGGCCGAGCTTCGATGTGATGGCGAGCAAGATGAGAAATCAGCTCGCAGCCGTTCCACGCGGCCTCCTCAGCATTGACCAGTATCGAAGTCAGCCAATAGTTATCACGCGTCGTAAGTCCGTCCGCACCGTCGTCCTCGCCAAAAATGCTTACCCCCGGCACGCCCTCGAATAGCTTTCGGTATTGGATGCGCAGCTGATGGCGGCGTTCGATCATCGACTCCAGCCGAGCCAGCTGAGCGCGCCCCAACGCGGCCAGCAGGTTCGACATCCGATAGTTGTAGCCCACCTCCGTGTGCTCGTAGTGCACAACAGGCTGCCGGGCCTGGGTGGCAAGATAGCGGGCACGCGCGGCAAAGTTCCTGTCGTTAGTGAGCAGCGCGCCACCACCGGACGTTGTCATGATCTTGTTTCCGTTGAACGACACGGCAGCAGCATCCCCAAAACTGCCGGCAGAGCGTCCGTTCCTTCGCGCGCCCATCGACTCTGCAGCGTCGGACAACACAGGAATCGAATAGTCCTGGGCAATCCTGTCAATGCCCTCGTATGCAGCGACCTTGCCGGCAATGTCAACCGGGACCAAGGCAGCCACGCGGTTCCCTCGACGTCTCTGGTCCATGACCGCCTCAAGCAGGAGATCCACGTCAATGTTTCCGCTGGCGTCACAGTCGACGAAAACCGGTGTCGCACGGGTATATGTGATGGCGTTCGCGGTGGCAGCGAATGTCAGACTCGACGTGATGACGACATCCCCAGCATGGACACCGAAATTGAGCAAAGCGACGTGAAGAGCCGCGGTGCCTGAGGACAATGCGACAGCGTGCTGACGTTGCGTGGCGTCAGCCAGCTCCTTCTCGAAGGAATCCACCTCGGGACCCAGAGGGGCAATCCACCCCGACCGCATTGCTCGAACGACTGCTGCTTCCTCAGCTGTTCCGACGTCCGGCGCTGACAGATAGATCTGCTCGTTGTTCACTTGACGGGACTACCTCTGCACTGCTATCGATGCGAAGTTGTTCTGGTACGGCGCGCCTGAAGCGTTCGAGCGCGGAGGGGTTCAAAGGGGGAACCGGGACGTGCGAAATCAGCGGATGACGACGATGCTCCCCGACTTCATCCTCGCTGAAGAGCACCTCCGTCATTTTTTCTCCGGGCCTAAGCCCAGTGAAGACAATGTCCACATCGCGGCCGGATTGCGCGACGAGCCGTCGGGCCACGTCGATTATGCGAACCGGTTCGCCCATGTCCAAGACCAAGACCTCGCCCGGCTTGCCGATGGCGCCAGCCTGAATGGTCAGCTGACAAGCCTCAGGGATGGTCATAAAGAAGCGGGTCACTCCGGGATGGGTCACGGTGACCGGTCCGCCAGCTGCTATCTGACGATTGAAGGTGTGAAGCATGGAGCCGCGACTTCCCAGCACGTTACCGAACCGAACGGATAGGTACGTCCCCCCTGAGATGTGGGCGAACCACGAAGTGAGCTGTTCAGCAAGCCGCTTGGTCTGGCCGAGCACGCTGGTCGGGTCGGCAGCCTTGTCGGTAGAGATGTTGACGAAGTGCGAGCAGCGGTATTTTTCCGCCGCCCGAAGGACATTGAGCGTCCCTAGGACGTTCGTTTTCCAGCCTTCCTCGGGATATTGCTCAAGCATCGGTAGGTGCTTCAGGGCGGCCGCGTGAAGGACGACATCGGGACGGTGGGCATCGAAAATCGCATCAAGCGCGCCTTCGTCGCGTATGTCAGCCAGCACCATGTCAGGAGTGTCCAGAAGTCCCTGGCCATAGATCGACAGCTGAACGGCATGTAAACCTGACTCATCCCGGTCGAGCAATACCAGTTCTTTGGGTCCGAAGCGGTGAACCTGGCGCGCCAACTCGGCCCCGATCGAACCTCCCGCACCGGTGACGAGTACGACGCGGCCGGTCAAGTAGGAGGCGATGCTACTGAGATCAGTCTCGATCTGATGTCGACCGAGTATGTCCTCGAGGTCAACCTCGCGAATATCGCTGAGTCGAACACGACCGCCGACCATTTCCGTCAGTGGAGGGAGAACAAGGAAGTGAAGGCCAGCCCCCTCAGCGAGCGCCGACACCTCTTTAATCATTTCTGCGGTCGCTGCAGTGATCGCGAGGATTATGGTTGTCGCACCGCGCTCCGCTGCAGCATCGACCAGCCGCGAACGACCACCCACTACCGGTACCCCCTGGACTCGGAGGTGTCGTTTCGCCTTGTCATCGTCGATGAGGCCGACCGGGATGTACGGTGCCGAGGAATCAGTGGCAAGCAGCCGAATCAATTGGGTACCGGCATTTCCGGCGCCGTAGATAAGTATCCTTTCTGCATGCTCGCGGCGGGGTGATCGGGTCGTGGTGATCGCTCGAAAGCTCCATCGCCCGGCGGCCATAAATAGCAAGGCAACCGGTGGCGTCAGAACCGTCAAGGCTCTCGGGAACTCCGGCCCGGCATGGAGGACTAGGGAAACGAGGCCCACGGCCGCGGCGACAATCGCCATGGTCGTGGCCAGCCCAAGGCTCTCGTCGAAACTCGCAGTGTTATACCGACCGCGGTACAACTTGAAGTAGATCCCCAACGCGATCTGCAGCAGGCAGGCCATAACAATGTATTGGTAAATCGCTGACCATTGACGGTCAGTCAGGATCACCTCGTACCGTGAACCAACCACAAAGAAGGTGGCCGCCGACCAGCTGAAGCAGTCCCATAGCGCCTGTAATACTCGCATCGGGGATCGCAAGGACCCCCTCGAAATATCGCTCAACGTCCCCCCCGAGACGCTCGCGCAGGTCACGCGCGCGCAGATTTGCCTGTCACATGCCAGCAGAAGAAGAAGGATCTGTCTATATCGACACGCCCTTGTTATCCACTTTGCAACTCTTGGACAATGAATGTCACAGGTTGGTAACGGTCCTTTCTACCTGGTGAATAATAATCGTTTGCGGCGGGCTCACCTGGACCCGACTGGCGTCGCGTGCGCGAACAGCGTCTTGGCCCGCCAGCGGCCGTCGCCGAGCAGGACTCAGCTCCTTTTGGCCACGAACGTGGCGACCAGCCGGTCAGGGCGCAGGGGAATGGAACGGGTTCACCAAGACCCTGATCACCACCCGCGGGTCGCGACCGCGTCGACGTGCCGCGATTGCAACGCGACGTTCGAGCCGCGCTGGTGCCAAGCGCAGGTGTCGACTCGCTACACAAATGAAATGAGGTGAGCTCTTTTACCCATCAAAGTGGCCTGCCCCGGGCCTCCGACCCACACCGCGATTGGGAGCGGGCCGCGGTCGCGATACGGCCTGACCCGGCAGTTGATCGTCCAAGCTTGGTCATGCGGCAGATCACCAGGTGCTCACGAAAAATAGGCTGCCGGACTCTGGGCCCGTCTGCAAGCGATACAGTTACTCAGGACTCGGGCACCGACGCCAGCCCGGTCCCTTTTCATGCCAGCCGGGGGGGTGGAAAAGTGGAGCGCGCCTTCGACATGATGCTGAGTCTGACAGCGATCATCATCCTCTCCCCCCTCTACATCCTCGTAGCCTTGCTCGTCCGCGTCAAACTTGGTCGCCCAATTTTCTACTATCAACTTCGTCCCGGGTATAGAGGCCAGCTTTTCCGAATCTACAAGTTCCGCACGATGTCCAACGCCACCGATGAAAAAGGATTTCTCCTACCCGATTTGGAGAGGCTCACACCGATTTTCGAGTGGGTTCGGCGATTGAGTCTGGATGAGTTACCCCAGTTGTTCAACGTACTGCGAGGTCAGATGAGCATTGTCGGCCCACGTCCTCTGCTTGAGAGTTATCTTCCGTACTATTCAACGGAGCACATGAAGCGTCATGACGTCCTACCCGGCCTGACGGGATGGGCTCAAGTACATGGGCGTAACGAAACCACATGGCAGGAGAGACTGGATCGTGATCAATGGTATGTCGAGAATCAATCATTCCGACTCGATCTCTATATCATCTGGCTGACCGTCCTCCAAGTTCTGAGGTCATCTGGAAGCTCGACTCAGGCTTCAGCCGACTTAGGGCTTTTTCGAGGACTGCCGAGAAGCGAGAATTATGAAGACCTCAGGTGACAAGTTCATCCGCGACCGAGACGCGTGGAATGCCTGTATCAAGACCTTCGATTTGGACGTTTATTATGAGTATGACTATCTCAGCCTCGACTGCGAATCCGACGACACGCCTGAACTTTTCATATATTGGAATGAGAGCCGAACTATGCTCTATCCATATATGCAACGGCAGATAGCGGGCACGCCATATTTTGACACGGTAACCGCGTATGGATACGGAGGGCCTGTCTTTTTTGGCCGGTGGACGCCCGAACAAGTCTCCGAAGCCAGGTCTATCTTCCTCGCATCTTGCAGGTCGCGTTCGATCATTACTGAGACGGTACGATTCCATCCGCTGCTTGATAACGCGCACCTGGGCCGAAGTTGGGTTGACATCTGCAGGGCAGTGAGACCGACCACGGCCGTCGACCTGAGGCGGCCGCTGACCGACGTCCTAGCTGACATCGAGGGTAGATCGCAGCGGAATATTAGGAAAGCGCTGCGAGAAACGGTTGCGGTACGAAAGGGAGGCCCTGACGACCTGGCGGTGTTCATCAGGCTGTACTGGGAGACGATGGCCAGGCGGCATGCCGAGGATTGGTACTATTTCGGGCAAGACTACTTCAACAGCCTCTTCCTCAGCGACCGGATTGATGCGGAGCTCTTGGTCGCCGAGTGGGGCGGCGAGATCATTGCTGGTTGCGTAGTGATGTACAGCTCGAAATACGCTCACTACCATCTCGGCGCCTCCTCCCTGGCTCATCTGTCGCATCGCCCGAACCATTTGCTATTCCGAGAGATGATTGTCGAGGCCTCCCGCCGGGGAAAGGAGTTTTTGCATCTCGGTGGAGGAGCAACCGCGGACCCGAACGACAGCTTGCTCGTCTTCAAGAAGACGTTCACAGCCGGCCAGGAAGCGATGTTCTATCTCGGCCAATCGGTAATAGATTCGCAGGCCTACGGCACAGCATGCCGCGACTTCCTGAGTCGCTACAGCGGTGCAGAGGAGTCTGGCTGGTTCCCGCTGTACCGCACGCCGCTGGCTCGACTACAGGTTGCCGTCGCGGATCGGCCCTGAGAGAACTGCAGCGCACCCGGGTGGGAGACGAGTGCGGCCCGCCTGAGGGTGCAGAGGTCTCGACGCAGGCAGCGCATCGTCTGCCTCGCGTCCTGAATCGGCGCGGTGTCGGCCGGGGCGATCCAGCTAGCATGGCCGTTGGCCTGATGGCTGATGGCGCACATGCCCGACCAGCGCAGCAACGCACATGTCTGCATGCGGCGACATCTGGCGTATGTTGCCCCCACATGCATGAACTGTGCTACTACCTTTCTGGGCACCGAAGCCGGGTGCGCGAACTCCATCGGGGGGCGGAAATTCATGGATCTGCGCGGCTACCTGTTTCTCTCCGCGCCGCTGGCTGAGTGTCGCACCTGTCGCGCTTGCGACCTGTCAGCCACTCGCGGCATGATGCCGTCGGCGTCGAGCTGGATGATGCCGTCATGCGTTGGTGAGACACCACGACCCGCCTTGTGCTGGCGGGGAGCCGCCTTCCAACCTGAGCGACGTGCTGGCTTGCAAGCCAGGTCCTCGTTGCTTCGACATTTCTGCGTCCGCTATCACCTGTTAAACGACGCCAATGTCTCAGTGGGAATTGCTTGGCCTGTTCGGTGTGACTCATTTCGGCATGTCGATTCACATTGGCGGTATGAGATATGTGGTACCTTACCTCGCCGAATTCCTTTGGAGTTTGGATAGGTGAGCGCTATCAAACCAACTGACGAAACGGCCGACCCCGGGAAAACCTGTGCCACTTCATTCGATCAAGTTCAACAGAATCAACATGTGCAAGGCAGAATTGCTTCTGAACACCCAAATCGTGACAGATTCGGAGAATTTCTACTTCTTGGGTGCTTCCTGACTCTAGTCGCTGGCCGCTTTACCCTTTCTCGTCTAGGTGCACTACCGGATATCGATCTTCGGTTTGCCTTCTTGTACTTGCTATGTATCGGCCTGATAATCTGGTATCTTGGTCGACAAGTGACCGGCGTGGGTGTGGCGAAAAGCGACGTGGGTCCAGGAATGGCCTGGTTTGCGGCCTGGTGCGTGCTGGTCGCGATGTCCGCCTTCTGGTCGCCCCCGGAGGCGCGCCGAGTTGACTCCATTTTGAACCTGTTCTTCTTATTCGTCTTTACCTTTGTCGCTATGGCAGTGGCGCGCCGCCTCCCGACATATCAGATCGATCGTTTGTGGATATGGCTGATCGTCGTCGCTGCTGTATTTCTCGCTCTCGCGCTATATTCGGGCCCAGGAACTCAGGGTCGGTATGCCGCACCCGGCGGAGGACCAAACGTGTTCGTTCGGTACATGGTTATGGGTACCCTTGCCGCGTTTTGTCGATATCAAACCGCTCACCGCACATGGGTCCTCCTTCCTGTTCCTTTCTTTGCGATCGGCGCAATTCTGTCCGGAAGCCGCGGTGGCCTTCTAGCTGCCTTGATCGTGTTAATTTTCGCCGGCGTACCAGTTTTCAGACGTAGTGGCCTTAAGTTCGTCTTGGTCTTCTCGGTGGCGATCACCATGGCCGCGATTGGCGCTTTGATGGCGGTTCACCGGAGTACAGCGATAATTCGTATCATACGTGAGCGTTACGTAGAACAGACTCTAAATCAACGCTATGGGTCTGATCGTGACCGTATCGCCGCCGAGGCTTGGAATCTGTTCGTGAGTCACCCAGTCATCGGATCCGGCTTAGACGGCTATTACGCGTCACAACGCGTCGGGGAACGGTTTGAGTATCCTCACAACCTTGTGCTTGCGACGCTTGCCGAGTCGGGGCTCTTGGGCGGACTCTTGCTGATGTCGGCAGTGATAGCCTTCCTCGCTGCGGCACTGAAGACCAGGCCTTTGACAAAGGATGCGTTGTTTGCACTAGTCATCGGCATATATCTTTTCTTCGCATCGATGTTCTCGGGTGACTACTATGACTCGAGGATGATGTGGTTCTTTCTTTGCATAGCGGTGATTCAAAGTCGTCGCGCCGGAGAAGGGCGCGACGGTTCCAATGACAACGCGCGTTCCACACGGACGGCTAGGGGTCAAATCCGGTATCGGAAGTGATCGGTTTGGGCGCTTGCCTGAACGCTATCGGCCCAAAGGGGGCGTGAGCGGGTCGAGAGCTTCATCAGACTCGTTGGGCGCTGATTTGTTTCAGCCGGTCAATAGACGACGAGCGTTTTCAGCCATTGCTGCCATATACTGCCCTTGCCCTTGCACTTCATAGCTCTCTAGAGCCCTCTGCACAGTGGCTGAGAACCGGCCCAGCTTGACAAAGCCATCAGCTATCCATCCGGTCGACTTTCCAGTCCCGTCGACATACATCGGCTTCCGGGGCATAACGGCGCGCCTCAGAGTTGCGCAGAACCGCGTGATATCTGTGCTGGTCCAGATTCCGGCGTAGTCTCGACCCTCAGCAATATACGAGATTTCAGCGTTGCTGTGGGAGACGTCTTGGGCAGGAGGTGAGTGAGACCCCCACCTGTTTGACCAAGAATAGGCGCCCGGAAAGGCTGCGCTCAACTGCATCTGTCGCTTGAGGGACGCGCCTCCGTAGTTCGGCAACCCGACTGAAGCGATGTTAGCGTGTACTGCGTCGCACCGGTTTTTCCGGACTGAGTTGTTAGTGTGGCGCCGCAGGTGCAAAGCTATATATGCCCAATGCGAGGCCATATTCGTATTCTGCCGGTAGATATGTCGATTCAAGCCACGCATGTACCACTTATCGAAAATGTTCACTTCGGTGAACGCCAGAATTGAGTCGTATTGACGCTTGTATATGTCGCGCCCGTAAACAGTAGAGTTAGCCTTCAACGCGGTCAGTAGGCGGCAGACGTAGCGCCAGAGATAGGACTCAAAGAGCGGCAGCTCGCGACCCGCGACGTCCTCGCGCTGGGATACCCATCCCAGATAGGAGTCGTTGAATGCCCTCGCTCCCAGCCTTCTTGAGGAAGTAGCGTCATCGATAACGTTGTTGATCAACCGCAAGGCTGCATCTAGATAGGCTTCTTGTCTGGTTGCCTCGAACATGGATACGTACCCGTCGACACCATATGCCATGTTATAGTAGCTATTTGAGTCCCCACTCAGCGATAGAGGCCGATTATAATCTGAAAAGCGGGCTGCCTGCCTATCGAACCGATTTTTCCAGTAGGAGACGTCAAGAATTTCCAGACTGGGTATAGTGCCTGCAGCGGGCGTCATCGTACGACTGACGCTGAAAAGAGGAGAAACTAGCAAGGCGCCAATCAGCGCTCGTCGTCTGATCACGTCGCCCGCCAGGTGGGCACCGTGCTTATCTTTGTTGTTATGGTCATTGCATGTTTCCTTCTAGGTGGCTGCTGACTAGTTTGCGGGAGCGCCGCACGGATCACTTACATTGTCTCTGCCGCTTTATGAGGTGACCACTGCGCACCCCAAGGACGAGGTCGGTTGGGGACAACCGCCGGATACGTCAGTTGGCCCTTCAGTCTTCGGCTGGGTTGAAGCGGACCGGGATATGTGGTGCGGGTGCGCCAGCCGACGGCGGCCCCAGTCGTAGAGTGTTATTGCCCGCACGAAGTGGCTCCATTGTGGGCGAATGGGTCTCGCAGTTTCGTGTCGTGTCGAGGGAATGCCTGAGGCGGGATCGCCAAGTAGAGATGACGATTGAAGTAGTTCGGTCGTAGTCTCCCAGAACAGAAGCTTCCGGCCACCTAGCCCCGCTCTCCAAATCAGGTCGGCGATCGCTGTTCGCCCACGTACAGCCCGTTGCGCTCGGGTCGACGTGCCCAGGGCACCGTCGCCGACCGCACCTACTAGCAGCCATTATAACGGATATGTAACGAAGCGCTACCAGATCGAGCGTGCAGACTTCGGTCAGATCGATGGTGAACATCGCAAAATAACGGATATGTGACGAACAGACTTCGGTCAGAGTCGATGGTGAAGATCGCAAACGGTGGCGACGTGAGACCCCGTCTGACGCCACCCGCATTTTGGAAGCTGGCGAAGGGTGGGGCTCGCTCCGGACGACGTCCAGGCGCTTAGCCATCTGGCGAGCTGGTCGGCCAGCCGTCGAGGACCCGAGCCGGGGCCGCCGGGCACCGTCGCCGACCCGATTCGGGTGAACCGAAGGCTGCTGTTGACCGGGTCCGATCACAAGGTGACAGCCAGGTTAGCCATGCCGCTCGACGGCGTACTCCCATCCCAATGCCCCGGCTGGGAGCGGTCCTTAGGCCAAGGAGCAGGGCCAGGATCAGGCCGAGGCCCATACTTTGAGCTACTTTCGGTGACGACGGCGAAGGGGGGTGGCGCTGCTTGAGCCAGGGTGAGTGCGCTCTGCGTCGGGCCCTCCGGGGAGCCTGTGGGGATGAAACCGAAATTTTGAAGTTGCGCTGGTATCGCGTTCGCGATCTGGGCGGCCGTATCGGCGTTCGGATACGTGACCGAAATATCCAGGATGACTGCGCATCGCGGTACGTACGCCAAGTGAGAACACTGAGTTTTGAGCGGCTGTTATGCGCTTGGCTGCCGAGAACGTTCGGAGCCTCGTCCGTCGTGGGCGTCGGCTAACCAACTGGATCGGGCCGGGCGGCTTATTGGCACAATGCCGCTGCAGGCTCTGATCTGAGCCGTAAACGACTTTTGTCGACCCCATCCACAGGGTGAGATCAGTTTGTAACGATTACGCGAGCGACGTTATCGACCGCAGAGGAGATCTGCATGAGCGAGTCCACGTACACGGCGTTGCTAAGGCGAAAGGGATCCACAACGTCGTCCTGATCGGGTGAGGTTCGCTCTCTGCCTCGCTGGGCGGCGGCAAGTGGAATCGCTGCCTTCAGTCGCTCGGCGGGTGTTGCGGTCGGCAGCTCCGATGGATCGACCAAGCTCATCAACCGAGCAAACTCTCGTAGCGTAAAGGTCCGACGAACAGCCGGAGGCCAAAGCCCAACCACGATGGCGCGTTGAGCACGCGTCATTGGCAGGATTAGATCAGACTGCTTGAGCATTTGCTCCGACAAGAGATGCGCCTGAAAACCCTCCGTCTCAACTCCACTTTCGCGCAGTAGCGCTGCCATCGGTTCGGAAATTGCGTGGCCTACAAGTGCATGCGTGCCCGCGGAGGCGACTTGCACGGTGGGCCCAAGCTTGCTGGCAAGCAGCCGTTCAACGGCTGGAGACCGGCAGACGTTGCCAGTGCAGACTGCCAAGACTGTGAAGCTGTTTGCTGACACGAAGATCAAATCCTAGATGATTACTGCAGAAGTGAGTGCAGATCGACCTGTCTCGTCAGAGCCATGCAGGTGTCGGTAGCTCATCCCGGAAAATCGCCGCGTTGCCGTAGCTCGTAACGGCGTTCCGCGTACGCGAGGTCGTCCACCCATAGTTTCCGCCCAGTATGCCGGATGCCAGGCCGCAGGATTGGTGACAGCCACCGCGCCACTTGAAAGCCGGGCCTATCGGAGTGGGCAATGGTGGCTTCGGTGACCATCGTTCGGGGGCAATCATCCGGACCGAGACCGAGCGGGGTGGCGTGGGTCTCGACCACACTGCCAGCGCCCTCGCCTTCGGTGATGTGCATGACGATCGTCCGGCTGTCGGGGCACGTGAACTCGGCGCGCACCGGCACACCCCAGGTCCGGCTCAGGCGGAACGTCACATCGACAACGAGCACTTGATCGTCACTTGCCTCGTCGTCGACAACAAGATGACTGAAGGCATACGGGTGAAACCAGGATCCATGCCATGGGTCAAGGCGATTGGCGATCACGTCCTGGGGTTCGCAGATACCTGGCTTGGCGATCACCGCGTTAACCGACTCCGACAGTGGAGGACGCACTGGCAGGGTTGGCCGATCAGTTGGTTCTTCGCCTTCGGTCGGCAGACCAACCCATACCAGTACGCCATCGTCGTATGCCCGATAAGGCGTCCAAGTTTGATCACCGTTCTGAGTGAGCGCCAGGCCGTGCCAGCGGCAGTACATGGTGCCCTCAATGACCGGGCACTTGTCGAGCAGCGCTCCAAGATGGGGGCAGGCGCCGGGGCCCGCGACCAGCTCGCCTGTCGAGTTACGCCAGAAGACCACCTCGCGACCCGCAATGGTGCGCACCAGCGACTCTTTGCGGCCGACATCACCGCTGGCGCCCGCAACGAACCAGCCGCCGGAATTCTGCGACTGAGCTATTCGCAGCGCCGCTGCTATGCGCGCCGGCTTCGCCAGCCGCCAGGTTGATGACATGCGGTTCTCACGCGGTTGCGGGATGCGTGCGATCGGGATGCGCGAGCGCACACTTGGCCGCGGGACCTCCGGCAGCGGGCTAATACGAGTCCTGAGTGACACCGGTCATACTCCTTCGCTGGTAGGCCTCGGCCCGCCTCCTGAGCGACCGAGGACCTGTCACCATCATCCGGGCTGAGGTTGCAGCCTTACGCCAGGTGGGCACCCGCGCTCGATTGGAGAAGACGTCGTAGCCGCTGAGCTCGATCTGATCAAGAATCTGCGCATAGAGCACCCGGGCGGTGCCGACGCAGCGCGCTGATCGAGGTGGCAGCATGGCGATTCCTGTATCAGCAAAGGAATAGAGGGCGCGATTGCGTTCGATCTCGTAGGCCAGGAAGGCACGCCACTCGGGCGTCACCTGACGGCGATCAAGATCAACATCAAACAGTCGCAGATCCTCCTGAGGCAAGTAGACCCGACCGCGATCAAGATCTTCATCGACGTCGCGAAGGAAGTTGGTGAGTTGGAAGGCCAGACCGAGCGATCGCGCGGGTGCCCAAGCCGCGCTGCCGACAGGCTCGAGTACCGGCAGCATCATTTCTCCGATCACCGCCGCCGAGCCCTCCATGTAGGTGCGCAGGTCTTCCCACGTCTCATATGCCCTCGTGGTCAGATCCATCGCCATAGCACCGAAGAATCGGTCGAAGTGTTCCTGGGGGATGCGACATGTGATCACTGTGTGCACAATTGCGGCCATTACAGGATCGTCGCTACCGCCAGCCGCCAGGCTCGTTCGAAACTCTTCCGCGAAAGCGTCGAGTCGCGCGCCGACGGCGGACGTGCTGGCTGAGCTGGTCGAAGCCTCAGATTCTCCCGTTTCATCAAACTCGGGGAGGATTGGCTCGGGATCAGGCAGCGTCGGTTCGGGTTCGGCAAGAATGTCGGCTGAGCCCGTCGAAGCCCCAGGGCTGATAGAGATTTGCGGTGAGCTGGAGATGTGGGCTGAGCCTGTCGGTGGGCTGGAGTTGTTAGTGGTCTGGACTGATCCGGTCAAGGCCCCAGAGTTCGACGGACTCGGCAGATCAACAATGTCGTCGGCCAGCCGACAGAGGGCATAGACGGCATGTACATGCTTCCGTTGCGCCTTGGCCAGCAATGCCGCGCCCCAAAAGTAGGTGGTGCCGTAGCGCCACGTCAGCCTGGCGCATTCGCGATAGCCCTCGGTCAGCAGGGCTTCGTATGAGTTCCAGCCGCTCATCGTCCCGGCTCCTGAAGGTATGCGGCAACACGGCTGGCAGCGAGTTTTCCCGAGATGAGAACCATCGGCACGCCTACGCCTGGGAGCGTTCCGGAGCCGGCGAAGAACATCCCAGGCAGCCGGCGTTCGACATTCGACGGTCGAAACGGTCCAGTCTGGGAGAACGTGTGGGCCAACGCGAACGGCGTGCCTGCCGCCATACCCTGAGCCTTCCAATCCAGCGGAGTTATGAGGTCTTCGGTGATCACGTCGCTGGGATATCCCTGCTGAGCAAGGAATGCGTGCAGGCCTTCCCGTAACGAGAAGGCCTCGATCGACCAGTTGATCTTGCCATTGAGGTTAGGCACGGGTTCCAAAACATAAAGGGTGGAGCATCCAGTCGGCGCCATTGTGGGGTCGTCCAGCGAGGGGATCGTGACCAGCCGCGACGGATCGGGCATGAGCCGGCCGCGCTTCAGCAGCGCATCGAATGCGGAACTCCATTCGTTGCCGAAGTGGATGTTGTGGTGGGCGATCGGAGGGTCCGGAACTCCGCGTACGCCGACATGCCAGACCACCGCGGAGGGGGAGTAGCGGCCGCGTCGGACTGCTCGTGGCGGACGAAGACCATCAAGCAATTGTTGATATGCGGTCGGAAGATCAATAGTGCAGACCACAGCATCAGCCATGATGTGTTCGCCTGATGACGTACGAACACCAGCGACCCGCCCCGTGGGCGAGCGCATGATCGTTTGCACCGAGTCGCCGTATCGAAAAGTTGCGCCCGCCTTCTCGGCAACCTGCGCCATGATCCTGGGGACTGCGTGGATGCCGCCTTCGGGAAACCACACGCCCTCGATGGTGTCCATGTAGGTAATTACGGCGTAGAGAGCGAGAGCGGATTCAGGCGATAGTCCGGCGTACATGGCTTGGAAGCTGAACAGCCGATGGAGGCGGGGGTCCGCGAACCTTTGGCGCACCGCCGCGCCGAGCCGCCCGAAGGCGCCGAGCCGTACCAGCTGGGCGAGAGCGCGTGGCGATGACAGCAGGCCGAGCGGGGAGTCGAAGTTCCGGTCGATGAAGTTCGGCATCTCCACCATGTAGAGCTGGCGCAGCCAGTCGACGAACGGGTCGAAGGCGGCTGCATCCACGCTGCCGCACGTCTGGACGATCTCTTCCCGCATTGCTTCCCGGCCGTAGCGCACGTTGATCGTGGTGCCGTCGGCGAAGCAGGCCCGGTACGCCGGGTCGAGCCGCCGCATGGGGAGGAGCGCCCTCAGGTCGGCGCTTGGATCACCCGTCGCAGCGCGGATAGTGTCTGTGATGAGGTCGGGCATGGTGAGCACAGTCGGCCCGGTATCAAAGGTGAATCCGTCGCGGTGGAGCACGCCAGCCCGACCGCCAGGCACTTGTTCCGGCTCCACGACTGTGACGTCGTACCCGCGGCCTATCAGGTAGCACGCGGCGGATAGGCCGGCTAACCCGGCCCCGATCACAACAACGGGGTTCATCGGTGCGTGCCTACCATGATCACCGTCCTGTAGGCGCCTCACCTAGCGGAACGGCCATTGGGTCGGATCTGGGTAGCAGCACACATAAGCGAAACTCTAATCGCCGCTGGTGGACAGGTCGGCATGCTGAGAGCTGAGTGTCGTCGGCGATGAAGGTGGCCAGTGGTTGCCCGCCGCAGGTTGTCATCGTGGTTCGCCCTACCGCGGGGGCGCGCAGCCTGCGGCTTTCACAAGATGTTTCGCGCGGTTGACAATTCGTTACCGATCTGGCTTAGACTGCTGCGGCAGATAACGCTTTGGTCACAATGCTCGGGGGAAGTGATTACACGTGGCTCGACCCTGTCCGCGTCCGGCGATGCAGCCGCTTCTTGCGGTGCGGGTCGCACGAATGGCGCTTTCTCGCGGCGCTGCTAATCGGAGCTCGGTGGGCCTGGCGCCCATGTCGAGCATCGTTCACCGACCGCCAAACGCATGGACCACGTGTATGTCTCGGTCTACGGCAACAGCGGTACCGCCTAGTAGTTGAGGATTTCGAAACACCTTCCCATCAGATTCTTGACATGCCGGAGGATGGACATGTTCCTAGGTAGGCCTCGGTTGACGGTGCGCCGTGATCGCAAGGTAGTTGTCGTCCTCGCGGTCAGCATCGCCCTCGTACTGAGCGGCCTCGGCATGGAGTCCGCTTCGGCTTCGACAAGGTCAACGCTGGCTCTCAGCTTGAATTCGGATCGGTCGAATGCGGTGCGCCTGGATGGCGCGGCGGTGAAGGGACAGATCTATGTCTTTGTGAGGGACTCGGAGACCCTTGACAAGGTCGATTTCTATCTGGACGGCTCACCGCGGACGAAGCCGCCAGCCAGAACCGAATGGTCGGCACCTTTTGATTTCGCGGGCACCGCGGCTGACGGCACAGCGGTTCCGTACGACACCTCGAAGCTGGCCGATGGATCACACCGCATCCGGGTCGTGCTGACGTGGTCGGACGGCGCCACGTCCAGCCGTCGGGCGAATTTCACAGTCGCCAACGGCGTAACAACCACACCCACCACGGCCCCGGCGGCACCAACGACGACTGCGCCAGCGCCACCACCGACGACGACGACTGCGCCAGCGCCGCCACCGACGACCACCACTGCGCCGGCCCCAGCGGCAACGACGACTACTGCGCCGGCCCCAGCGGCAACGACGACTACTGCGCCGGCCCCGGCGCCACCGACGACTACTGCGCCTCCGACCACATTGGCTCCCACGGCCACGGCTACACCGCCTAAGACCTGCACCAACGGGAGGGCCATCAACGAGGGTGGATCAGCGTCATATTCCGAGGCTGGTGGCGGCGAATATCTGATTCACAACAACAACTGGAACGATAATGCTGGCGGCAACACGGTCATCACCGCCTGTGGTTACGACAACTGGTATCTCGTCTCTGACACTCCGAACCATTCGGATATGTCGGTGCAGACGTATCCGAACGTCCATCGCGACTACAACAATGCACCGCTGACCGGAATCACATCCGCTCGCTTCGCGGGGAAGGGACCGCGTTGCAGCGGATGCGTCTACAACATCGCTTTCGACATCTGGCTGGGGTCTGGGTTCAGCCATGAGCTGATGATCTGGACCGAGAACTGGGGCCAGCGGCCTCTCGGAAACATCGTCGATACCGTTACATTCGGCGGCCATGAGTATCAGGTGTGGCGGTCCGGTTCGGGCGACGGTGGCGTGCTCACCTACCTATCAACCACCCCACAGCTGTCCGGTGACATGCCGCTGTCTGAGTTCTTCAAGGATGTTCAGAACCGCGGCTGGCGTGCTACAACAACCTGGCAGGTCGATTACGGCGTCGAGATTGTCGACACGAACGGCAACCCGGAACGGTTCGACTTCACCGACTTCGCCATCACCGACTGATTGAAGGAGGCGAGCGGGCTACCGGCTAAGTCTTGTTGCCGGTTGGTGCCGCTGTCCTCCCGGACGGGTCAACGTCGAACCTCGGGCCAACTATGCAGCCGGCCAAATCCGCTGCCACCGCCGAGCCCCCCAATTTCTGCAGCTTGCTTTTGATGCGGCGAACCTGGCGACGACCACGGCTTACTGCAGATCACCGTTGATCTGCGGGAACATGGATGGCTCGTCAGCGTGAACACGGCTGCGCAGATCATGGCCGAGCAGGGGTTGCGAGCCCGGCCCGGCGCCGCCGCGGTTTGACTCGCCGGGCCCCGGCAAGTGGCGAGCTCCTGACTTGGTCAAAGGCGAATTTGCCGCTGAGGTGATCAATTCTCAGTGGTACGGTCGGGCCACCGAAATCGATACCAATGCGGGCAAGCTGTACCTGGATAGTGTGCTCGATGTCAGGTCCCGGCGGATCGTTAGATTCGCAATGTCGGAGCATCACGACACCAACTGCGCCTACGGCGCATTAGCGATGGCGGTCGCGGTCCGCAGTGGTCGAGAAGCCATCACAGGAGTGATCTTCCACACCGATCACGGGCAGCGAATACACCGCGCATCGGTTTCGCGACGCCTGCCAGCGGATGGGCGTCCAGCAATCCACGGGCCAACCCCGGGTTGGCGTTGGACAACGCAGTGATCGAATCCTGGCGCGCCACGCTGGAGTTCGAACTGCGCTCCTTAGAGCACTTGACCACCAACGCTCAAGCCCCGGGCCCGGGTTGCGGCCTGGATCGACGACTACAACCGCCAGCGCCGCCATTCCGCGCTGAACATACAATCCCCGAATCAGATATGAGCT
>Ga0081455_10001258_pt1 | contig 31648 bp, 30 predicted proteins | sample TabmetS3T2R1_FD_70207 | JGI IMG/M metagenome (GOLD analysis project Ga0081455, IMG submission 70207) | Tabebuia heterophylla rhizosphere microbial communities from the University of Puerto Rico - S3T2R1 | ecosystem: Host-associated > Plants > Roots > Rhizosphere ... | reverse complement strand
GGGAGAAGCGGGCAGCGTGTCCATTAGAAGTCTCCTGGCCCGCGCGCGTCTCGCGCGCTCATGGGCGCGCTTTCAGCGCGTAGGCGCGCGGGACGCGCGCGGTCCGGAAGATTACACATCCTCACCCCAGCGGCTGGGCGGCGATATCGGACTTCACCTTGCGCAGGATCTCGGCCGCTTCGGAGCCCTGCAGGCGCTGGATATCGTCCTGGTATTTGAGCAGCACGCCCAGCGTGTCGTTGATGGTGCGTGGGTCGAGGTCGAGCGCGTCGAGCTCCGACAGTGCAGTTGCCCAGTCGATCGACTCGGCGACGCCCGGCGCCTTGAACAGGTCGAGCTTGCGCAGCTCCTGAACGAAGCCCACGACCTGCCGCGACAGGCGCTCGCTCGCTCCCGGTGCCTTGACCTTCAAGATTTCCAGCTCGCGCCTGAGGTCGGGATAGTCGACCCAGTGGTAGAAACAGCGGCGCTTCAAGGCGTCGTGGATCTCGCGCGTGCGGTTCGAGGTGATGATGACGATCGGCGTCTGCGCCGCCTTGATGGTGCCGAGCTCGGGGATCGTCACCTGGAAGTCGGACAGCACCTCCAGCAGGTACGCTTCGAACGGCTCGTCGGTGCGATCGAGCTCGTCGATCAGCAGGATCGGCGCGCCTTCCGGATGCGGGCTCAGCGCCTCGAGCAGCGGGCGGCGAATGAGGAAGCGTTCGTTGAAGATGTCGGACGCGAGCTGACCACGATCATGCACCCCCTGCGCCTCGGCCAGCCTGATCTCGATCATTTGGCGCGAATAGTTCCACTCGTAGACAGCCGAAGCGACGTCGAGGCCCTCGTAGCACTGGAGGCGAATCAATGGCCGCTTCAGGGTCGCCGACAACACCTTGGCGATCTCGGTCTTGCCCACGCCCGCCTCGCCCTCGCAGAACAGCGGGCGTCCCAGCTTCAGCGCGAGATACAGGACGGTGGCGAGGCTGCGGTCGGCGATATAGTCGCCGCCCTTCAGCAGCTCGAGAGTGGCATCGATGGAAGCCGGCGTGGCGGAGGACATAGAACTCCCGGAGAGCGCGTGAGACGCCTGCCGGCGTCGCCCGCGTCAGTGTAGCGGATGGAGGGACGGCCCGATATGGTAGGAATTGCCCGATAATTCAAGCATTTGGGAGGGGGTCCATGCGGGCCAACGTGTTTCAAGATCGCACGGCCATCGTGACCGGCGGTGCCCGCGGCATCGGCCTTGCCTGCGCCGAGAAGATCGCAGCCAGCGGCGGCCGCGTTGCGCTGTGGGACCGCGATATCGAGCGTGCGCGCCAATCCGCCGCGGCCCTGAAAGGCGCCATCGCCGTGGAGGTCGATGTCACCAGCGAGGCCTCCGTCGCCAAGGCGCTCACTGCCACCGAGGACCAGCTCGCGCCCGCGGACATCCTGGTCGCCAGCGCCGGCATCACCGGACCGAACACCACGGTAGTCAGCTATCCGGTCGAAGCCTGGAGGCAGGTCATCGACATCAATCTGACGGGAGTCTTCTTGTGCAACCGGGCTGTGGCGGGCGGCATGGCCCTGCGCGGCTACGGTCGCATCGTCAACATCGCCTCGATCGCGGGCAAGGAAGGCAATCCCAACGCTTCGGCCTATTCCGCCTCCAAGGCCGGCGTCATCGGCCTCACCAAGTCGCTCGGCAAGGAACTCGCCACCACGGGCGTGCTGGTGAACTGCGTCGCGCCGGCCGTGGTCAAGACCGAGCTGTTCAACCAGATGACGGAGCAGCACATCCAGTACATGCTGTCGAAGATCCCCATGAACCGCTTCGGCGAGGTCGACGAGGTGGCCGAGATGGTCGCGTGGCTTGCATCGGACCTTTGCACTTTTGCCACGGGTGCGACTTTCGATCTGTCCGGCGGTCGGGCAACGTACTGACATGCAGCTCCATGATCTCACCTTGACCGACCTCGCCGCCGGTCTCGCCGCCAAGCATTACTCCACTCGCGAGGTGGTCGATGCCTTGCTTGCGCGCGTCGCCAAGGCGGACGGCAAGCTCCACGCCTTCACCGAAGTCTACGCCGCCGAGGCCAAGGCGCTGGCCGATGCCGCGGACAAAGCACGCTCCTCCGGTTTTCCACTGGCGCCGCTGCACGGCCTGCCGGTCGTCTACAAGGATCTCTGCGACATCGCCGGCCGCATCGGCACCGGCGGCTCGAAGATGTTCGAGAAACGCGTGGCGACGGAAACGTCCAACACGGTGGAGCGTCTCACCGCGGCGGGCATGGTGCCGCTCGGCAAGCTGCACATGGTGGAGTTCGCGTTCGGCGGCTGGGGCACCAATCCGCTGATGGGCGCACCGTGGAATCCGTGGGACGTCAGGACTCATCGCGTGCCGGGCGGCTCCTCGAGCGGCACGGGCGTGGCAGTGGCGGCGCGCCTTGCACCGGCCGGCATTGGCAGCGACACGGGCGGCTCGGTGCGCATTCCGTCAGCCTTCAATGGCCTGGTCGGCTTGAAGGTCACGTTCGGTCGTATCGGGCTTTCGGGGACCATGCTGCTGAGCTGGACGCTCGATTCGATCGGCCCCATGGCGCGTTGCGTCGAGGACTGCGCCCTGATGCTGAACGCGCTCGCCGCGCCCGACTCGCGCGATCCGACCACGCTCGGCCAGCCGCTCGAAGATTTCACCCAGGCCGTGAAGCCCGGTTCGATCGAAGGCATGCGCGTAGCCATGCCCGATACCCAGCAACTGCCTGTTTTCATGCATGCCGACGTGACCGGCGCCTGGCAGGCGGCGGCACGCGTGTTCGAGAGCCTTGGTGCCACCGTCGAAGCTGTGCGCCTGCCCGACTGGTATTTCGATCTGTCGCGGCCAGCAGGCACGATCATCGCCTCGGAAGCCTATGCCCTGCATCGCGACTACATCGAGAACATGGATAAGGCGATCGGAGCTGGCATGCGCATGCGTGCACATTCGGCCAAGAATTTTGTGCCTGGCGCCTATGCGGAGGAGCTGCGGACGATGGCCGACCGGCGGCGCAGCTTCTCGGCATGGATCAAGCCGTACGATGCCATCCTGCTGCCGACCGTTGCCGTGCCCGCAATTCCTCTTGCCGAGGTCGACGAGGCGTCGCCGATTCCCGGCTATCTCACGCGGCCCGCCAACTACCTCGGCCTGTGCAGCCTCGCCATGCCATCGGGCTTCTCGGCAGGCTTGCCGGTCGGCATCCAGATCGTCGGCAAGCCATTTGCCGAGCGCGACGTGCTGCGGCTCGGCAAGGCGTTCCAGGACGCGACCGACTTCCATCGCCGCGCGCCGGATCTGTCGGCGGTCGGGCTTTAACTGCGTTGCGGCATGCCCTGCGGGATGACGGTCTCGACGATCGAAGCGTCGAGCGCCTCGTACTGATGGTAGCCGATGAGGTCGTACAGCTCGGCGCGCGTCTGCATCTGGTCGAGCTGGGCCTGCGCGCCGCCATCGCGCTTCAGCGCGGCGTAGAGTTTTGCCTGCGCCTTGTTGGCGACGCGAAACGCGGACACGGGCCAGATCAGCATCTTGTAGCCCATGGCCTCGAACTCGCTGGCCGTGAAGAAGGGCGTGCGGCCGAATTCGGTCATGTTGGCGAGAAGCTTCACGCCCGGCATGGCGCGCGCGAAAGCGCGGAACATCTCGGCATTGGTCAGCGCCTCCGGAAAGATGGCATCGGCACCCGCTTCGAGATAGCGCTTCGCCCGCGCAACCGCGCCGTCGATACCTTCGCTCGCCGCGGCATCGGTGCGCGCCACGATCAGCAGATGACGCCGGGCTCTTGCCGCCGCGGCCACCTTGGCCGCCATGTCGTGCGGATCGGCGAGCTTCTTGTCGTTCAGGTGGCCGCACTTCTTGGGCAGGATCTGATCCTCGATATGGACACCACCGGCGCCCGCCTCCTCGAAGGCTCGCACCATGTGCATGACGTTCAACGCTTCGCCGTATCCGGTATCGCCGTCGACCAGCACCGGCAGGCTGCTGGCGCGGGCGACCTGGCGGATGAAGAAGCAGACCTCGTCGACGGTGATGATGCCGAGATCGGGCAGGCCCATCGACGCGCTCATGGCAGCGCCGGAGAGATAGGCGGCCTCGAAACCGGCCGCGCGCGCCTGCAGCGCGGCGATGCCGTTGTGCGTGCCCGGTAGTTGCAGGATGCCAGGCCGCTCCAGCAAGGCGCGGAGCCGAAGCCCCGCGGGCTCGGCCGGCAGATCGGCGCCGATGAGATAGGGTGTCATGCTGCGTCTCCCCTCTTGCGATTGGCTTGCCAGCCGACCAGCAGGCCGGCGCTTATGATCAGCGCGGTGCCGAGCCAAGTATAAAAGTCCGGCACTTCGGCGAACATCACGTAGCCCACGATGACCGAGCCGATCATCTGCGTGTAGTTGAATGGGGCAATCAAATTGGCGGCGGCATAGGTCATCGCCTTGGCGACGCAATAGTGGCCGAGACCGCCCAGCGCGCCGAGCGAGCAAAGCAGCAGCCAGTCGAGCCAGCTGACCGGCGTCTTCCACACGAACGGCACCAGCACGGACAGCAGGATCGCGCCCAGGAGCACGCTGTAGAAGATCGAGGTCGCCGGATGATCGACGCCGGCAACGCGGCGGATGATGATCTGGTACACGGCATAGCAGATCGCGCTGCCCAGCAGCAGGATGGAGGCCCACTGGAAGACCGAGCTGCCGGGCCGGATCACCACCAGCACGCCGGCAAAGCCCAGCGCCACGGCGGCAAGCCCGAGCCTGGTGATGCGTTCGCCGAGCAACGGCCAGGCGAGGAACACCACCATCAACGGCGCCACGAAGCTGATCGAGATCGCTTCGGCGACGCCGACGTACTTGACGGCCGAGAAGAAGAACAGGGTCGACAGCAGCATCATGACCGAGTTCACGAGCTGCGAGCCCACTCGATGGGTGCGGAACAGAGCCATGCCCTGGCGCGGCAGGAAGACCAGCGCGACCAGGAAGAGATGCAGGGTGATGCGAAACCAGACGATCTGCGTGGCGTCGTAGGAGGCGGCCAGGAGCTTCACCAGGCCGTTCATGATCGGGAACAGCGTGCAGGCCGCGCACATATAGAGCACGCCAAGCATGGGCCGCGACGTGCGGCCAGGAACTGCCGGTTGCGGCATGGCGATGTCAGCGGAAGAGATTGTCGAGGGCGCCGAGCAGGAGCGTGCCGGCCGTCGCGATCACGATCAGCGACGCCGCGATGGAGGTGACTCGGCCGATCTCCCGCGAGTGGCTTTCACCGATGATCAGCCGATGCGCGATCATCGAGGCGATGCCGATGGCGGCCAGCGTGATGGCCATGCCGAGCGCGATGGCGATCACGCCGATGACGCCCGCCCACAACACGCCCAGTGCCACCGACAGCAGGATCATGACCAGCGCGCCGGCGCACGGCGCGATGCCGGCAGCCGTCAACAGCAGCCAGCCGGCGATGGTGCGGCGAGGCGGCTCATGATCGTGGTGGCCGTGATGATGATGGTGATGATCATCGCCATGGACATGCTCGTGGAGGCGGCCCGTGATGCCTGCCCAGAGCCGCCAGAAGCCGATCAGGAGAATCAGCGCATAGGAGACGATCTCGACGTTGCGCACCTCGCGCACGGCGCCAAGCAGGCCGACTGTCGCAAACAGCTTAAGCCCTGCCGCCAGCAGCAAGGCCGCGAGCGTATGGGTGAAGGCGATCCAGCCACCGGCGAAGATGCCCTCCATCCAGGCGCGCGGCTTCGTGCTGTCGAGGAAATAAGCCACCACCACAGCCTTGCCATGACCGGGCCCGAGCGTGTGCACGACGCCATAGCCGAAGCAGACGGCAAGCAGGGCCCACAGCGCCGGCGCCCCCTGCCCCGACCTTATGTCCTGCAGTGCGGTCGACAGCGACTGCTGGATGCGCCGCTGGTAGTCGGCGGAGAAGCGGGCAAGCTCGGCCACGCCGTCACTGAACACCAGTGCCGCGACCAAGGCGGCGAGCAGCAGCACGCCAACCCACAGGAAGGGCGAACGCAGGACGGCAGATCTTATGGAAGCTTGCATGTCACGATATCGGCGAAGACGGGATAGCCGCGGATGAACTCGGCCTTGTAGCTCGGATGCTTGCCGAGCGTGCAGCCCGCCGGCACGGACTTCTTGTCGACCTCGACGCGGATGAAATCCTCGGGATCGTAGGTCGTGATGGACACGAGCTTGGCGGGTTCGGGCAGCGCAAAACGCATGACATAGACGAGATTGCGCGGCCCCTGCTTGCGCGGCACCGAAGGCTCGCCGACGCGCTTGTTCTGCGGCATGGGCGTGCCGCTGTCGCCGGCCGAGCGATCCCAGTCGGCCGGCATGAAGCTTGCCGGATCATCGATGCGGGCGGAGAACTCGGGCGGCTTGGGCGGGCGGAAATCCTTGGCGCCGGTGTTGAGCCAGCTCATGTAGCCGTACTTCTTGAGCTCGGGCAGCATCTCGCCGCCCAGCACCTTGACTTCGCGTGCCGAGAACTTGCCATCCTGATCCTCGTCGATCAGCGGGATCTCGACCTCGCTGGAGAACGGGTCGAACCGCCATTCGATCTCGACATGGGTGTACTTGCCGTCCCTGGCGACGACACGCACGAACTGCTGGATCCAGATATGCGGATGCGCCTGCACAAGGGCCGGGATGAGCAGCACGGCGACCGCCGAGATCAGCGCAAGGATCAACGCCAGCAGGCGCGTCACGCCATCGCCTCCTGCGGCACCGGTCGGGGCTTGCCCTCCTCGTCGATCGCGACAAAGACGAAAGTGCCGTGCGTGACCCGAATCTCAGCGGTCTCGTGGCGGCGCTGCACCACCGTCTCCAGGTGGATGGTGATCGAGGTGCGGCCGATCTTGGTCACCTCGCCGTAGATCGACACCATGTCGCCGACCTTGATCGGCTGCACGAAGGTCATGGCCGTGATGGCCACGGTGGCGACGCGGCCTTTAGCCACCTTTGCCGCCAGCGCGCCGCCGGCCACATCCATCTCCGACAGCACCCAACCGCCGAAAATGTCGCCGTTGCCATTCATGTCGGCGGGCTGCGGCACGGTCCGAATGATCGGGTCGCGGCGGCTTTCTGCCATCGATTGTGCACCTTATATGGTTGATTTTCCGCGGTTTTCCTACCATATCGATGCCGGAGCGGCCACTTGGCGATCCCCTCGCGCGGCCGCAGGCAGATAAGACGCAACATGGCAAAGAACGACGACCTGTTCGAGCGGTCGGGCGGCAAACGCACCGCGGCGGCCAAAGACAACTCCTACACCGCGGCCCATATCGAGGTGCTGGAGGGCCTTGAGCCCGTCCGCAAGCGCCCGGGCATGTATATCGGCGGCACCGACGAGCGGGCCATGCACCATCTCGTCGCCGAGGTGCTCGACAATTCGATGGACGAAGCCGTCGCGGGCCATGCGGATACCATCCATGTCGAGCTGATGGCCGGCAACAAGGTCCTGGTGCGCGACAACGGCCGCGGCATTCCGGTCGATCCGCACCCCAAGTTCAAGAACAAGTCGGCGCTCGAAGTCATCCTCACGACGCTGCATTCGGGCGGCAAGTTCAACAGCAAGGTCTACGAGACATCTGGCGGCCTGCATGGCGTTGGCGTGTCGGTGGTCAACGCGCTGTCCGACGAGCTGGTGGTCGAGGTCGCGCGCGATCGTCAGTCGTGGACCCAGAGCTTCTCGCGCGGCAAGCCCACTTCCAAGCTCAAGGCCAATGGCGCTGCGCCCAATCGGCGCGGCACCACCACCACTTTCCATCCCGATCCCGAGATCTTCGGCAAGCAGCTCTTCTCGCCCGAGCGGCTCTATCGGATGGCACGCTCCAAGGCCTACCTGTTCCGCGGCGTCGAGATCCGCTGGAGGTGCGACAAGAGCCTCCTGCCCAAAGGCAGCACGGTCCCCGAGGAAGAGTCGTTCCATTTCGAGGGCGGCCTCAAGGATTATCTTGTCTCCGAAATCGGCGAGCGGCCGACGGTCGTGCCGCAGCCCTTCGCCGGCCAGGCTCAGACTGAAACCAACGGCAGCAAAGGCGGCAAGGTCGAATGGGCGGTGTGGTGGCCGATCGACGAGGAAGGCTTCGTCCGCTCCTACTGCAACACGGTGCCGACCAGCGAAGGCGGCACCCATGAGTCCGGTTTCCGCAGCGCGCTGGTGCGTGGCCTCAAGCGCTACGCCGAGCTGGTCAGCAACCGCAAGGGCTCGGTCATCACAGCCGACGACGTGATGGACGGCGCCGCCGGCCTGGTCTCGGTGTTCATCGAGCAGCCGCAGTTCCAGGGCCAAACCAAGGAAAAGCTGGTCAGCGTCGAGGCGACCAAGCTGGTCGAGACGATCATCGGCGACAACTTCGAGCATTGGCTGACCGGCGACAAGGAAGCCGGCAACGTTCTGCTCGAGCATGTCATCACCAAGGCCGAGGAACGGCTGCGCCGCAAGCAGGATCGCGAACAGCAGCGCAAGACGGCGACGCGCAAGCTGCGCCTGCCCGGCAAGCTGGCCGACTGCAGCAACACCGCCGCCGAGGGCACCGAGATCTTCCTGGTCGAGGGCGATTCGGCCGGCGGCTCGGCCAAGGCGGCGCGCAATCGCGAGACCCAGGCGATCCTGCCGTTGCGCGGCAAGATCCTGAACGTGGCCAGCGCGACGGCCGAGCGCCTGCGCGAGAACCAGGAAATCCAGGACCTCATCCAGGCGCTGGGCTGCGGAACGGGGGCTCACTACGCTGACGATCGGCTGCGCTACGAGCGGGTCATCATCATGACCGACGCGGATGTCGATGGCGCTCATATCGCGTCGCTGTTGATGACCTTCTTCTATCGCGAGATGCCCAAGTTGATCGAGAACGGGCACCTCTTTCTTGCCCAGCCACCGCTCTATCGCCTGAGCAAAGGTGACCGTATCGAATACGCGCGCGACGAGCAGCACAAGGACCAGCTGCTGCGCGACGTGTTCGGTGGCGGCAAGGTCGACATCACGCGGTTCAAGGGGTTGGGCGAGATGCAGTCGGCGCACCTGCGCGAGACGACGATGGACGTGACCAAGCGCATTCTGCTCAAGGTCGACATCCCGACCGCTGCCGATGCTGACGCGCGCCGCGAGGCGATGCGGACCCAGACCCTGGTCGAGGACTTGATGGGCCGCAAGCCCGAGAAGCGGTTCGCCTTCATCCAGGAAAATGCGCGTTTCGCCCGCGATCTGGATGTTTGACAGTCTTACGACGGACTGACGACCAGCGCTCGGCAATGTGATGTGAAGCCGCCGCCAATAGCGCTTACCTCTAAGCAGGCCTGTGAGGAGGGCGTTCACATGCGTTTGATGAGCAAGATGACCGCGGCCGTGCTCGGCCTCGTTGGTCTTCCGGTCGCCGCTTCCGCGGCAGTGATCGGCGGCACCTACTACGCGACGCAGTACGATTATCGTGAATTCTTCGCCGCAACCGACGGCCGGAACTTCCAGGTCATCCTTGCCGGCAACGCGTTCCCCGGCATCGATCCCAACGCTGTCGCGCGTGACCTGTTGCCGGTCATGCAGGCGGCAAAGCCACGGCCCGCGCTCACCTTCACCTACGACGCTCCCGTCGAGCGGCCGCATCCGTACTATCGTCTGGTGCTCATCTTCAACCCGACGCCCGATCTGGGCTCTTACGCTGTTTGCAACGGCGAGACACGGACCCGCCCGGGGCAGCCGGGCCTGTTCTATGTCTATGCTGTCTACTGTCGCAACGACCAGGCCCTGTCGGAAACCACGGCCTGGACGCAAGCGACCGGCCCGACCGATCCACGCATCAATCAATTGTTCCGTGAGCTGTTCCAGGTCGTGTTCGCCGACAGCCAGACTTATCGGCCGCAGAACGGTGGGATAGATCGGCGTTAGGTCGGCCACACGGTCAGGGTGACGTTCTTCTCACCGGCCCGGTTTATCGTATAGTGACCGGCGAGGAGAACGTCCGGATGCGTTTCAAGAAGAAGCTTGCCGCTTTGCTTGGGTTGATCGCCCTGCCCTTCTCGGCCTCCGCGGCTGTCATCGGCGGAACATACTATGCGATACAGTACGATTATCGCGAATTCTTCGCGGCGACCGACGGTCGGAATTTCCAGGTCGTTCTGGTGGGAAATCCCTTCCCCGCCGTGGATCCGAACATCGTCGCACGTGACTTGCTGCCCGTCATGCAAGCGGCCAAGCCGCGTCCGGCCCTGACTTTCACCTACGACGCACCCGTCGAACGGCCGCGGCCCGACTATCGTCTGGTGCTGATCTTCGATCCCGCCAACGATCTTGGCCCAGACTCCGTCTGCGCCGGCGCGAGACGGTTGAAGCCCGGCCAGCCCGGCGTCTTCTACGTTTACGCCACCTACTGCCGCAACGACATGGCGATGTCGACGACGACAGCCTGGACGTCGGCGAACGGACCGACCGATCCGCGGATCGACGCGCTCTTCCGCGAGCTGTTCCAGGTCGTGTTCAGCGATTCGCCGGCCTTGCGGCCGCAACTTGGCAACGAGATGCGGTGGTGATGCGATGCTGAAGGATCGCCATATCGTTGTCACCGGCGGTACCGGTGCCTTGGGCGCCGCCGTGGTCCGCGGCTTTCTTGCGGTCGGCGCTGTTTGTCATGTCCCGGCCATCGAAAGCAGCCCGCCGAAACGGTTCACAGAAGGCGAGAAGGTCACCGTTGCGCCCGACATCAACCTGGCCGACGAGGAGTCGGTCGCAGGGTTTTACGGCAAGCTGCCGGCGCTGCACGCGGTGGTGAACATCGCCGGCGGCTTCGCCTATGCGCCGATCGCCGACAGTCCAATCCAGACCCTCCAGCAGCAGCTGTCGATGAATCTCGTCTCCTGCGTGCTGAGTTGCCGGCAGGCGGTGGCCAACTTCCGTAAGGCCGGTACCGGCGGGCACATCATCAATGTCTCCGCCCGCCCCGCGCTCAATCCGCGACAGGGCGCCAATATGACCGCCTATACGGCCTCCAAGGCTGCTGTCGCCGCCTTCACTGTGGCCCTGGCCGAGGAGCTGAAGAACGAGAACATCTCGGTGGTCGCGCTCTGCCCCTCGACCATCGACACGCCCACCAACCGCGCCGATCTGCCCAAGGCCGACCATGCCGCGTGGGTCAAGCCGGAGGCGATTGCCGAGCTGATCGTGGCCCAATGCAGCCTCGCTCACCCCGTCAATTCGGGGGCGTTGGTCCCAGTCTATGGAAGAGCCTGAGCGCTCCACAGGGGAGCTCTGGTAACCAGAGGGCAATGGCCACCTGGTACTCCCTCGCCGATCAGCTGCTTTCGCGTCTCGATGCCGAGACCGCCCATGGCTTCGCGCTCAGGGCACTCAAGACCGACCTGCTCGTCGACAGGCGACCTGACCCGCCGTCGCTGACCACGCATCTCTGGGGTCGCACATTGCCCAACCCGATCGGGCTGGCAGCCGGCTTCGACAAGAACGCCGAAGTGCCGGACGCCTTGCTCGACCTGGGCTTCGGACTGGTCGAGGTAGGCAGCGTCACGCCAAGGCCGCAGGAAGGCAATCCGCGTCCCCGCCTGTTTCGCTTGACCGAAGATCGTGGCGTCATCAATCGCATGGGCTTTCCGGGCCACGGGCTGGAGGCCGCCCGTGCGCGGCTCGCTACCCGGCCGCGCCGCGGCTTCGTCGGCGTCAATGTCGGCGCCAACAAGGACAGCACCGACCGCGCGGCCGACTATGTCGCGTGCAGTGTCGCTCTGGCCCCTTATGCGGACTATCTGGTATGCAACGTCTCCTCGCCCAACACGCCGGGCCTGCGCAACCTGCAGGGCCGCACGCAGCTTGGCGATCTCCTGAAGCGGGTGCAGGACGCGATCACGGGCAAGCGCGTGCCCCTCGTCGTGAAGATTGCGCCCGACGCCGGCGACGACGATCTCGACGACATCGTCGCCGTCTGCCGCGATCTCGCGATCGAGGGGATCATCGTCGGCAACACAACGCTGTCGCGGCCTGCTTCCCTTCAGTCAGCACGGCGCGCAGAAAGCGGTGGGTTGTCAGGTGCTCCCCTGATGGGGTTGTCGACCGACGTCTTGCGCCGCACAGCCATGAGAGTCGAAGGTCAATTTCCGTTGATCGGTTGCGGCGGTGTCGGCTCGGGGGCGGATGCATACGCCAAGATCCGCGCCGGCGCGAGCGCCGTGCAGCTCTATTCGGCGCTGGTCTTCGAAGGCCCACCGCTGATCCGGCGCATCAAGGACGAGCTTGCGCGTCTCCTCGCGCGCGACGGCTTCGCGGTGGTCTCGGAGGCCGTCGGTGCGGACCTATCCTGAGGATGCTTCGAGATACTGCCCGGCCTCGAACCTGACGTATGCGTTCGCCTCGTCGAAGGCCACGCCGATCGGATCACCCCCGGAAGCGACGATATCGACCTGCTTCTGAAACAGGATGCGCAGCATCGACACGCCCTGGTCCGACGACATCAGATGTTCTTCCGAGTGGAAGGTGATCGGCCCCTGACCGACCTGGGCCTCGACGTCACCAGGGAACCTCTGGTGCTCCTCCGGTGAAAGCTCGGCCCAGGTCTTGCCGTTGTAACGCGACTTGAACTTGCCGAGCTCGCCCCTCTCGCGCACACGGCCGGCCACATAGATGCGGTAGTGCGTATCGTCGATGGGCAGGGTCCAGCCGATCGATTCGACCATGCCATATTGGGCGACACGCGGGTTGGGCACGACGCGCAGCGTCGGCAGCACGGCCTCTGTGATGCGTCGGAAATGCTGGCCGTCGGCAGCAGGACGGACAGAGGTCGCCTTCACGCCCTGGCGGCCATATTCGAACTTCACCTTGGGGAAGCTGCTCATCTGCTCGACGAACTGCGGTCCGCTGAAGCTGCCGTGCAGGATCGGCACATGATACGGGTCGACCACGTTCTCGAAATGCTGCAGCCAGTTGCAGGACGCGATGACGATGCCGCCGCTGCCGATGCTCGAATCGTCGGCCTCGACGAACTCTCCCGGGGCCAGCACTTCCAGGCATTCGTAGCGTGGCAGCACGGGCTTCTTCGGCGGCGGTCCGAGATAGGCGAATACCAGGCCGTAGCGCTCTTCGACCGGGTACCAGGGTTGGCGCACACGGTTGCATTGCGGTCCCGCGGGATTGGGCTCGCAAGGCATCTCCAGGCAGCGGCCCTCGACGTCGAACAGCCAGCCGTGATAGCAGCAACGGATGCCGCGATCCTCGATCTTGCCGTAGTACAGGGTTGTGCCGCGATGGCAGCAGCGCGGATAGACGAGGCCCGGCCGACCCTCGCCGTCGCGGAACAGGATCAGTTCCTCGCCCAACACTTTGACCAGGCGTGGAGTCGCGCCGGCGTCTGCGCTCAGCCCGACCGGATGCCAGTAGCGGCGCAGCAACTCTCCCATCGGCGTGCCGCGGCCAACCTCCGTCAGCTTTCGGTTATAGGTCGGCGGTTTCAGCGCATAGGCCGAACCAACATCAGTCGAAGCGTTCATCGCCTTCCCTCTTACTCGACCTTGGCGCCGGATTGCCGGATCAGGTCCGCCCAGATCGGCGTCTCACGTGCCAGGACGTCAGCCAGCTCCTTGGGCGTCGAGCCGACAGGCGTCTGTCCCTGCGCGACCATCTTTTCTGCAACCTCGGGCTCGCCGATCACCGTTCTGATCTCGCGTTGCAGGTGATCGATGATGTCCACGGGCGTGCCGGCCGGCGCATAGGCCGCGACGAACAGGTTGAGATCGAAGCCGGCGACGAGCTGCTCGGCGAACGTACTGACATCAGGCATGGACGCCGAACGCTTGGAGCCTGCCGCCGCGATCGCTTTCACGCGGCCAGCGGCGATCTGCGTCTTGGCGCTGGTCGGGCTCGCCCAGGTGATGTCGAGTGCCCCGTTGGCGACGTCCTGCAGGGCGGGCACGTCGCCGCGATACGGCACATGGCTGTATAGACCGCCCAGCGCATGCTCGAACATCAGGCCATAGAGATGAGCACTCGAACCGATGCCCCAGCTTCCGTAGGTCGCCGGCCGCCCCAGCCCCTTCACCCACGCCGCCATGCCACGAAGATCGCTATAGGGTGCGTCGGCTTTCACCGCGACCAGGATGGTGCCAAGCGAAACCAGCGATACGGGCGCCAGATCCTTGACGGGGTCGAACGGCAGCTTGACGTAGAGGCTGGGATTGTTGGTGTGGGTCGAATTGGTGGTGATCAGGAAGGTGTAACCGTCGGAAGGCGCCTTGGCGACGATCTCAGCACCCAGAATCGTATTGGCGCCGGGCTTGGGATCGACGAGCACCTGCTGGCCGAGCCTCGCGCTCAATCCGTCGGCAATGACGCGCACCAGCGCATCGATCGCGCCGCCCGGATTGAACGGCACGACGATGCGGATGGGTCTGTTGGGCCAGGCCGTCTCAGCGCGCCCCGCGAAGGGGGTGGCAAGTGCGGCGGCGAGGAGGAAGCGTCTTACTGGACCGCGGGCCCCCAAACCCGCTCCAGACTCATGATGCGGGCCTGGAGGCCCGCGGTCCGGCTTGATCATTTCCATCCCCTGGATACCCACGAAGCGACTTTAGCGAGAGCACAGCGCCGATCCTAGGCGCTACACGGTTCACAATTTTTGTCGCATGGTGAAAATCTAGGCGGCAGACGGCAGCGCGTCGAGACCATAGACTGGCGGCGGGAGGACACGTGCCGCTCTGGATACCGATAACCGTCGCCGCTGCATTGTTTCAGAACATTCGCACGACGATGCAGCAGAAAATTCGTGGCGTGCTGAGCGTCGATGGCGCCAACTTCGTCCGCTACCTCTACGGCGCCCCCCTCGCATTGGGTGCCCTGGCGTTCCTGGTCTGGGGAACCGGCCGGCATGTGCCGACGCTGTCAGCGTCGTTCCTTGCCCTGGTCACTATCGCGGGCGTGGCGCAGATCGTGGCGACCTCGCTCATGATCCACGCCTTTTCCCTGCGCAACTACGCCGTTGGAACAGTGTACTCGAAGACCGAGACGGTGTTCGTGGCGCTGTTCGCCACCTTCATCGCGCACGAGCCGCTCAGAGCCGGCGCCTGGATCGGCATCCTGATCTGCCTGGGCGGCGTGGTGATCCTGAGCCTGCGTGGCTCCTTCGCCAATGTACGCGGCGTGCTGGCCGACCTCACCCACAAGGGTGCGCTCTATGGCATGCTGTCGGGCGCCATCTTCGCCGTCGCTGCCGGCACGATCCGCGAGGCGTCCAAGCTCCTCCCCGAGGGCGATTTCATGGTGCGCGGCATCACCGTGCTCGCCTGCATGAACACCATCCAGGTCATCCTGATGGTAGTCTATCTTTCGCGCCGTGACCGCGCTCAGCTCGGCAAGGTCTGGGTCAACTGGCGCTCCTCGATCTGGGTCGGCATCTTCAGCGTGCTGGGGTCCGCCGGCTGGGCGCTCGCCATGACGCTCGAGAATGCGGCGCTGGTCCGCGCCGTCGGCCAGATCGAGCTCGTCTTCACGTTCATCGCCTCGCATCTGGTGCTGAAGGAAAGACCGTCCATCGGCGAATGGATCGGCAGCACCCTGGTCGTGGGCGGCGTCGTTCTCATCCTCGTTGCCCGGTGACCCAATGACCGAAGCCAATCCCCGGCCGCTGAGCGGCCTGCGTGTCCTCGACTTCTCGACCACCATCGCCGGCCCGCATTGCAGCCGCCTGCTCGCCGACATGGGCGCCGACGTCATCAAGGTCGAATCGCCGGAAGGCGACCTGATGCGCAGCCGGCCCGTGCAGCGCAACGGCGCCGGCACCATGTTCGGCCAGCTCAATGCCGGCAAGCGCTCGATCGTGCTCGATCTCAAGCGGCCTGAAGCCATTGCCGCGGTCAAGAAGCTGGTGACGAGCGTCGATATCGTGCTGGAGAACTATCGGCCAGGCGTCATGAAGCGGCTGGGTCTCGACTACCCCGAGCTCGCCAAGATCAATCCTCGGCTGATCTATTGCTGCATTTCCGGGTACGGCCAGACGGGTCCGGCTGCCGGACGCCCCGCGTATGCGCCGGTGATCCATGCCTCGACCGGCTACGACATGGCCCATCTCTTCTACCAGCAGGGACGCGAGCGGCCGGACAATTGCGGCATCTTCGTTGCCGACTATGCCAGCGGCGCCTATGCGCTGGGCGGTATCCTGGCAGCCGTCCATCAGCGGCATGTTACCGGCAAGGGCCAGATGGTCGATGTCTCCATGTTCGAGACGTTGATCGGCATGCTGCTGGGCGAGGTCAATCGGGCGCAGTTCGATTTCGAGATGCCGTCACGGCCGATGTACGGCCCGATCGAGGCCAAGGACGGCTACGTCATGCTGGCGACGGCAAGCGAGCGAACCTTCCAGGACATGGCGGCGGCGGCCGGCCGCAAGGATTGGCTGACCGATCCGCGCTTCGAGAAATACGCTGACCGGCGCATGAACTGGGGCCTGCTGGTCGAGGAGCTCGAGGCGTGGTCCAGGCAATTGAGCGTGAAAGAGGTGGTTGCCAACCTGGAAAAGCATGGCGTGCCCTGCTCGCCCTATCTCACCGTGACCGAGGCGCTGAAAGATCCGCAGGTCGAGCACCGTGGCTCTCTGTGCACGATCGAGGACAGCGGCGGCACCTACAAAAGCCCGGCGCCGCCCTTCCGATTCTCGGCCTCCCGGCTCCAAAGCGGTCCAAAAGTCGCAGAGCTTGGTGAAGATACCAGGAGCGTGCTGGCAGATGCGGGCCTCAGTGCCGCCGATATCGAGGTGCTGCTGAAATGATCGGGCCTCGCACACCTGTCCTCATTGGATGCGGCCAGATCACAGATTTCAACGGGAAGCCCTCGAGCGAGCGGTCACGCGTGGCCTTTTGCGCCGAGGCGGCGCGACTGGCTTTGGCCGATAGCGGCGCGTCCCTTGGGGCGGAAGCACTGGGCCGCAGGATCGATGCGCTGGCCGTGATGGAGTTCTTCAGCGATATCAGCCCGCGCTTCGCCTCACCTTTCGGTCGCTCGAGCAACCCGCCGAAAAGCGTGGCCAACCGACTCGGCGCGAAGCCGCGGCAACTGCTCTACAGCCATTCCGGCGGCAACATGCCCCAGTATCTGGTCAATCGGTTTGCGGAGGAGATCGCCCAAGGCGAGACCACGATGGCGTTGATCTGTGGCGCCGAACTCTTGCGCAGCACGCAGAATGCGCGCCGAGCGAGCCTCGACATCGACTGGAACGAAGACCCGGGCGGCGAACCGACACGGATCGGCGATTCGCGCTTCGGCTTCAGCGCAGAAGAGGCGCGCCACGAGCTGCGCGCGGCGATCCATTTCTACCCTCTGCTGGAGAATGCTATCCGCGCCGGGCTGAAGCGCGATGTCGAGAGCCACATGAGCGCGATGGGCCGACTGTTCGAGCGGCTTGCGGCGGTTGCCAAGAACAACCCGTTGGCCACGCGGCGGCAAGGCTATAGCGCCGAGCAGCTGTCGGCCGTCTCGGACGAGAATCGCTGGATCTGCTTCCCCTATCCGCGGCTGATGAATGCCAACGCCATCATCGACCAGGCTGCGGCTGTCCTGATCACGTCCGTCGAGAAGGCCCGCGAGTGGGGCATTCCCCAGGACCGCTGGGTGTTCCTGCACGGCTGCGCCGACGGCACCGACACCTGGGTCGTGTCGGAACGCGAGCGCCTCGATGCCTCGCCCGCCATCAGAGGCTGCGCGCGTATCGCGCTGGAGATGGCCGGCAAGACGCTCGCCGACGTAGCCGCCTTCGACCTCTATAGCTGTTTCCCATCCGCCGTCGAGGTGGCAATGAAGGAGATCGGCCTCGCCGAGGATGACCCGCGCCCCGTCAGCGTCACCGGCGGCCTGCCCTTCTTCGGCGGCCCGGGCAACAACTACGTCACTCACTCGATCGCCGAGATGATGAACGTCGTGCGCAAGCGACCCGGCTCGTTCGGCCTCGTGACGGCCAACGGCAACTATCTCACGAAGCATTCCGCAGGCCTGTATTCGACCGAGCCCGTGAAAGGACCGTGGCGACGCGAGAGCCCGAAGAAGCTCCAGGCCGAGCTCGATGCCCGGCCAACGCAGCGCGTAGAAACCAGGCCCGCTGGTATCGGCACGATCGAGACTTATTGCGTGGCCTATGGCAAGGACGTCCCGGAGAAAGCCTACATCTTCGGTCGCCTCGATAGTTCGAATGATCGTTTCGTTGCCATCGCCGCCGACGATCCGGCGCTCCTCGCCGACATGGCGGCGGAGGAGCAGCTTGGGCGTCGTGTGGCAGTCGAGCAGGTGGACGGTCGCAACGTCTTCCGGCCGCTGGCTTGATACTGACTATTCAAGGTCGGTGACCTTGAGATTCCGAAGGGACTCGACGACCAGAGCGATGTTCTGGGGGTTGAGCTCGATGGCCCCCGTCGGCGTCAGCTTGGCCTTGCCAAGAGCTTCCCGATACCAGGGATTCATCATTATCGGCAGGGCTTGGCGTTCAGAAAGCGGCTTGCCATTGTTTGCCTGCAGGGCGACATCCATCACGTCATTGTATCCCTGGACATAACCGCCGGCTTCGATCTCGAGGCTCTGGCGGACATAGTCGTCGAGCCTCGGGAACTTGGCGGGATCGGGCATCCCAGCTGCCAAGTGGTAGGCGAGATGACCCAGGCAATAAACGGTGTTGTTGGGCAGAATGTCGCCAGCGTGGAACGTGGGCCCGCGATAGTCGAGCTGCGCCTTCAAGAACTCGGCGGTGAAGGACATCGTCGTGCGGTCCACCCAGGCACGGAACGGCTTGGGTCCGTTCGTCGTGACGATGCGAATTTCAGTGAGCTTGCCCTGACCTACGAGACTGCCGAGTTGCCGAGCGAGTTGAGGCGAATTTCGTGCCGCTCCGATGATCTGGCTGAATTGTTGCGATGAGGCCGTACGGGCCAGCTGGTCGACGATAGGCTTCAGCTCGGTCTCGATCGTCGGCTGTTGCGCCGCCGCGCCCGCCCCGCCCATGACGAGCAGCAGGCACATGATCAGTCTCCGCACTCATACCCTCCCCAATGGCTGACGGTCCCCTCTTGGGGAGCTAAGCTACCGTTCGCATCCTGGTCACGGCAACGTGGCCACGCCAACCGAGGAAGCCATGCCCAACATGCTCAATGCCACGCAGATGGCCGAATTCAGCGACAAGGGTTTCACCTACGCCCGGGGCCTCTTCGCGCCCGACGAGGTCGAGCTGCTCACGCGCGCCATGGAAGAGGATCCGGCCGTGCGGGCGAGCATCCTGGACCGACGTGACGGTGAAGGGCGATCGACGCGCATCGCACTGTGGAACCGGGCCGGAGACAGTGTCTACGGACTGGCAGCGCGTTGCCAGCGGATGGTCGAAACGTCCGCGGCGCTGCTGGGCGGGCCGGTGTACCACTACCAATCCAAGCTTACCGCCAAGGAGCCGCAGGTGGGCGGGGCCTGGGAATGGCATCAGGACTATGGCTACTGGTACTACAACGGCTGCCTTCGACCCGACCTGCTGTCCGTCATGATCGCCCTCGACACCACCACGCGGGAAAACGGCTGCCTGCAGATCGCGACGGGATCGCACCGGCTTGGCCGCATCGACCACACGCCGCTTTCGCCGACCCAGAATGAGGTCGATCCCAAGCGTATGCCGTACATCCTGGAGAAGTGCCCGATCGAGCATTGCGAGCTGGAACCGGGCGACGCGCTGATCTTCCATTGCAATGCCATCCACCGGTCGGATGCAAACCGCTCCCCCAAGCGCCGTTGGACGTTGCTGATCTGCTACAACCGGGTCGACAACGACACCTTCATCAAAAACGACGACCGGTATTGCGTGCCGCTCGACGTCGTCGACGACGAAGCAGTTCGCCGCGCGGGCCTACGTTTCGCCCGCGGCGACGACCAGGAGCACTTTGCCAGCAGGCCTTATGTGCCCGACCTGCGCAAGGCGTCCTGAGCTGGTCACTCGCCCAGACGTTCGAGCGCCGCGATCAACCGCAAGCGGGTCTGCTCCGCCTGCCGGCGGCGCTCCCGCTGCTCCTCGATGACTTCTTCCGGTGCACGCGAGATGAAGTTGGCGTTGCCGAGCTTGGCGTCGATCTTGGCGATCTCGTCGGCGAGCTTCCTGATCTCCTTCTGCAGCCGCGCCCTTTCGGCCTTGAGGTCGATGACGTCGCCCACCGGCAAGGCATAGATCGCCTCGCCAACCACGATCTGCAGGGCCGCCCTTGGCGCGGTGACCGCGGGCTCCATGCCTTCGATGCGCGCCAGACGCTCGATCGCGGCGCGATGGATTTCGAGCCGCGCGCGGGTTTCGTCATTGGCGCCGACGACGAGCAGCTTGAGCTTGGCTCCCGCCGGCACATTCAGTTCCGCTCGTGCCGACCGGATGTCGGAGATCAGTCTCACCAGCCAACCGATTTCGGCATCGGCTGCGGCATCGCTGGCGGTCACCTGCGGCCAGGGCTGGCTGATCAAGGCGCCGTGCCGGCTGCGATGACCGAGCTTGTCCCAGAGCTCCTCGGTGATGAAGGGCATCACCGGATGCAAGAGCCGCGTGGTCTCGCGCAAGATGAGGGCGGTGACGGCGCGGGTCTCTTCCTTCTCCGGGCCGTCAGGACCTTGCAAGACCGGCTTGGTAAGCTCGACGTACCAGTCGCAAACGATGCCCCAGATGAACTCGTAAAGCGTGCTGGCGGCCTCGTTCAGCCGAAACTCGGCCAGCGCCTTGTCGACGGCCCTATTGGCGCGGCCGAGCTCGCCCAGCATCCACTTGTTGATGGTCAGCCTTGCTGAAGCCGGGTCGAAGGACGCAGGCAACGCCGCCCCGTTCATCTCGGCAAAGCGCGTGGCATTCCAGAGCTTGGTCGCAAAATTGCGCGAGCCCTCGACGCGAGCGGGTGACAGGCGGAGCCTTCCGGCCTGGTTGGCGGCCAGCGAGGTCATGGTGAAGCGCAGCGCGTCCGCGCCGTACTTGTCGATGAGCTCGAGCGGGTCCATGGCGTTGCCCTTGGACTTGGACATTTTCTGGCCCTTCTCGTCCGTCACCAGCCCATGCAGGTAGACGGTGCGGAATGGCACGTCCTTCATGAAGTACATGCCCATCATCATCATGCGGGCGACCCAGAAGAACAGGATGTCCCAGCCGGTGACCAGCACGCTGGTCGGATAGTAGCGCTCCAGCTCCTTCGTCTGGTCGGGCCAGCCCAGGGTCGAGAACGGCCACAATGCCGAGCTGAACCAGGTGTCGAGCACGTCTGGGTCGCGCTCCAACGGCACGTCCTTGCCGTAGAGCCGACGCGCTTCCGCCTTCGCCTCCTCCTCTGACGGCGCCACGAAGATCTTGCGGTCCGGGCCGTACCAGGCCGGAATCTGATGGCCCCACCAGAGCTGGCGCGAGATGCACCACGGCTCGATGTTCTCCATCCAGCGGAAGAAATCGTCGCGCCCGCGTTCGGGAACGAATTTCACGCGGCCGTCGCGCGCTGCTGCGATCGGTTCCTGCGCGAGCTTCCTGGCGTCGGCATACCATTGCTCAGTCAGGAACGGTTCGACCGGCACCCCGCCGCGATCGCCATAGGGAACGGTATGCGTATGCGGCTCGACCTTCTCGAGCAGACCCTGCTCTTCCATATCGGCTACGATCTGCTTGCGCGCATCGAAGCGGTCGAGCCCGCGATATTTCTCCGGCGCGTTCTCATTCAAACGGGCGAACTTGTCGAAGATGCTGATGGCGGCCAGATCGTGCCGGCGGCCTACTTCAAAATCGTTGAAGTCGTGTGCTGGCGTGATCTTCACCGCGCCCGAACCTTTCTCGGGGTCCGAATATTCGTCGGCCACGATGGGAATGCGCCGGCCGACCAGCGGCAGGGTGGCGTATTTGCCGATCAGGTGCTTCCACTTCGGGTCATCGGGGTGCACGGCAACGCCGGTATCGCCCAACATCGTCTCGGGTCGCGTCGTCGCCACCACGATGTGCTCGTCACTGCCCTCGATGGGATAACGAAAGTACCAGAGGCTGCCCTTGACCTCGCGCGATTCGACCTCGAGGTCCGAAATCGCCGTCAGCATCTTGGGATCCCAATTGACCAGACGGTTGTCCTTGTAGATCAGGCCCGCTTTGTAGAGATCGACGAACACCTTCAGCACGGCCCGGGAAAGGCCTTCGTCCATGGTGAAACGTTCACGCGACCAATCACATGAGGCGCCCAGGCGGCGAAGCTGGCGCGTGATGGTGCCGCCTGAATAGGCCTTCCATTCCCAGACCTTGGCCAGGAACTCCTGGCGATTGAGAAGCTTCTTGTTGCCGTCGCCCTGGACCGCCCCCTCGACCGCCAGTCCGATCCCTTCCTGCTCGAGATTGCGCACCACGACCATCTGGGTGGCGATCCCCGCATGGTCGGTGCCAGGTTGCCACAGGACGTCGTCGCCTTTCATGCGTCGCCAGCGGATCAGCACGTCCTGCAGGGTATTGTCGAGCGCATGGCCCATATGCAGGCTGCCCGTGACGTTGGGCGGCGGGATGACGATGCAGTAGGCCGGCTTGGCCGGATCCGGGTGCGCACGAAAGGCGCCGCTTTCCTCCCACTGCGGGTATAGGCGGGCCTCGATCTCCTTGGGGTCGTACGTCTTGTCGAGCATTTCTAGCCTTATAACGAAAAACGCCACGGTATGGCGCCGTGGCGTTCGATTTGGGTGGCGCCTGGGGAGATTAGCGGCGGGTCAGCCGGACGACCTCGCGTTCGACATAGCGCTCGACGATCGCAGGCAGGTTGCGGTCGAGCCATTCCTTCAACATAGGGCGCAGCATGTCCTTGACCAGATCCTCGATGGTCTTGCCGTTGGCGGTCACGGCCGGCCCTGGATCGGATGCCGCGGGATCCGGCACGCTCTGCTGAACCGCCTGGTTCAACCGCGCAAAGGCCGAACTGGCCGCGCCGGCTACGGAAGCGGCAACCAAGGGGTTGTCGGCAGATTGTTGGGCTTGCGGCTCAGGCATGTCTGCGGCCCTCCGTGGCAGGGGTGTGGATGTGCTGGCCGTCGCGGCCTCCTCGGCTTTGCGTTGCTCGGACTGAGGTTCCTCAATCAACTCGGTCAGCAGCAGTACGTCGTCCCGAGCTGCGGTCGAAGGTAACGGGACGCCTGGCTGCCCACGGCCGAGCTGGGTGCGGGCCTCGTCGTCAGAAATGATCTTGCGGATGGACGCCAGAATATCCTCCATCGAGGGATCCTTGTTGGCGCCCTTGGGATCGCTCATCACTTGCTTCCAAAGCCGCCACTGGTCGTCGTGGTTGGCGCCGGAATGGGCTTGGCCCCCGACCCCGATTCGTCCGTTCCCCATCCAATCCAGCGCGACCCTACGTCGTTGTAGTACCGCTCCTCGTCATAATACTCGACCGGCAGCGCCAGGTTCCGGGCGGTCAGCCGTCCGATGCCAGCTACGACGCTGTAGTAAGCGACCTGGGTGTCATGGCGCGCCTGCACCAGGTTGACCTGTGAGTTGAGCAGCTCCTGCTCGGCGTTCAACACGTCCAGCGTGGTGCGTGATCCGACCAGCGCTTCCTGCCGCACGCCGTTCAACGCGACTTCGTTGGCGCGGACCTGGGCTTCGAACGAGGTCACCCGCGAGCGCGAGGCGTCGAGCTGGCGCCAGGCACGGATCACGTTTTCGGCGGCCGCGCGCCGCGCGCTGTCCAGCTCGTTGCGTCGCTGGCCGACCACCTGCTTGGCCTGGCGCACGCGCGACCATTCGCTGCCGTTCTGGTAGATCGGCACGGTGGCCTGCACGCGGAAGCCGGCCGTGTAGTAGCGATCATGCGGGACCTGCAGGTCCATCTGTTGCTGGATGAAGCCGACCAAATTGACTTGGGGCAGCAGGTCGCCGATTGCGCTGTTCACGCTGTAGAGGGCGGCTGAGATGCGGTACTGCGCACTGACGGCACGCGGCCCGTAGTCCATTGCCAGCGAGATTGCCTCCTCCTCGCTGCCCGGCAACCCGCCGATGAAGGGCATCTCGCCGAGCCGCCCTGGTCGCTGTCCGATCGTGCGCTGATAAGCTGCCTCGGCGATTCGTATTTGCGCCTCGGCCTGCACGAGGTCCGCCCTCGCGCCTTCAAGCCGCGCTTCGGCCTGGGATACGTCCGTGATCGTCAACTCGCCGACTCGAAACCGTTCACGCGTCGCATCGAGCTGTTGGATGAGCACCCGCACGTTGTTGCGCCGTGCATCGGCAATGGCGATGTTCTGCACGAGGTCGGCGTAGGATGTAGCAGCCGCCAGCAGCACCGTCTGTTCGGTGTCCGCCAGCGTGGCACGCTGCGCCTGGATATTGGCCTGGGCGGCCTTGGTGTCCGCCACCGTCTTGCCGCCGCGGAACAGCGGTTGGACGGCCTGCAGGGTCGTGAAACGGCCATTCAGGATATAGAAGGTCGGCGTCCGAATGACCGGGTAGGAGTCTGCCTCGATCTTGTTGTATTCGACCGACAGCGTGATCCGGGGACGCCAGTTGGCCACGGCCTGGGACAACGTCTCGTCCGTCTGGCGAAGCAGCGCCCTGCCGGCCAGGAGATCAGGATTGCTGTTGTAGGTGGTCGACAGCGCCTCGATCAGGCTCTGGGACCTGGCGGTGGGGGCGGCCCCCAACCCGGCTGCGAGGGCGCACACCATCGCAGCGCGCGCAAGCCTCAAGCTGGGCCGGATACGCATTGAGTGAACCTCATTTGTGGACGGCACCCTACCACTGGTCGGAACGGCATTGATAGCCCTAGAACTGGCCGACCGCGGCCATCAAAAAGTAAACTTGGGCGGTGGCGCGAAACCGGGCAGCGATGGCGTTCCCGCTTCGAACAGCGCCCGCCCGGAGCTCACGCCACCTTCCTTGACGAAAAGCTGGGCCTCGCCTAGCGCGCCGGGAGGGCCGGCAAGAACGGTGGCCAGGCGGCCGCCCTCCACGAGCTGATCGAAAATCGACGGCGGCACGAGCTGGACGGCGCCTTCGATCAGGATCACATCATAGGGTGCGGACTGAGCGACGCCTTGCTCCATCGGCCCAGCGATCTGGCGCACGCGGTCGAGACCAAACTCCTTCAGCATCTGTTCGGCCGCCGCGGCCAGGAGCGGATCACTCTCCACGGCGACGACGGATTTCACCAGCCGTGCCAATAGCGCTGCGCCATAGCCGCGGCCCGACGCGACCACCAGGGCGCGATCTTCACTATCGGGTTGCAGAGCCTGGATCAGGCGAGCGAGCACCATAGGCTCCATGAGGTGGCGTCCGTTGCCCAGCGGCACGTCGTCGTCGGCATAGGCGACGGCGCACATGGCTTCAGGAAGGAAACGCTCTCGCGGCAATTCTCCGACCGCCGCCAGCAGCTGGGCATTGGTCACTCGATTGGGCCGCAACTGGCCATCGATCATGTTGCGGCGCGCGAGTGCGTAATCCTTCATCCCCGACCTCTACATATTGAGCGGTTTTATAAGCGGCGTCCGGCAATAGCGTCAAAGGGCGCTCGGTCGCGGCCGACTTGACCCTTGTTGCAGGGCATGTCTATAGCACCGCCCTCTTCTCGTGTGGCGTGGTGGCAGAGTGGCTATGCTGTGGACTGCAAATCCACCTATGCCGGTTCGATTCCGGCCCACGCCTCCACCAGCAAGCGGTTGGGCGAGCTTCCGGCAACGGCCCTTGCGTGGCCGGGGATGCTCTGTCAAAACACCGCGCTTCGCGACGGTCCTACCGCACCGACGCATTCTTGATCCGGAGTAGCTCAGCGGTAGAGCAGGCGGCTGTTAACCGCCGGGTCGGCGGTTCGAATCCGTCCTCCGGAGCCAATTCGGGCCGCTCTCCCTCGGGAGAGCGGCCCTTTTGCATTCGGAGTTCAGCATGGCGACACCCCCGCTGCCCAACGAGACCGTCGGATTCGTCGAACGTGAGGTCGTCTTCCAGGGCCGCTTCCGGGTCGGCCGCTACCTCTTCCGCCATGGTCTCTACCAGGGTGGCGAAAGCAAGATCCTCCGGCGCGAGGTCTTCGAGCGAGGCCATGCGGCGGCCGTGCTGCCGTACGACCCGGTGCGCGACGAGGTTGTCCTGATCCGGCAGTTCCGTGCCGGCTCGTATGTCGCCGGCCGCCATGCCTGGACATGGGAGGTCGTCGCCGGCATCGTCGAGGAAGGCGAGTCGGCCGAGGAGCTGGTCCACCGCGAGGCGGTCGAGGAAGCCGGGCTGGAGCTTCGCGACCTGATCCCCGTGCACGACGTCGTGGTGAGCCCTGGCGCCTGTTCCGAGACCTGCGCGACCTTCCTGGGCCGAGTCGATACCACCAGCGCCGGCGGCGTGTTCGGCCTGGAGGACGAAGGCGAGAACATCCTGGTCAAAGTCATGCCCTTTGCGGAAGCACGCGCCATGCTCGACCGCAATGAGATCGACAACGCGATCGGTGTGCTCGTCCTGCAATGGCTCGCTCTGCATCGCGACGAAGTGCGGACGCGCTGGCGCTGAATGGTTGCGCACACGCCGTCTCCCTGTCTACGGTGCCGCCGGGGAAGCGCAGGGCAAGACAAGCGAGCACGCCATGAACGTCCGATCGGGTTTCATCGATAGCATCGGCAATACGCCGCTGATCAAGCTGCGCGCGGCATCGGAAGCAACGGGTTGCGACATCTACGGCAAGGCCGAGTTCCTCAACCCCGGCGGATCGGTGAAAGACCGCGCGGCGCTTGCCATCATCCAGGACGCGGAAAAGCAGGGGAAGCTCCGACCCGGCGGCGTCATCGTCGAGGGCACCGCCGGCAACACCGGCATCGGCATCGCCCTGGTCGCCAATGCACGCGGCTACCGCTCGGTGATCGTGATGCCCGAGACGCAAAGCCAGGAAAAGAAGGACATGCTGCGGCTCTGCGGTGCCGAGCTCATCCTGGTGCCGGCTGTCCCCTATGCCAATCCCGGCAATTATGTCCGCTACTCGGGCCGGCTCGCCGAAGAGCTTGCCACCAAGGAGCCGAACGGGGCGATCTGGGCCAATCAGTTCGACAACACCGCCAACCGCGATGGCCACTATCGCACGACCGGTCCGGAGATCTGGGACCAGACCGACGGCAAGGTCGATGGGTTCACCTGCTCGGTCGGTACCGGTGGCACGCTGGGCGGCGTGGCACGCGCCCTCAAGGAGCGAAATTCCAATGTCAAGATCGCGCTCAGCGACCCGATGGGATCGGCCTTCTACAACTGGTTCAACAAGGGCGAACTGAAGGCCGAAGGAAGCTCGATCACCGAGGGCATCGCCAACAGCCGCATCACCGCCAATCTCGAGGGCACGCCGCTCGATTTTGCGTATCAGATCACCGACGAGGAGGCGTTGCCGGTCCTGTTCGATCTGGTCGTGCACGAGGGACTGGTGCTGGGCGGTTCGACCGCCATCAACATCGTGGGCGCCATGCGGCTTGCCCGCGATCTCGGGCCCGGCAAGACCGTGGTGACCATCCTGGCCGATGGCGGCCAGCGCTACCAATCCAAGCTGTTCAATCCGGCCTTCCTGCGCGAGAAGAAGCTGCCCGTTCCGCCCTGGATGGCATGAGCCGGGTCGTCGTCTGCGGCAGCCTCAACATGGATGTCGTCGTGCAAAGCGAGCGGCGTCCGGCCCGAGGCGAGACGCTGCTCGGAGCCACGGTATCATTGTTGCCCGGCGGCAAAGGGCTGAACCAAGCCGTTGCCGCAGCAAGGCTTGGCATGTCGACGGCGATGATCGGCACCGTCGGCAACGACGCCTTCGCCAACAGCTTGCGCGGCTTCCTGGCCGACAACGATGTCGACAGCTCCGGCGTGCGCGAGATCGATGGGCCGGCCACCGGCGTCGCGCTGATCCAGGTCGTGCGCAAGGACAACGCGATCACGGTCGCGTCCGGCGCCAACCTCCATTTCAAGCGCGACATGATCCGCCAACCGCCACAACGCGGCGAAGTCTGGGTCGCGCAATTCGAGACGCCGATCGCCGAGACCAAGGCGATCCTCAAGCAGGCGCGGCGCGCCGGCGCACGCACCGTGCTCAACCTGGCGCCTTTGCTGCCCTACCCGGACGACCTGCTGAAGTCGGTCGATGTTGCGGTGTTGAATGAGATCGAGCTTTCGCAGGCCACACGCACGAAGCTGCGGGCGACCAGCGCCGTGCACGATGTCGCCGCCGCTTGCCAGAAGCTGCGGGCGACGGGAGCACGCGCCGTTGTGGCGACGTTGGGCCCACGCGGCGCCGTCGTGGTGACGGCGGACGGCGCGAGTGCGGTTCCTGCCTTCAAGGCCAAGGTGGTCGACACGACCGGCGCTGGCGACTGCTTCGTCGGTGCACTGGCAGCCCGCCTCGCTGGCGGCGCCACGCCGATCGAGGCCGCGCGCTACGCAAGTGCCGCCTCCGCCTGCTCCGTCGAGCGGCTGGGAGCAGCACCCTCGATGCCGACGGCAGAGGACGTTGCGGCGCGGCTGGCAACGGCCTAAATCCCCTGCATGGTCGAAGAGCTCTTCCGGCAGGACGCTTACCTGAAAGAAGCGGACGCACTTGTAACGACACTCGAGGAGCGCGGTGTGCGCCTCGACCGCTCGATCTTTTATCCGACCGGCGGCGGCCAACCGGGCGATACCGGCCTGCTGCGCTGGGAGGGCGGTGAGGCGCGCGTGGTCGATACGGTGAAGGCCGACGGCGATGTGCTGCATGTGCTCGCAACCGATGCGCCTCGCCCCGCGGTCGGGATGCAAGTCCACGCTGTGCTCGACTGGGATCGCCGGCTGCGGCACATGCGCATGCATACCGCCCTTCACGTGATGTCGGCAGTGATCAAGGGCAACGTCACGGGCGGCCAGGTCGGCGTCGACAAGAGCCGCCTGGACTTCAATCTTTCCAGTGATGTGCCGACCAAGGAGTGGGTCACCGAGGAGATCAACAAGCTGATCGCACTCGATCGCCCGGTGACGCCGCAATGGATCACGGACGAAGAGCTCACTGCACGGCCCGAGCTGGTCAAGACCATGAGCGTGCGCCCGCCAATGGGTGCCGGGCGCGTGCGACTGCTTTCCATTGAAGGTATCGACCTGCAGGCGTGTGGTGGGACGCACGTCGGGCGGACCGGAGAGATTGGCCGGGTCGAATGCATCAAGATCGAGAACAAGGGCAAGATGAACCGCCGGTTCATCATCTCGCTGGTCTAGGGGAACGCTGATGGATTACGCAAGACCTGACGCGCTGGTCAGCACCGACTGGCTTGCCGCTCGCCTCGATGCGCCCGACATTCGCATCGTCGATGGCTCGTTCTATCTGCCAGCGCAAAAGCGCGCGCCCCGGAAAGAATTCGACAACCAGCATATTCCGGGTGCGGTGTTCTTCGACATCGACGAAATCGCCGACACGTCGAACCCGCTGCCGCATATGCTGCCTTCGCCCGAAAAGTTCTCGGCGCGCATGCGCAAGCTCGGCCTGGGCGACGGCAACAAGATCGTCGTCTACGACACCACGCCCATGATGGGTGCCACGCGGGTGTGGTGGATGTTCCGCGTCATGGGCCACAAGGACGTCGCGGTGCTGGACGGCGGGCTGCCCAAGTGGATGGCCGAGGACCGTCCGGTCACCGACGATCCGACGCCGCCGCGCGAGCGGCATTTCACCGCGCGCCTCGACAATACGCTGGTACGGTCGGTCGACGACGTGAAAGGCCTCGTGGACAGCAAGCGCGAGCAGATCGTCGATGCCCGCGCTGCCAACCGTTTTCGCGGCGAGGCGCCCGAACCGCGGCCCGGCCTGCGCGCCGGCCACATGCCCGGCGCCTACAATCTTCCCTACAACGAGCTCATCGATCCCAGAACAGGCACGATGCTGCCGGCCGACAAGCTCGCCGAGCGTATCGCGGCCTCTGGCATCGATCCGGCGAAGAAGGTGACGGCAAGCTGCGGCTCCGGCGTCAGCGCCTGTGTCGTGGCGTTGGGCCTCTACCTCACCGGGGCGCCGGAGGCGGCGATCTATGATGGTTCGTGGACCGAATGGGGTGGACGTGCCGACACGCCGATCGTCACCGGCCCCTGACCTGTTCGCGCACCAACCGCCGCCACGCGCCGACGGCCGGTTGCCCATCACGGTCACTCACCTGGAGATGACGCCGGCCGATTGGACGCGGCGCGGTCAGCGGCCGGAGATCGACGTCGCAATCGAGCAGGTGCTCGCCCCGAGTGCGGCCTTCTATCGCGAGCTCTACGATCGCGTCGGGCGGCCATGGCTCTGGTACGAACGCCGCCTGCTCTCCGATAGCGATCTCGCCACGCTGCTGGCTGAGCCAGGACACGAGCTGCATGTCGCCCGCCACGAGGGTGCGTTGGTCGGCTATTTCGAGCTGGCCGACGACGAGCTCGTCTTCTTCGGCCTCACCCTCGCTTACATTGACCGACGCATCGGCCCCTGGCTGCTCGACCGCGCCATCGAGCGGGCATTCGCGCGCGGTACTGCCCGACTCGTGCTCAACACCAACACGATCGATCATCCCCGCGCGCTCGACACCTATCGCAAGGCAGGCTTTCGCGCCGTGCGCACCGAAACAAAGGAATTGCAGGATCCACGTGTGCTCTGGCCCGAGGTCTTTGGCTGGCCGCCAAAGTGAGGCCTGTGCCATAGTATCGATATGACCTCCAAGAAAACTTATAGCAGACCTGACACCGTCTTGGCCGTCGCCGGCCGCGATCCGACCAGCAACTTCGGCATCGTCAATCCACCCGTCTATCACGCCTCGACGATCCTCTCCCCGACCATGGAGAAGTTCGAGAACCGCGTGCCCTTCGAGGGTTTCGGCTACGGCCGCAACGGCACGCCGACGCAGAAGGCGCTCGAGGACGCGGTCGCCGCCATCGAAGGCGCGCATCGTTCGATTGCCGTGCAGTCGGGCCTGGGCGCGGTGACCGGCGCGATCGTCGGTTTCCTGAAGACCGGCGACCATATGCTGCTGACCGACAACGCCTACGGTCCAGCGCGGCGCTTCGCCAACACGACGCTCAAGAATTTCGGGGTCGAGACGACGTTCTTCGATCCGATGATCGGTGCCGGCATCGAAAGGCTGATGCGGCCCAACACCAAGGTCGTCTATCTCGAGGCGCCCGGCTCGCAGACCTTTGAAGTCCAGGATGTCGACGCCATCGCCGGCGTCGCGAAGAAGCACGGTGTCACCGTGCTGATCGACAACACCTGGGCGACGCCGCTTTACTTCAAGCCGTTCGAGCACGGTTGCGACATATCGATCCACGCCGGCACCAAGTACATCGTCGGCCACTCGGACGCGATGATGGGCATCATCTCCTGTGCCACGCGCCAGATGTTCGAGATCGCCAAGACGGCCTGCCAGAATTTCGGCTTCCATGCCGCGCCCGACGACTGCTACCTGGCCCTGCGCGGCCTGCGCACCATGAGCGTGCGGCTGCGCCATCACGAAAAGAGCGGCGTAGAGATCGCCCACTGGCTGAAAGGCCGGCCTGAGGTCGACAAGGTGCTGCATCCCGCCCTGCCCGACTGCCCCGGCCACGACAACTGGAAGCGGATGTTCAAGGGCTCGTCGGGCCTGTTCTCCTTCACCCTGCGCGACGGCTACAGCCGCAATGCGCTGGCCGCCATGCTCGACGGCATGGACATCTTCGGCATGGGCGCGAGCTGGGGCGGCTAC
>Ga0081455_10001257_pt1 | contig 31648 bp, 33 predicted proteins | sample TabmetS3T2R1_FD_70207 | JGI IMG/M metagenome (GOLD analysis project Ga0081455, IMG submission 70207) | Tabebuia heterophylla rhizosphere microbial communities from the University of Puerto Rico - S3T2R1 | ecosystem: Host-associated > Plants > Roots > Rhizosphere ... | reverse complement strand
GGCCACGTTGTCGAGCACGCTGCGATGGGGGAACAGCGCATAGCTCTGGAACATCATCGCCGTGCCGCGCTGGATCTGCGGCAGGCCCAGCACCGAGACGCCGCCGATCCTGATGTCGCCGCTGGTCGGGGTCTCGTGGCCGGCGATCATGCGCAGGATGGTGGTCTTGCCGCAGCCGCTCGGCCCCAGCAGGCAGCAATAGGAGCCGTGCGGGATCGTGAGGTCGAGATTCTCGACCGCGGTCGTGGGGCCGAACCGCTTGGTCACTCCGACGATCGCGACCTCACCGCCGCGTGCTGCCTCAGCCATCCTCTACTCCTGCACTGTCCGCGCGCGCCGGCGCTGGATGAGAGCGATGGCGCCGAGCGCGGTGATGATCACCACGAAGGAGACCGCCGTGGTCACCGCACCCACCGCATAGAGCGCCGGCGAGGTGATGGTGGTGGTCATCGCCCAGATCTCGAGCGGCAGCGTGTTCTGGCTGCCCGCCCCCAGCGCCGTGCGCGCCAGCTCGTCGTAGCTGAGCGTAAGGCCGAACAGGGCGACACCGATGATGCCGGGCAGCAGGATCGGCAGCGTGACCTCGCGCACACGCTGCCAGCTGGTGGCGCCGAGGTCGGTCGCCGCCTCCTCGTAGGCGCGGTTGAAGCGGCCCAGCACGGCGAACATGATCAGCAGCCCGAACGGCAGGGTCCAGGTGAGCTGGGCGCCCAGCCCGGACGTGTACCAGGCAGTGTCGATGCCGATCAGCCGGAAGCTGAGCGCGATGCCCAGGCCGACGAACAGGCCGGGCATGATCAGGCTGGCGATCGCGAGATAGAAGACGAAGGCCGAGCCGCGGAAGCGCCGCCGGAAGGCGAGGCCCGCGACGACCGACAGCACCACGGTGATGATCGCCACGACGAGGGCGAGCTGGATCGAGCGCACGAACGCGCCCGCGATGTCGCCGACCCGCTTCTGCGCGAACAGCGATTCGAACCATTCGAGCGAGAAGCCGTTCATGGGGAAGGTCATGCCGCCCTGCGGGCCCTGGAACGACAGGATGTAGATCACCGTCATCGGCCCGTAGAGGAACATCACGAACAGCGTGAAGAAGGCCGCGAAGGCGTAGAAGGTCCAGGGCCGGCGGCCGCCGTCAGCGCCGTGCATCGTCGCCCTCCCCTCGGAGAGTGGTCATCGCGCCAGCTCCTTGCGGACGTCGACCAGGCGCAGGATGCCGGCCACCATCAGGGTGACGATGATCACCATGATCACCGCGCTGGCCGCGGCCGGCGGATATTGCAAGGCCGCCACCTCGTTCTGCAGCGCCGAGACGACCGAGGCGCTCTGGCCGCCGCTCATGGTGCGCACGACGAAGGAATCGCCCATCACCAGGGTGACCACGAAGATCGAGCCCAGCGCGATGCCGCTCTTGCTGAGCGGCAGCACGATCTCGGCGACCACGCGGAAGCGGCCGGCACCGGCATCGCGCGCCGCCTCGAGCAGGCTCTTGTCGATGCGTGCCATCGAATTGAAGATCGGCACGACCATGAACAGCGTGAACAGGTGGACGTAGGCCACCGCCACGGCGAAGTCGGAGAACAGCAGGAACTCGAGCGGCTGGCTGGTGATGCCGGCACCCATCAGCGCCTGGTTGAAGATGCCGTTGCGCCCCAGGAACGGGATCCACGAGATCATGCGGATGATGTTGGAGGTCAGGAACGGCACGGTGCACAGCAGGAACAGGCCGATCTGCACCAGCAGCGTGCGCACGTGGAACACCAGGAAGTAGGCGATGTTGAAGCCCAGCACCAGGGTCACCAGCCAGACAATGGCGGCGAACTTGAGCGAGCTGAGATAGAGCCGGAGCGTCACCTCCGAGCGGAACAGGTCGGTGTAGTTGTCGAGGATGAAGGCCGGGACGATGGAGGTGCGGTCGAAGTCGAAGAAGCTGACCACGAGCACCACCACCATGGGCAGGCCGAAGAACGCCAGCAGCACCAGCACCAGCGGCGAGACCTGCAGCCAAGACGCGCGCTCGCCCGCAGGGTCGATCGCTGCTTCGTGCTCGGTGGGAGCGGCGGGCGCCAGAAGCGCGTCCGCCGCCTGATCAGTCATTGCCATGTCGTCATGCCACGTTGTTTCAGGACGAGATGAACTCGTTCCAGCGCCGCGTCAGGTAGCGGTCCTCGTCCATCACCGTGTTCCAGCAGGCAATGTTGCCCATGCGGTCCCAGATGCCGCCACCGTCGCGCGACACGCCCTTCTTCTCCATGAGCGTGCCGTACGGATCCTTGATGTCGATCGCCGCCGGCTTGCCCTCGTACCAGTAGTCCCATTCCTCGGGCGTCAGGAACTTCTTCGCCGTCGACGGCACTGCCGAGTAGTAGCCTTGCTTGGCGATGAAGCCGCCCTGCCAACCGGAATTGTACCAATTGATGTACTCCCAGGCGCAGTCGAGCTTGAGCCCGCTGAGATGGGCCATCGGCGCCAGGCCGACGAACCAGCCACGATAGCCTTCCTTGAGCGGCACGTAGTAGCAATCGATGCCACGCGAGCGCACCGCGGTCACCGCCGGCGACCACATCGACTGGATCACCACCTCGCCCGAGGCCATCAGGTTCACCGACTGGTCGAAGGTGCTCCAGAACGAGCGGAACTGGCCGCCTTTCTTGAGATCGATCATGATCTTGATCGTCTTGTCGATCTCGTCCTTGGTCATGTTGCCCTTGTTGCCATACTTGAAGTCGCCGCGCGCCTCGAGCGCCATGGCAACGTCGATCACGCCGACGGCGGCATAGTCGACCAGGGCGGTCTTGCCCTTGTACTTGGGATCGATCAGGTCCTTCCAGGACGTGACCTTGTCACGACCACCCACCAGGTCGGGCCGGATGCCCAAGGTATCGGCGTTGTAGATGGTGGGGACGAAGGTCAGGAACTCGGTCGCCTGGGTCGCGAGCTTCTTGCCGTCCTTGTCGGCGTAGAACAGCGAGTTGAAGGGCGACAGGCCCTGGGTCGACGCCTTCTGGCCGTTGGGATAGGCGTTCTTGGTGAACAGCGGCACGGTGTCTGCCCACTGCTTGTACTTCGACACCGGGATCGGCATCAGCACGCCCTTGCCCAGGAGATAGGGCACCTTGGTGCTGTCCATGTTGTTGATGTCGATGGTGTTAGGCTGGGTCAGCGAGCGGTTGATCTGGACGTCGTCGGTGATCGCCTGCATCACCAGCTTGAAGCCGAGGTCCTTGCCGGCCTGCTCGCCGATCTCCTTGATCACGGCGTAGGAGCCGCCGGCCACGACCAGCGTGACATCCTTGACGTTCTGCGCCCACACGGTCGGGAATCCGCCGATCGCCTCGGTCGCCACGGCCGCGCCGCCGGCGGCCATCCCCTTCAGCACAAGTCGACGATTGAGCTTGCCCGCGGTCCTGGAATTTTTCCGGGTCATCCGACGCCTCCGTTCGAAGTGCTCCCCTCAAGGTTACGCTGAACGCTGAACGCCGAACGCTATCGCCGCGATGATCGAGCGACGCGGCTTCGGTGGCAAGAGCGAGTTCCGGTCAGACCGCCGGTCGGCTGCGTATGTCGTCCGCTACCTTTCGCTTGATGAATTGCCCGTCCCGCAGGTCGCCATGAAAGACGCCTTCCTCGACGACCACCTTGCCGCGAAGGATGGTGGTGGTGGGCCACGCCGTCACCACGTGCCCTTCCCACGGTGTGTAGTCGGTCTCGTGCATGTCGGGAGCGCGGATCGTCTTCTCGATCCCCGTCTGCAGCAGCACGATGTCGGCGTCGGAGCCCACCGCCAAGGCGCCCTTGCGCGGATAGAGGCCCAGGATGCGCGCGGCGTTGCTCGAGATCATGTCGACGAAATGGGCCGGCGAGTACCCTCTCTTGGTGACCATCTGCGTGTACATGAGCCCGACACGCGGCTCGACGCCCGAGTTGCCGCCGGTCACGTCGTCGATCCGGCTGCCCTGCAGCTTGGCGCGCAACGGGCAGCACAGCTCATCGGTGGCGATGGCCTGGATGGCGCCGCGGTTGGTCGCCTCCCACAGCCGCTTCTGGTCCTCGGGATACTTGAGCGACGGGTAGGTGTGCCACATCTGGCCGCCCGGCTTCTTGTAGTCCTCGGCGTTGTACATCAGGTACTGGTGCAGGGTTTCGCCGTACATCGGAAAGCCACGGGCACGCGACGATTCGAGCGCCGCCACGCCGGTCGCCGCCGAGACATGCACCATGTAAAGCGCGGCGCCCTCGACGTTCTCGGCCAGGCGGATCACGCGGTTGAAGGACAGCTCCTCGCTCAACGTGTTGTGGACCTCGGCCAGGTGCTCGAAGTGCACGCGGTTCTCGCGCATGAGCTTCTCGTACATGAACATGACGATGTCGTTGTCCTCGGCATGGATGCAGGCGATGCCGCCCTGGGCCGCCACCACCTTGAGGGCTTCCCAGATGTGGCCATGCGGCATCATGAGCTGGCTGCCCATGCCGGGGATGATGTCGGTGGTGAAGATCTTGATGCTGGCGTGGCCGTCCTGGATGGCATCGGCGAGCTGGCCGAAGTGAGCCGTCGGCGCGGCGCCCACCAGCATCAGATGGAAGCCGTAGTCGCAGTGGCAGGCGTCCTTCCATGTACTCTGCCAGTGCTCGATCGACTGCTGGATGGTCCGGTCGTGGCTGCATTGCACGAAGTCGATCAGGGTCGTGGTGCCGCCATGCAGGGCCGCCCGGCTGACCTGGGCCGCCGGATCGCAGTGGACAACGGGCTGCCCGCGCACTCGCCATTCCAACCCGCAATGGATGTGAGGGTCGATGCCGCCGGGAATGACCAGGCGGTTCTCGGCCGACACGGTGCGCGTCGCTTCCGGCAAGGTGCCCGGCCCGCCGACCAGCGCGATGCGTCCGTCCTTCACGCCGATATCGACGGCCTGGGTTCCCGATGGCAGCACGCAGGTGCCGCCCGTGATGGCAAGGTCCAGCATCAATTCGCTCCTGTTGAAGGGATGATGATCGTGGGTTCGCCGGCGGCGAACCGCCGGAGGATCACGTCCGGCTCGAGCTCGCGCACGACGAACACCAGGCGGCTGACCTGGTCGGCGTCGGGCCAGCGCTCGAACCAGCGCGGCGGATAGAGCGTGTGCTGAACGGCATGGATCGCGCCCGGGCCGCCGGGCCGGTCGGCAAACTCGACCAGGCCCTTGACGCGCAAAAGCTTCTCGCCGTGATCGCGCGCCAGCCCGCCCAGAGCCATCGCAAAGCCAAGACGCGTCATCGGCTGCTGCAGGCGAATCGCAAAGGCCTGGATGCCGTGCGTATGGCTGGCCGTTGCGCGCAGCCGTGGACGCGGCAGCGCCTTGGGCACGCCGCCGAACAGAACGGCGGTTGCATCGGCATCGCCGGCATCGACGATCGGCGCGGTCGCGTTCAGGGAGTCGAGCCGCTGGACAAGCTCGTCCGGGGCCGGCGAGAGGTCGGTCTTGGTCAGCAGCAGGAGGTCGGCAACGGCGGCCTGCGCGGCGGCCTCGGGATAGCGCTCGAGCGTCTCTGCGCCGATCACGGCATCGATGGTCGTCACGACGCGGTCGAGCCGAAGGGAGGCCTCGAGAAACGCATCCGCCGAGAGCGTGTAGAGCGTGGGCCCCGGATCGGCCAAGCCGCTGGTCTCGAGCGCGATGCGGCGGAACGGCGGCCGGTCGCCGGTCTGTCGCGACCTCAGCAGCCGGTAGAAGGAGTCGGCCAGCCCCTGGCGCACGGCGCAGCAGGTGCAGCCGTTGGGCAGCTCGACCACGTCATCGACCGCGGCCTCCAGCAGGAGATGGTCCAGCCCGACGGCGCCGAACTCGCTGATGATGACTGCCGTATCCCGCAAATCCGGGACCGCGAGAACCTTGGAGAGAAGCGTGGTCTTGCCGCTGCCCAGAAAGCCGGTCAGCACCGAGAGCGGGATCGGCTCGGCTGGGACCTCGGCGAGGCTGGCAAGACTGCGATTCGCGGTTGGCGGGTTCACGACGTCGCTGCTCAATGCTCGTTCACCGCCTGGGCGAGGCGCCGCAGCAGCAGCGTGCGGCCCGCGGTCTCGACCATGGTGCAGTAGCCGGCATTGCCCGGCAACGTGCCGGGATCGATCTTGCCGAAGATCGGGCAAAGCGTGCGCAGCGAAGCCTCCCAGTTCTTCTGCGCCTGGGTCACTGCCTCGATGATCTCCTTGAAGCCGCCCTTGCGTACGCCGCGCAGCGCCGCCTCCAGCTCGGCCTGCCAGACGGCGCGTTCGCGCTCGACGCAGGCCTTGGTCTTCGCCGTGTCGTACTCGGCCGCGGCGATGCAGGGATCGGCGACGATGCCGATGCAGGCATAGCCGAGCTTGGCGTCCTGGCCCTCGAGGCAGGTCTTTATCGCCCCGGCATCCTGCGCCGTCGCGACCGGTTGCGCCTGGGCGGCGCCGCAAACGAAAGCGGCGACGATCGCACCCAAGATGCTGACGAACGGCAGCCTGCCCATTCGCACCTCCCCCTGGTGCGGGCATCGTACATCGTCCGGACCGCGCTCGTCCCGCGGTCTGGAAGAGATCTACGCCTGCTGGATGGCGGAGAGCAGCCAGGGGGCGCCGCGGTCGCGCACGAAGGTCCAGATCTCGGTGGCCTCGGTGCGCACGCGGTCATTGCCCTCGACGATGCGGCCGTCGGCGAGGCGGCGCGTGTAGTCGAGCAGGCTGAAGCGCATCGCCACGGTGGCGTACTCGACGTTGCCTTCGCGCCACGCCTCCGAGAGGTCGCCCTGCTCGAGCTTGACCGCCTCGACCTTGTTCTCGACGCCGCGGCCGGCGTTGGCGGCCAGCTGCTCGGCGAAGTAGCCTGCCATCTCCGCGGTGGCGAGGCCGCGCAGCTTGCCGACATCGCCGGCGCTGTAGGCCGCCTGGATCTCGCCGAGTCGCGCCTCGAAGGCGTGGTAGTCGCTCTCGACAATAGCGATCGGCGCGGTCGCACCAGTGCCGAGCGAGGCGCCGCCGCCGGGCAGCATCCCGCCAAGCCGTGCCATCGGGCCACCGGCGTAAGCCGGCACTGGGGCTGCCACCGGGCGCGCACGATTGGCGGTCCAGGCGCGGTAGAGCCACAGGCCGAAGAACACGAGTCCGCCGATCAGCGCGATCTGCAGCAGCAGGCCGAGCATACCGGCCATGCCGCCGAAGCCGTGGCCGAGCAGCAGGCCGAACAAGCCGGCACCCAGCACGCCGCCCATGATTCCGGACAGGAAGGGATGGCGAGAGAAGAAGCTGCCGGCCGGCGCCGGCGTGGACAGCCCCGAGCCCGGCTGCTGGGCTTGCTGCTGCTGCTGGGGCGTCGTGCTGCGCTCGATCGGCTTGGCGGTCGGCGCGGTCTGGGTCGGCGGCGGCGCCTGGTTGGTCCGGCTGCCGCGGCTGCCCGACCCGGTGCCACCACCGGCGCGCGCGTCCGCCTCGGACGGCGCCAAGGCGGCGGGCGCCAGGACGATGAGCGCAGCAAGCACTGTGAGCCAGCGAGGGAATTTCATGTCTCAGCCACCCCTGTCGGACACTTCCGAAGACCTCCAATGTGAGGGGCCGGCAGCCCGGCTTCAAGTGCAGATAGACTGCAGTTCCCCCACATGGATCTTGATTGAATTATGCTGCGCGATACTGAAATGTGTATTACAGGGCTCATTCATACACATGCCGGAACGCGATGCGTACCAATATCGATATCGATGACGCCTTGATGGCAGAAGCGCAGAAAGCCTCCGGGAACGCGACCAAGAAGGCGACGGTCGAACAGGCGCTCCGGTTGATGATCAGGTTGCAGCGTCAGCGGGAGGTCGGCGCGGCTTTCGGGAAATACCGTTGGCGCGGCAACCTGGCCCACAGCCGCAAAGGCCGAGGGGCCGCGTGACCGTCGTCGACAGCAGTGTCTGGATCGATTTCCTCAATGGCCACAGGGCACCCCACGTCGAGCGCCTGCGCGCAATGCTCGGCGAGGAGGAGATCATCGTCGGCGACCTGATGCTGTGCGAAGTGCTGCAAGGGCTGGCGAGCGATCGGGCAGCTCGAGAAGTCGAGGCCCTCCTGCGCCGCTTCGAGATCGTGCAGATGGTGGGCGATGCGAATGCAGTCGCCGCGGCGCGCCACTATCGATCGCTGCGTCGCCGCGGCATCACCATTCGCAAGACCATCGACGTGTTAATCGGCACCTGGTGTATCGAGAACCGAATGCCGTTGCTTCACAACGACAGCGATTTTCGACCAATGGTACACCACCTGGGACTGACGGAAGTACCGGTGTCGGCCTGAGAACGTTCGAGGCGAGGCAATTCACATCACCACAGCTGCTTGCTCGCGATCGCCGCGCCCTGCGCCAGGGTCTCGAGCTTGGCCCAGGCGATGTCGCGATGGACGCGGCCGCCCAGCCCGCAGTCGGTCGAGGCGATGACACGCTCGCGGCCGACCAGCTTGGCGAAGCGGCCAATGCGCTCGGCAACCAGCTCGGGATGCTCCACCACGTTGGTGGCGTGGCTCACCACGCCGGGCAGGATCAGCTTGTCGTCGGGCAGCTTGGTGCCCTGCCACACCGCCCACTCGTGCTCGTGGCGCACGTTGCCGGCTTCGAAGGAATAGGCGCCGGCGTCGATCTTCAGCATCAGGCCGACGATCTCGCGCATCGGGATGTCCGTCGTGTGCGGGCCGTGCCAGCTGCCCCAACAGAGATGGAAGCGGATACGGTCCTGCGGCAGGCCTTTCAGCGCATGGTTCAGCGCCTCGATCTTGGGCATCGTGAACTTGCGGTATTCCTCAGGCGTCGGCTCGGGATTGATCTGGTCGAAGTTCTCGGCGATGGCCGGATCGTCGATCTGCAGCACCAGGCCGGCGTCGATGATCGCCTTGTATTCCTCGCGCATGGCGTCGGCGCAGGCGAACACGAACTCGTCGTCGCTCTTGTAGTGCTCGTTGCCGATGCGCGCGCAGCTCGCCGGCCCGATCGAGGTCATGAAACCTTCGCTGACGCCCGAGGCGGCCAGAGCCGCCTTGAAGTTGGCAATATCGGCGGCGATGGCGGCGTGGCCGGTGTAGCTGATCGGCCCGATGCAGAACGGCCAATCATGCGCGCGCGGGCCGGTCGAGACGCCCGACTCGGGATCGCTGTAAGCGACGGAGAACCGCTGGCGGTCGCGCCGGTCGGCGAAGCTCGACAGCACCGTGTTGCCCGGGCTGGAGCGCTTGGCCGGCAGGTCGTAGAGGCCGAGCCCCTTGACCTCGAGGTTGGCGAGCCGCGTGAAGGAGTAGCTCCACCAGGCGCGGTAGTTGATCTTGTGGCCCATCGACTTGCCGTACTCGCCGTCGCCCGGGACGGCGATGCCGGCCGCGACCTGGCGGTGCACGACGTCGGCCACCGATTGCGCGAGCTGCTTCTGGAAAGCCGCTTCGTCGACCTTGCCGGCCTCGCGCTTGGCATTGGCCTCGATCAGCTCGTCGGGGCGCGGCAGGCTGCCGGCGTGGCTGGTGATGATGCGGTCGCTGCTCGTCTTCATGCGTTACCGTCCCTGAAATTATCGGCCCTTGAACTTGGCAGGCTTGCGCTTCTCGGCGAAAGCACGGGCAGCTTCCTGGAAATCCTCGGAAAGATAAAGCTTCTCCGGCGCGCCCATGAACATGACCTCGCGGTTCAGCCGGTCCATGTAATAGCGCCGCATGCGCACCGTCGAGCGCACGCTGAGCGGCGGGTTCTTCAGCACCTCCTCGGCGAGCCCGCGCGCCACCTCGAGGTATTTGCCCTTGGGCGCGACGCGATTGATGAGGTTGGCCTTGAAGGCTTCCTCGGCCGTGAAGAAGCGGCCGGTGAGGGCTGCCTCCATGGTGAAGGCGCCGCCGCCGCGGTAGTGCATCAGCGCCCAGTACTTGCCAGCGCCCAGGCCGCGCGAGGTCTCCGTGATCTGGAAGCGCGTGCCCTCCTCGGCGACGATCAGGTCGCATTCGAGCACGATGCCGACCGAGAGGCCGAGCACGTAGCCGTGCGGCGCGGCGATGACCGGCTTCCAGTTCACCGCCTTGGTGAGCAGGTCAGCGGAGTGCGTGCCCCTGCCCTGCGGGCCGCCGAGCTTCAGGAACTCCTCGCGGCTGCGCAATTGGCGCTGCTGGACGTCGGCGCCGCTCGAGAAGGCGCGGCCGTTGCCGCACAGGATGGCGATGTGGGCTTCGTCGTCGGTGTCGAAGCGATGCAACGCCTCGCTCAGGACACCGACCAGCTCGTCGCTGAAGGCATTGAGCTTCTCGGGCCGGTTCAGAGTCAGCGTAACGACCTGGCCGTCCCGCTCGTATTCAACGAGCGCCATCGTTTCCCCCTATGCAGTCGCGTGTTGCACCGGCATGCTACTCGACAAAATTGGGAGGAAGCCATGCACCATGTCCGCAGGGCGGCAGCCGCCGTGCTGTCGCTCGCCCTGGCCGCGAGCCCGGCTGTCGCGCAGAAGAAATACGACCCTGGGGCCAGCGACACGGAGATCAAGCTCGGCCAGACCATGCCCTATAGCGGACCCTTGTCGGGATTCATCACGCTGGCAAAGGCCGAGATCGCCTACTTCCAGATGATCAACGACCAGGGCGGCGTGAACGGGCGCAAGATCACCATGATCTCGCTCGACGACGGCTTCAGCCCGCCCAAGACCGTAGAGCAGACGCGCAAGCTCATCGAGGACGACCAAGTGCTGGCAATCTCGGGCTCGCTTGGTACATCGACCAATGCGGCGGTGCAGAAATACCTCAACCAGAAGAAGGTGCCGCAGCTGTTCCTCGCCACCGGCGCGGCGCGCTGGAACGATCCCAAGACCTTTCCCTACACGATGACGCTGACGCCGATCTACACGGCGGAGGCCAGCATCTACGCCGCGTACGTGACGAAGGAGGTCAAGGAGCCCAAGGTCGCCGTGCTCTACCAGAACGACGATTTCGGCAAGGACTTCATCAAGGGCTTCCGCGAGCGGCTGGGCGACGCGGCGAAATCCGTCATGGCCCGCGAGGTAAGCTACGAGGTGACCGACGCCACCGTCGACTCGCAGATCATCGACCTCGCCTCGACCAAGGCCAACGTGTTCCTCAACGTCACGACGCCCAAGTTCGCCGTCCAGGCGATCCGCAAGGCGCACGATCTCGGCTGGAAGCCCTTGCAGCTGATCGACAATCCCGCAGCCTCGATCGGCATCGTCATGCGGCCGGCCGGTGTCGAGGCCGCCAAGGGCATCGTCTCGGCGGCCTTCGTGAAGGACCCGACCGATCCGCAGTACAAGGACGATCCGGAGTTCCAGGCCTGGGTGGCATGGATGAAAAAGTACTATCCGGCGGGCAGCCTGGAGGACCCGCAGAACGTGGTGGGCTACGTGCAGGCGCAGACGATGGTGCAGGTGCTGAAGCAGTGCGGCGACGAGCTGACGCGCGAGAACGTCATGCGCCAGGCCGCCAACCTCAAGGACTTCCATCCGGCCATGCTGCTCAAGGGAATCAACATGAACACCAGCCCGACCGACTACCAGCCGATGGAGGAGCTGTTGCTGCAGCGCTTCAACGGCGAGCGCTTCGAGGTGTTCGGCGAGCTCTTGAGCGCCCGCGTGGTCAAGTGAGCGTCGACAAGTGAAGATCAACAGGAGTGAGCGAGATGGCCAAGCGCAAGAGCATCAACTATCCCGGCTTCAAGCATGAGAACCCGATTCCCAATGCCAGCCGCGTCGGCAACATCCTGATGTCGAGCATCATCAGCGGCCGCGATCCCGAAACCAGCAAGATGCCGCCGGAGCTCACCGACCAGGTGACCAACGTCTTCAAGCAGATCCGGCTGTGCGTCGAGGCCGCGGGCGGCACCGTCGAGGACATCGTCAAGATCAATTTCTGGATGAAGGACCCGGCGACCGGCCGCAAGGCGCTGAACGGCGAATGGGAGAAGATGTTTCCCGATCCCGAGTCGCGGCCGGCAAGGCATACGTTGGCGCTCGGCGCGAACAGCCCCAATCACGTGACCTGCGATTTCACGGCAGTGATCGGGGGCTGATCATGCGGAGCGCGGACCTCCAGGTCCGCTCATGAGAATGACGCGGACCTGGAGGTCCGCGCTCCAAGACGGCGCAGCTCAACGCCCGGGCAGCTTGAGATCGCTGACCGTCGCGCCGATGTAAACCTGCGGCTGCGAGGGCGGACGCACACCCATGCGGCGCTCGAGGCTCTGTACGCACGAGCGCGTCGCGCCGGCGAGCTCGCGCCAGGTCGAGGCAGCGTCGAACTGCTGCAGCAGGCACTGATCGTAATAGGTGAACTGATCACCGGTGCCACAGCCGAAGCTCGCGCGGTCGGCGGCGGCGGCGGTTAGCACGACGCGGTTGGGCTGGCGCATCGCCTCGGTCAGGAAGACGCCGCTATGGCAGGCCGACACGACGACCACCGTCGGCCGCTGCCCGCAGCCGGCATCGAGCGCCGTGTTCAGCGCGGCCGGGCTCACGAACCCCTTGGCCGCGCGCAGGGCCACGCCGCGCTCGTCGCCGTGGCTGGTGATGAAGGCCAGGCAAGCTTCGCCGCCGCTCCGGCGCAGCGCGCTCGATACGTTGGCGGCCGTCGCGACGGGAAGCGACGGGTTGGCATCGGGGTCGGAGGTCAGCACGCGGATGTCGCGCACGCCGCGCGCCGCAAGCTTGTCGTGCAAGGCCTCGACACCATTGTCGAAGGCCGGGCTGTTGTTGTCGCCGGCAATCAGCACGGCGCGCCAGCGATCGGCAGGGACGACACTGCCGACAGGCGCCGTCGGCGAGGCCGGTGCGGCTGCCTGCTCGGGCAGCGGTTCGGTCGACCCCGCCGTACAGGCGGCGACGACAAATAGTAAGACCATCATGCTCCTCGCCCCCGCTAGGGGGAGAGGTTGGGAGAGGGGGAATCGACGTGCGCAGCCCCCTCTCCTCGCCTCTCCCCCTAGCGGGGGAGAGGAATCTGAGATGTGTCCACACCTTTCCAAGCTCCGCTTGGGGAGGAAATGAAGCAAGCTGCAGATAGCGCTCTAAATGCCGAGATGCACCTCTGGGGGCAGGACGGTGAGGTTGTTGACCACCCGCCGCACGCCCGGAACGTTCTCCGCGGCGATGCCCATTGCGTCCTTCAACGGCTTGGCATCGACATGGCCCCATAGGTGAACGACGCCCTGATCGACGACGATGTTCGTGGTCTGGCCAGAGGCCCAGGCGTGCCGCGCCAGCTCACTTTCGACGCCGGCCCTGATGTGCTGGTCGCTCACCGACCCCGCCACCGGAAACGGCTCGCGCGACAGGAGGCCCTGCAACAGGTTGGCGCGGCTCACGATGCCAACCAACGAGCTTTCGCGAACGATCGGAATGCGCCGCACGCGGTGGCGCTGCATGAGTGCGGCGATGGCCCGGAGATCGGCATGCTCGTCGGCGGTGACGACGTCCTTCGTCATGACATCCGCGACGTGATGGGAATGCGAGCGGATGTAGTCCCGCGCCAGCATGGCATTGTCGCTCAGCAGGCGCTGCAGCCAGGACTTGGCCGGCACGGTCGCGGTCTCGGGCCGGTTCATGAGGTCGGCTTCGCTCACGATGCCGATCATCTTGCCGTCGGCGTCGACAACGGGGGCCGCGCTGATGCCCGAACCCAGCAGGACCTCGGCGGCGGCGTAGACCGTGGCATCGGCCGGAACCGTAATGACCGGTCTTGTCATGACCTGCCTGGCCTGCATGGCGCTCTCCCGTATCGATTTATCGACCGTATTCATGTCGTTCCAAACGACCCGCACCTTGCGCCAGATCAAAGGCGAGCGTGATCGACTATCCCAGGCTCGCGGAATGGGCGTCATCAGCAAGCCGGGTCGGCATTCTGCCGCTCGCGCTCGATCGCCTGACTGGTCCCGAAAGGGGCGCTCTGCCGACGGTGGACTATCCAGCAACCGAAATAGTCGGGCTATAATCGTCAAGTTGGCGTGATATCGAGTCGACGAAACAAGGGCCCGGATGGATCAGACTTCAACCGCAACATCGGTTCCGCAGGATGCTGCGGACCTGCTTGTCGGATCGCCCCATGCCGAGTTGGTCGTCTCGCCTGATCTCCGCATTGTCGCATGCACCGACACCTATCTCCGCATGTTGCGAGCTCCGTATGATGCCCTTGTTGGAAAGGCGGTGCGCGAGGCGTTCGTCGCCGGACCGGATCTCGAGCGCCTGATCTCATCGCTGGAGCTGGTCGGCCGGTCGAGCCGTCCTCAACGGACCGCGCTGGAATCGCTCGTGGCCGCCGGCACGACGCCCCCGACCAATCCGACGCCGTTTCTGGCCATGAATATTCCAGTCCTGGGCGCCGATCACGGCGTGAAATGGATCCTGCACAGCCTCGAAGCCTCCTTCGATGAGCGCTCGCCCATGGCGCAGGCTCTCGAAGCAGCCGAGGCGCGGCTGCGCTCCATCCTGCAGACCGTCCCGGACGCCATGATCATCATCGACGAGCAGGGCCGGATCGAATCGCTCAGCGCCACGGCCGAGCGCCTGTTCGGTTACTCGATGGCCGAGATCGCCGGTCGCAATGTCAGTCATCTCATGCCGTCGCCCTATCGCGAGCAGCACGACGCCTATATCAAGCGCTACCTCTCGACCGGCGAGCGGCGCATCATCGGCATCGGCCGAATCGTCGTCGGCCAGCGCAAGGACGGCACCACCTTCCCGATCCACCTTACCGTCGGCGAATTGCGCTCTGCCGAGCGGCACTATTTCACCGGCTTCATCCGCGACCTCACCGACCAGCAGCTCACGGAGAGTCGCCTCAAGGAGCTGCAGTCGGAAGTGACGCACATGTCGCGGTACACGGCGCTTGGCGAAATGGCCTCGACCTTGGCGCATGAGATCAACCAGCCGCTGACCGCGATCAGCAACTACCTCAAGGGCAGCCAGCGGCTGCTCGATCGTATTGACGATGACAAGGTGGCTCCAGTGCTGAGCGAGGCCCTTGGCAAGGCCGCCGATCAAGCGGTGCGTGCCGGCCACATCATCCGCCGCCTGCGCGAGTTCGTAGCCCGCGGCGAAAGCGACCGCCGCATCGAGAGCCTGCCCAAGCTGATCGAGGATGCCAGCACGCTCGCCTTGGTGGGAGCGCGCGAGAACGGCGTCACGGTCTCCTTCCGGCTCGACCCCAAGGCGGACCTCGTGCTGGCCGATCGAATCCAGATCCAGCAAGTGCTGGTGAATCTCATTCGCAATGCCATAGAGGTGATGGTCGAAACGGCGAGCGAGCGACAGCTCGAGATCGCCACAGTCGCGACCGCGGACGACGTCGCGGAAATCAGCGTCGCCGATACCGGCGCGGGCCTGGCGCCGGAGGTCGCCGCCCATCTGTTCCAGCCCTTCGTCACCACCAAGCGCAAGGGCATGGGCCTCGGGCTGTCGATCTGTCGCACTATCATCGAGGCGCACGGCGGCAAGATCTGGGTCGAGAACCGTCCGGGAGGCGGTACGATCTTTCGCTTCACCTTGCGCGGCCCCGGGGAGGAGGGCGTTCATGCCGGATAGCCAGGTCGTTCATGTGATCGACGATGACGCCGCTGTCCGCCAGTCCCTGGCGTTCCTCCTGAGCACGGCGGGCTTCGCGGTCCGTGTTCATGAATCCGCGATCGCCTTCCTGAGGATTCTTCCGGAAGCGCAGGTCGGATGCGTGGTGACGGACATCCGCATGCCGGACATGGACGGCCTGGAGCTGCAGCGCCATTTGCAAGAAGCCAAGACAGGCTTTCCCGTCATTGTCATCACCGGCCACGGCGACGTGCCCTTGGCGGTCGAGGCCATGAAAGCAGGCGCCGTCGACTTCATCGAGAAGCCGTTCGATGACGAGGTATTGCTGTCGGCGATCCGGGTGGCGCTGTCGCGCAACGTCAAGGACGGTGAAAGGCGCGCGCGCGTGGCCGCCATACGCGAGCGCCTGAAGCTGCTGTCGGAACGCGAGCGCGAGGTCCTGAGCGGGCTTGTGGCTGGCAAGCCCAACAAGATCATCGCCTATGACCTCGGCATCAGCGCTCGCACGGTGGAGGTCTATCGCGCCAACGTCATGACCAAGATGCAGGCCGACAGCTTGTCCGATCTGGTCCGCATGGCCCTGCAGGCGGGTGGAGCCGACTGAGGGACGGCACGAACCCTTGCGCTAGATCAATTCGCAACCTGCCATAGGCTGGCAGATTGCGAGCATGTCGCCTGCCCCTGAAATCGTGCTTGTCGTCGATGACGATGCCGCCGTGCGGAGCGCACTCAAGTTCGCGCTCGAGATGGAAGGGTTTCGCGTCCAGCTCTACGACAGCCCGGCAGCCATGCTTGCCGACCAGAGATTGCCCGACAGGGCCTGCCTGGTCATCGACTACCGTATGCCGGGCATCGATGGGCTCGAGCTGGTCAAGCGCCTGCGCGCCCGCCATGTGGCACTGCCGGCCATCCTGATCAGTGGCCGTGTCAACGACCAGCTGCGCCATTGGGCCGAGCAGTCCGGCATATCTCGCGTCCTGGAGAAGCCGCTGCCCGACATGGCCCTGGTCGACAGCATCCGGCAGGCCTTGGGTCCGGCTGCCTGAGCCGCAGGCAAGCCATGCCCAAGACCATCGTCGACTATGTGCTGCGCTTCACGGGCAAGCACCAGGTCGGGTTGGCGATCCTGTCGATTGCCGTCTTTGGGCTGAGCGCGGTGCCGCTGGAATTGCAGCGGCGCATTGTCAACACGATCGTCGATCATGGCGCGTACGGCCAGGTGCTCTGGTTGGCCGCGGCCTATGCCGGCGTGGCGCTGGCCGAGCAAAGCCTGAAGCTCGGCCTCAACATCTATCGTGGCTGGGTGGCGGAGGACGCCGTTCGCACCCTGCGCACCAAGATCGGTGACTATGCCACCCTCGGGACCGGCGTCGGAGGCAACCTCGGGCAATCCGCTTCCGATACCGGCGTGGAGATCTCCATGATCCTGGAGGAGGTCGAGCCGATCGGCGGTTTCACGGGGGTGAGCGTCTCGGAGCCGCTGCTGCAAGGCGGCATCCTGGTGAGCGTGCTGAGCTACATGATCTATCTCGACCTCAGGCTCGCCTTGCTGGCGCTGGCCTTCTTCGTGCCTCAGCTGGTGTTCGTGCCGCTGCTGCAAGGGGCCATCAACCGGCGTGCCCAGTCGCGCATCCTCACCAAGCGCGGCATCAGCGGCGGCGTCATCAGGGCGGCGGCTGCGGCGCTGCCGCAGTGGCAATGGGCGAGAGACCCGATCGAGCAGGTCTTCTCCCTCAACATGGGCATCTATAAGCTGAAATTCACCATGAACCTGCTGATGAACCTGATGCACTATTCGGCTGTAGCCGTGGCGCTGGGTATCGGCGGCTGGTTCGTGTTGGAGGGGCGACTCGACATCGGGACCGTTGTGGCGATCGTCGGTGGCTTGGGCAAGCTGAACGATCCATGGGGCGACCTCGTGAACTGGGCGCGCGAGCTCTCTGTCGTCGGCGTCAAGTATCGGCTGTTCGCCGACGCCGTAAACCGCACCGTCGGGACGGGCCAGCCTGCTCTTCAGCCGGCCTGACCGAGCGCATCCATGCCAGGGACGGTGCCGCCGACCGACATCGCGATTGTCGGACTTGCGGAAAAGGAAGCTCGGGAACGGCTTCGGCTCGAAGGCTTCAACGACCTGCCCTCGGCCGGCCACCGCACTCTCTTGAGCATCGTCGCCGACGTGCTGCGCGAGCCCATGTTCGCCCTGCTGCTGGGAGCAGGCGTTCTCTATCTCGTCCTGGGTGACCTTTCCGAGGCAGCGATACTGCTGGTGTTCGCCACGGTCTCCGTCTCCATCACAGTGATCCAGGAGACGCGGAGCGAGCGCGTCCTCGAGGCGCTGCGTGACATTGCCAGCCCGCGCGCCCTGGTCGTACGAGACGGTCAGCACCGTCGCATCCCCGGCCGAGAGGTCGTACGAGGCGATGTCGTGGTGTTGCTCGAAGGCGATCGCATTCCCGCCGATGCGATACTGGTCGCGGCAAACGATCTCCTGGTCGACGAGTCCCTGCTCACGGGCGAATCCGTGCCAGTCGAGAAATCCGTCGCGGCCGATCAAGCGATGCCGATGGTTCGTCCTGGCGGCGACAAGGCGCCCTTCGTCTACTCCGGGACAATGGTTGTACGCGGGGACGGCCTCGCCATCGTGCGCGCGACAGGAATCCACAGCGAGTTGGGCGGCATCGGCATGGCCCTGCGGCGGATTGCCAACGAGCCGCCGCGCCTGCAGACCGAGACTCGCCAGCTGGTGCGGATCTTCGCGATCGCCGGCCTGCTTGCCAGCGTGCTCGCCGTGCTGCTCTACGGTTTCCTCCAGGGTGATTGGCTGAAAGCCATGCTGGGCGGGATCGCTCTGGGCATGTCCTTGCTGCCCGAGGAGTTCCCCCTGGTGCTGACGGCTTTCATGGTCATGGGGGCTTGGCGGATGTCGCGTGCTCGCGTGCTCACGCGCCGCGCAGCCGCCATCGAGATGCTGGGTGCCGCGACGGTCCTTTGCACCGACAAGACCGGCACCTTGACCGAGAACCGCATGACACTCGTCGAGCTGCGGTCTCAGGCAGCGACGTGGCGCCACAGGGACGGCGCATCGGTGCCGGGAGATCTGGTGACGTTGCTCGAAACGGCGCGGCTGGCCAGCGCGCCGCAGCCGTCTGAACCGATGGAAAAGGCCATCAGCGAAATCGTCAAGACGGCGCGCGGCCGCTCGGAATCAGTCGTCGTCGGCAAGGACCTGGTGCGCCGATACGGGCTGCGGCCCGATCTCCTGGCCATGACCAATGTCTGGTCGACTCCCCAGGCGATGGGCTGCCAGGTCGCGGCGAAAGGCGCCCCCGAGGCCATCGCGGCCCTCTGCCGATTGAGCGGCGAGGAACGTGCTTGGCTCGAGCGCATGGTCGAGGAAATGGCCCGCCACGGCATGCGCGTTCTCGGGGTCGCGGGGGCACACCATCCCGGCGATCCGCTGCCGGAGACGCCGCAAGGCTTTGCCTTTCAATTCCTTGGCCTGTTGGGCTTTGCCGATCCACTGCGTGGGACGGTGCCCGACGCGATTCGCGAATGCCACTCGGCCGGCGTTCGCGTGGTCATGATCACCGGCGACTATCCAATGACGGCCAGAGCCATCGCCGGCCAAGCAGGGCTCGAGGCAGGCGTGGCCATTGACGGCGGAGAGCTTGCGCGCCTCGACGATGAAGACGTCCGCCGGCGCATCGGCTCGACCAAAGTCTTTGCCCGCATCATGCCCGAACAGAAGCTGCGCCTGGTCGAAGCTCTCAAAGCCAATGGCGAGGTCGTCGCAATGACCGGCGACGGCGTCAACGACGCACCGGCCCTGAAGTCGGCGCATATCGGCATCGCCATGGGCGGCCGTGGCACCGACGTCGCCCGCGAGGCCGCCTCGATCGTGCTGCTCGACGACGACTTCAGCTCGATCGTGCGCACGCTCAGGCTGGGGCGGCGCATCTACGACAATCTGCGCAAGGCCAGTTGCTACATCCTGGCCATCCACGTTCCCATCGCCGGCTTGGCGCTGCTGCCCTTGCTGTTCGGTCTGCCTTTCCTGTTGTCGCCGGTGCACATCGCCTTTCTCGAGATGGTGATCGATCCGGCCTGCTCGATCGTGTTCGAAGCCGAGGCCAGCGAAAGCGACGTGATGCGGCGGCCGCCGCGCTCAGCGGCCAGCAGGCTGCTGTCCGCTTCCATGGCGGGATGGGGTGCCCTGCAGGGCATGCTGGCGTTGATCGCGCTGGCAGCCATGTTGGCGCTCAGCGTCGCGCGCGACATGCCGGAGAACGAATTGCGCGCCCAGATGTTCGTGTCGCTGGTCCTGATCAACGCCAGCCTCATCCTGATCAATCGCTCTTTCTCGGCATCCCTGCTGGTCGCCTTGCGACGACCCAACGCGTTTCTCTGGTCGCTTCTGGCCTTGGTGGCGGCGGTGCTGGCAGTGGCGCTCACCTGGCCGCCGGCGATGGAACTGTTCCGCTTCGGGCCGCTTCATCTGGACGACCTGGGTCTGGCCGCCGCGGCAGGTCTTGCCGTCCTGATCATCCTGGAGCTCGCCAAACCCTTCTGGCGCGTGGCCTTTCGCGCCTGAGTCCCTATCCTGCTTGCAGGATGGTTTTCGCGGCCTGACCGTCCGCCGCGATCTGGGCCTTGAGCTGGTCGAGGCCGGCGAACTTCATTTCCGGGCGGATGAAGTCGACGATCGCCACGCGCAGCGTCTGGCCATAGAGGTCCCCCGAGAAGTCGAAGACATGGACCTCGAAGTTCTCCTTGAGCTTCCCGAAGGTCGGCCTCCGCCCGAGATTGGCAACGGCGTTGCACCACTTGCCGTCGATCAGCGCACGCACGGCATAGACGCCGAAGCGCGGCCTGAGATGCTCGCCCAGCGCCACGTTGGCGGTGGGAAAGCCGATGGTGCGGCCGCGCTGGTCGCCGAGCTCGACCGCCCCTTCGATCTCCCACGCATGGCCGAGAAGCTCGGCTGCCTCGCTCGCCCACCCGGCACGCAGCGCCTCGCGGATGCGGGTCGAGGAATAGATCTCGCCTTCGCGCATCACCGGATCAAGGACGGTGACGCCGAAGCCCCTGGCCTTGCCCTGCCCGCGCAGCATCTCGACATTGCCGCCACGCCGCGCGCCGAAGGTGAAGTCGTAACCGCACACGACGTGCCGTGCGCCCAGGCCCTTCAGGAGGACATCGTCGATGAAGGAGTCGGCCGACAGCGCCGCAAAGGCCACATCAAAGCGCTGGGCCAGCACCGCCTGCACACCGTATTGCGCCAGCAGGCGCACCTTGGCCGGCGGCAAGGTGAGCCGAAACGGACCGGTGTCGGGCACGAAGAAGCGGCGCGGATGGGGCTCGAAGGTAAGCGCGACCAGTGGCGCGCCCATCGCCTTTGCCGCTGCCGCGGCACGGCCGATCAACGCCTGGTGGCCCTTGTGCACGCCGTCGAAGTTGCCTAGCGCAACGACGCTGCCCTTCCAGTCGGTTGGCGTGGCCTGCCACTCGTCGAAGACGGGAGCGTTCATGCTGCGTCACGCCGTGGCACCAGCACGGTCGCCTCGCCGTCGATCACCACCTTGTCGCCATTCAGGCACTGCGTCTTCAACGTGACGCGCCGCCGCTTCTCGTCGATGGCGGTGATGGTGGCCACGGCCGTGATCGTCTCGCCGATCAGCACGGGGGCCATGAAGCTCAGCGACTGGGAGATATAGACCGCCCCCGGCCCGGGCAGCTTGGTTCCGATCACGGTCGAGATGAAGGATGCGGAGAGCATGCCGTGCGCGATGCGCTGGCCGAACCGCGTTGTGCGGGCGAAGCCGTCATGCAGATGGATGGGATTGGTGTCGCCCGAGACGCCGGCGAAGGCCGCGATATCGGCCTCGGTGACGGTCCTGCCGAACATCGCCGACATGCCGGGTTTCAGGTCTTCCAGGAACAGGCCGTTCATGGCCGCATATTCATTCGCCACGTCTCGTCGCTCTCCGCGGTTGGCTCCCCAGGTTGGGCGGCGCCCTCTTACCACGCTGGAAGGCCTGTGCCACAGTCGGTGAATGACTGTTCACATGAAGACTGAGGAGGAAAATGTCGCGGCCGTGCTGGCGAAGGCGGTCGGCCGCCACTTCGGCGTTCCGGCCTCGATCGAGAGGCTGTCGCGCGAATCGGGCGGCGCCTCACGCCAGACGTGGAGCTTCGATGCCGTCGCGAATGGAGAGCGCCACGGCCTGATCCTGCGGCGCGATCCGCCGCTGCAGTCGACGGGCGACAGCGAACGTTCCACCGCGCTCGATCGGACGACCGAATTTCGCGTGCTGCTGGCCGCCCATAAGGCGGGCGTGCGCGCTCCCGAGCCGCTGTTCGAGCTTTCGACTGCGGATGGTCTGGGCGAGGCCTATGTCATGCGGCGCGTGGCGGGCATTGCCATTGCACGCAAGCTGTTGCGCGATCCGCCCTATGCCGACGCGCGCCGACGGATCACCGGCCAGCTCGGCGGGATCCTGGCGCGCATTCACGCTACCGACACGGCAACCCTGCCGCCGCTCGCCTGCCGACAGGCCGCCGACCAGATCGCTGCCCTGCGCCGTTCCCTCGACCTGCTCGGCGAGCCGCAGCCGGTGTTCGAGCTCGCGCTTTCCTGGCTCGATCGGCGCAAGCCGGAGCCCGTCGCCGAGCCGGTGCTGGTCCATGGCGACTATCGCACGGGCAATTATCTCGCCGACAAAAGCGGCGTGACCGCGATCCTCGACTGGGAGGGTGCACACCTCGGCGACCCCGCCGAAGATCTGGGATGGCTGTGCGTCAAAAGCTGGCGCTTCGGCGCGGTCGACAAGCCGGCGGGCGGCTTCGGCAGTCGAGAGGACTTGTGGACAGCCTATCAGCGCGCCGGAGGCCGCAAGGTCGATCCGGCGCGGGCGCGCTGGTGGGAAGTCTTCGGGACAGCGCGCTGGGGGATCATTTGCCATAACCAGGCCTGGCGGCACCTTTCCGGCTCGATCAAGTCGATGGAGCTCGCTTCGATCGGTCGCCGTGCGGTCGAGACAGAGGTCGATCTGCTGCAACTGTTGAAGAGCGGAGGCTAAACCATGCCCCAGGACCGACCGACCGCCGCGGAGTTGCTGGCGGCCGTCGCCGATTTCCTGCGCGAGGAGGCGATCCCTGCGCTCGATCGCAGCGATCCGCGGCTCGGTTTCCAGATGCGCGTGGCGGTGAACTCGCTCGGCATCCTGGAACGCGAGGCGCGGCTCAGTCCCGCAGCCGACGCGCGCGAGCACGAGCGGCTCCGGAAGTTGCTGGGCCAGGACGGCACGCTCGAAGAGCTCAATCGCGTGCTTGCGCACGCGCTTCGAACCGGTCAACGTGACGAGCGCGACCCGGCGCTGATGGAGCATCTCAACGCCACCATCGCCGACAAGATTGCCATCGCCAATCCCAGGTGGAGGTGATGATGACGACGACCGCCACGCCGTTCATCGACCGCAGCCAAGCCGGCCGCCTGCTCGCCGCGGAGCTGTCCTCGTTTGCCGGTCGCCGCCCTATCGTCTTCGGCCTGCCGCGCTGCGGCGTGCCGATCGCTTACGAGATTGCCCAGCATCTCGGCGCGCCGCTCGACGTCGCCCTGGTGCGCACGGTGCGTGCGCCGGATGACGAGCGCCGCCTGCTCGCCACCATCCTCGAAGGCGATCCGCCCGAGGTGAGGATCGAGCCGGACTGGAACCAGTCGCAGAACGTGTCGCGCGCCTGGCTCGACGAGCAGGTGAGCGAAGCGTTGAGCCAGATCGCGAGCCGCCGCCGCCGCTATCGCGATGGCGATCGCCCGGTCTGCTCGGCCGGCCGCGTCGCCATCGTGGTGGACCAGGCGATCGGCTGCGGCCACACCATGGCCGGCGCCATCCGGCTTATTCGCCAGTCCAAGCCCTCGATGATCGTGGCCGCCGCACCGGTCGCCGCCCAAGCGAGCGCCGATCGCTTCGCCAAGGAAGCCGACAGGCTGGTATGCCTGCATCGCGATGCCGAGCTGGGCCCCCTTGCCCGCTACTATGGGCTGTCCGAACAGGTCACGCACGAGCAGGCGCTGGAGTGCCTGGCGCGCGCGGTCGAGGACGAGACCTGACCCTTCGGCAGTCGCCGAACTATTGACCATAGCGCCTCAACCGGCGGCGACCTACCTTTCGGCCATGATCACCGTCAATGCCATGTCCGAAGTCGCCGCCTTGATGGGCGACCCGGCGCGAGCGGCCATGCTGTCGCTGCTGATGGACGGTCGCGCCCACACCGCTTCCGAGCTTGCGTTGACCGCGGGCGTTACAGCGCAGACCGCGAGCGGGCACCTCGGCCGCATGGTCGAGGGCAACCTGCTCGCCGCCCGCGCGCAAGGCCGCAACCGCTTCTATCGGCTGGCCTCGTCCGACGTGGCCCATGCCATCGAATCGCTGATGGCGATCGCAGGCACGCGTGCAGCCCCTGCCTCGAAGTCGGCAGCCTGGCGCCGCGATCCCGACCTGCGCTTCTGCCGCACCTGTTACGACCATCTCGCCGGCCAAGTCGGCATCGCCGTCACCGATTCGCTGACGCGTGCCGGCCATATCGAGCCCAAGGGCTCGCGCGACTGGAAGCTGACCGAGTCGGGTGAGCTGTTCTGCGACCGCATCGGCATCGACGTCGCGGGCGCTCGCCGTGCCGGCACACGCCATTTCGCGCGCCAGTGCCTGGATTGGAGCGAGCGACGGCCACACATCTCGGGGGCGCTGGGATCGGCGATCGCCGACACCTTCTTCAAGCGCGGCTGGGCGGAACGCTTGCGGCGCAGCCGGACGGTAAGGCTGACCGATTCAGGACGCAGGGCGCTCGGCAGCCATTTCGGAGCCGCCGTCTGACGACACGTTCGTCACGACCGCGGATGCGGTCAGCGCGCTGCCGCGGAACGGTTGGTCCAGCGGTCCACGTGCAGCATGACCAATGCTCCAACGTTCCGGCCATGCCAGCCGTTCGGCGCCCCATGGCGACGCGGCCTCGAGTGACGACCAGTATTCGTTGCCGCCCAGGGACCACAGGATGCCGCCCGGGCCCATGCCGGTATGGATGAGAAGCGTGATATCGAAGGTCGTCCCGGCTTCGACCGTCGGTCCGTGCCAATAGTGCGGGCTGCGACGCGGCTCGGGACCAACAATCACGGCCAGCCGCTGGCCGGGTCCGCGCAGACCGATCCACAAGGAAGGTTGCAAGCCCGGTTGATCGGCGCACAAGAAGGTCTGCGCAGTACCCTCTTGTGATGGTGGAGCGCGACCCGTGAAACGGAACGCCACGACCCGGTCATCGAACGGACCGCCGACCAGAGCTGCTTCGCTTTGCCCGGCCGGCAATGCGCGCCACGCCGTGGCCGGCGGCACGGCCAATGGCCAGCTCAACCGTTCGCGCACGCGGCCTTCGACATCGAGCACCTGGTAGCGCAGCCCATCGCCATCGAGAGCCGCCTGCACACAGTGCAGATACTCGACGCCGTCAGGCATGCGATGCGCCGTCCCGGCTCCGGCCGTGCAGATCTGCAGCACGCCGCGGTGGACCTGCGCGTCGAAGGCCAGGATATGGCCGCAGAGATAGGCAAGCACGCCCTCCTCGACGAGGACGTCCCACAGGCGAGCGGCATGCTCAGGCCCGATATCGCGTTGATAGGCGCCGGCAAAACCGTTGACGGGATGGACGGGATGATGGCCGAGCACGAGCTTGTATCGAGCATCGGCGTTCAGCCGCAGCACGTCGCGCAGCCAGGCCGTCTCGACATGGCCCTCCCCGCCCAGGCCCGTCCACAGCGTGTGGACGAAGACGAGCAGCAGATCGTCACGCCTGGTCCAGTAGGAGAGACCTTCCTGGCCGACTGGGCCGTTTCGCGGCAGATGCCCGAGCATCTCGCGAAACACCGCCTCGCTCATGGTGTCGTAGGTCGCATGGTTGCTGGTGGTCTGCCACAGCGGGATGACGCGCCGATCAAGCCAGCCCATCTCGCGCTCGAGCCAGTGGCGCCACTGCGCCCGGAGCTCGTTCGCATCCGGAGTCAGGCCGGCAATCTCGTCGCCCAGGAAAAGCACGAACTGCGGCAGCGGCTCGAGCCTGCGAACGACGACATTGACGGAGGCGAAGGTCTTTTCATGCGGCGCGCCTGCGATGCCCGAGCAGCAATCCCCGTAGAAGACGAAATGGTGGCCGGGACCGCGGGGAAGCAGGCTGGCAAGGCGCGCCGTCATTCGGCAGGCTGCTCCTCGCGTGCCAGGCGCGCCTTGCCGAAGGCAAGCCCGTCGCCCGACGGAATCTTGGCGATGGACGAAGCGCGCAGGATCTTCTCGTCATCGACCGTCAGATAGATGTTGGTGAAAAGCAGCGAGCGCGTCTGACGTACGAGCTCGCAACGTCCTTCGACCCAGTCGCCGACCTTGGCCGGCGCCACGAAGTCGAAGGTCATGCTCACGGTGGGCAGGAACTTGCGCAGACCCACCAGCGAACCGCCGCCCATCGTGCCCACGAGATCGGCGACCGTCATCATCATGCCGCCGTGCAGGCCCGCGGCCGGGTTGCACATGTGCTGGTGGACCCGAAAGCCCAGGACGAATTCGTCACGCGTGCCCTTCTCGCCGCGCTTGAGATAGAGGTTGCCGATATGCGTGTTGAAGGTCGGATCGGGCCGGCCTCGATCGAAATCGATGCGGATGAAGCCGGCAGGCGGATTGTCTTGGTGCAACGCTAACTCCGGTTCTCGAGCACGCGCCGGCGGCTGAGCAGCGAGAAGGTGCCCAGCCCCGCCAGCACATCGTGGCGGGGACCATAAAGCCGGCCCCGCACTTGCGCCACATGCTCGTCGTGACCCACGACCTCGCCTTCCGCCTGCAACCAGTCGCCGAGCCGGCCGGGGCCGAGGTAGTCGATCGTCAACCGGAGGGTTACGGCACGCCGCTCCAGAGCATGGAACACCGCCGTTCCCATGGCCGAATCGAGGAATGCCGCCAACATGCCACCATGGACGATGCCGAGCGCATTGGCGTGCTGAGGACCAGGTCTGAAGCCACGCAGCACACGTCCGCGCTCGACCTTCTCGAACCACGGCCCGTTGAAATCCGCAAAACCGGATGCGTCGTTGAGCTCGCGAAAACCTAATGGAATGGACACGCCGGACTTCCTCCCCACCGTACGTTGGGGAAGTGGCGCGAAGCGCCGGAGGGGTCAAGGTCCATCGCGCAATAAGACGATGACCCCTCCGCCCGCTTACGCGCCTTCACAGGCGCGCACGCGGGCACCTCCCCACGCGAGACGCGTGGGGAGGAATTACGCTACCATCAGCACGACGCCGTAGCCGATGTAGTAGGTGGCAATCACCGTGATGATGCGGTTCGACCAGGCGCGGAACTGGGTGTCGGTGAGCCTCTCGAGCAGGAGCTTGCCGAGCGACGTGCCGATCATGGACGAAGCGACGGCGATCAGCAGGAACCACGGTTCGACCGATCCGGCCTGATCGATCAGCGCGCCAAAATAGACCAGCTTCAGGCCGTGGCTGAAGACCTGACAGGCGGCCTTGGTGGCAACGATCTGACGCCGCTCCAGCGGCGAGCGCAGGAAGAGCGTGTCGAGCAGCGGGCCCGTCACGCCCGCCACCAGCATCAGCATCATGCAGACCATGCTGCCGACCAGCATCTGGCGCGGCCCCAGGGTGCGTGGCATCACGCGGTCGGGGATCGCGCGCACGACGAACGGCGACGCACCGAGCAGCAGCAGCGCCACCGCCTTGTCCGGCACGTAGAGCCAGATCGACCACAGGCCGACCGAGACCAGGCTGCCGGCGAAGCTGACGGCGGCCGTCCTCCACACGATGTGCTGACGCCACAACAACGCGCGCCAGCCGTTGGAGGCCATCTGCGTGACCGCATGCAGCACCATCGCCTGTGGCAACGGCATCACCACCAGCAGCACGCCGACCAGGATCAGGCCGCCGGCCATGCCGAACACGCCCGACAGGAGCGCGGTGAAGATCATGAGGAGCGAGAGGGAGGCGGCGAGCAGGGCGGTCATGGCGGTGAAGATGGGCGAAGCATGCCGACACATCAAATATATGATAAATGGCTATTCGATATTTTTCTCGTATGCAGCTGGAGAAGGTCCAATGGAGCTGCGCCATCTTCGCTACTTCGTCGCCGTTGCCCATGAAGGCCATATCACGCGCGCGGCCGAAAAGCTGCATATCGCCCAGCCGCCGCTCTCGCAGCAGATCAAGGCGCTGGAAGCGGAGATCGGCGCCCCCCTGTTCGTGCGCCATCCGCGCGGCGTGGCGTTGACCGATGCCGGCCAGTCTTTTCTCGCCGACGCCGAAGCGATCCTGGCGTCGGTCGATCAGGCCGCCCAACGGGCGCGCCGCAGCGCACGCGGCGAGACCGGCCGCATCGCCGTGGGCTTCACCACCTCGGCGCCGTTCCATCCGCTGGTGGCGCGCGCGATTCGCGAGTTCAGGAGTGCTCGACCCGACGTTTCCTTCGTGCTGGAGGAGAGCAGCTCGGGCGATCTTCTGGCCGGCCTGCGTGACGAGCGGCTGGATATCGCTTTCATCCGCTCCGGCGTCGCCGATCCAGCCGGCCTCGCGGTGCATCCGCTCCTGCAGGAGGACATGGTCGCCGCCCTGCCCGCTCGGCATCGCTTGTCGCGCCGCTCCCCTCTCGCGCTGAAGGAGCTCGCCCAGGAGATCTTCATCCTCTACCGACGGCCGGACGGCCGTGGTCTCTATGATGTCATCATCGCCGCCTGCACGGCGGCAGGCTTCAGCCCGCATGTCGGCCAGGAGGCGCCGCGTATCGTCTCGACGCTCAACCTCGTGGCGGCCGGCCTCGGCGTCACCATCGTGCCGGCATCCTTGAGCAGGCTGCCTCTGGAAGGCGTAATCTACCGGCCACTGCGGGGCCGACCCGCGCTCAAGGTGCCGCTGAGCCTGGCGAGCCGCCGAGACGAACGTTCGGCGGCCACGCTTGGCTTCATCGATCTGGTTCGTCGCCTGGCATGATGGTCCGTCCTTGCCAGCCCTGGCACTTTTCTTGCAGCATGCGTCATGCATCAAGAGACGCTGGGGCATCAAGGAAGGGGGCGCCACATGACAATCAATCGTCGCAAGCTTCTGAGGTCGACGGCCGCTGGCGCTCTCGCCGCAGCAGCGAGCCCATTCGTCATCCGCGATCTGCAGGCTCAGGACGTGGTCAAGATCGCAGGCATCCACGACACGTCCGGCGGACTCGACATCTACGGCAAGCAGATGGTGGCCACGCTCGATCTCGCGGTCAACGAGGTCAATGCGTCCGGCGGCGTGCTGGGACGCAAGATCCAGCTCATCAACTACGATCCGCAGTCCAACATCCAGCTCTACACGCAATATGCGACGGAAGCGGCCACCAAGGAGAAGGTGGCGGTCGTGCACGGCGGCATCACCTCGGCCTCGCGCGAGGCCATCCGCCCGCTGCTCAAGCGCTTCAACACGCTCTACTTCTACAACACGCTCTATGAAGGCGGCGTCTGCGACCGCAACATCTTCTGCACCGGCTCGACGCCGGCGCAGACGGTCGAGAAGCTGGTGCCCTACGTGCAGAAGAAATGGGGCAAGAAGATCTACACCATCGCGGCCGACTACAATTACGGCCAGATCACCGCCAAATGGGTGAAGAAGTACGCCCAGGACAATGGCGGCGAGGTGGTGCAGACCGACTTCTTCCCGCTCGACGTCACCGACTTCGGGCCGACCATCAAGAAGATCCAGGCCGCCAAGCCCGACCTCGTGATGTCGGCGCTGGTCGGGGCGGCGCACATCTCCTTCTATCGCCAGTGGGCGGCGGCGGGCATGAACAAGCAGATCCCGCTCGCCTCGACCACCTTCGGCAACGAGGTCGTCATCACCTCGCCCGAGGAGCACAACGGCTACATCGTGGCGTTCGGCTATCTCGAGGGCATCGACACGCCGGCCAACAAGAAGCTCGTCGAGATCATCCACGGCAAGTACGGCATTCCGCACATGACGGAGCTCGCCACCATGACCTATCACGGCCTGCATCTGTGGGCCGATGCCGTGAACAAGGCGAAGAGCCTCGACCGCATGAAGGTGATCGAGGCGCTCGAGGCCAACGCCTCCTACGACGGGCCGGCCGGCAAGACGACCATCGATCCGCAGACGCATCACACGATCCTCGACGTCTATATCGGCGAGGCGCGCGACAAGAAGTTCGTCGTGCTGGAGAAGTTCGCGCAGCAGAAGCCGTCCGACACCTCGGCGGTCTGCGACCTGAAGAAGAACCCCAACGAGAACAAGCAGTACGTCATCGACGTCAAGACCTGAGGCTGGGAGCGCGTCTCCGAGCTCATGGATTACGTCGTCATCCTTCTGCTTCAGATCAGCAGCGCCGTCGCAAGCCTGGTGCTGCTGTCGATCGGGCTCGCCGTCATCTTCGGCATGATGCGGGTGATCAACCTCGCCCATGGCGAGTTCCTGATGCTGGGCGGGTACGCCGCGATCACCGCCTATAACCAGGGCGTCAACCTCTGGCTGGCGATGGTGGTCGTGGCGCCGCTTACGGTCGGCGTCTTCGGCGCGATCGTCGAGCGGCTGGTGATCCGCCATCTCTATGGGCGGCTGATCGACACCATGCTGGCGACCTGGGGGCTCAGCCTCGCCATGATCGGCTTCGTTACCGTGGTGTTTGGCAACACCGTGTCCGGCATCTCGGCCCCGCTCGGCAGCCTGCAGATCGGCGCCTACCGCACCGGTGCCTACGAGATCTTCCTGATCGGAGTCGCGGCCCTGCTGATGGTCGCGGGCTGGCTGGTGCTGCGCTTCACGCGCTTCGGCCTGATCGCGCGCGGCACCATGCAGAACGCGGCGATGGCAGCGGCGCTGGGCACCAACCCCTCGACCGTCTATGCCGTGACCTTCGCCGTCGGCTCGGCGCTCTCCGGGCTGGCCGGCGGCCTTCTGGCGCCGCTCTCCGGCGTCGTGCCGACCATCGGCGCGGCCTACATCGCCAAGGCCTTCATCACCGTGATCAGCGGCGGGGCGGCCATCCTCTCGGGCACGGCGATCGCGTCGGCGCTGCTGGGCGCGGTGAACACGCTCGCTACCTTCGCCTTCACCTCGGTGCTGGGCGAAGTGGCCCTGCTGGTCGCCGCCGTCGTGCTGCTGCGCCTGCTGCCTCAAGGCATCACCGGACGCTTCTTCCGGAGAGCGCTGTGAAAGCGCGCCTCCTTGCCATCGCCGGCAACCTTGTCGTGCTCGCGGCTGGGCTTGCCGTCCTGTTCGGGCTGCCGGCCTTTGCCGAAACCTACCTGATCATCAACTCGACGATCTTCGCCAGCTTCGCCATCCTCGCCCTCTCGCTGGCGCTGATCTGGGGCTACGCCGGCATCCTGTGTTTCGGCCAGGCGGCGTTCTTCGGCCTCGGCGGCTACACCTACGCCGTGGCCGCCATCAACATGGGCGACACCACGGTGCCCGCCGTGCTGGCGGTGTTGCTGCCCGCCCTGTTCGCCGGCCTGCTGGGCTACTTCATGTTCTGGGGCCGCATCAGCGACGTCTATCTCGGCGTCATCACGCTCACCGTCTCGCTGATCTTCTATCGCTTCGTGAACCAGACCGCGGGCGAGCAGTGGAACATCGGCGACGCGCCGCTGGGCGGCTTCAACGGCATCCCGGCCACGCCCATCCTCAACTGGCCCGGCCGGCCGGGCGACCAGCTCGCGCCCGAGAATGTCTTCAGCCTCGCCGTCGGCCTGCTGCTGATCGTCTATTTCGGCTGCAAGGCCCTGCTCGCCACCCGCTTCGGCCGCATCATCGTAGCGATCCGCGAGAACGAGACGCGCGCCGAGCTGCTGGGCTACGACGTGCGGCTCTACAAGCTCGCCATCTTCATGATCGGCGGGGCGCTTGCCGGCCTGTCGGGCCTGCTGTTCGCCAACTCGGTGTTCGTCAGCCCCACCATGTTCAGCCTGCCGGTGAGCGGCCAGATCATCATCTGGATCATCATCGGCGGGCTCGGCACGCTGATCGGACCGGTGATCGGCTGCATCCTGATGCAGATCCTGACCAACTGGCTGGGCACGCTGAGCCAGCTCAAAG
>Ga0081455_10001256_pt1 | contig 31653 bp, 28 predicted proteins | sample TabmetS3T2R1_FD_70207 | JGI IMG/M metagenome (GOLD analysis project Ga0081455, IMG submission 70207) | Tabebuia heterophylla rhizosphere microbial communities from the University of Puerto Rico - S3T2R1 | ecosystem: Host-associated > Plants > Roots > Rhizosphere ... | reverse complement strand
AGTTCCGGCAAGGTGAGAATTCTCGCGGTCACATCCGACAAGCGCGATCCTGCAGTGCCGGATGTCCCGACCACGGCGGAGGCCGGTGTCGCCGGATTCACCGTCAATCTCTGGTTCGGGATTCTCGGCCCGGCAAATCTCCCGGCGCCGATCAAGGATCGCCTCGAGAAGGCCGTGCTTGCGGTCCTCAATACCGACAATGCCCGAAGCCTGTACAAGACCGCGGGTTACGACCTCGATCCAGCGGGGAGCCAGGTGTTCAAGCAGGCCGTCGCGGCCGAAGCCACCATGTGGAAGGAGCTGGCGCGGGCGGAGAATATCGTCCTGAAAGACTGAGGCGCAGACCTGTTGGTGCGCAGGCCTGTTGGTCCGCAGGACCTCCTGATGCGCAGACTCGGGGGCCGGCCTTTTTGAGGCCGCCGCCAATTCAAAGATTTGCAGCCTTTCACGGCCGTTGACCGCGAGCGCGCATGCTGACGCTCTCGCGGCGATGGCCGCCCCCATTCGACCGCTCAGGGATATTTCTTCTGCGCCCGCTCGGTAAACTCGTTGGTGAAGGTCCGGGCAAGATCGACCTTCGCCGTTCTCAGCTCCGGCTCAAACTCGGAAATCGTATCAAGCACTCGTTTGGCGGCGTCCAGATTGGCCAAGCCGTCCCACACACCCGTGGTGTAATTCATTTCAACGGACCGGCGATAGACCGTGAGGTTGGCCTTATAATCGGCCGGCATGATCGCAACGATGTCGTCGACGGAAGCCGTCGACATCCACTTCATCGCCCGCCACATCGCATTGGCCAGCGCCTGGGCGGTGTTGGGATTGGCCTTCAACCAATCCGCTTTGGCGTAAAAACAGTTCGTCAGATACTTGCCACCGTAAACTGTATCCATGCCTGCGGCGGTTCGGGTGTCGGCAAGGATCTTGATCTCGCCGGCAAGGTCCATTTCCGACACGTTCGGATCAAGGCCCACCAACGCATCGAGCTGACCGCTGCGCAGCGCGGCCACCGCGCCGGGTCCGGTGCCGACGCTGATATAGGAGAAGTCGTCGACTTTCATGTCGGCGAGTTCGGCGAGACGGCCAAAGAAGATATGTGTCGCGCTCCCGGGACTGGTGATTCCGATCTTCTTGCCCTTTAAATCCTTGATCGACTTGATCGAGGCTTCGCTCTTTTTCGGAATGACCAAGACGTGACCGCCAAGCCGGCCATGGATCTGAAAGGCGACGAGGTCGACACCCTTCGGCTGCACGCGGATGGTATGCTCATAGGACCCCTGACCGACGTCGGCAGCACCGCCGATCACGGTCTGCAGCGTCTTGGTGCCGCTGCCGGCGTCGACCATTTCCGGATCCAGCCCCTCGTCCTTGAAGAAGCCTTTGTGGATCGCGACCGCGAACGAGATCTTGTCGAGCTGGCTGGTAATGCCGGACACAGAAATGGTGAGCTTTGGCTTCTCGATCTTGCCGTCCTGCGCGAGCGCCGATCCACCCCATGAAACCAAAGCCGCCAGAATCCATGCCGCCCATTTGAGATTCATGCTGCTCCCCACTCGTTATGTCTCTGGTTGCGCCAATTGCTATTGCGGCCGCCAAATCAGCAGCCGGCGTTCGATCACACCGACCAGTTGATCGAGCAGATAGGCGAAGATGGTCAACGTGATAATACCGGCGAAGATCCCTTCGATGTTGAAGACGCCTTCCGCCTGAAGGATCAGGTAGCCGATGCCCCGCGCGGAGCCGAGATATTCGCCGACGACTGCGCCCACGAACGCCATGCCGACAGCATTATGCAGGCTGGCGAAGACCCAGCTCATCGCTGACGGAATATAGACCATATGCAGGAGCTGCGCGCGGCTGGCGCCCAGCATGCGCGTGTTGGCCAGGATCGTTTTGCTGACCTCCCGCACGCCCTGATAGACGTTGAAGAAGACGATGAAGAAAACCACGGTGACGCCAAGCGCAACCTTCGACCAAATTCCCAAGCCGAACCAGACCGCAAAGATCGGGCCGAGCACGATGCGGGGCATCGAATTGAAGGCGTTGAAAAAGGGATCGAGAACCTCGGCGGCGGACCGAACCAATCCCAGCCACAAGCCAACGGCCAGGCCCAACGCGGTGCCGATCGCGAATGCAAGGATCGTCTCGAGCAGCGTCGTCCCGAGATGGATGAAAATCGACCCGTTCGAGAACCATTTCCACATCTGCACGGCGACACCGACCGGTTCGCCAAAAATAAAGCGTGGCAGGATGTTCGCCTTGGCCAGAAAATGCCAGCCCACGATTGATGCGACAAGGACCGCGGACTGCATTGCATAAAGCTTCATCTTGCGTCGGCGCCGCGACGATCGGACCTTTCGCATCTCGATCTGTTCGAAGCCGTCCGGCGCAAGCCGCGCGAGATCGTTCATCGGGCTCTCAACTTTGCTCATTGCGTCGATATCCCTTCAGGACTTCGTCGCGCATGACATTCCAGATCTGCGCATTCAGCTCCTGGAACCGTGCCGTGAGCCGGATTTCCGAAACGTCGCGCGGACGCGGCAGATCGATGGCGAATTCCCCGATCGGATGGGTGCCTGGTCCCGCCGAGAGCACGACGACGCGATCGGACATCGCGATCGCTTCCTCGAGATCATGGGTGATGAAAATCACCGACTTCCTGTCCTGCTGCCACAGAGCGAGTAATTCGTTTTCCATCAGCTGACGCGTTTGCACATCGAGGGCGCTGAAGGGCTCGTCCATCAGCACGATCTTCGGATCGACGATCAGCATTTGCGCGAGCGCCACGCGCCGGCGCATCCCACCAGACATCTGGTGCGGATAAAGATCGTCCTTGCCGTGCAACCCGACACGATCAAGCCACTGCCGGCCGAGCTCCCGCCTATGCTTCTGCGGCACACCGCGAATTTCCAGCCCGGCGGTGACGTTGTCGAACGCCTTGCGCCACGGCATCAGCGCGTCGCTCTGAAACAGATAGCCTGCCCTGTGGTTCAAACCCGTCAGCGGTTCGCCGAAAATCTTGATGCTGCCGGTCGTCGGCGCGAGCAGGCCCGCGGCGAGATTGAGAATGGTCGACTTCCCGCATCCCGTCGGTCCGACAATGGAAAGGAATTCGCCGTCCCTCGCGGTCAGAGTGACGTCCCGGATCGCGGTATAGGGTGGCGACCGCTCGTCCGAGGGCAGAAATGTGCAGGTGACGGACTCAAGCGAGACCGCGGCGGCATCGGCATTTGCGCGCGCCATGCCGCTTGTCGTCGGATCAAAATTCCGTCGCATGAGACGATCCGCGGCGGACCGGATGTTCGGCGTCACGAGCTGGCTCCGGGCTATTTATATTTTTCGTGGGCGCGCCTGGTGAATTCATTGGTGAATGTGCGCGGGAAGTCGATTTTTTCGCCTTTCAATTCCGGTTCGAAGGCGGCGATCGTTTCGAACACGCGCTGCGCAGCATCGATGGTGGCAATGCCGTCCCACAGGAAACTCGGATAATTGGCTTCAACGGAGTGGCGATAGGCGTCGCGGTTCGCTTTATAGTCGGCCGGCATGATGGCGATGACGTCATCGATCGACGCGGTCGACATCCATTTCATCGTGCGCCACATCGCATTGGCGAGCGCCTGGGCGGTGTTTGGATTTTGCTTGAGCCATTCGGCGCGGGCGTACATGCTGTTGACGAGGTAGTCGCCGCCATAAACCTGTTTCATGCCTTCGGCGGTGCGGCCATCGGCCAGAATCTTGACCTCGCCGGCCAGCTCCATCTCGGAAATATTGGGATCGAGATTGACCAAGGCATCGATCTGTCCGCTGCGAAGCGAAGCCACGGCGCCGGGGCCGTTTCCGACGCTGATGTAGGAGAACTCGTCGAGCTTCATGCCGGCGCGCTCGGCCAAGCGCCCAAAAAAGATATGTGTGCCGCTGCCGGGGCTGGAAATGCCGATCTTCTTGCCCTTCAAATCTTTGACGGAGTTGATGCTCTCTCCGGCTTTCTTGGGCACGACAAGGACGTGGCCGGCGTATCGCCCGAAAAACTCAAAAGCGACGAGATCGACGCCTTTCGGCTGGACGCGCACGGTGTGCTCGTAGGAGCCCTGCCCCACATCGGCAGCGCCGCCGATCACCGTTTGCAATGTCTTGGTGCCGCTGCCGGCGTCCACCATTTCTGGCTCAAGACCTTCCTCCTTGAAGAAGCCCTTTTGAACGGCGACCGCGAGCGCGAGCCGGTCCACCTGGCTCATGATGCCGCCGACCGACATGGTGAGTTTCGGCTTTTCGATCGCGCCCTGTTGGGCGAATGCCGGCGCGACCAGCACCACCCAGATCGCAACGAAGACGGGCGGCAATCTCATCGGCGCTCTCCCCATACGGTCTTTTTTGGTATACATAGTATACTTTCGTCGGCTTTGACAAGCCGACCGCACCGCATTCCCGCCGGGCCGACGCCGCAGCGCGGACACCGTGATATGTCGGGGTCGATTGCGGTCCGAGCACCGAGGTGAGAGAGCAGTGACTGAACCGACTCGCGAGCATGGCCACCCAGGGGATCGTCGGTTTACGATCAACACGTTTCCTTACATGCAGAGCCGGAAAGCGCTGGATTGCATCCGGCATCTCGCCAATGAGGGCTATTCGCAGTTTGAACTGATGGCCTACCCCGGGCACGTCTGGCCATCGGATACACCCGCCGCCGACATCCGCGCGATCCGGCAGTTTTGCCAAGCCAATAGCCTGCGGATCGTCTCACTGAACGTCCCCAACATCGATACCAACGTCGCGGGCGCCAGTCCGGAAATCCGCAACTACACCCTGGAGCTGTTCAGCGGGCTCATTCGTTTTTCCGGAGAGCTGGCGGCCGAAAGCATCATTCTTGGGACCGGCCGGCCAAATGCCCTGTTGCCGCTGCCGATCCAACAGGCGAAAGACCATCTCGGCCACGCCCTGAGCCATTTGTTTCCGATCGCGTCGCGCTCGAACGTGTCGATCCTGATCGAGAACGTACCCTTTTGTTTTCTTCGCGACGCCGCGTCCATCGCGCAAATGCTGGACGAACACGGCAATCCCGACATCGGGATCATCTACGATGTCGCCAACGGGCATTTCATTGGTGAGGACATCCCGGCGGCGCTGCGCCAGGTCAAGTCTCGCCTGAGGCTGCTTCACCTTTCGGACACGACCCGGGCCAACTGGCTGCATGCGCCGATCGGAACGGGTGACGTTCCATTCAGGGATTTGCCGGCGGTTCTCCGGGAGATCGCCTACCAAGGGCCGATGGTGCTCGAGATCTTGTCCGAGCAGCCGGAAGCCGCCTTACGCGACAGCGCCGCGCAGCTGAGCAGACTTGGATTTTCACGCACCCTTGATGCGGTTTTTGATCACTTACGCCTCCTGGCCAATCCCGAACCGATTCACCTTGGGGGCATCGCACCACAGAGAGACAGTCACGGAACCTTGCCCATGCAGCCGACGCAGACAACCTCAACACCGCTTCAGGACGATTCCGGGACGGAGCCCACACAGGTGCTGGCCCAGTTTGCCGCCGGTCTGTCGCTCGATCGCATTCCCGAGAAGGTCGTACTCCATGGCAAAAATCTTTTGCTCGACGCGCTGGCATGCGCCGTTGCCGGGCATGCCGGCGAAGAGATGCCTCAAATCACGGCCTTTGCCACCGCGCTGTCGCCGGGCGCTGCGTTCAGCATTATCGCGGGCGACCGGCACTCCCTGGTCGGCGCCACGCTGGTGAACGCCTTTCTGATTACCGCCGTGACCATGTGCGATGCCCACCGGCCCACGCAGACCCACATCACCCCCGAAGTGGTTCCGCCTGCTTTGGCAATCGCGGAACGCGACAATGCATCCGGCGGCGAGCTGCTTGCCGCCCTGATCGCCGGCTTCGAAGTCACCACGCGCATCGGCATCGGCCTGGATTTCAACGCGTTTCGTGAGCGCGGCTTCCACGGTCCCGGCGTGCTCGGCCCGTTTGGCGCAGCGAGCGCCGTAGGACGCTTGCGAAAATTCGATCAGGACACGATGGCGCGGGCGTTTGGCCTCAGCGGAAGCCAATCGGCCGGCACATTCGCCGCCTGGGGAACGCCGACGGTGAAGTTTCATCAATGCCGCGGCGCGCTCTCCGGATTGATGGCCGCTCTGCTTGCCGAACAGGAGTTCGTGGCAACGCGAAGGTTCCTGACCGCCGGCGACGGCGGGCTCTACAAGGCCTATTGCGGCGGCGGCGACCCATCGCGCGTGGTCGCCGATCTCGGCCAACGCTGGGAATTGGAGAATATCGCCGTCCGCGCCTGGCCGTCCGCAGCTCCGCTGCAAGGGCTCATCACCGCCACCATCGACCTGATTTCCCATCATGCATTCGCGCCGGAGGACGTCGAGAAGGTCGACGTTCGAATGAGCCAATTCGCTTTCGACCTGCATGGCAATTTCGCGGCCTACAACGGCAAATTCGAAGCAATGCTGTCGAGTCACTATGTCGTCGCCGCCATCCTGCATGACCGGGATCTCACGCTCGATCAATTTGCGCCGGAGCGCTACAACGCGCCGCCGCTGCGCGATTTTATCGCCAGGCGAATCTCGGTCGCCATCGACGGCAAACTCAAGGGACCCCAGGCGAAAGTTGATATCCGGCTGCGCGACGGCAGAACCTGCTCGACCTCATGCACCTACCCCTTGGGAGCGCCGGAAAATCCGATGAGCAGCGCGCAGGTCGAACGGAAATTCAGGCACTACGCTGGCCCGCATCTGCGGCCCAAACAGATCGACGAGGTGGTCGAGATCGTGTTTGGACTGGAGAGGATCGCGTCCGCCCGGACATTGCTGGACGCGCTCAGGCGCGGATGATCGTCAATGCTGACGGCAGCAAAGCCGCGCAGGTCCGCTATTTAGTCGATAGCATGGCTGCAAGGTCGCGCCGTTACCGCCTGGCGTCCGCCAAAATCATGTCGGCCGCCTTTTCGGCGATCATGATGGTCGGCGCGTTGGTATTGCTGGAGGTGATTGACGGCATGATCGACGCATCGACAACGCGCAGCCCCGGGATTCCGTGAACGTTCAGCCGATCGTCGACCACCGCGTTTCGATCATGCGACGGCCCCATCTTCGCGGTTCCGGCATGGTGATAGGACGTTCCTCCGAATTGTCGGGCGAAGTCGAGCACCTCATCATCGCTGCGCACATTTGGTCCCGGGAACGTCTCTTTGACATAATTCCGGGAAAAGCTCGCAGACCGCAATATCTTGCGGGCCGTATTGATCAGGGTGACCGTATCCCTTCTGTCGTTCTCCGCCGCCAGGTAGTTCGGCTGAATTTCCGGCGGCACGTTGATGTCTGTTGAGCGCGCGCGGACCCATCCGCGGCTCTCCGGCCTTTGCTTCCACCCGCCGCATGTCATGCCCGGGTAGTGATCGAGGAATCCCGGGATACCCTCCGTGTAGCTCGCCGGCGTGAACCACATCTGCAGATCCGGATTTTCCAGATGAGGCTCTGAACGCGCGAACATGCGCATCAGGCTGGGCCCGATCCCCAGAATGCTCGGCGCTCCCACCGACCATTTCGCGATTTCCCAGACCAGCGAGATGCCTCTGCCTCGCTCGTTGATCGTCTCGACACCGGCTACTTCGGCCGCCACGCGCACGCCGTAGTGATCGGTGAGGTTTGCGCCCACGCCCGGCAAAGCCGCGACGAGGGGAACGCCGATCGCGGCGAGATGGTCGGGATCGCCGATACCGGATATCTGCAACAGCCTGGGCGTGTTCAACGCGCCAGCCGAGATGATGACCTCACGCCGCGCATAGACGTCGACCGGCGGACCGTTCTGACCGCTGAGGTATCGGATACCGCAGGCCTTTCCGTTCCTGACCAGAATACGGCAGGCATAACTGGAGGTGCGCACTGAAATCCGGCCGCTCGTCATCGCCGGACGAAGGAACGCACGCGCGGTGCTTCGTCGCAATGCGCGCCGTCCGGACAAGTCGATCGTGAACTGGAATTGTCCCACGCCGTCCTGGGCAGCGCCATTGTAGTCCGCGACCTCGGGAATGCCGAGCTCGTTTGCCGCCTGAACGAAGCTCGCGCACAACGGATGGTCGACGACGGGATCCGTGACCGTCAACGGCCCCTCTCGGCCGCGATATTTGTCATCCCCGGCGATCCGTTGCTCGGAGCGCCGAAAGTACGGCAGCACATCGTCATAGCTCCAACCGGCATTGCCCTGCTGGGCCCAATTGTCGTAGTCACCGCGCTGTCCGCGGTTATAGATCATGCCGTTGATGCAGCTTGATCCGCCCAGGGTTTTGCCCTGCGGCAGGGAAATGCGGCGACGTCCAGCCTGCGGAACGGGTTCGCTCACGAAGCCCCAGGTCAGCTTCTTGTTGAGCAGGTTCTTCACATAGCCGGCGGGAATATGAATGAAGGGATTTCGATCCGCGGGACCGGCTTCCAGCACCAGCACGCGGTGACGGGAGTCCGCGGTCAAACGATTGGCGAGCACGCATCCCGCGCTCCCGGCGCCGACGATGATGAAGTCGAACTCAGCTTCGGGAGCAGGACTTCGCACACTGTCCTCGGAATCTCTGTTTGACGATTTTCGCATTCATCGTATACGATGGATGCGAAGCGGGTCAATCAAGGCCGTGCCGTGATCTGCGCCGCACCGGAGCTGGAAATTGGCGCCGTCGCGCAGCAGCGCCCTCCATTGAGGTGCTGGCCGATGACAACGACTTGATCCGCGCAGGGTGCCGCGGCCTCACGACCGTCCCAGAGATTCCGACAAGGAGTTCGACATGCTGGATTTGCACATTCCGGACCTTCATTTGGGTGAGGATGAGGGACCATGGGTGCCCTACACGAATGGCGTCGAACTCCGCTATCTCATGTTCGACTTGCGCGAGGGGACATGGGCCAACGTGCTCCGCACCAAGGGTCCGGCCAAGCTTGGCCGGCATCGCCACAGCGGACCGATCACCGGCTACACGATCCGAGGCACATGGGGCTATCGGGAGTACGACTGGGTGGCGCGCAAAGGGTCCTATATTCGCGAGAACCCGGGCGTCATTCACACGCTGTATTGCGACGACCCCGAAGGCATGGAGGTGTTCTTCATCGCGAGCGGCGTGAACGAAACGTTCGACGACAACGACAACGTCATTGCGAAGTTCACCGTTTTCTATCACGCCGAAAATTATCAGAAACACTGCGCCGCCAATGGGCTGAAAGTCGACCAGCGCCTGTTTCGCTGAGCTTTCGATCAGGACGCGCGACGGGCGCGTCGGTCGATCGCGCCGCTCTAATTGCTTTGTCGTGGCGCGTAATCGAAGGATGCCGCTTCGAGATGAGGAACGAGGCCGTTCACGCGCCCGCCAACGTCGATGAGCTGCGCGCCGCGGCCCATTCGTGCCTTGAGGCTCGATGATGCCGATTGCAGCGAATACTCGACATACTCGCCGATGAAGGCGCGATCCACGACGTCGAGGTCGGGAATGACGAGGTGGCTTTGCGACGCCGCAGACGCACCGTTCGCCTCGAGCGCCAGCGACTCCGGGCGAAAGCGAATAGCCTTCTGTCCGGACCCGGTCGCACCGTGCCGCGCCGGCAGGCCCATGATCCGTCTCCCGCTCCCGTCGCTGAGCGCGCCGTCGCCCGTAACGATCAATCGGTTGCCCATTCCCATGAATTCAGCGACGAAATCCGTTGCGGGCGCATTGTAGATTTGCTCGGGCGGGCCGATCTGCTCGATCTGTCCGTGATTCATCACCGCGACGCGGGATCCGAGCGACAGCGCCTCCACCTGATCGTGGGTCACGTAGAGACCGGTAAATCCGGTCACGCGGTGGATCTGGCGCAATTGAGCGCGCAACTCGATGCGCAACAGCGCGTCAAGATTGCTCAACGGTTCGTCGAACAGCAGCAGGGCCGGCGCGGAAGCCAGCGCGCGCACCAAAGCGATCCGCTGCTGCTGCCCGCCGCTCAGCGTCGAGGGCAGCCGGTCGCCGAGATGCGAGCAGTGCACCAGCTCCAACATCTCATCGACCCGCTTGTCACGAATCTCCGCCCGTCCGGCGAGCGGATAGGCGACATTCGCCCGCACCGTCATATGCGGCCACAACGCGAAATTCTGGAAGACCATGCCGAGCCCACGCTTGTGCGTGGGAATGCGAATGCCGCGTTCGCAGTCCACGACCGTGCGGTCGCCGATCTGAATCGATCCGCCCGTCGGCTCGGTGAGGCCGGCAACACATCGAAGCAATGTGGTCTTTCCGCTGCCGCTCGGCCCGAGGAGCACGACCATTTCTCCGGCATCGACCGCCAGATTGATCTCGTGCAAGGCCGCGAGCGTCTGCGGACGGCCAAAGTCTTTCGAAATGCGATCGATCCGCAAGGCTGTCATTAACGCCCTCCACTTCCCTTGATCGCCTCGGAGCCGCCAACAGCCGTGATGATGATCACCCCGACCGCCGTCATCGCAACCAGCAGCAATGCCACCACCGCGACCGCGGGGTACGATCCAGCGACGTACTGGTCATAAAGCACACCGCCAACAACCTGGGTCGTCGCCGAGCGAACAAGTAGCGACACGGCAAATTCCTGGAACAGCAGGATGAACACCATCACGCCCGCCACGCTCGCGCTGCGGCGCATCAGAGGCAGCGAGACCCGGACGAATGTTCGCGCCGGTCCCGCGCCGCAGATTGCGGAGGCTTCCCACGGTTCCGGTCCGAAGGCGATCAGCGCCGAGACGAGAACGCGGGTCGAATAGGGAATCATGATCGTGGCATATGCCACGATGATGATCGTGTAGGTGCCGTAGAGGGCGAAGGGCGGATGCGCGTAAGCAAAGAGCAGCGCAAAACCATACAGCGTTGCCGGAATGGCAAAAGGCAGCAGCAGCAAGATATCCAGCAGGCGTAAAATCCACCATGACGTCTGGATTCGTCCCGTGACGATCAAGGCGGCCCAATAGCCGGCGGGCAGAACGATCAGGATCGTCGTGGCCGATGCGACGAGACTTGTTCTGACGGCGCTGAGAAGATTTTGACCGGACAGCACGGTGACAAAATTGCGCGTCGTCAGATTTCCGAAACTCATGTTCTGAGTCCAGAACGGCGACAGCGACGTGTAGAGAATAGCCACCAGCGGCAACGCAACCGCGATAAATCCGAACAGCGAGATCCAGGTGAGCGCCCACCTGCTCGGCTTGCGGGGGCTGTACTGGGCGCGTCCGCCGACCGTCACGTAACGACGGAGGTCGCCGATCACCCAGCGCTGGATTCCGGCGACGACAACCCCGGCCAAAAGCAGCGGCATGCCAATCGCCGCGACTTCGCCATAGGCGACCGGGTAGCTTTCCAACATCGAGAACATACGGGTGGTCAGCACGTCGATCCGCGCCGGCACGCCAAGCAGCACGGGCGCGGAAAACTGGCCAAGCGCGAGCATGAACACGATGCCGCTGCCGTAAGCCAGAGCGGGCCGCAATTGCGGCAGGGTGATCGTGAAAAACGAACGCAACGGCGAGGCGCCGGACACGGCGGCGGCTTCTTCATACTCTCCGCCGGTATTGCGCAGTCCGTTGTGCACGAACATGAAAATGAAGGAGGTAAATATCAGCCCCGAGACAAAAACCATTCCCCAGAACGAGTAGATGTTGAACGGAGCCTGCGTGATGTCTGTGATGCCGAACAAGCTGCGCAGAATGGTGTTGATGTAGCCGGCACGGGGCGAGAGCAGAAAAACCCACCCCGACGCCGCGGCGACGCCCGGCACCAATAGCGGCATCAAGGGGATCATCGAGCCGAACGATCGCCAGCGCGCCGGGGTGCGAAGGGCGCACCACGCCAAAGCCGTGCCGAGAATAACGGCGAAGATGACGTCAGCGATGGCCAGTGCAAATGTAACCAGCGCGGACCGAACGAACCCCGGACTGCCGAAGGCGTCTTCGTAGCTCTTGAAGCCGTCGACAAAGCTTTGCAGTTCGAAGGCGAACAGCGGCCAGAGAACAGCGAAGCCAAGAACAAGAATGAGAGGCAGCCAGGTCATCACGGAAGCGAGGCCCTGCCAAAGGCGAGGGCCTGCTCCGGATCCCAAGCGCTCAGCAGGGGCGACCGTAATCGTCATCAGAAACCTGGCGAAGCTGCAGTGTTACTTCTCGAAGGTGTTACTTCTTGAAGATCCCGTTCCAGTAGGTGACGGTCGCCTTGATCTGCTCGGGCGAGAACTCTTTGTTGTTGTAGATGAAGATTTTTGTCTTCGCCAACGCGCCCTTGATACCGTCCAGCTCGCTCATGCCCATGCCGTCGCCATTCATGGCGTACTGGCCGTCGGGAGAAGCCACGAAGTCCACGAACACCTGCGCGGCATTGGGGTTCTTCGCGTTCGCAAGGATCGCCATCGGATATCTCACGCCATAGACCTCCGGCATGTCCGGGATGACGAATTTGAGTTTCGCGCCCTGGTCCTGGAGCGCCTTGACCACGCCCGGCGGAACGAATGGAGAGCCCTTGATTTCGCCCGATGCGATCGCCTGTGTGGTCGGAATGCTGCTCGCATGCAGGATCGGATTCTGCGTTGCGAACTTTTCCAGCCAGCCCGGGATCTGCTTGCGCAAGCTGTCGTAATAGAACGCCACTGACGACGCCGCGGTCACATCGATGATGCCCACCGCGTTCTTGTATTCGGGCTTCAAGAAATCCTCGAACTTGGTCGGCGCGTCCTTCACCAGATCGGTGTTGTAGCCAAATCCCATCGGATAGGCCGTGATCACCGGCGCCAATCCCCATGGCATTCCGTCGCCCTTGTATTTCTCGATACTCGGGCCGATCGGCTTCACCAGATTGTTGACCTTGATCTGGTCCTCGTAGAAGTCATAGCCGTTGCTCGAAGCGACATCGCCTCCCGCCGCCTTCGTCGATTGCTCTTGCTGCACCCGAGCGACCAGCACGGCATCATTGGTGCGGACGTTCTGAACTTTGATTTCCGGGTATTTCTTTTGGAAGCTGTCGATCAGACGCTCCAACGCCGCCGGAACGAGCGACGAATAAAGCACGACATTGCCTTCCTGCTTCGCCGCCTTGACGACATCATCCCAGGATTTCTGCTGCGCATGTGCTGTCGTCCCGGTGAGCAGGACGGCCGCAACGGCAAAACCCTTAGCAATGCGTTTCGTTGATAGTGTCGTAAGCATGGACGCCCTCCCAATCATCGCTGCGTTTCATTCCCAGGCCTCGTCTCCGGGCATGCAGCCAACACGGACGAGGTTTCGACAGAACTAAATCTCAATAAAAGTGGTTTTGCAAGGCTGCGTGCGCGCAACGCGAACGAGGCGGAGATTTTCCGATCACGCATCATTCGTACGGCATTGCACGCATCCATCGACGCTCGATGCCTACGTTTTGTACGGCGAGCGAGCGCACGACAAATCTGGTGACAGTGCCTGACATCGATGTCGGCACGGCTGTTCATCTGATCGCCTCACACACGAGATCGGTCCTTCCATAACTTGGAATCCAGGCCGAGTGCCTGCCGGCGCCGCCGGCGACGATGATATGAATGTCCGCTGGTTCGGGGGCTATTCTGTAAGCGTTGTTCTCGATGATCCGGCCATTGTCTGCCAGGTACTGCCGGCATCCTGGAGAAACCTTCTCCACCGGAATCCAGGCAAGATCGAAGATCCGCTTCTGCATGGCTTCGATGGTCCATCCATCATTGTGCAATGTCGCCGCGTGCTCCGGCGAGAACACGACGAGCGTAGGTCCGTCGTTGTACATCGAGTTCGATCCGGACTGGCACATCACCGAGGCGACCGTGATGAGAATGGACGCCCCGTCCTTGCTGCCGTGATCGTTGATATTGTGCGGCGGCTCCGTCGAGACGGCGGTTACGACGCTGTCCTCGGCCGAGAATCCTCTGCGCACGCGATACGGCGCCCAGGGCGACTCTTCCTCGTTCTCACCGAAGCAGAAGGAGTACTTCGCCGGCGAGCCGTGGGTCGCCCGGTCCGTTTCACCGGGAACGCCGCCTCCGATATTTCTGACGATAAGACCGACGGCGCGGCCGATCGCCGCGTTCGCGCGCCAGCCCTGGCCGAAGCAGTTGGTCCCGAAGTTGACGCCAAGCTGATGCCGGACCGGACCGCTGACGATGAGCGTGATCGCGCAAGGGTGAGTTGTCGCAAGCGACCCGTGCAGATTGTAATCCGGCGTCGATATGGCGCGGACCGCGGCGACCACGGTCGGAAAATATTCCGGTTTGCATCCCGCCATGATGGCGTTCGTGGCGAGACTTGTGAGCGTGGGGACCGCAAGACGCGGGGTCAGCGGCCTGAAGGGCCGATCGTCGTTGCGGCATCGTTCGAGGAATTGCGCGACCAAGTCAGCCGTCGGCGCGATCACAGGCATGCCGTCAGTCCAGCCGCGCTCGCTGGCGAAATCGTTCCAGCCCACCTGGTCCAGATCTTCGATCTCGAGAAATTCGGTCTCGGGAGATCCAGCATTTGAGGCGATGGCGACTTCGGGCATCAGCTCCTCCTTCCGATCAGATCATGAGCCCGCCGAACGCTGCACGCGCCGCCCAGACTGATCGTTTCGCCCGTCCTGCCGTTCCAACCGTCGCCCGCGGTCGGGCTGTTTTTTGAAACGGCATTTCAAACAGACCGCAGACGGCCGGATTTTGCAAGGAGATTCTTCGGACGCCCGTCCGGTACCGGCGTCCGAAGATCAAGGGCGCATAAAGATCATCAGGCCGGCGATGCCGCAGACCATGTGCCGCCCCGAGGCGCAGTCTCCGCTCTCGAGATTAAGCGGCTCACGCATCCCGCTCCATCTCCAGAACGAGCCCCGCCCAGGCCGCCTCGATCCGTCCCTGCAGGTCCTGCGCACTCAGACCCCCGAGCGGATGGCGGACCGTAATCAAGCGCGGTTCGATTTTCCGCGCTCTTGCCTGCATTTTGACAAGGCCGCTGAACGTATCGGTCCCCAGCACGATGGTGACCAATCCAAGCTTGTGCAGTTGAAGACTATCGTGGAAACTCCACGATGAGCAGGACCCTCAATCCGCCGACCCAAGCACCGCTATTTTATAATTTGTCGCGGCGTACTCGATCATCTCCGCGGTGGCAGGCACCCCCGCCTGCGGCTTCGACATGAAACTCACATTGTCGATGCGACGGACGCTGCCCAGTTTTTCGATGAGCCCCTGCATCAGCTCCTTCGAGTTCGGCTTGCTGTTGCCAAAGAAGATGATGGGGTCGTTCCGCCAATCGACCTTGTGCCGACTCTTGGTCGCCGGGGCTTCCTGCGAGTCGTCATGGAAGGGGAGACCAAAGGTTGGGTTGCCTATGCGCATCGCTGGCTCTCCTGACATCGCCTTTTGTTCAGCACTATCATATTTGAACGGCTCGGCTCAATACGCGGTATACGCGAAATACGTTTTCCGGGACGAATTGCGGCTTTTGGTCGCCGCACCGGCCTATCGGCGCCGAACGTCCTCCAGAATCATAGCAGCGGTCTTTTCGGCGATCATCATCACCGAGGCATTCAGGTTGCCGGACGGCTGGGTCGGCATCACAGAGGCGTCGACGACCCGCAGTCCCTCGACGCCGTGCACGCGCAGCCGCGAGTCAACCACCGCCATGCGATCCGAAGCCAGTCCCATCTTGCAGGTGCCGAGCGGATGAAAGTTGGTCTGGCAAGTCTGACGGACATAATCGAGATATTCGTCGTCTGTCTCGCATTGATCCAGCGGCGCCAGCGTAAATTCCTCGATCAGTGGCGCCAGCGCGGCGCTGCGGTAGATCGCGGCGAGATGTTTGATCCCGGTGACCTGGACCTTTTGGTCGATCACCGCCGTGAGATAGTTCGGCTGGACGATTGCGAGATCGTTGACGTCTTTCGAGCGAATTCGGACATAGCCGCGGCTCTCGGGTCGATTCTGCATCGACACCGACGTGCAGCCGGGAAATTTGTCGAGGCTTCGGCCTTCGCCTTTGGCGAGGCTCCCCGGCAGGAACATCAAGGTGTAATCGGTGTCCTGGTCTTCGGGCGCGGACTTGCAGAAGGCGAAGACCGTTGCCGCGCTGAGCGCCAGCAGCGACGGCCGGCCCGTCAGCCAGCGCAGCCCCTGCCACAGCAGGCGAATGCCGCTGACGCCCTCATTGATCGAGCCCGAGCCGCGTTTGAGGCGCGCCACTACGCGCGTGCCGATGTGGTCGCTCAGGTTCTCGCCGACGCCCGGCGACTCGCGAACCAGGGGAATGCCGAGGTCTCTCAACAGTGAAGCGGGGCCAAGCCCGGACAGCTGCAGCAGCTTCGGGCTCGCAATGGCGCCGGCGCAGATGATGACGCCCAGCCGGCCATGAACCGTGCGGACCGCGTTGCCGCCCGGACGCGCGTAGTCGACGCCGACCGCACGGCCATTCTCGATCAGGATGCGCCGCACCACAGCTTGGGTGCGCACGTCGACGCGAAACTTCTGCACGGCGGGATGCAGATAGGCATGGGCCGAACTCCAGCGCCGGCCCTTATGGATCGTGGTCTGGACGTAGGAAACGCCTTCCTGCTCCGAACCATTATAATCTTCGGTGCGACGGACGCCGGTTTCCTCCGCGCCTGCAATGAATCGATCGCTGATGGGATCGCGATGTTCCAGGAGCGAGATCGGCACCTGGCCGAACCGGCCACGATACTGATCATCGCCGCCGCTCAGATAACGTTCGGATTTGCGGAAATAGGGCAACAGCGAATTGTAGTCCCAACCAGCATTGCCGGCGGCCGCCCATTTGTCGAAATCGGAGCGGATGCCGCGGTTATAGACCATGCCGTTGACGGCACTGGAGCCGCCGAGCGTCTTGCCGGTCAGAAGGCCGATCGGCCGGTTGTTGGTGTGCGCGGTCGGCGCGACTTCATATTGCCAGGTGATTTTCGGATCGATCCGCGTCTTCACCACGCCGCTCGGCATCCGGATGAACGGATTGCTATCCCGCGGACCGGCCTCCAGCACACAGACGCTGTGGCCCGCCTCCGACAACCGATAGGCAAGGCCACATCCGGCGCTGCCGGCACCAACAATGACGAAATCGAAAGTCTCCACGCAAAACCCCGGCTCAGGTTCGAGACAAAACAGCGCAGCACGAACACCGCCGGTCGCACGGGCACATCGCGCGGACTTCGGATATTCCCGCCTGGGCACATGGCGGCCCGGAAATGATTTGGGCGGCGCTTGTTCTTCCGATCTTGCTTGCGAGCCCAACTCATCATGACATCATAAGCCCTCACCGGCAAACCTGATTGTTTCGCCCAGATCGGCGCAGCGTCGTCATGTCTCATGGAGAAGCCGATAGCAGACGATCGCGCGGGTGGCGTCGGGCCTCCTTGAGACAGGCAACAACCTTGCAATTTCGAAGGAATTCGTGCCTTGGAATCGAAACAACCTGCTGCCTCGATTCGAGCTGATGACGACGCAGGTCGCGATCTCGTCTTGATCATGGTCGCATAAACCGGATCGACCGTTGAACCATCCCGCGGCTTCCTCCCGGCATCACCTGATTGGAATCGCGCTGATGTGCGCAGCGGTCAGCATCTTGTCGTGTCTCGACGCGACGGGAAAATACCTCAGCCAGTTCATCGATCCGGTCCAGGTGGCGTGGAGCCGCTACGCATCGGCTTTGGTGCTTGCTGCGATGTATGCCAATCCCTATCGCGATCCCGATGTTCTGAAGTCCCGCCGGCCATGGCTTCAAATCATCCGATCATTGATCATGGTCGCGGGGACTGTTCTGATATTCTACGCGCTGCGGCATCTTCAGCTCGACCAGCTCACCACGATCATGTTCTCACAACCGTTTCTGATCGCGCTCCTGTCCGTGCCCCTGCTCGGAGAGCGCATCGGCTGGCAGCGCTGGGCCGCGATATCCGTCGGCTTTTGCGGCGTGCTTGTTGTGACGCGGCCGAGCTTCGACGGCGTGCCGCCGGCGATTATTCTTGCGATCATCGCTGCAGTCATGAACTCGCTATTTGCGGTCACGACGCGACTGTTGTCGAAATTCGACTCCGATCGAACAACCTTTTTCTATTCAAATCTGATCGCGACGCTTGCCATGACGATCATGGTGCCTGCCGTCTGGCAGACACCCACGACATGGTCCGCCGTGGCACTGCTGGGCATGACCGGAATCATCGGCGGCGTCGGACACATCCTGCTGATCATGGCGTATCGGCAGGCCCCGGCCGGGGTGGTCGCGCCGTTCATCTACACGCAGTTGATCTGGGCGGCGACGCTCGGTTACCTGATCTTCGGAACCATGCCGACCCAATGGACCCTCGTCGGCGGCGCCATCGTCGTCGCATCGGGACTGTATCTTTTCTATTTTGACCGACCGGTCCCGCGCACAAAACCGTCTCGCGACAAGGACCGGAGCATCTCCAGCTAGCGACGGCGAGCCGGATCGGCCCCTGCCTCGAACCGTGCGCATCGCGTTTTCAGGTTCTGCGACGGCTCAGGTTATGGGAACGCTGCCGACGCCAACCTGAAAGCCCTTGCGATTCGAGATCTGCTCAAACCAGCGGTCGAAGTTCGGCATCAACGGTCGGGCCGGGTACAACTTTCGATAACGGCGGGCAATGATTCCGATCGGAATATCGCCATAGGAAAACGCGTCGCCAGCCATGAAGCGGTTGCGTGACAAATGCGCCTCGACCAGTCTTAGAGCGTCCGTGGTCTTGTCGAGCGAGGCCTGGATGGCGCCCTCGTCGCGTTGATGCTCCGGTGTCCGGATGAGGCCCATGAAGGCCACGCCGTGGGCTGGCCACAGCACGTTGAGGTCCCAGTCGATCCACTGGCTGGCTATGGCGCGGGTGCGAATGTCCGGAGGCCGGATCACGCCGTTCGGATCATAGGCATCGCCAAGGTAGCGAAGAATGGAGTTGGACTCCCACAAGACGAAGCCGTCATCCTCCTCAAGCGTCGGCACCAGCCCGTTGGGGTTTTTTGCGAGATAACCAGCCGTGTGGACGAGACCGAACACGCCACCTGCATCGATGCGGTTGACCTGCAGCCCAAGCTCGCTCACGGCCCACATGACCTTCTGGACGTTGGACGAGTTGGTCCGCCCCCAAATTGTCAGCATCGTTACCTGCTCGCGCTTCTTGTGGTGGAGAGCTTAGTCAATCCGACGGACCTGTCTCCGGCAAATTCGGGCACTCTCCTCGGGCTCGACCGGCGGCGACTCATGCCGGCCGACCGCCGGACCGCCCGACGCTCCTGATTGACAGGCTGGAGGCAGCGGCATACGCTGAATACGACGAAGATGGCAAGAGCAAAAACAAGTGCCAAAAAGCCGGACCAAGGCAGGGACTCGCAGCGACGCGTCCCGGTCAGGGCATGCGATGAACACAAGCCGATAAAGACAATACCGATCACATCGGTTGTCCGACTCTCATGAGCCGCGATCGCAGTGAATCGACGACACCACCGGCAGCTCGCTGAACGTCGCGACTGTCAATTGCAAGGTCGCGTTTCGATTTCATCGCGACGACCGGTCAGGTCTTGGCGACATCAACAATGAATGACGACAGGGAGGATAGAATTATGTCGGATTCGACTGACAAGGCGTCCCACGCGACGCAAGGACAGATTTCTCGCCGCATCGTGCTCGGCGGCGCGATCGCCGCACCGATGGTGCTGAAGGGATTCAGTCCGGCACGCGCGCAGAGCCTGCGCACCGTGAAAATGGGAGCGCAAAATCCGCTTCAGAGCTCGGATTACCCGGCGTTCATCGCGCAGAACTTCGGCATGTTCAAGAAGAACGGAATCACGGCCGAGTTCACCCAGGCCACGAGGGTTATGTTGCCACTGCTGGCCGGCGAAATCGAAATCGCCACGGTCGGCCCCCTCGACGGTCTGCTCCCACTTGCCAAGAAGCAGGACTTCCAGTTCATCGCGACAACCCAGTCGAAGCTTGGAAACTGTGTTATCGTCCGGGCAGACAGTCCACTCGTTCCGCTCGCCAACAAGTGGCCGGATTTCTTCCTGGCGCTGAAAGGTAAGCAGCTCGGCGTCACGATTTCTGGCGGCCTGAACGATCTCGTCGCACGATTTGTTGCAAGCAAGGCGGGTCTGACTCCTGACAAGGACATCACCATCACCCCGGCGGGCGACGCCGTTGTGTTGATGGGTAATCTCGAAAAAGGACTATATGACGCTGCGGTGCAGGTCAGCCCGATTTTCGAGCGTGCGATCGACCGCAAGGTCGCGGTGCCAGCGATGGAATTCTACAAAGGTTATGGCCCTCAGCCGCAGATCAATCTCATTGGCAACTCCGCGCCGGGCACCCGGAAAAGCTTTGCGGACAAAAATCCGGACGTCATCAACGCCTATCTCAAGGCGATGCAGGAAGCCGTAGAGTTCGCGGCCAAGCCGGAGCACAAGGAAGAGATTATCCAGATCGTGGCCAAGGAACTGAAGGTCGACGCGGCGACGCTTCGACTGCCGATGGAAACCTTCATCGCCACTGTGACGAAGGACGTGAGGTTCTCACGTGCACAATGGGACGTTGCTATCGAAGTGATGAAAGTGAACGGCCTCATTCAGGATGCCGGCCCGACCTACGAGGATGGCGTGTTCGCCGGCGCGCGCGCCTGACACGACGTCATCTAAACTGGCGAGCCCCATGAGGCGAATTTCTCATGGAGCTTGCTTTTCGCGCCGATCGTTGAAGCCGTCAGAGCCGGCGGCGAGACGATGTGGACGGTCTACGCAGAGGACCACAACGCGATCGCAAGCGATGGAAAAACGCGGCCTGACCATCACGCATCCCGATCGCAAGCCGTTAGAGGATAAACTCAAGCCGGTCTGGGATTATTTCGTACCGGAATCGGCGTCGAGCTCGTAACCGCCATCAAGGCTGCGCAAAAAGAGAGCCGAAGGAACATTTGCCCTTTGCCCCGTCATAACAGGGCAAATGTTCGCTGGCCGTTCTCACCACATTGCTGCTAAGTGTTTGTGATCGTTGGTGGGCGATGTAGGGCTCGAACCTACGACCCGCTGATTAAGAGTCAGCTGCTCTACCAACTGAGCTAATCGCCCGTCCGCGGTCCATGGTGGATGCTCCACCCGATTTCGCGGTGCCCGAGGCCCGGCGCGACTGCTCGCTGACCGTTGTCCGGCTGGTCCAAAATCTGAGGTTTTGGGAGCCGCTACCTGAGGCCGGCGTCGTTTAGCAAAGCCGTCCCATGGAGTCCAGCAAAGCAGCGGGACCGCCAGGTGGATAAGTCCCGGCCATTTCGGCCCTTTGCGCCGGGCTATCCGGCCGCGGGCGCCCCCGCCGAAATGGCAGCGGTCCGACGCCGGCGGCCGGGCCCTGCGAAATGTTCCCTATAAGCGCTCGGGCGGCTCGCCCGCGGGACCGCGGTGCCGACCCTCCATGCGGCCGTTCATCCCCGGATGGTCCATCCGGCCATCATCATCACCATGGCGCCAGCGGTTCCAGCGCTGGCGCCATTCGTCGAACCGCCCCCCATATGGGTCAGCAGCGCCAGCCGGCGCTTCTGGCCGTCGTCGAGCGTCCTGTACAGCGGATCGGCGGCGTCGACCGCGCGCTTGAACGCCGTGGCGTTCGCACTCATCGTGTCGGAGCGCTGGTGGAGCCGCGTCATCAGGTCATCCGAGGAGAGCCGCTCGCGGCGCGCCTGCATGCGGTCGATCTTCAGCTTGGCGAGATCCCGGACCGCGGCTTCGACCGGCGGCCAGAGCTTTTCCTGATCCGGCGTCAGCCGCAGCCCAGCCTTGACCGCAGCAATTCGCGCGTCCGCGAAGGCCGCCATATCGTCAGGCGTCGCGCATGTTGAAGTGGTAGCCATGGAAGTGCTGGGCATAGACCACGGTCGATCCGGCAATCGTGAGAACCGCCGTGCTGACAAGCAGCAGTTTTCTCATCTGTCCCTCCGTGAGCGAGATCGATCGCAAGTATCATTGAGTTCGACCACGCGAAAAGTCGCCCGCCGAGATCATTGCAGGCTTGGCTACTGGATCAACTTAAGGTTTCGACAGGTTCGGGAGCGGACGCAAAAAAAGGCGGCGCACCCTGACGACGCGCCGCCCTTCTCGCGTTCAGACTTGCGACTATTCCGCGGCGGTGGCCGCGCGCCGGTTGTCGCGCTCGTGCTTCATCACGAGCTTGTTCAAGGCGCCGAGATAGGCCTTTGCGGACGCGACCAGCGTATCCGGATCGGAGCCACGCGCCGTCATCGAGCGGCCATTCTGCGACAGCCGCACCGAGACTTCGGCTTGCGCGTCCGTGCCTTCGGTCACGGCATGCACCTGATACAATTCCAGCTTGGCTTCATGCGGAACGAGCGACTTGATGCATTTGAAGACGGCATCGACCGGGCCATTGCCTTCGGCCTCTTCGATCCGGGTCTGGCCGTCAATGTCGAGCTTCATGGTCGCGCGTTGCGGGCCATGCGTGCCGGCGATCACAGTCAGCGAGACCAGCTTGATCATGTCCTGCGCATGCGCCAGCTGCTCGTCGACGAGCGCCTCGATATCCTCGTCATAGACGTCCTTCTTGCGGTCGGCGAGCGCCTTGAAGCGGACGAAGACGTCATCGATCTGGTTGCGCGAGAGCTGATAGCCCATCTCCTCGAGCTTGTGGATCAGGCCCGCGCGTCCGGAATGCTTGCCCATCACCAGCGATGTGCCCTTCACGCCGACCGTCTCGGGCAGCATGATCTCGTAGGTCTGCGCGTTCTTGATCATGCCGTCCTGATGGATGCCGCTCTCATGAGCGAACGCATTCCGGCCGACAATCGCCTTGTTGTACTGCACGGGGAACGACGTGGCGGCCGAGACCAGCTTCGAGGCGTGGGTCAGCATCGTCGATTCGATACTGTTCCAGTACGGCACCTTGTCGTTGCGCACCCGCATCGCCATCACGACCTCTTCGAGCGCGGCATTGCCGGCGCGCTCGCCGATGCCGTTGATGGTGCACTCGATCTGTCGCGCGCCGCCGCGCACGCCGGCGAGCGAGTTCGCCACCGCCATGCCGAGGTCGTTGTGGCAATGCACGGAAAACCGCGCCTGATCTGAGTTCGGCACGGTCTCGCGCAAGCGCTTGAACAGATCGCAATATTCCTCCGGCACCGCATAGCCGACGGTGTCGGGGATGTTGATCGTGGTCGCCCCGCATTTGATGGCGGCTTCGACACAACGGCAGAGGAAGTCGAATTCGGTGCGGGTGCCGTCTTCGGCCGACCATTCGACGTCGTCGGTGTGATTGCGCGCCCGCGTCACCGACGAGATCACCATCTGATAGACCTGCGCCGCATCCATCTGCAGCTTGTATTTCATGTGCACCGGCGAAGTGGACAGGAAGGTGTGGATGCGCCCGCGTGCCGCCGGTTTGATGGCCTCGGCGCAGCGGTCGATATCCTGCGGCGCGGCGCGCGACAGGCCGCAGATCACGGCGTTTTTGGACCGCCTGGCGATTTCACGCACCGCCTCGAAATCGCCGTCGGAAGCAAAGGGGTAGCCGGCCTCGATGATGTCGACGCCGAGCGCGTCGAGGGTTTCGGCGACCTTGAGCTTTTCCTCAAAGGTCATGGTGGCGCCGGGGCATTGCTCGCCGTCGCGCAAGGTGGTGTCAAAGATATAGACGCGGTCCTGATTGGACTGTTGGGCGGTGGTCATGGAATCCTCTGGTCTTTGGCTGGGCGCCTGTTGCGATCGCGAAGGAAATGGTCAGGTGCCGGATACGCTGGGTTCGGTGATCTCTGGCGATCCCCTGAGTGCCCAGGCGCGCGCGCCCAGACGGCCCTCAGGGGCGGCTAAGAAGCAGAAGCCCGGCAAGAACGCAGCCCGCGAGGCGCGCAGCAGGGATCGCGGCCGGCGCGGCCACTCCCATCTCAGCGCTGAAACGCCCGCGAATCATCTGTGCCTGTTCCAGTTCACCCGAACTCTCGGCCAAAACGGTTGATGCTTGGTTGCGCGAGAGGTTGCGGCCTTTTAGCTGAGATTTTACAGCATCTGCAATGACGAAAAGGGTCAGCCAGACTGCCATAATGGGCGGCCCTGCCCCGCCTCAGAGCTTTCGGGGCCGCAACGCCTTCGTCGGGCTGCGAAAAGCACGGGCGGCTCAGGCGATGCTTTTAAAGTCATTTCGAACTGCGGCGGGTCTCCGCTTCCAATGCCTTGCGGACCTGGTCGAACTCGTTCAGCGAAGCCCGGTCGACCCGCGGGAATTTCGGATCGAGCCGCTCCAGTGCCGCGACCATGGTCGAACCGATCACCACCCGCGCAAACCATTTGTGGTCGGCCGGCACGACATGCCAGGGCGCCTCGGCGGTCGAGGTGTGGCGGAGCAGATCCTGATAAGCGGCCTGATATTTTGGCCAGAGCGCACGCTCGGCGATATCGCCCATCGAGAATTTCCAGCGCTTGGCCGGCTCCTCGAGCCGATCCAGGAAACGCTTGCGCTGTTCCTCCTTCGAGGTGTGCAGGAAGAATTTCAGGACCAGCGTGCCGTTACGGGTGAGATAGCGCTCATAGGCGCGAATGTCCTCAAAGCGCTCTTGCCAGATGTTGCGGGTGACGAGCTTCGCCGGGATGCGTTGCTTGGCCAGAATCTCCGGGTGCACGCGCACCACCAGAAGTTCCTCATAATAAGAGCGGTTGAAGATGCCGATCCGGCCGCGCGGCGGCAGCACCTTGGTGCTGCGCCAGAGGTAGTCGTGATCCAATTCCTCCGAGGTCGGAACCTTGAACGAATGCACCTCGCAGCCTTGCGGATTGACGCCGTGCATCACGTGCTCGACCGCGCTGTCCTTGCCCGCAGCGTCGAGGCCCTGGAAGATCACCAGCACCGACCAGCGATTTTCCGCGTAGAGCCGCTCCTGCAGGTCGGACAGCCGCTTGGCATTGGCCTCGACGATCTTTTCGCCCTTGTCCTTGTCGAGGCCGCCGCGTTGCGATGTATCGTGAGCGCTGAGATGGAAAGCGTCGGGATCGTCGATCCGGAACGGAGCGATCAGAGCGGGCTTGGTGGTCAGTCCCCTGTTCGATGATTTGTTCGATTTTGTCTTGCGGGTCTTGGATTGTGCCATGATGCGTAGCGACTCCCTTTAGCCTTGAAGCTACGTGTCTTTGGTGCATGCGCCAAGCGTAGCTTCACTCGTCATTCCGGGGCGTGCGTGACCGCGCGGGGATTCCAGAGATGGGCTGCGAGGACTCATTTCGAGATTCCGGGTCCATCGCTTTGCGATGTCCCGGAATGACGAGCCGGCAGTCACGTCATCGCCTCCACAAAAGCGGCGACAAAACGCGGGGTCGATGGCGCAATGTCCCCGGCGTCGCGGACCAGATGCACGGCGCTGAATTCCGGCACGTCTTGACGGGCCATGTTGGCCAGGATGCGGTCTTTGATCACCGCGGCCGGCGCCATCAGATTCAAAACCTGGATGATCGCCACCAGCGGCGTCATCACCACACAGTGGAATTCCTGGACCGGAGCATAGTCGGTTTCGGTCAGGCCGGTTTCTTCCGTCACCTCCCGCTTGATGCTGCCGGCAATGTCGACGCGGTCGCCGGCCAGATCGTCGGGCTCCGGCGTGCCGGACGGAAAGTAGATGCGGCCGGCGTTGGAGGTGTGCGCCGACATCTCGCCCATCAGGAACACGCCATCGCTGCCGCGCAGCGCGCCCATGCCGAAGCCGTTGGAGACCCCCTCGCCCGGAAAGCCGAAATCCCGCCAAGCCAAAAAACTCGCGAAATCTGTCTCGAAATATCGGGCCGAGACTCTGCTGCCCGAAAACTGCAGGTCGCGCATCAGCAAGACCTTGCCGTTAAAGAGCGCGGGCTTGCGTGCCCGCTCGGTGCGGAAATGCGCCGATATGGCTGCCGCATTGTCGCGCGCGAACGGCCAGTCCCAAGGCTCGAAAGCCAAGTCCAGTTCGGTGACGCGATGAATGACGGGTTGGCCCATCATTCCTCGTATCGTGTTCGCAGGCGACGAGCCAGTCTTACATCTGGGCCGCCGCTTTCTTGACGAAGCGGTCATCGAAGGTCTTGGTGAGGTCGACCTTGGCATCCTTCAGTTCGGGATCGAACTGCACCAGCATGTCGAGCGCATTCTGCATGCCTTTCGGCGGGATGATGCCTGTCGTGGAATACATCGGCCGCGACGCCTTGACCGCCGCCAGATAGAGCGGGCGGTCGCCGAGAAAGAATTCCTCCGGTACGTTCTTGGCGACGTCCTCGGGCGAAGCCTTTTCCAGCCACTTCATGGTCTTGTAGAAGGCGTTGACGACGTGCTGCACCGTGTTCGGATTTTTCTCGATGAAATCCTGCTTGAAATAGACGACGGCGGCGGGATTGTTGCCGCCGAACAGCTTCATGTTGCCGTCCTCGGTGCGGGTGTCGGCGAGCACGACAATATCGCCGTCCTGCTCCAGTTTGGTGATGACGGGATCAAGATTGGAGATCGCGTCGATCTCGCCCTTCTTCATCGCGGCGACGGCGCTTAAGCCGGCGCCAACGCCTATGATCGACACGTCCTCGGGCTTCAGCCCGTCTTTCGCGATCAGCGCATTGACGAAGAAATTGGTCGACGATCCCGGCGCGGTGACGCCGATCTTCATGCCCTTCAGGTCCTTGAACGACTTGACCTGCGCGGCGCGATCCTTGCGCACGCCGAGCACGATGCCGGGAAACCGTCCCAATTCCAGAACCGCAACCACCGGCTGGCCCTTCGCCTGCATGCGAATGGTGTGCTCATAGGCGCCGGTGACGACGTCAGCGGAACCGCCGATCAGCGACTGCAACGCCTTGGCGCCACCGCCGAAGTCGGTGACTGTGACGTTCAGGCCCTCATCCTTGAAATAACCGAGCTTCTCGGTCAGCGTCAGCTGCAGATAATACAACAGGCTCTTGCCTCCGACGCCGAGCGTGAGGTCCTTCTTCTCGGGCGCCTGCGCATGGCCGGCGCCAGCCAGCGCCAGCGCAAGACCGACCGCGGCCGCAAGAGTCCTGAACGATTTCATTGACGTTTCTCCCTGGATTTCCTTTTTGCGTATACCGCGAGCCGTCAAGTCTAGGAAAGCGCCTACGAATAAGCTAGTGTGGTGGTTCAGAAGTTCTCTTCATTGTTTCCGCGAGTCCTCATAGAGAACTTCTGAACCAAAACCACACTAGAATCATAAAATTTGCTAGTGTCCCTTTGATTCCGAAGTTCGCATCAGAGGGTGCTGCAAAGTATTGCGAACTTCGGAATCGGGACACCAGCGCAACCTAAGGCTTACCTCCCCTCACGGTTTTGTAAGCAGCTGCCCCTCGACCGGGCTTGGGCGCCACTGCAACAGCCGCTTCTCGACGGCGCCGACGATCAGATCGATCAGCACCACGAAAACCGCGAGCACCATCATGCCGGCAAAGACGCCCGCGACATCGAACACGCCTTCAGCCTGCTGGATGATGTAACCGAGCCCCGCGGCCGACCCCAGATATTCGCCGACGACGGCGCCGACCACCGCAAATCCAACCGAGGTGTGCAGCGAGGAGAACATCCAGGACAATGCGGAAGGCCAGTACACATGGCGCAGCAGCTGCCGTTCGTTCATGCCGAGCATGCGTGCATTCGACAGCACGGTGGGATTCACCTCCTTGACGCCCTGGTAGACGTTGAAGAACACCACGAAGAAGACCAGCGTGACGCCCAGCGCGACTTTCGACCAGATGCCGAGCCCGAGCCACAGCGCGAAGATCGGCGCCAGCACGACGCGCGGCAGCGCATTGACCATCTTCAGGTACGGATCAAACACGGCGGCGACGAAACGCTGGCGCGCGAACCAGAAGCCAATCAGCACGCCGCCAAGCGAGCCGATGACGAAGGCGAGCATCGACTCGGTCAAGGTGATGGCGAGGTGCCGCCAGATCGTGCCTTCGAGCAGCCATTTCACGATCCGGTTGAAGACGTCCAACGGCGTGGAGAAGAAGAACGGCGGCAGCAGCTTGACGCCGTTGATCGGGACGGTGGTCGCGACGTGCCAGACCCCGATCAGCACCACCGCGACCAGGATTTGCGTCAACAGCAACGGCAAACGTTTCATGATCCCGCGCTCATGCCATGCTCGACGCCAAATCGGCCTGCTTGTAGCCCTTCATGACTTCCTGCTTCAGCACGCTCCAGATTTCCCGATGCAGATTCAGGAACTCCGGCAGCAATCGCACCTCGGCGATATCGCGCGGACGCGCCAACGGCACGCGCCAATTGCCGATAATGCGGGATGCTGGCCCGGCGGACATGATCACCACCCGATCGGCAAGCGCGATCGCTTCTTCAAGGTCATGGGTGACAAACAGCACCGCCTTGCGGTCAGCCGACCAGAGCTCCAGCAAAAGGTTTCCCATGATCTGCCGGGTCTGCGCGTCCAGCGGACCGAACGGCTCATCCATCAGAAGGATTTTCGGGTCGCGGATCAACACCTGCGCCAGCGCGACGCGCTTTCGCTGTCCGCCTGACAGCATGTGCGGAAAGCGCGCCTCGAAACCCGCGAGCCCGAGACGGCCGAGCCATTGGCGTGCGTTTTCCCGCGCCATGACGGGTTTAACCCCGGCGATCTCCGGGCCGATCGCGACATTCTCGATCACGGTCTTCCACGGAAACAACGCCTCGCTCTGAAACAGGTAGCCGGCCTGCGCGTTCAGCCGCGTCAACGGCGCGTTGAAAATCCGCACGCGGCCCTCGGCCGGCTGCAGCAGGCCAGCCGCGACGTTCAACAAGGTAGATTTGCCGCAGCCGGTGGGGCCGACGATCGCAACGAATTCTCCATCGCCAACGTTGAGGTTGGCGCGCTCGACCGCGGTGAACACGCGCTTGCCGGCGAGACGGAAGGCGACCGACACGGCATCGAGCAGGATCGCGTCACCCGGCGCTGTTGTTCGTCCTGCCCCGCCCATCCGGTCCTCCAGTATCGCGGTCTTGCTGCCGCCCATCCCAATTCCGAAGCGCAACATCGAATGAATAAGGCGATCTTGCAAGCGCGTGCGGTGCTTGGTTCAGATGCGCCGATATGGTAGGCCTGCGCGTCATGACAGCAGCCGCGATCGTTTTCGACAAGGTCTGCAAGAGTTTTGACCGAGGCCTGGTGACAGCGGTCGACCAGGTCTCTCTCGCCGTCGCCGACGGTGAATTTCTCGGCATTGTCGGCGGTTCCGGCTCAGGCAAGACCACCTTGCTGCGGCTCGCCAACCGGCTGATCGACGCCGATAGCGGCACCATTGCGATCTCGGGCGAAGCCATCGAAGCGGGCGACCCGATCGAATTGCGACGGCGTATCGGCTATGTGTTCCAGAGCGCCGGACTGTTTCCGCACATGACGGTTGCCGAGAACATCGGCATCACGCCCACATTGCTCGGGTGGTCCGCAGCCAGGATCAAGAGCCGCGTCGATGACCTGCTCGGACTGGTGCGGCTCGATGGCGCGAGATACCGGTCGAGATTTCCGCATGAGCTGTCCGGCGGCGAGCGGCAGCGGGTCGGTGTCGCCCGGGCCTTGGCCGCCGAGCCGCGTCTCATCCTGATGGATGAGCCGTTCGGGGCGCTCGACCCGCTGACCCGCGACGGTCTCGGCGAGGATTACCTTGCCCTGCATCGTCAGCTCGGCCTGACGACCATCATGATCACCCACGATGTGACGGAGGCGATGCTGCTCGCTGACCGGATCGCCGTGATGCGCGCCGGCCGGCTGGTCGCCACGGGCACGCCGACCGAATTGGCGGCGACGCGCGAGAGCTATGTGCGCGAATTGATGTCGACGCCGCGGCGGCAGACCGAGCGGCTGACCACACTTCTGGCGCAAGCGGGTCCGCCGACATGATGTTCACCGACCCCCGTTGGGGCGAGGCCTGGGCCCGCCTGCCCGATTATCTCGGCAGCCACATGCGCGTCAGCATTGTCGCGCTGGCATTGGGCCTGATCGTCAGCCTGCCGCTCGCCCTTGCATCGCGGAAGCGTCCCGGTCTGCGCGCCATTCTGCTGGCGACAGCCAGCATCGTCCAGACGGTGCCGGGCCTCGCTTTGCTGGCGCTGTTCTATCCGCTGTTGCTGATCATCTCGGCCTGGACGCTCGCGACGTTCGGCGTCTCGTTCTCGGCCTTCGGTTTCCTGCCCTCGGTGCTGGCGCTTGCGCTCTACAGCATGTTGCCGGTGCTGCGGAACACGGTGACCGGGTTGAACGGCATTGATCCGGCTCTCGTTGAAGCGGCCCAGGGCGTCGGCATGACCGAGCGGCAATCGCTCGGCATGGTCGAGCTGCCGCTGGCGATGCCCGTGATCATGGCCGGCATCCGCACCGCCGCGGTCTGGGTGATCGGCACGGCGACGCTGTCGACGCCGATCGGACAGACCAGTCTCGGCAACTATATCTTTACGGGCCTGCAGACCCAGAACTGGGTGTCGGTGCTGTTCGGCTGTGTCGCGGCGGCTGTTCTGGCGATTGTGGTCGACCAGCTGCTGGCCCTCATCGAAATCGGCCTGCGCACCCGCAAGCGGTGGGAAACCTGGCTAGGCACCGCAGGCGCGGCCTTGTTGGTGATCGCGGCGTTCGCCCCGAGCCTTGCGCGTCAGCAACAGGCCTATGTCGTCGGCGCGAAGACGTTCGGCGAATCCTACGTGCTGTCGAGCCTGATGGCGCAGCGGCTCAAAGCGGCCGGGCTGCCGGCGCGGCAACGCGAGGGGCTTGGTTCCAGTGTGATCTACGGCGCGCTGGTCGCCAACGAGCTCGACGTTTATGTCGACTATTCCGGGACGCTGTGGGCAAACCAATTGCATCGCACCGACATCAAGCCGCGTCAGGAGATCGTCGCCGAGCTGACATCCGCCTTGAAGCAGAAGGACGGCGTCACGATCCTCGGCGAACTCGGCTTCGAGAACGCTTATGCGCTGGTAATCCCGCGCAAGCGGGCCGAGGACTTGCACATCAAGACCATCGCCGACCTTGCCGCGCATTCCGACACGATGTCGATTGCCGGCGATTATGAGTTTTTCTCGCGCCCGGAATGGGCCGCGATGTCCAAGGCCTACGGCCTGAAATTCCGCGAGCAGCGCACCATGCAACCTGATTTCATGTATGCGGCGGCGGGCTCCGGCGATGTGGACGTGATCGCGGGATATACCAGCGACGGCCTGATCGCGAAATACGATCTCGTCGCGCTCGAGGATCCCAAGCAATCCATTCCGCCTTACGACGCGATCGTGATGCTGTCGCCACGCCGCGCCAATGACGCCGCGCTGCAGGACGCGCTTAAATCCCTGCTCGGCAAGCTCGACGTCACCACCATGCAGGAGGCCAATCTGCGTGTCGCCGGCTCTGCCTCGCCCGATACCGTTGCGCAATGGCTCTGGGAGCAGATCGGCAAGCGGTGAGTCGGCGAACGAGAGGGCTGCGCATCACAAGCCGGCCTCGGCCGACTTGTGCGTGATGACGAACAAATGAACATGACTCCTCCTTCTCGCGATCCGCTCAGGACCCGAGCTTTGCCAAAACATCTTCATTGCACTTCTCAAACAACTGAGAGAGCGCAGGGAAGGCCGGGCGCTCAACCGCACCCGCAGCGCTCGTGTCAAAAAGTAAAACAACACGAGCCGTAGTCACCACAGGATTGGTCTCACAC
>Ga0081455_10001255_pt1 | contig 31699 bp, 25 predicted proteins | sample TabmetS3T2R1_FD_70207 | JGI IMG/M metagenome (GOLD analysis project Ga0081455, IMG submission 70207) | Tabebuia heterophylla rhizosphere microbial communities from the University of Puerto Rico - S3T2R1 | ecosystem: Host-associated > Plants > Roots > Rhizosphere ... | reverse complement strand
CCCCGATGCAGGGGTCTTGAGCGTCGGTCCCAGATCGGTTCCGCAATGGCCGGCCAAGCTTATGGGTGGCCCCCCGTCCGAGGAGCCGACATGTTGCCACGCCACGCTTGCTCATAGTCCTCCGGAAACTCCTCGACTTGACGACGGCGCGACGCCAGCTCCCGTCCCTGGGAGACGTCGGCCGGTAGCAACGTCGCAGCGCTAATGTCGGCACAGCGGTCAATACAAATGTATGATACGGCAGCGTGTCCCCGGGTGCTGACGGCATCCTCTGCAAAGATCAAAAGCGCATGTTCTTCTTTACCTCGCTGGCTATTGAGGGCGCTCTGGCCGGCGTTCTGTACTCGCTGATCGCGCTTGCGTTCGTGGTGGTCTACAAAGCCTCGCGGGTCATCAACTTTGCGCTTGGCGAATGGCTGATGCTTGCCGTGCTCCTGGTGGCAACTGGTGTTCATGTATTAGGCCTCGCGTTCGCCGCGGCCATGGCATTCGCCTGCGCCGGCATGTTTCTTTTCGCCTTGCTATTCAACGCACTCGTATTGCGTCATCTGGTTGGGCGCCCGCTGATAGCGTTGCTCATGGTCACACTTGGTATCGGTACATTGATCCGCGGAGGAGCCCAATTCGCCTCCCGCAGCGTTCCAAGCGGTATTTCGCTGCCGATCCCGGCAGAACCCCTTGTCCTGAACGCATTACGTATTCCGACCGACAAGTTGGTTGCTGCGCTCATTGCTGCGCTCACCATTGCGCTGCTTGCGTGGTTTCATCAACGAAGCCGTACTGGCGTGGCCCTGCGTGCGATAGCCGATGATCAACAGGTGGCGATGGCAGTCGGCATCGATGTATACCGTTACCTGCTGATAGTTTGGTGTATGGCTGGCGCCATCTGCGTTGTCGGCGGCACGCTCTGGACCTTTGTAAATGGAGGCGGCTTCGGGATCGGGCTGGTCGCCCTGAAAATCTTCCCAATCGTCGTCATCGGCGGTCTCGACAGCATTCCTGGCACGATCATCGCCGCAGTGTTAATTGGCGTACTCGAAAGCATTGCGACCGGCTATCTGGACCCGCATTTTGGTGGTGGCACCGGCCTTTTTGCGTGCTATCTGGTGCTGGTTGCTATGCTGTTCGTACGACCCTTTGGGCTTTTCGGCCGCGAAGAGGTAGAGCGGGTGTAGCGCGGCGGGGCAGTCTCTTGTCGCGCCTTGGCATCGGGCTGGCGACGCCGTTCGTGCAGGGGTGGATGGCCCCGCTCCTGGCATCGATATGCCAATGGCGATCGTCAGCGGCGGCATCGGTTTGCCTGAAAGACCATACCTTTCACGGCGGCGACGCAGAGGGATCAACACCCCTCATTGAGCTCGGTCAAACCTAGGCTATGTTGGTGATCCGCAGGCCCAACTGACACTGAGGCGCGAGGTGCAGCAGCCAATAGGGGCGCATTTTTAGGAGGTCAGTGGTCGCGATTTCGGCTTGCCGTGGCGTGGCGGGCCTCAGCACCGCGCCTTGCGCGGCTAAGATATGCCGGACGCAACCACCCGGCCGTCCATTAGTAAGCACCGTCAACAGAAAGTGAGCTGTTTCATGTCGGAAAAGAAGATCCGCGTCGGCCTAATTGGAGCCGGTGGCAACACCAGGGCCTTCCATATTCCGGGGTTCGCAAAGCAGGACGACGTTGAGATCGTCGCTGTCGCGAACCGGACGCGCGACTCGAGCCAACGGGTTGCCCAGGAGTTTTCCATTCCCAAAATTCATGGCCACTGGCAATCGCTGCTAGAAGACCCGAGCATCGATGCCGTCTGTATCGGCACATGGCCCTATATGCATGCCCCTCTGACCATCGCCACGCTCGAGGCCGGCAAGCACGTTCTCTGCGAAGCGCGCATGGCCATGAACCATGGCGAAGCCCTCACCATGCTCGAGGCGTCGCTCCGCCGCCCCGCCCTGACGGCTCAGATCGTCCCTGCCCCCCATACGCTGGCCTTCGACCGCACCATCATCGAAATGATCGCGGGTGGATATATCGGCGAGTTGATCTCGATCGATGCACGCATTGCGGCTGCCCGGAGCTATCCGGATGGCTCCGCCCAGCAGCATTGGCGTCAAAACCGGGTATTTTCTGGCGACAACATCATGAGCATGGGTATCTGGTACGAAGCGATGATGCGCTGGGTGGGACCCGCGAAGTCAGTCATGGCGGTAGGCCAGAGCGTTGTCAGGCATCGGCATGACGCATCTGGTCGCCGGGTGTCGATGGAAATCCCCGATCATATCGACGTCATTGGGGCTATGGCCCAAGGTGGGCAGATGCACCTCAATGTGTCGACAGTGCTAGGCCATGCTCCGGACTTGGCGGACGTCCACATATTCGGCACCGACGGTACAATCCGGTTGCGGCAACCAGTCGGTGGCGCCTTGGCGCTTTTCGCCGGCAAGCGCGGCAAAGGCGAGTTGGAGCCGGTGCAGGTTGATCCCGCGAAACGCGGCGCATGGCGAGTAGAGGAGGAATTCGTCAATGCGATCCGAGGCATGGAGCGCGTGACGCACACGGACTTTTTTACTGGCGTCAAGTACATGGAATGGACGACGGCAGTAAGCCAATCGCTGCACAAAAGCCGGGCGGTGCTGTTGCCGCTTTGATCCGTGAACGACTGGTGAAGGTGCCAAGGAGCGCGCAAGCGCGTGAAAGCAGCAGTTTTCACGTCGCGGGGCTGAGTTGGTGCAACGAATGCAATGTCGAAGGCCCCGCGCGGCCATCCCCAGGAAAATGTGCCGAAGCATGCTGCCTCCCAACCATTGTCGGGGAGGCAGCACGGTGCTGACCGAAGCCAGATCCACTAGGTGCGCATGAAGCCTTCGACCTCGGTCTCGGCCCAGGCCAGCGTCTTCTCCATCGGCTCACCCTGCAGATGGCGTACGGTCATTTTGGTCATCAAGCCCTGCGCATAAATCTGCTGGGCGATCTTAGGCGGTGAAGGTGCCGCGGCGACCGAGAGCACCTGGTGGTTGTAAGGGTTGGGATAGTGGTAGAGCGTGCCCTTGGGTGGCCCTTCCTCGGCCCAGGTCTTCAGTGTCTTCATATTGGCGAAGGAGGGGACATCATAGCCGCCGCTCGCTGCCACCAGCTTCTCGATCGCAGCCGGCTGCGACATATGGGCGAGCAGGCTCTTTGCGGCTGCCTTGTTCTTGCTAAAGCTCCAGATCGCCCAGTACTGAGGAATAAATGGAGCGAAACGTCCCTTGGGCCCCGAGGGCATGCCGTGCGTCCATAGCAGCTCGGCGATCTTGGGCGCATCGCGCTTGGCTACCGCCCACGCGCTCGGCGGATTCATTATGAGCGCACCCTTGCCGGAGACGAGCCACTTGTTGTTGGAGGCGTCGTCCCAGGAGGGAGCCTCCGGCGGGAAGAACTGGGCACAGCGCTTGTAATAGTCGAGCGCCTGGCGCACGGCATCGGTCCTGACCGTGATCTTCTCCTTCTCGTCTACCAGCGCGGCGCCGAACGCACGGAAGATCGCCCCAGCCGTGTCGACGGAATCGGCAGTCGTGCCGAGGCCGATGCCGAACGGATGACCGGCCTTGTGACAGTTCTCAGCGGCCTTGATGAACGTGTCGAACGTCCAGTTGTCGGCATTGGGTGGCGCGCCGGCGGGATACATCGCCTGCACGTCGATACCGGCATGCTGCTTCATGAGGTCGATGCGGGAGCAGGGTCCTTTAATTTGGCTGCCGCTAGTGGCTGGGACCGCGACCCAGCGGTTCTGGGCGCGACCCAGATAGACCACTGACTCGTCGATGGCGCCATTCACCTTGATCAGATCGACCACCACGTCGTCGACGGGCTCGAGGTTGTGTGCATAGGCGTGCGGCCACCAGGATGCCATTTGCAAGATGTCGTGGCCCGACTTCGCTTGCGACTCCGCCGCAATCACCAGGCGCATCTTCTCGCCCTGCGAGGTGATGTAGTCGATCTGGACGTCGACCTTCTCTTTCGCCGCCCATTCCTCGACGAGCGCCCGGGATGCATCGTTCGCGCCTGGCACCCAATGATCCCAGAAGCCAATTGTCAGCTTGCCGGCCGCGTGTGCGGTGCGCACGAATGGAGCCGACATTAGGCTCGCCGATGCTGCTGCCGACGCCGCCACAAAGCGGCGGCGCGTTAGGGTCTTCCTCTTCATCACGTTCACTCCCTTCGTTGCCGACGCAGCGGGCTAGCCGGGAAGCAAAACGGAAATGATGAGCGTCCGCAGCCAAAGTCACACGAGCCTCGCTGCGCCGAGACCTCAAGCATGCCATCGGGCAGGTATCGCCAGCAATGCAATTCGTCCAACAAAGGGGCGGCATAGCTGTGGAACGATGCTCCTGGGCGAGGCCAGGCCGGCAGCTGAAACCCATTGGCAGCGGGGAAATTTTCGCACGGGAAGTGCGTGCGTGCTGACAAACGATGGGCGCTTCTCTGACCGCGCGGGGTTGCTGCTTTTGGCCCCCTCTGAGGCGACCTGCGCAGGGGTGAATCGCTCGAAAGCGGCGCCGCAAAGGGGCCGTGAAGGTCCCATCCCCTCGCCGAGGAGGAGGCCACGGGATCGCCCTTGGGCCGCGTCCCTCATTTGCGACGCCTTATGGGGCATGAGCGCACGGCAATGGCGTCTTCGCCAATGTCAGAGCCGCCGGAGCGACCGCCTGGCTGCTTAACCACGCGGACCGGACGCTGGACGTCCATCGGAGATCCGGGCTCGCCGGATTTGGCTTTGGCTAGGTCCGCCCTGTTCCGCGGTAGCCTTGATAACGCATAGCCATAATAAGACTGCGCTTGCTCACGCCATGGCCTTGCGGTTTCCGGCGAGGATCGGCAGCTCCATCTGAAAGCTCGCGCCTTCGCCTGGGGTCGACTCGACCCAGATGCGGCCGCCGTGCATCTCCACGATCTGCTTGGCGATGGCAAGGCCCAGGCCGGTGCCGCCCTTGGCCTTGGTGCTGGAACTGTCGACCTGATGAAACTGCTCGAAGATGCGCTTTTGCTCGCCGATAGGGATGCCGGGGCCCGTGTCGCTGACACGGACCGCAAAATGGCTATTTAGCGCGTTGGCGCTGATGCGCACCTCGCCCCTGTCGGTGAACTTGATGGCGTTGCCGACCAGGTTGAGGAGCACCTGGGTGAGGCGTTGCTCGTCACCGATCCCGATCGGTAGCTGTTTGGCAACCTCGGTCTTCAGTTCAAGCTTCTTGGTTTCTGCCAATGCCTCGGTTGCCGCGCGCACCGTCTCGACCACGTTCTCGAGCGCATATTCGCCCAGATTCAGGTTGAACTGGCCAGATTCGATCTTGGCGATGTCGAGCACGGTATTGATGAGGCCAAGCAAATGCTTGCCGTTGGCGCGAATGCGGGTGAGCGCTGCCAGCGATTTCGGTCCCTGTGGCTCATAGAAGCCCTCCTGCATCAGCTCGGCGTAGCCCAAGATGGCGGCGAGCGGAGTTCTCAGCTCGTGGCTCATGTTGGCAACGAACTGCGACTTGTGCTGGCTCGCGATCTCGAGCTCGCGGCTCTTCCTGGCGATCTCCTCGAACAGATGCGCGTTCTCAAGCGCGATCACCGATTGGTCGGCGAAGCTCTGCATCAGGCTAACCACGGCCGGCGGGAACTCGCCCGGCTCGCGCCGCTGCAGGGTCAAAGCCCCAAGGGGGCCGTCGGCGCCGAGCAAAGGCACGACGAGGGCAGCGCGCAGACCAGCTTCGATCGCAATATCGCGTAATGGATTGCTCGGACGCTTGAAGAAATCGGCGATCTGCAACGGTTGCCTTTGGCTGATCGCCTCGCCGATACCTGTTCCACTGGCCGAGATGTCGAGGTTGCGGAATCTGGTAACGACATCCTCATCGAGCCCCGTGGTCTGCCCAAGCTGTAGGGAGCCCAGCTCCTGGCGATAGTAGTAAATCGAACCGGCGTCAGTGCCCGAGAGCTCGACTGCTCGATCCACAATGGTTTTGAGCACTACCTTTAGATCGAGAGTGGAGCTCACGGCGCGGCCGACTTCACCTAGGGCGCGAAGCTCATGCACCGAGCGGGCAAGATCTCGCGAACGGCTCTGGAGCTCTTCAACCAGCCGCGCATTCTCGATGGCTATGACCGCCTGATCTGCAAAAGTCTCGAGCAGCTCGATCTGCTTTTCGCTGAACGGTTGCGGCTCTGTGCGCAACAGCATAAGTGCGCCGATAACGGCGCCTTCCCGCGCCAGTGGCACGCCGACCCCGGATCGCACGCCTACAATGTTCGGCGCTAAGGGGCGGTTAAATTCGGCATCGGTAAGCACATCGGAAATGTGCACAGTGCGACCTTCAATAATGGCTCGCCCGAAAATCGATCCACGATCGGGCTTGATTGAGTAGCGCTCGAGGTGATCGCGCTGCTGCTGCGAGAGCCCGTAGGTCGCGGCGATTGGATACATCTCACCGTCTCGGCGACGAATAAGGGCCAAATTGGCGTCGCAGAGCCGGGCGGCCGACTCGACGAGGGTATTGAGGACGACCTGCAGATCAAAGGTAGAACGGCTAATGACCTTGAGCACGTCGGCGGTGGCCGTCTGCTGCCGCAGCGACTCCTGTAGTTCCTTGGTGCGCTGTTGCACCTCCTCGAATAGCCGCGTGTTCTCGATGGCAATGACCGCCTGATCGGCGAAGGTCTCAAGCAATTCGATCTGCTTGTGGCTGAACGCCCGCGGTTCGGTGCGTATTACCGTGAGGGCGCCGACGATGGTTCCTTCGCGTAGGAGTGGCACGGCCACGGCGGCTCGTATTCCGGTAACCCTTGGTTGGTCAGGGCGCTCGAATTCCGGATCACAAAGGACATCCGGAATGTGGATGGTACGGCGATCAATGATCGCCCGCCCGAAAGTCGAGCCGCGGTCCGGTTTGGATGTGTAGTGCTCGAGATGCTCACGCTGTTGCGGTGAGAAGCCGTACGTTGCGGCAACGGGGTACGCATCGCCCACACGGCGGCGGATAACGGCCTGATGCGCCTCGCAGAGGCGGGCAGCTGAGGTGGCGAGCGTGTCGAGCACGGCCTGCAGGTCAAACGCCGCGCGGCTAATCACCTTGAGAACGTCAGCCGTGGCTGTCTGCTGCTGCAGCGATTCGCGCAGCTCCCTGAGGAGCCGCGCGTTTCCGATGGCGATCACGGCCTGGTCGGCGAAAGTCTTGAGCAGTCCGATCTGGCGATCCGTAACCGGGCGAAATTCGGTGCGCCGAATGGCAATCACGCCAATCGCATTGCCCGCGCGAATGAGGGGCACGGCCAAGGTCGTGCGGAAGCCGAGGCGTCGGGCGGCGTCGCTGCCTTCGGGGTACTCGATCCTTTCGGCTGAGAGGTCGGCGATCTGAATTTCCTGGCGCTCGAGGACCGCGCGTCCGACCAGCGCCCCGCGCACGAGTGGCATGGTAGGGCCCGTGAGTATTGGCCCATGGTGGGCGACAAGGCGCAATATGTCACCGTCCACCTCATGGATCGTAGCGTCAGAGGCATCGCAGAGGCGAGCCGCGCACGCCGCTATGTCCGCGAAGACATGGGTTGGATCCCTCGGTGTGTTTGAAATTGCCGCAAGGATCTCCGCGGTGGCCGCTTGCTGCTCGCGTGCCTCGGCTAGCTCGCGCCTCAGCTCTTGCACCGATTGATCGCCACGCACTATCGCTTTCTCGGCTGGCATGAGGAGACCCAACGCTCTCTTAGCTTCGGCTAAATTGCCGGCAGTTGCTGGAAAAAACGTTTCCGACTGACCATCCTACGCTGGGGCGTGCACACGTACTATCAGGCGTTGTTAGGCATTTTCGTCTCCCCGCAACGCACGCGGCAGGCAGCAAGATCCGACCCCGAGGCAAGACTTGGACCGACCCAGCTGGCCTGGGTGAGCAGGTCTGTTTGTTGGCTAAGATCGTCGGCGAGGGGCTGGCGTGCGGCCGCACCATAGGCGGTTCATCGCGCCGGCGCAACGAGGGCACCGCGCCTTCGGAAGGTGCAAACAGAAGGTGCAAACTAGCCGGCAACGAGGCGGCATCCTTTGATTAATGTCAAAGAAAAACGTCCCGCCAGCCGCACGAGCGCGGGCCGTGGTGGGCACTCTGGTCCGCGCCACGGGCTTTGCCAGGGCGGGGGGCCTCGCCGATGTCGGGACCCGCCACCAAGCGCCATTGCGCGGACTGGTTGACCTCATGCCCAGAAGGGGGGAGCTGCGCCGATTGAAGGGCTCTGGGACCCGGATGTAAGAGGGCTGCGCCCCTTCACTAATGATCCGCGCGAGCCGACGTTGCCGGGGTATAAAAGCCCGCTGTAGCGAGCCTCAATCTAGCGCACCTGTGCTATCGTTTGCGAATGATCGCAAGGGGATGTACTGGCCCGTGGTGCTCACCGGCGATAAAGCCTTATGTTTAGGGGATCAATCAGCGCACGTGCTTGCGCTCCTTGGACGCGCTCGGCTCGCCCGGGTGCGATGGTGGGGCCGCGGCCGCAGGCAAGCGCCGTTTTCTCCAGCGTGGTAAATGCCATGCTGAGTTTTGCAGATGGGAGGATCCATGCCGCAGGACACCCGTAACTTCGATGCGGAGGCAATCCCACTCAGCCAGATCGACGTCAGCAATCCGCAGCTCTATGCGGACGATAGCTGGGGACACTTGTTCGCACGGTTGCGCCGGGAGGCACCCCTCCATTATTGCGCCAAGAGCGCCTATGGACCTTACTGGTCGGTCACTCGCTATGATGACATCATGGCCGTGGAACTCGACTACTCCACGTTTTCCTCGGCATCCGAGTATGGCGGTATCCAGATCGCCGATCAGCCACCAGGCGCTCAAATCGGCAACTTCATTCGCATGGACCCGCCGCGCCACACGGCGCAGCGCAAGACCGTGGCACCCATCGCGACGCCGAGCCACGTCGCCAGCCTCGAGGAGCTGATCCGCGAGCGCACCGCCAAAGTGCTCGATGGACTGCCTCGCAAGGAGACGTTCGACTGGGTCAATGCAGTGTCGATTGAGCTCACGACCATGATGCTCGCAACGCTCTTCGACTTCCCGTGGGAGGATCGCCGTCTCCTGCCTTACTGGTCGGATGTGGCAGTCGCCAACCTTGATGCGCCGGATTCACCGGTGAAGACGCATGAGGAGAGGATCGCCGAACTCACCCGCATGGGTGAGTATTTTGCCAAGCTGTTCGAGGAGCGCGCACGCAAGCCGGCGCGCGTCGACCTCATCTCGATGATGGTGCACAGCGAGGCGATGCGGAACCAGGTACCCCGCGAGTTTATCGGTAATCTGGCGCTCCTGATCGTGGGCGGCAATGATACCACGCGCAACACCATGACCGGCGGGCTTCTCGCCCTGCACGAGAACCGGGACGAATGGGCCAAGTTGCGAGCCAATCCAGGCCTCGTACCGAGCCTCGTGCACGAGACCATCCGCTTTCAGACACCTGTCATTCACATGCGCCGCACGGCCACGCGTGATGTTGAATTTGCCGGCCAACGCATCCGGCGAGGCGAGAAGGTTGTCATGTGGTACGTGTCGGGCAATCGCGACGAAAGCGTGATCGACAAGCCGGATGCCTTCATCGTCGACCGAGCAAAACCGCGTCAACATCTGTCCTACGGTGCCGGCATCCACCGTTGTGTGGGCGAGCGTCTAGCGGACCTGCAGCTCCGCGTGCTGTGGGAGGAGATCCTGCGGCGCGACCTTGAGATCGAGGTGGTGGGACGCGCCGTGCGCGTCTATTCGAACTTTCTCAGGGGTTTTCGATCGATGCCGGTACGCATCAAGGCGTGAGGCGCCCGCCGCGGTCGCACCTGTCGCCGCGCGTTGCTAGGATTCCGCGCAAGCACTTGGTGCAAGACGATCGCACTCGCCGGGTTCGGCAGTGAAAGCACGGGGCGCCCGAGCTATTAAGCGGTGAGTGCGACGTTGGCAGCATGACGGTGTGCCGGGTGCGAGCAGGATGCACGCGGCGGGGGAGCAGGGGCGATGAACCGGGTGCCTAGCACAAGCTCATGCGACCGCTGCGGCCAGTGCACGCAACGCCAAATTCAGGATATGATCCCCAGCCGAGCTTGAGGACCCGACCGATGCCGGCAGGGAATGGGCCAGCGGTTGCGATGGAGCCGAATATGGAAGGGGGATGCACGTGCCGACAAATCCGCTACCGCCTGACCGGCACACCCTTGATCGTCCATGCCTGCCATTGCCGCTGGTGTCAGCGCGAGACCGGAACGGCGCATGCACTGAACGCGCTTTACGAGGCTGATCGTGTCGTAAACCTCGCAAGCGAGCCCGAGCTTGTCGTCACGCCCTCTGCTAGCGGCAAGGGTCAGACGATTGCCCGCTGCCCAACGTGCAAGGTCGCCGTCTGGAGCAATTACCCGCAGGCTGGACCCGCTGTCAGGTTCGTGCGCGTGGGGACCATGGATGATCCGGATCGGTGTCCGCCCGACATCCACATTTTCACGGCCTCGAAGCAGCCGTGGGTGACGCTGCCGCCCAACGCCAAGGTCGTTCCTGAGCTCTACGATCTGGCGACCGTGTGGTCGGCCGAGAGCCTGGAGCGCCGGCGGATCATGAGGACGAAGGGCAAGGCGCCAACCTAACCCGGACCAAATCGAAACCAGTTTGTCACAAGCCCTAGTGATGGACTGCGGTGTCGCGCTTGGCGCGGGGTGGGTACCGATTTGGAAGGGCGCACGCCCGACTCGACCCGTTGCGGTCCTAAAAAAACAGTCGCAACCGCAGCCGCTTCGGTTCGACCAATGGCGCGCCGCCGCATGCCCCCGGATCCTCTTGTTGCGTTGCGACAAGCACAGGGCTAGCGGAGGAGCCTCGTGCTTAGGTTTGCTGAGTGTTGACAATGGCACGTTGCGCGAGCTGCGAGATGTCGCCGCCTTTTGAAGGAATTGCGAGCTCGTGATACGCAACACAATGAATGCGGGTTGAGCAGCGATGGCCCGGGGTGCGCCTCGCATGCCACTGTCCGGCGCGCCCTTGAGAGCTGGCGCACTCTCTTGACAGCGCCAACCCGAGGAGCACAATCTGCATAATCAATAAGCAGGCTGCCATTTTTTTCCAGCCCTCACTCGTTCATGTCGGTGCAAACTAGGGGGGATGCCTATGGCCATAGCTTCTTCCGTCCATGGCGAGACTGTCGATCGCCAAACCATCCATAAAGTGCCTGATCCATTACCTCTGACCATCGGAGGAATGATCGCTGCTGTTGGTCCGCAAGCCATCAATTTCGGAATCTCGATCGGCGGCGGCGAGGCCTATCTGTTGCCCAACGTCGCTGCACGTGGCGCGCTCGGCTGGCATTGGCTGCTAGTGCTTTCCGTCATTGTCGAAACAGCACTCGTTTACGAGTGCATCAAATATAGCTGCTGCACCGGTCGCTCTTTCTTTGCGGGCACCAACGAGTTGGGACCGCGCGGCTTCTGGCCGTGGTTCTGGGCCATCGCCGCCGTGCTCACGTGGGCCTGGCCGGCTTGGATGGGCGGCGCGGTGATCGCTGCACAGCGATTTACCGGCGTGTCCACGCCACAGGGCCTGAGCCTGCTCGGCCAGCCACTGCCGCCGCAATACATCTGGGCTGTGGTGGCGCTGGTTTTGGTGCTGGTCGTCTTTTACTTCTCCAATCGGACCTACGCGTTTCTGGAGTGGTTCTTTAAGGTCATCATGGTCCTCAACATCGTCCTTGTCCTGGCGATTACGGTCATTGCCGCCAAGCCGTCGGACTATTGGGTGATTCTGAAGGCCTACGCCGGCATCCTGTTCTTTTATCCGGAGTGGACCAAGGGCGTGACGCCTCTCGACGTTGTCGCGTTGTACAATCAGCCCGGCGGCAGTCTGATGTGGGTGAGTTTCTGGGTCGTGGCAGCGGGATGGGGTATGGGCCGCTATGCCGGGCAAGTTACGGGCGTGCTGCGTCCCCCGGAACACATCACCGCGCAAGAGCTGCACTGGAACTCGAGCGACCCGCAGGAAGTTGCCAAAATGCAGCAGTGGGTCAAAGTCGGCGGCATGAGCCTGATCATATGGTGGGCGCTGATCGGCGGCCTGCTCATGACCTATCTCTATTCCGTCGCTGGCTACGCCTATTTGCACAACGAGTTCCTCGCCACCGGCAAAGTGCCGACCGGTGTAGAGGTACCGCTGCAGATGGCAACGATCGCACAGGGCGTGCTCGGGCCTGCCGCGGGTGCTCTCATGCTCGTTGCCATCATGGTCACGCTCTATGACGCCCAATTTCCCTTCTACGACACGTTCATCGGTCGCACATCGACCGACGCGATCGCAGTCACCACCAACCTGGAGAGGAAGATTCCGTATCGGGTCTGGTACTTCATTGTCGTGACCGCGGCAGTATTGGCCGGCTTCTATCTCGTGCTGCTCCAGCAGCCGTTCTTTATGTGGCTGATGGTTGCGATCGCCGCTGTTGTCTATCGCTCAATCGGCTCGGTGCAAATTATTATGATCAACAACCGCCGTTTGCCGCCGGAGTTTAAAGTTAGCGGGCTGAACACGTTTATTCTCTGGTTCAGCTTTGTGACCGGGTTCCTGTCGGTCGGCTACTGGGCGTACTACTCGTGGGGCGAGATCATGAAGAGGTTCGCCGGGTGAGCCGCTCGTTGCAGAGCCAAACAGGTCTAACGGCCCGATCGGTATTGTGGGCCACCCTGATGCTGGTATGGCTCGTGTTTCTGATCCGTGGTGTGTGGTGGATCTGGCCCGCAATCGAAGGCAGGGAGCTGACCCAGGACCTCGTCGCCGGACTGCTTTGGCTGATCCTAGGAACGCTGGCTTGGATCCTCGCCTTCAGCTATGGCCGACAGCGGTACTGGCCGCATTCACGTCCTCGACGATGACAGCGACGGCGGCGAGTAGGGCTGTGGGAAGCGCACAGCCAACGGCAAGCTTCTCCCGATGCGCCCTGCGCGGGCAAGGTTAAGGAACGCCGAGCCTTACAGCGAGCTTGCTGCACGGGCGCGATAACGAGATTGCGCCGGTCGGCCCGCGGGATGATTCTTTGCCCGCGGCAGCGCACGGGCCCAGCGCATGGTGGGCGTGGTCGCAGCGGTATCGATCAGATACCAGGCGAACAGTGATCCCCGCACCCACCGGACACGCCATTGGGGTGGTCAAGAACATCAACGTCTAGCAATGCACAGCAAACTTGTGGTTCAGTCCTCGCAAGAGTTTTCGGCAGTTGTCCCACGAGCGGCCAAGTCGGTGAGGAGATCGGGCAAGGAAAGGCCCGGGTCTCGCGCGGGGGAACGCGGGGAAGAGACCCAGGCCTGGGGCGCACCGCGGGGAGACGGTCGGGCGCGTGACACAGCGTGCGCCCGGTCCGGTTAAATTTTCGGAAACGCCCAGCCCGCCCCGGTCGTTAATGCGCCTTTAACCGGGGAACCCCGCCCTTTCGCGCTACGGATCGTTAAGACTTCGGCGGCCGCGGAAACCTGCTTACGCGGCCAGGTCCTGCGGACGCACTCAATCGCGCATACGGGCCCAACGGCCATTCGTACGGCTCAAGCCACCAGCGCCAGCTAGCTCTTTACCAATCCAAGGAACCCCGAGCGAGGAAGCCGAACCAACTGCCCCAGCTAGGTTCTTGGCACGAAGATCACGGCGCGCTTTTTAGTCGAGATCGGCAACGATCCAGGTTCCAAGCAACGCCGGGCTAACCCGCAGGTCGGGAATGTGGGTCGTTGACCGGTCCCGGGAAGCCCGAGTGATGCGCGATCGAACTTCCTCACCGGCAGAATTGCTCCGGCCTGACTTTAGAGGCGTGAACTGAGCTGGGTCGGGAACCCGAGTTTTTGCTTCAAAGCAATAATCAGGATTAAGGCGACCGCTTCGAAAGAGGGTCCATCCTTAGGTGTGAACCTGGGGTCCGTCGGGCGCAAGGAGGCGCTCTCTCCAGGCAACCAAAGGGAGACGAACATGCCATCTCGGCCTATCGACACCGCAAAGTACGCTGCGGCATTGGCTATTGTCGCGGTTGCTTCGGTGCCCACAATGGCCCGCGCACAGCAATGTGAGGATCTGGTCCTCGGCGCGGCCCTGTCGGCCACCGGCATCTACGCCTCGAATGGCACCAACACCAAGAACGGCTATGATTTCGCCGTCAAGAAGGTCAACGAGGCCGGCGGCATTAAGATCGGTGGCAAGTGCTATCACCTGTCGATCAAATACTACGACGATGAGTCGACACCGGCTCGCGCGGCCCAGCTCGTCGAGCGCCTGATCAACCAAGACAACATCAAATTCGTGCTCGGGCCCTATAGCTCGCCGATGACCAAGGCGGTTCTGCCGATCACCGAGAAGTATCAGATCCCCATCGTGCAGGCCGAGGCAGCCTCGCGCTCGCTCTTCACGCAGGGCTACAAGTACCACTTTGGCATCATTGCCACATCGGAGAAGTACCTAACTCCGGTGATCGACATGGCGGCTGAACGCGCGAAGCAGGCGGGCAAGGACGCTTCGACTGTCAAAGTCGCGATGATTTTCCAGGACGACCCGTTCTCGCTGGACGTCCGTCAGGGTGTCGTCGACGAAATCAAAAAGCTCGGCATGAAAACCGTGGTCGATGACCGCATGCCTAAGGATCTTAACGACATCACCACCTTTCTAACCAAGGTGAAGGCGTTAAAACCCGATGTGCTGCTGGTGTCAGGCCACGAGAAGGGCGCGGCAACGGCGGCACGCCAGATGGGTGAACACAAGATCGAAGTGCCGTTGGTGGGCATGACGCATTGCGAGTCGGCCAAGATCGTGAACGACTTCCCCAGGGCGGCCGAGGGTTTCGTGTGCCCCACCCAATGGGACGAGACCATGAAGGCGACCGACCGGTTGTTTGGATCGCCGGCCGACTACAATAAGGCCATGCAGTCCACCTTTAATTACACCGTCGTTCCATACCAGACCGCCGAAGCCAGCTGCGGCGTTGCGGTCTGGGCGGATGCGCTGCAGCGCGCCCAATCGCTTGAGCCGGAAAAGGTGCGCGAGGCGCTGATCAAGACCGACATGAAGACCATGTGCGGCGGTGTGAAGTTTGCGTCCGATGGCAGCAATCCGGGCAAGGACATGGTGCTGCGCCAGATCCACAGCGGCAAGTACAAGGTTGTGTACCCGTCGGAGTTGGCCGCGGCCTCATTGGTCTACCCGCGCCAGGCACACTACTGAGGCATTGGCTGGAGCGGGCGCAAGCCGCCCGCTCCTCGTTGCGGGCCTACCAGGCGTTTCTGCGCCTTTGGCAGGTCCGCTAGCCCAGGCACGAATCGGCCGAGCGTCTGCCATGGACCAGATCATAAGCAACATCTCGATCCTCGAGGCGGCGCCCATCTTCAACCTGGGCCTGCTGATCGACGGTTTGCTGATTGGCTCGATCTTTGCGTTGGCGGCCTACGGCCTCGCGCTGGTGTGGGGCGTCATGAATGTCAAGAACCTCGCCCAAGGCGACTTCATCATGACGGGCGGCTATATCACCTGGAGCCTCAGCACGCTCGGCATCCACCCGCTGTTCGGCGTACCTGCGGCCGCCGTCGTGTTGTGGGCGCTCGGTTGGGTGCTCTATCGCACCGTGATCAACAAGGTCATCACCCGGGACCTTTTCACTTCTCTGCTTGCGACCTTTGGGATCGCCATCGTCATCCAGCAAAGCCTCAACCTCGCCTTTGGGCCCGACACGCAATCGGCCACCACGGATCTGCCGACTTGGGATTTCGCCGATGGCCTGATCACGGTCACTGCCACTCGGCTGCTCGGTTTCGTTATGGCGGCACTGCTCGCCATCGCCGTCATCCTTTTTATGAAGAGCAGCCGCATGGGCCAGGCGATCCGCGCCACCGCGCAGGACGCGAGGGCAGCCCGCGTGCTCGGAATCGATACCGAGAAGGTCTACTGCTTCACCTTTTGCCTGAATGCCGCCATTTGCGGCGCCGCCGGTGCTCTGGTCGCGATGGTGTGGAACGTGCAGCCGTTCATGGGCACGACGTACTCGATCCGCCTGTTCGTGGTCGTGACGGCAGCCGGTATCGGTAACCTGCCGGGCGTGATTGCGGCCGGCTTCGGCATGGGCGTATTCGAACAGTTCGGCGGGTTCGTGTTGGGCGTGCAGTATCAGCAGGCGCTCATCGTGCTCTTGCTCTTGATGGTGCTCGCGGTCCGACAGTTGCAGCAGATGCGAGCTCGACAGGCGGTGCAATGAATAGCTCTTCGCTGCAATCACTGGTGTTCTGGTTGCTGCTGCTGGCCGGTGTCGCCGCGCCTTGGCTGTTTCCCGACTACACCAACGAGATCGCCGTTCTGTGGCTGATGATCCTGTTTTCTTCGACCTGGGACATCCTGGGCGGGCAGATGGGCTACAACTCGCTCGGGAACATTTTCTTCTTCGGTGCCGGCATGTATTTGTCGGCCGTGGTGCAGATCGGCCTTTTCTATGACGTGGCAATGTATACCTCGGCTGCGCGCACTACGCATATCGCCTTCAGCAACGCGCAGTATTTCACGGGCCTAGGGGTCGGCTTGTTGGCGGCCGGCGTGGGTTCGGCCCTGCTCGCCGTCGTCATCGGCTGGATCGTGTTCGGCCTGCGCGGCCCCTACTTTGCGATCGGCACGCTCGGCGTGGCCGTCGCGGGTGCCGAGCTCGTCGCTTCTTGGACGTGGGTGGGCGCCGCGAGCGGCATATCGCTGCCGGTGTTTCCAGGCGAGCCGGAGGCGCAGCGGCTGTTTTATTATTTCCTGATGTTTGCGTTGAGCTTCGTCCTGCTGCTGTTTCTGCGCTGGCTCTATGGCACCAACTTCGGGCTCGCGCTCAATGCCATCCGCGACGACGAGGAGAAGGCCGAAGCCATGGGTCTGCACACCAGGCGCTATAAGCGTACCGCCTGGGTCATCTCGGCTTTTTTCCTCGGCATCGCCGGCTCGTTATTCGGCAATATGACGGGTTTCATCGAGCCGCGCGACATCGCCTTCCCGACCACCACCTTCAACATCTTCATGGTGCTTATGGTGCTGCTCGGCGGCAAGGGCACGCTGTGGGGTCCCGTGGTCGGCGCCACTGTGTTCCACGTCATCAAGGAGGTAACGTGGACCTATTTCCTCGGCTGGCAATACGTCACGCTCGGGCTACTCATCGTCATTATCGTCGTCTACTTCCAGCAGGGCATCGTCGGCTGGATCATTGAGCGGTTCCCCGAGCGGTTCGGCACGCCGTTGGCCCCCAGGGTCGAGCCGGAGCGAGCCCGCGACGTCGGTTTGGCCGCGCACCCGAAGGCTGCCGAATGACCGACGCGATCATTGAGCTGAAGCACGTCAGCAAATCCTTCGGTGGCGTAGTTGCCAACCGCGACATCTCGCTTGCGGTGCCGCGTGGGCGCATCACCGGCCTCATTGGTCCCAACGGCTCGGGTAAGACCACGCTCTTCAACTCGATCGTCGGCTACCATCCGATCGATTCCGGTTCCATTTGCTTCGAGGGCCGAGAGATCTCCAGGCTCCGGGTGCAGGAGATCGCGCGCCAGGGCATGCTGCGTACGTTCCAGACCACGCGCATCTACGGTAAGATGAGCTGCCTGCAGAACATGCTGATCTCGATCCCGCACCGCAAGGCGGGATTTTTCGACATGTTTGCAAGCGAGCGCCGGGAGACCATCCAGCGCGCCGAGCAGCTGCTCGCCTTTGTCGGTCTCTACGACAAACGCCTCCTGCGCGCGGGCAGCCTGTCGTTCGGGCAGCAGAAGCTGCTCGAATTCGCCATGGCGCTGATGAATGAGCCCACGGTGCTGCTGCTCGACGAGCCCACCGCCGGCATCAATCCTACGCTGATCAACGGCCTGATCGACCGACTCAAGCGCGCCAACAGCGATTTCGGCATCACTCTATTCGTGATCGAACACAACATGCGTGCGATTATGAACATGGCAAGCACGATCTATTGCCTGGCACACGGCGAACTGCTGGCCATGGGGGACCCGGCTGCAATTCAAGGCGACCGGCGCGTGATCGACGCTTACCTGGGCGCGCACTGATGGCTATTTCCGGACCAAGTCAGACGGTCTCCACCGGCTTCCATGGCGGCGTCGACACGGTCATTTCGGTCGACGAGGTTGCCCGGCAGGCCCGGGCGCTGGCGCGTGGCGTGCCGCTGCAACAGCTCGACGCGCTGGCCGGACCCGATCCCGTCCTGCAAATCGACGACCTGCGTGCCGGCTACGGGCAGATGCAGATTCTGCACGGCTTCAATCTCCGCGTCGGGCGCGGTCAGTCGTTGTGTCTGATCGGCCCCAACGGCGCCGGCAAATCCACGGTGCTGCACTCCATCTTCGGCTTTACCACCATCTATTCCGGGTCGATCCTCACCAATCACGGCGCCGGCCCCACCGACGTGACGCACCTGTCGGCCAACGAAAAGCTCCGGTCGGCCGGCATCGCCTATATCCTCCAGGATAAATCCGTGTTCCCCACGATGACGGTGGAGGAGAACCTGTGGATGGGGGCGTTTCTGATGCAGCGCCCGGCAAAGGCGAAGCTGGCGGCCGAGAGGGTGTTCGACCAGTACCCGCGCCTGGCCGCGCGGCGCAAACATCCCGCCAAGGTGCTGTCCGGGGGCGAGCGCCGCTTGCTTGAGATCAGCCGCGCGCTGGTCATGGACCCGAAGGTGCTGCTGGTGGACGAGCCTTCGATCGGGCTCGAGCCGCGTTTCATCGACATGGTGTTCGAAATTCTCGGTGATCTGCAGAAGGAGGGCAGGACCGTCGTCATCGTCGAGCAGAACGCCAAGAAAGGCCTGGAATTCGCGGATATCGGCTATGTGCTCGTCTCAGGCGAGCTGGCCATCGCCGGCAAGGCCACAGAATTGCTCGCCGATCCCGATGTCGGCCGCCTGTTCCTCGGTGGCTGAGGCAGAGACCGCGTGAGATCGTTGGTCTAACGCTCGCGCTCAGGTGGATTTTTACGCCCGCCAGCACGCGGAATCTGTCGCGAGCGTTGTCTTGGGTCCCCCTCCGGGCGCTCTGTTCGCCGCCCGGCTTGATCGGGAACTGGTGTCCGACGCAGCAGGCACGGTCGACGATTGAGCTGGGCGGTCTTGGTCCGGCCCCTCTTTGCAACGCGCTCAGGACAGGGTTGGGCTGGCGCCGCTGAGCCCGGATGGGGCGGCGCGGCGCGCATTAACCATTCGGCCCGACCATGGCCGCAGGATTGTCGGGGCCTTCGGCTATTCACTTCTCAGGGTTGCTCGTGTGGCAATCTACACAGAACACCCGATGGCGGTCGGCAGGGTTCTGGTCTCTCCGTCGTATGGGGTCGGCACGTTGAAAGCATCGCAGATGCTTCTGGAGAAGAGCAGGGGGCAGTGTGTCCCAGGATAGTCCGTTTGCCGCGCGGCTTGGCACAGTCGGCCTCGCGCTCACCATCGGCATGGCTTATTTCATGGCAGCCGAGCTCGGCCAGGCCCTTCGCGCCGAGACCGGAACATCCGTCTTCTGGCCGGCTGCGGGCATCTCGGTAGGCGCGTTGATCGTGTGGGGGCCGAGCGCCCGCCTGCCCGTCGTGGCCGGTGTATTCGTCGCAACGTTGCTCTCGAATGTCACGATCGGCAGGAATCCCTGGCTCTCCGCTGCTTTCGGCCTGGTTAATGCGGGTCAGGCACTTCTCACAACTGGATTGATCGAGCATTGGTTCGGCAGGTCATTCGAGCTCCGGGATGTGCGCCAGGTCCTTGGCTTCTTGATGGCGAGCACGATTGGATCGGCGGTTGCTGCACTGGGCGCGACAATCGCGTTCGAGCTTTTGCAAGCAACGGTAGCCCCTACCACCGTGTGGCGCGTCTGGTTCGCGTCCTGCCTGCTTGGCATTGTCACGGTTGCCCCACTACTTGTCGGGCTCGCTGAAGCTACCCGCCACGTGCCACGGCGCCGCGAGTCGGTCGAAGGCGCGCTAGCACTCTCGATATTGGCCGCCTTGTGTGCCGTCGTTATCTCGTTGCCGCAGGGACCTTGGTCGACAGCGGTCCCGGTGGTGCTTGTATTCCCCGTCCTGCTATGGGTGATCGTACGTTGCCGGCCCGTGTTTGCCGCGGCAGCGGCGTTCGTGGTCGCGTTAGCCGTTGTCTGGTCGATTACTTTCAGTGTTGGGCATTTTGGCGATGCAAGCGTCCCCCTGGTGGACCGCATACTTGCAGCGCAGACAATCGTCGTAGCAGGGGCACTTCTCACCCTCGTTCTCGCTGCCTTGTTCGCCGAGAGGCGCCGCAGTGAGTCGGTGCTCGAACACAGCAGGCAGCGCCTTCAGCTGGCCCTTGATGGGGCCGAGCTGGGTACATTCAGCGCGGATCTTGCCACTGGTTGTTTCGAGTGCGACGCACGTGCTGCCGAAATGCTTGGCTGCGACGTGCAACCCACAACGATCAGTGAATCGAGGCGTTTTGTGCTTCCCCAGGACCGAACGCGGTTAGACGCCGCTTTGGCGGAGGCGCAGCGCGCCGACGGCGTTTGGAACGCCAAGTACCGGGTGGTGCACCCGGCAGGTCACCGGCATGCGGGTGAAACACGCTGGATCGCGGTGGAAGGCTCAGTGGTGCGCGATCCCCACGGTACCGTGGTGGGGTTGCTTGGCGTCACGCGCGATATCACTGATCGCAAGCAGACAGAGCGCGCTCTCTCCGAGCACCATCTGCAGATGGCTATGGCGGGTAAGTCTGCGCGTGTCGGCAGCTACACCTATGATGTTGGCTCAGATTTGATGCAGGTTTCCGAGGGCTATGTGGCCGTGCATGGTTTGCCGGAGGGGACTAAGGAAACCACGCGAAGTGAATGGCGAGCCAGGACGCTCCCGGAGGATCTGCCTGAAGTGGAGGCTTTGCGTGAGCAGGCATTCCGCGAGCGGTTGGGGGAATATGTCGTCGAATATCGAATCGTGCGTTCCAACGGTGAGGTCCGGTGGGTGGAGTCGCGCAGCTTCATTTCATATGACGGTGAAGGACGACCCGAACGTGTGGTGGGCATCAACATCGACATCACCGAGCGCAAGAAGGCTGCGCAAGTCGCCCAGCGGCTCGCTTCCATTGTCGAATCCTCTGATGATGCGATCGTCAGCAAGGATCTTGATGGGATGATCGTGAGCTGGAACCAAGGTGCGGAACGCTTGTTTGGTTACTCTGCCGAAGAAGTCATCGGCCAGTCGATCTTGCTGGTAGTTCCCCCCGATCGGCATGACGAAGAATTGCAAATCCTGCAGAGCATTCGATCGGGTGAACGACTGAATCACTACGAAACAGTTCGGCGGCATAAGGATGGGACTTTGCTTGACGTGTCGCTGACGGTTTCTCCATTGCGCGACGTTGCAGGCGTCGTTGTTGGCGCGTCCAAGATTGCGCGCGATATCGGTGCACGCAAACGGGCGGAAGAACACCAGCGGACGCTAAATGCTGAGCTTGACCATCGAGCCAAGAACGTCCTTGCAACAGTACGCGCGATCATTGCCCAGACGCGGACCGCGAGCAGCTCATATGCGGATTTTGTCACCAGCGTCGACCGCCGCATCGATTCGCTGGCGAGGACACATGATTTGCTGAGCGAGAGCGGCTGGCGTGGAGGGTCGCTGGCAGATATCGCGCAACGCCAATTTGCGCCCTATGCCGCAAACAATGTCGATATGCATGGTCCATGCGTAACGCTGAAAGCGGATGCCACTCAAGCCGTGGCCATGGTTCTGCACGAACTAACCACCAATGCGGCAAAGTACGGGGCATTTTCAAGCCGCGGCGGTCGGGTGAGGCTGCGCTGGTTTTGGATAGCCAATGGATCGCCGCGTCGCCTTGCCATCGAATGGCAGGAGATCAACGGTCCTCCCGTCGGGACTCCTAGCCGTTGTGGTTATGGGACGAGCACGATTCGCGAACTCATTCCCTTTGAGCTCGGCGGTGCGGTTGATCTCGCCTTTGCTGCCGAGGGCGTGCAATGCCGAATCGAGATTCCCGCCATCTGGATCCACGATGGTCGTTGGAAATTCGCTGTGCCCAAAAGACGGGTCACGGCACAAGAAATGTCTTTGCCGCTGGAAACCTAAGACCCGAGACACCGATGACGGCATGACCGACCGCGGTTGCCGCACGATGATTTTTGGGGCGGCACGCGAATACCGGGTCGGAGCCGATCAGCGGCGGGCGCCGGGTTTTCGCGCCACCTCTTCTGCCAAGGCCGCCTGAAGTTTTGCGAGCACTGACGGGCCAGTGGTGACCTCTCCGAGGTGCAGCCTCCGGAGTTCGGCCATGAAAGCTTTCCACATGCGGGGCCCCCCTTCTTCAAGGACCTGCGCGCGGATCGAAAGGTCTTTGGACGCGGGCGTGTGCCGGCGTCCCCACGCCCCCATCTGCGCCATGAGCGGCACCAGCTCAATCGCGCGTTCGGTCAGGCTGTAGATCGCTTTTTGCCGGTGCGTTGGATCATCGCGTTTTGTAAGCAGTCCGGCTTCGACCAGCATCTTCAGACGGTCGGCGAGCACGTTGGACGCAATCCCCTCCAGCGACTGGTTCAAGAGCTCGCGATAATGCCGCCGGTTGCCGAACATGATGTCGCGGATGACGATGAGGCTCCAGCGATCGCCAAGAACCTCGAGCGTCAAGTTGATCGGGCAGCCCGAACGATGCGCCGCCATGAAAGAACCTCCGCCTAACTACTTGCAAAATAGGATCGGTTGCGCTAGAAGGCAACTGCTTGCGAAATAAAAGCAGTCTGAATAGGAGCAGGGAAATGGCGCAGCCAAGGATCGTGACCCGCGAAGAATGGCTCGAGGCGCGCAAGGCGCTGCTGATCAAGGAGAAGGAGCATGCGAGGGCGGGCGATCGCTTGAGTGCGGAACGCCGGGCGCTACCCTGGATCAGGGTCGAGAAAAACTATGGCTTCGAGACCACTGGCGGCAAGGCAAGCCTCGCGGAGCTCTTTGCTGGGTGCAGCCAACTCATCGTTCATCACTTGATGTTTCATCCGGATTGGGACGCGGGCTGCCCCGGATGCTCCTTTCAGGCTGAGCACATCGACGGTCCTGGTCCGCATCTTGAGCATCACGACGTGAGGATCGTCGCCGTCTCGCGCGCGCCGCTCGCGAAAGTTGCGGCCTACAAGCGGCGCATGGGCTGGCGGTTCGAGTGGGTATCCTCCTACGGTAGCGACTTCAATTTCGATTTCCACGTGGCCTTCCCGAAGGAGCAGATCGCCAGCGGCAGCGTCGACTACAACTTCGGCACGATCACCGTCGACCCGCGCTATCAAAGCGAGGAATTGCCCGGCGTCAGCGTGTTTTACAAGGATGAGGAGGGCCAGATCTTCCATACGTATTCCACGTATGCGCGGGGCCTCGACGCCCTGCTGGGCGCCAATCATTATCTCGATTTGACGCCCAAGGGTCGCGACGAGGCTCGGCACCCAAACTGGCCGCGACGCCATGATGAGTATGAGACCGCTGCGCACGGGGCCCAGCCGGTCGGCGCCGGGGCGAGCTAACGGGCGCGGCTGACGGCTGGGGCGACACGCAATACCCGTTCGCTCACCTTGCCCGAGGTGCCCGCCAACGAGGCGCCCCTTGACAACATACCAACCAGTTGGTATGGGACGTCAGCAGCGAGGAATCGACGCGATGCAGGCGAACCAGAAGCCCTCAGCCAAGGACAACATCCTGGCAGCTGCCCTCTCGGTAATCCGCACCAAGGGCTATGCGGCGACAAGCGTCGATGACCTGTGCACGGCCGCCGGCGTGACCAAGGGCGCGTTCTTCCATCATTTCAAAAGCAAGGAGGATTTAGCCGTCGCCGCCGCGGAACGGTGGTCGGAGATGACGGGAGACCTGTTCGCCGCGGCGCCCTATCACCAACACGCGGACCCGCTCGATCGGGTGCTTGGCTATATCGATTTCCGCAAGTCTCTCCTGACGGGTGAGCTGCCTCAGTTTACCTGCCTTGTCGGCACGATGGTGCAGGAGACCTACGCCAGCAATCCGGCCATCCGCGACGCTTGTGCGCGCTCGATCACCAACCATGTCGCGAAGCTCGAGGAGGATATCCGCGCAGCGATTGCCAAGCACCGGATCAGTCCATCTTGGACCGCTGCCAGCCTCGCCCTCTACACCCAATCCGTTTTGCAAGGCGCATTCATCATCGCCAAAGCCAAAGACAACGCCAAGGACGCCGCGGCCTGCGTCGATCACCTGCGCCGCTACGTGGAACTGCTTTTCAACCGCCCCCCGAAAAAGGAAAAGGCACGATGACGCTGCAGACACTCGCAAAAACAACCAGGCAACCCAAGGCAGCTGTCAAGACGGAATTGCCGCCCGTTATCCCGCACCTGGTGTGTGCAGGCGCGGCCGCTGCGATCAGTTTCTACGGCAAGGCGTTCGGCGCCGTCGAGACAATGCGGTTGCCGGGTAAGGACGGTAAGTTGATGCATGCGGCCATCCAAATTGGCGGCGCATCCATCATGCTGGTTGACGAAATGCCGGAGTGGGGCGCGCTGTCACCCAAGTCGCTCAAGGGCACGCCGGTAACCATTCACCTCTACGTCGAGGACGTGGACGCCTTTGTCGAGCGCGCGGTGCAGGCTGGCGCGACCTTGAAGATGCCCGTCGCCGACATGTTCTGGGGCGATCGTTATGGCGTCATCATTGATCCCTTCGGTCACAGCTGGTCGGTTGCCACGCATCAGCGCGACATGACCGCGGAGGAAATCCAGGAAGCGCTAAAAAGCATGCCGCCCTGTGGCGAAGCCGCCAAGGCCTAAAGCACGGCCGAGCCGGCCACGCGCCGCCGGCTCGTCGCCTGCTTCGCAACTCAGCGTGGAGTTGGACATGAACAAGAAACCGAACCTTCCACCCGTCGTGTCGCCGGCTGAATGGCAGGCCGCGCACGAAACCTTGCTGGTTGCGGAAAAGGCCGCCACGCGGGCGCGCGATGCCCTGGCGGCCCTGCGCCGGCGGCAACCCATGGTCAGGATCGACAAGGACTATGACCTGGAGGGACCGAACGGCGAAGCGAAGCTCCTCGAGCTGTTCGAGGGCCGGCGCCAGCTCATCCTCTACCACTTCATGTTCGGGCCCGGCGCCCATGGCTGGCCGCATGCCGGTTGTGACGGTTGCTCGATGTTCGTCGATCAGGTTGGACATCGCGCGCATCTCAATGCCCGCGATACGTCATTCGCCCTGGTCTCCATCGCGCCAATTGCCGATATCGCGCGTTACCGGCAGCGGATGGGCTGGACGATCTGGCCTGAGCGTCTTCTTGCGCGACGCTGGCGACGTCTATCGCACCTATTTCACGTCCGGACGGGGGGTCGAGGCTCTCAGGAGTGTGTGGACCTTTCTCGATTTGACGCCGTTCGGCTGGCAAGAGGAGTGGGAAGAGTCTCCGGAAGGGTCCACAAAGCGCGCCTTACGTGTGGTGGCGCCGCCACGACGAATACGCGAGTTTGCTTAAATCCGGCAGTTGCTGTGGCTAGCCGCATGGCGCTCTGATTTCGGAGCCCGTGCACCAAGAAGGCTCAATCATGGGAGGGGCGTGATGAGAGTGCCCTACGGTTGGATAATCGTCGGCGTGGGCGCGCTGATGACCTGCGTCGCCATTGGCGCCATGTTCTCGCTTGCGGTTTTCCTTGAACCGATGTCAACGGCGACCGGCTGGTCGCGCGCCGGCATCTCGAGCGCCATGACGCTCAACTTCATAGTCATGGGCCTTGGCGCCTTCGGTTGGGGGACGGCCAGCGACCGCTTTGGCACCCGCATTGTCGTATTGAGCGGTGCAGCCCTGCTCGGTGTCGCGCTCGTGCTGGCAAGCCAAGCCACGTCGCTCATCCAATTCCAGCTCACCTATGGCATTCTGGTGGGCTTAGCCGCCAGCGCCTTCTTCGCACCGATGATCGCGGCGGCGACGGCGTGGTTCGAACAAAACCGCAGTCTTGCCGTGTCGCTGGTCTCCGCCGGCATGGGCGTGGCGCCCATGACGATCTCGCCGTTCGCGCGTTGGCTGATTTCCACCTATGACTGGCGAACCGCCATGCTGAGCATTGGCATTCTTGCCTGGTCGCTGCTGCTGCCGGCCGCGTTGCTGGTCCGCCGACCGCCCGCGGTCGCGCCGGTCCCTGGCGCGCATGGTGCACGCGCTGGCTTCACGGTTGACGGCGTCGGCATGTCCGCAGCACAGGCGCTACGATCGCCGCAGTTCCTGGTGCTGGGACTTACCTTCTTCGCGTGCTGCGCGGCACATTCCGGGCCAATCTTCCACATGGTGAGCTATGCCATCTTCTGCGGTGTGGCGCCTATGGCTGCGGTCAGCGTCTATAGCGTCGAAGGCCTGGCGGGCTTGGGTGGCCGCCTCCTCTTGGGCCTCCTCGGCGATCGGTTTGGCGCCAAGCCGGTTCTGATTGCCGGCCTTCTCGTCCAGGCCATCGCGATCGGCACGTATGTCTTCGTGAGCCGCCTTGGCGAATTCTATGCCCTGGCGGTGATCTTTGGCACGGCCTACGGCGGGGTGATGCCCCTCTACGCCGTGCTGGCGCGCGAATATTTCGGCCAGCACATCATGGGCACCGTGTTCGGGGCGGTGACAATGCTATCGAGCCTCGGTATGGCGTTCGGCCCGCTGGCCGGTGGCTGGATCTTCGACACGTTCGATGCCTACAGCTGGCTCTTCATCGGCTCATCCGCCGTCGGTCTTGGGGCAGTGGCCATTGCGCTGGCCTTCCCGCCGGTGCCGCGCGAGCGGCTCCAGCTTGCGTGAGCCTTGATCATTCGGAACTCGGTCTCGTCTTTGTACGGCCAAGAATTCGATAGCGACGGGGCGCCGGGGAGAAGGTCATGCGCGACCGGCTCGGCCGAGGCCCCGCTGCGAGGGTGCACCAACTTGGTGTTCAATCAGCATGGAATCGCCAAACTCGTGCGGGCGGTAACCGCGCGCCTCGGCGAGGGCCGCAATCTGGTTGAGGGTTTCCTCGTCCGCGAATGCGTGCAGGAGCTCGAAGTGGCTCTCGCCGGCTTGATGCACGCCCGTCAGGATCGCATTGACAATGCGCAGCCGGCTTCCGCGACCGAGACGTCCCCGCGCAACCCCACGACCGGCACGTACCCTGCCGTCGGCGGCCCCCGATGATTCGAGCGCGCGCACCACGGTCGTGCCGACGGCAATGATGCGTCTGCCTTCTGACTTTGCCCGATTGACGGCGGCCGCGGTTCCCACTGGGATGCAAAACGGCTCAGCAAAGGGCAATTGCAAATCCAGAGCCGGGTCTCCTGTCGACGAGAGTCCGGCTGCGTGCGTAAGTGTGGCAAAGCCGACGCCGCGACGCCGCCAGGCTCCGAGTGTGCCCCAGTCGAGCACAAAGCCCGCGGACGGCGGCTCAAACGCCAATGGATTGCCGGCAATGCGCGTCCAAACGTCCCACAAGGCCAGCGGTTCTGCCACATATGCATACTGGACAGGCCGCCCATGGCGCGCGATCCCACCCAGAACTGTGTGGCGCTCGCCCAGGAAACGAAGCACGACAAGCCGTGGATGACCGAGACGGCGCTCGATGATTGCGATGAGCGGCCCCAAGCACAGGCGGTCACCCGATAAGAGCGGCGGCGGAGCCGCTCGATCTTCGGTACTGAGGCGATGATCTCCCGCCCCGAAGGCAAGCGCAACGAAGTGCGTTGGATCCGCCGCCGCCACCCACGCCGCCAGCCGGATCTCGATCGGCTCGCCGCTTCTCTCATGCATTCCGCGCAAGCTCGCCGGCAAGGTTGCCGCGTCGTTGGCAATGACCAGGTCGCCCGGCGTAAACAGAGATGCAAGCTCGGTGCGCGGCACATCTCGCACCCTGCCCGTGGCGTCGAGGGTGAGAAGCTTGGCGGCTCTCCGTTCGGAGCGATCGGCAGCGCTCATGCATGTGCCTCGACAAAATGCTCGACCCTGCTCGACAAATGAGCGCGCATTGCCTCGACGATTTCGGCGGCGGAATGTTCGGGACGCTTGAGCGTGGAGCGATCGGCATCCGGTACGGCCAGCGCGTGCAGCGGGGTGTCCATGTCGCCGGGATCGAAGGAGAGAAAACCGACGCGGTCAGCCTTGGCCTCTTCGGCCCAGATTGCGGTCAGATGGCGAAGCGCGGCCTTGCTGGCGCCATAGGCGCCCCACCCAGGATAGGCATTCACCGCAGCGTCACTGGAGATGTTGAACACGAGCGCTCCGCCCTGGTTGCGGGCGGCGGCTGCGAGCGCCCCGAACAGGGCCTTCGTCAACCGGAACGCGCCAAGCACATTGACGGCCAGGGTCCGCTCCAAGTCTTCGCATTCCGTGTCGGCGAGCAGCGCCAGCGGCATGGGACCAAGGTTAGACGCGTTGTTGATGAGCACATCGAGACCACCGAGATTGCCCGTAATCTGCAGGGCGATTGGGTAGATGTCGGCTTTGCATCCGATATCACCGGCAATTCCGAGCGCGCCCGTCTCCTGGGCGATCTGCTCGACGGCTGCGCGGCTACGCGCGACAAAAGCGACGCGAGCACCCTCGGCCGTCAGCCGCCGCACGAGTGCCAATCCCAGGCCGGACGTTCCCCCGCTCACGGCTACGCGTAGTCCGTTGATGGCGATGTGATTTTGCATTGGCAGCGGCTCCTTCGCTCAGCAAAGGAACCTGCCTACAAGTTAAAGTGAACTTGAAGTCAAGGGGAATTCGTGCTGCAATTGCGGCATGGAGTTCGTATTGACGATCAGCGAAGTGTCCCGCCGTAGCGGGGTGGCGTCCTCGGCGCTGCGATTCTACGAAGAGCGGGGCCTCATCACGTCCGAGCGGGCGGGCTCTGGGCATCGCCGCTTTCCCAGAGCGGTGCTGCGCAGAGTAGCATTCATCGTCTTCGCGCAGCGGATCGGTCTTAGCCTTGAGGAAATCGCCGCCGAGCTCGCCAAACTCCCGGCCGAAAGGATCCCGACTCGCCGCGACTGGTCGCGCCTGTCGGCTGAATGGATGCGACGGATCGAGCACAGGATCGCAGAGCTCGAGCGCCTCAAGGCGGGACTGACCGAATGCATCGGATGTGGTTGTCTTTCCATGGACCGTTGCAAGCTTGCGAATCCGGCCGATCGGGCGGGGCGCGTGGGACCCGGTCCGCGCTATTGGCTGGGCTGAGCACGAGATGCGTGAGGGAGGGTCGCGGCCCCATCTGCTCTTTCCCTGAATTTGCACGTGCTAGACCGCCGCGCCAGGGCCGCGTCGATGGCGTCTGGGATCGACGTGGACGCCGGCGGCGCGGGCGGTGTTGGCTTCGGCGTGTACCGCTCTGTTGCGAGCGCGGCCATGGCAACGGACCGTCCTCGGCCCTGCCTCGGAGCACGCTATTGTTTCCATGCACCGGCCGGCTGTCGCACGGCGATATTGAGGCGGTTCCATACATTGATGTTGGCGATGGCAATGACCAAGCCCGCAAGCGCCGTTGCATCGTAGTTTCGGGCAGCCTCGCTCCAGACCTCGTCCGACACGGCGTCCGGTCGGTCGCTTACCCGCGTGATGGCCTCCGTCAGTGCCAGGGCGGCGCGTTCGGCGTCGGTGAAGTAGGGTGCCTCGCGCCAGGCCGCCACGGCGAAGAGGCGCTCGTCCGTTTCGCCGGCCCGTTTGGCAACGCGAGGGTGCATGTCAACGCAGGCGCTGCATCCGTTGATCTGGCTTGCGCGTAGATTGACAAGCTCGAGCGTCCGTTCCGGCACGCCGCTCTTGCGGCTTGATGCCGCGAGGGCCTGCAGGGCCTGCATGGCCTCGGGAATGGCGATAGCGGGGTGCTTCATGCGTGCTTGCATCAGGGATCTCCTTCACGTGTCTGTGCTGAAACCAGGATGCCTGGGTCCAGATTTGGCAAGGGACGATGGAGTTCCCGTTCAATCGGTCTGTCACATCGGCGGGGGTTTCCTTCGTCATAGGCATGACGGATCGCGCCGGGGAAATGTGACCAATGCATGAGAAAAAATGGCTGGCGGAGCAATTCCAGGCCAACAGGGCCCATCTGCGCGCGGTGGCCTATCGGATGCTGGGCTCACGCGCTGAGGCCGAAGACGCTGTTCAGGAAGCCTGGCTCAGGCTCGGCCGGTCCGACACGAGCGAGGTCGATAATTTGACCGGGTGGCTGACCACCGTGGTCGCGCGGGTGTGTCTCGATATGTTGCGCTCGCGCAAGTCCCGCCGCGAGGACCCCGCGGACGAGGAGGGTGCCGAGGCGGTCGCCAGCGACGACGACCAGGAGCGCGACGCGCTCATTGCGGATTCGGTGGGCTTGGCGTTGCTGGTGGTGCTCAAAAAACTCGCTCCCGCGGAACGGGTGGCCTTTGTGCTGCACGACATGTTCGATTTGCCCTTTGAGCAGATCGCCCCCATCATCGGGCGCTCACCTGTGGCAACGCGGCAGCTCGCGAGCCGCGCCCGTCGCCGCGTGCAAGGAATGCCGCTCAATCCAGACGATGACCTTACGCGGCAGCGGGAGATTGCCGGCGCTTTTCTGGCTGCATCGCGCGAGGGCAAGTTGGATGCGCTGCTGGCGGTGCTAGATCCCGAGGTTGTATTCCGGGCGGATCAGGCGGCTGTGCAAATGGGTGGAGCGCCCGAAATCCTGGGTAGAGCGGCTGTGGCCCAGACCTTCAAGGGTCGCGCGCAGGCGGCGCGACTGGCTGTTGTGGATGGGGCGGTTGGATTGGCCGTTGTGCTGCAGGGACGGTTGCGCATCGTCTTGGGGCTCACAATCGCGCATGGAAAGATCATCGGCATCGATGCCATCGCCGACCCGGAGCACGTGCGACGGCTCAATGTTCAAATCCTCACGGACTAATCGTCTTGTTTTTAGAGGTGCGGCGCGGCTTTGGTAAGTCCGATCTTTGCCCCCGGCACCCTCGTGAGGGTTTGCGACAAGCCATCGGCGATGTGGCAGCCCGCTGAGATCGAGGCGGCTTGCGTCAATAACCTCAAAGGACCGGAGCGTTGCCGGAAAGGCACTCTATGGCGTGGCCCCCGAAAACTGCGCATGCGTATGTTTGGCCGTCGCAGGGGCGTGCTGGGGCGTGCCATCATGATGGCACGGTCGAACCTTGCTTGCGGCGGGACAGGTCATCGACCTTCTCGAGGTTCGCCGTGACGACAAATCCCGGAGGTCGGTCTCAACGCGGAGGCATTGCGCAGCCGCGATCAATGCTATGCAGGTGTCACCGGACGCGGCTGCGGACTGCGGATGATGCGGGCGCCCTGACGACGCGGCATGGTTGCAGACCTGGCATGTGCAGCGTTTCTTGTGTGCGGACCGGGAGCTCTCCCGCGTCCAACGGCCTGTCGTGGAGGGCGTGCTGCTCCGGTCGGTGTCGGGCCGGTGAGCATGACATTCGACCGTGAGATGTCATGCGCGGAGATCAATGCGGGGCCATCGACAGCCACCGGTCGGGCCAAGGGATCCAAGAAACCTGCGTAATCGTACAGATGCGCAGAGAGGTGCTGGGACTTTAATGACTTCCAGGCGCGATCAATTAGCGCGGAAGATGCGAGAAAGATCGCAAAGACCGCAGTCACGATTCAGTCGCGCTGCGTCACCCGGATGGGTCAGGTGGCCTGACTGGAGCGTATCAGGTAGAGTAGGCCGCTATCGTGTCAGGGACTGAAATCGCGCCTTAGCCGCGATTTCGTCTTTGGTTT
>Ga0081455_10001254_pt1 | contig 31729 bp, 30 predicted proteins | sample TabmetS3T2R1_FD_70207 | JGI IMG/M metagenome (GOLD analysis project Ga0081455, IMG submission 70207) | Tabebuia heterophylla rhizosphere microbial communities from the University of Puerto Rico - S3T2R1 | ecosystem: Host-associated > Plants > Roots > Rhizosphere ... | reverse complement strand
AACGGCGACGACTTGCACATTGATGCCTTGATCTCCCTGCGCTGTGCGACGATCGCGTTGCCGGTCGCCGCGGCCGATCGACAGCGAGTGCTCGCGGTCTCCGTCTTGGTCTGCGAGCGGATGTTGGCACAACTTGATGGGCGCCCGGGGGGCAGTTTGTCACCAGACATTGAGCGGGTGCTTGGCACGGTGCCCGATGCGACGTCCTGGGCCCACCAGTTCAGCAATAATCTCCCTCCCCGCCCAGCAGCCTTTCGTCGGCAGGCGGCACCGCACATCGTCCGCTGTGCGGTCGACGGTGCCGCCCAGGCACTGATCGAGGATCCCGATGACATGTTGCGCAGAATGCTCGTCGAATCAATCGCCGTGTGTGCGCCGTGGACCAGCAAAGAAAGATCCGGTGTCACATGCGATGGCGCCGCGTGGGCGGAAGTGTGCGAGCTCACCGTAGCCGCGGCCGGTCGCTGAAAGGTCACCCGTTCCGGATTCACAAGTAACGCGTCCAGCGGAAGAGCCGGCTCGCACGGGGCAACCTGAACCTGAGTGACGCGCGCAACCGGCCGCTGGTTGTGATGCATGCGGTGCAGAATGAGCAACGCTGCCGGACCGTTGACAAGCGAAGGAACGCCTGCGGCGTATTCGCCGGCGAGTACCGACCACGCTCCCCATGCCGCGGCGTTTCCAAGATCAACCAGTACGTCGTGGCGGAGAGGCCGTCCAGCTGATCGCTGCGCAGTGTGCGTACGGCTTGCGGGATGGTAAGCAAGCAGGAGAGGAAGGCTCCGGTCCAAGCAAGAATCGTGACGATCACCGGTAGCACCTCCTTCGCGCGTTCCAACCAGGTATTTGTAGTTGCGGTTGCGATTGGTCACCATCACGTTAGGAACATCTCTGCGCTCGGTGCACCGCGGGAGGCCGCAGGCTGGTGCTCATGCCCTGAGCTTGGTGGCGAGCCGATCCTTACCGACACGACGAAGCCGGGATCGAAACCCTGCTCAGATCTCGCTCGCAACCTCGTCCCACTCCCGCAACGTCCAGGCCTTCACCACGCCCTCGTTGACGAATGGGTCGCCGCGGACGAACTCCTCCGCAGCCTCCCGAGATCCGAACACCGCCATCGAACCCTCGGCTTGCGGGTCGCCGAACGTCCCGACCAGCAGCAGATCTCCGCGATCGCGAAACTCCTTCAGCCGAGCGAGGTGCCGCGGATAGACCGGCGGCGCCGTGGACATCACGTCCTCAGCGGACTCGTAGAACAACACGTACCTCTGCATCAGCCCTCCTCCATGATTGGTGTCGAGCCTGCCCTCCGGTCGGCCCCGTGGTCAGCCTCGCGAGTAGGTTCCGACCACTCTGTTCTGCTCGAGGATGGCTCCAGCGTAGGCATCGAGGAACGACTCTCTTGTCGGTTCGCCTTGGACCTCGGTGGCTAGCGCGTACACCCAGAAGTAGTAGTGATGTGTGCCGTGGCCAGGCGGCGGGTTAGGTCCGCTGTAGGAACGCTGGCCAAGGCTGTTTGGACCGTAGCGACCGAGACCGGGCTCGAGGATGGTCAAGTCCGGAGGCAGCCCATAGACGATCCAATGGGTGAACCCGCGCGGTTGCGGAGCATCCGGGTCGTGACAGATCAAAGCCAGCTCAACGGCTGTATGAGGAACACCAACAAGATCGAAAACCGGCGCTTGGTTGAGTCCCTCGAGCGCGCACTCGCGAGGGATCGCTCCACACGGGTCAAAGCTGCGCGAGGTTATCGTCAGTGAGCCTCTTGCCATCGTCCCCCCTTGGCCGTCGTGCACCGATCCCGCGATCTAACAGACGTTATCGGCAGCATGTCGAGGAAGCGAAGCCGGTTGGTCCGAGTGGTCCTACGACCGAACTCGAACCGCCAACCAACCTATAGCCGATCTATCCATCCGGGGACCTTGCCCCGATCATGATGGGCGGCCTATCGTCGAATCGCGGGCTGGGATATGGCGAGGCAGAGGAGGCTGGGGCGATGGTGGCGGTGGTGGTGCCTGAGGAGTTCGTCGTCGCGTTCAACGGGTTCCTGGTCGGACCCGATGACGTCGGGTACGACGAGGTGCGGGCGGTCCACAACGGCCTGGTCGACAGGCGTCCCGGCCTGATCGCCCGCTGCCACAATGTCGCCGACGTACGTGACGCCGTTGCGTTCGGTCGCGAGGCGGGGCTGGAAATCTCAGTCCGGGGAGGTGGGCACAACGTGGCCGGCCGAGCGGTCACCGACGGCGGGCTGATGATCGACCTGTCCTTGATGCGTGGCGTCGATGTCGACCCAGGCCGCCGCCGGGCGCGGGCACAAGGCGGCGTCACGTGGAATGAGTACAACCGTGTCACCCACGCGTACGGGCAGGCCACTACCGGCGGCGTGATCTCGACGACCGGGGTGGCCGGACTAACCTTGGGTGGCGGGATGGGTTGGTTGATGGGCAAATACGGCCTGTCGATCGACAACCTCGGTGCAGTCGAACTAGTCACCGCCGATGGTGCTGTGCGTGTGGTCGACGAAGAGCACGAGCCGGACCTGTTCTGGGCGCTGCGCGGTGGCGGCGGCAACTTCGGCGTTGCCGCCTCCCTGGAGTTCGTAACCCATCCCTTGGACACCATCCTCGGCGGCCTGCTGGCCCACCCGCTGGCCGCGGCCAATGACGTGATTAGCAGGTACCGGCAGTTCGCTACTGAGATGTCGGACGACGTTACGGCGTACTGCGCGCTTACCCACGCGCCGGACGGCAGCGGCATGAAGCTGTGTGCAATGCCGGTATGCCACGCCGGAACGATCGCCGATGCCGAAGCTGAGCTGCGGCCGCTGCGCGAGTTCGGTCCGCCGGCAATGGACTTGGTGGCCCCGATGCCGTACCCGGCGGTCAATACGATGCTGGACAACGGCTTTCCCCGGGGCGCGTTGAACTACTGGCGCTCGGCGTTCTTCACCGACCTCAGTGATGCCGCCATCCAGGCGCTGGTCGACGCCTACGAGGCCGTGCCGTCGCCAATGACGGCGATCATCATCGAAAACCTCCACGGCGCGGCGTGCCGCGTCGACCCGGCGGCCACTGCCTTCCCTCATCGCGAACCCGGCTTCAACCTTGCGCTGGCCGGCCAATGGGCAGATCCGGCCGACACCGAGGTCAACATGCAGTGGGTGCGGGACACCCTCGCCGCACTTGAGCCGTACACGGGGTCGCGGACATACATGAACTACGCGGCTGACGACGAGGCGGACAGGATCGACGCCACCTACGGGCCCAACCTGGACCGGCTGCGGGACGCCAAGCGCAGGTATGACCCTGACAACGTCTTCCATCTGAACCAGAACATCCCACCGGCCTAAAACCTCAGCTTCCCGAGAGACGCGTTGCCAGCGACGTTTAGAGACCGTGACACCTGGCGGGAGCGGCTGCTCAACTATGTCGACGAGCATGCGACAGAGATCATTACCGATCTTGCCGGGCTGGTTCGGACTCCTAGCGTGTCCGGATCCGACCAAGAGATTGAGATACAGCACCTCGTATCCGATCGCATGATCACCATGGGCCTCGACGTCGACACTTGGCAGATCCCGCTCGACGAGACCCTGGCCGAGCCAGACTTTCCAGGGGTCGAGGTTGATCGCTCGGAGGCATGGGGAGTTGTCGGCCGCGTTTCGGGCCGCGAGGGCGAGCCGTCTCTGATGCTGAATGCACACGTCGACGTCGTCCCACCCGGTGACTTGCTCAGCTGGGAGGGAGCAGACCCGTTCAGCGGACGACTCATGGGCGGCACAGTTGAGGGTCGGGGAGCCTGCGACATGAAAGCGGGACTGGTCGCTTCGCTATGGGCGGTCCGCGGCCTCACCGAGCTCAATGTGCCCTTGCGCGGCGATCTTGTTTTGGCGACGGTTGTCGGCGAGGAGGATGGCGGCCTGGGCACTTACGCGCTACTGAGGCGCGGCTGGCGTGCGGACGCCTGCGTGATCCCGGAGCCGACATCACTGGATATCGCGCCGGCCACTGCCGGTGCCCTCACGTTCCGCGTCACCGTGCCCGGCGCTGCAACGCACGCCTCGCGCCGGCTCTCCGGGGTCAGCGCGATAGAGAAGTTCATCCCGATCTTCGCTGCCCTGCGCCGCCTCGAGAAGCAACGGAACGCGATCAAGCATCCACTCGCGACCCGGTGGGAGCTGCCGATTCCTATCGAGATCGGCACGATATCGGCCGGAGACTGGGCATCGAGCGTGCCCGACACCCTTAACGCCGACGGCCGAATAGGCGTCGCGATCGGCGAAGAAATATCCGCGGCCCGTCGCGCACTCGAGGCAGCCGTCGGCGCAGCTTGTCAGGACGACAGTTGGCTTCGCACCCATCCAGCCACCGTCACATGGTGGGGCGGCCAGTTCGCATCGGGTCTCACCGCACTCGACTCCCCGATCATCTCGACAGTTCAGCGCTGTCACGCTGAGGTCTCCAGATCACCGCAGACGATGTGGGCCACGCCTTACGGCAGCGATCTGCGACTCATGCAAGGCATCGGTGCGGTTCCCACCATTCATTACGGACCCGGCGACGCCGAGCTGGCACACGGCCCTGGTGAGCACGTGTCCATCGATGATCTACTCACCGCGACCCGCGCCCTGGCATTGATCGCTCTCGACCACTGCGGACTCACCTAGCACGCCGCGCGCAACCCGCGTGCCACAGCCTTTCAACGCACCACCCGTTCAGCTTCTCGACCACCTCCGGCACCGTTCCCGCTGGCGGTCGGTCAATGGGGGTGCGTGCGCTGCCCTTCCGCTTATGGCTAGGGTCAGGAATCGTGCGCATCGTGGTGATCGGCGGCAGCGGACACGTGGGCAGCTTCCTGGTTCCGCGGTTGGTCCGCGCCGGCCACGAGGTGATCAACCTGACCCGCGGCGTACGCGCTCCCTACGTCGACGACGAGGCTTGGGCGCAGGTCGAACAGATCCAGGCGGACCGCGGGGCCGAGGATGCGGCGGGGACGTTCGGAGAGCGAGTCGCCGCGCTGGAGGCCGATGCGGTGGTTGACATGATCTGCTTCACGCCTGACTCGGCGGCTGCACTAGTAGAGGCGTTGCGCGGACACACCGGGCACCTGGTCCACTGCGGGACGATCTGGCGGTACGGGGCAAGTGTCAAGCAGCCGATGCGGGAGGACGACGCCTCTCCACCGTTCGGTGAGTACGGCACCCAGAAAGCCGCCATCGCCGCGCTCTTGGCCGCCGAGACAGAATCCGGCGGGCTGCGTACCACGGTGCTGCAGCCGGGCCACATCAGCGGCCCCGGCTGGCCACCAATTGGGCCACTGGGAAACCTGGATCCGGACGTCTGGTACGCCATATCCGCCGGGCAAGAGATTGCCGTCCCGGGCCTCGGCGCCGAACTGCTGCACCATGTCCATGCCGATGACGTGGCGCAGGCCTTCCAGCTCGCGGTCGAGCAGCGCGACGCGGCAGCGGGGCAGTCGTTCAACGTGGTGGCGCCGTCGGCGCTAACCGTCCGCGGCTTCCTGGCGATCGCCGCCAGCTGGTTCGGAGAGACACCGCGGACCCGCTCGGTGAGCTGGACCGAGTTTCGGTCCAGCACCAGCGCAGAGTTCGCCGATTCCAGCTGGCAGCACCTCGCACGCAGCCAGTACGCGTCAATCGAGAAGGCGCGCATGCTGCTGGGCTACTCCCCGACCTTCGAACCGGAGGCTGCGGTGCTGGAGGGCATTCGCTGGCTAATCAACAACGACCAGCTCGCGGTCGCAACCCGTCTCATCGTCTAGCTGAATGCCATGTCCCAAGGCCACGGGCGAATCGCGCGGGTTCCTCCCCGCTGGTTCGTCCGCCTGGCTTGGCATGCGCACCGCGCCTTGTACCGCCTCACCGGTGGACGCGTCGGACTATGGCGGGCGAAGCCCAACCGCTGGGGCACCCTGCGCCTGACCACTACTGGGCGCCGTACCCACCAGGATCGCAGCGTCATTCTCGGCTACCTGGAGGATGGCCCGAATCTCGTCGCCTTGGCGATGAACGGTTGGTCCGACGGCGAGCCTGCCTGGTGGCTCAACCTTCAGGCGCATCCGGACGCCCAAGTCACCCTCGCCGACGGCCCACGTTCGGTCAGAGCACGCGCGGCAGCAGGAGCAGAGCGGTCCCACCTGTGGGCCAGGTGGCGTGAGGTGGAGCCAAACCTCGATGCCTACGCGGCACTACGGTCGTCTCCGACCGCCGTGGTGATCTTCGAGCCGAGCGACGATTTCATCCAGTAAGACGCCGGCGATCACGCGGCCAACGCAATTGTCAGAGCTGAGACTTCGCTCTGCGGGTCGACTATGTACATCATGTACAATAAGTACATAGGAGGGAGCCATGGCAGTCACAGAGCTGCACTACAACACCGTGAGCGAGGGGCGAGCTCACTTCAGCGCCCTTATCGACGCCGCCGAGGCCGGTGTCCCAGCGACGGTGCGGCGTGACAGGCGGCGGGCGGCAGTCGTCGACGCCGACCGGCTGCGGCACTTCCTGGCCAGCGTGCGCCCAGCCCGGGCCGAAGTCTTTGCGGAAGGCGGCGGCTGGAGCATCCTGCTTCCGGGACTTCCCATCGCAGCGGACGGCGAGACCTTCGAAAAGGCCCTCGACGAGATGGTCGCGGCGCTGCGCGAGTACGCCGAGGACTGGGCCGACCATCTGCGGCACGCGCCCAATCACGAGCAGAACTGGGGTTTGGTCCAGATCATTGATCTGTCGTCGGACGAGCAGCTACGGGACTGGCTGCAGCAGTGACAGGCTTTCCCGAGCCGACGCGGAATGACCACCAGAGTTTCTGCCTCAACGAGGGATGGACGCAGGTACGGAACGCCCGGGGCAAGGGCGGTCATCACGTCACCTTCGAGCTGACCCTTCTCGACGGCAGGGTCCTGCGCACGCGAATCTCGCACCCCCCGAACCGTCAGACGTACGGTCCGAGCATGTGGGCGCACATCCTGCGGGATCAGCTGCATGTCAGCGAGGACGAGTTCTGGGCCTGCGTCCGGGAAAAGAAGGTGCCCCAGCGCGGCCGCGGCGAGCCGACTATGCCGTCGATCCCAGCCGGAGTTGTGGCCCAGCTGCTGGCGCACGGAATCGATGAATCTGAGGTGCGGCTGATGAGCCGTACGGAGGCCATCGAACGGCTGAATCTGATCTGGTCCCAGGAGGCCTGAGCGATGGAGTTGTGGTGTAGCTTCCTTCGGTGACCAAGGCGGGAGTCGTCCGCTTCTGCTTCGGCGCGACGTTTGCCATCGCGACCTTCTCCTTCGGCCTGCAGTTCGTCCAGGACTGGCTCGGGGTCTGGGACGACCCAGGCACCGTCCAGCCATCCCATGCCGTCCGGGTATGGCGGTTCTTCAGCTACTTCACCACCCAGGCCAACCTGCTGGTGGTGGGGACCTCGCTCAGCCTCGCCTTGAGGGCCGATCGAGACGGTCCGGGCTGGCGCGTGGCTCGGCTCGATGCGCTGACCGGCATCACGATCACCGCCCTGGTACACTGGTTCTTGCTGCATCCGCTCGATGACTTTCACGGTTTGCTTTGGGCCTCCGACACTCTGGTTCACATCGTCGTCCCAGTGCTGGTGGTGCTGGGCTGGCTAGTGTTCGGGCCGCGGCGGCGGATCAGCGTTCGGGTCGTCTTGTTGGGGTTGGTCTGGCCGGTTCTGTGGCTGCTCTACACCCTGGCGGTGGGCCGGGCCACTGGCTGGTATCCGTACTTCTTTCTTGATATCGAACAAATCGGCGCCGGCGGAGTGGCGCTGTACTGCGTGGCAATCCTGATCTTGCTATTTGTCGTGTCCTGCCTCTTTTGGATTGGCGATCGCTGGCTGCCGGGTCGCAGACCGGCGCAGGTCGCGGGGGATGACGAGCCGACGGACGCTCCCCGTTTGCGGCCTGCAGATCCACAGCAATAACGAGAACTCTTCGTTGGCTGCCTTGCGTCCTCGCTACTCGATGACACGCAGAACCACCTTGCCATGCTTACCGCGGGCGGCGCTGCGGGTAAATGCAGCGCGGGCCTCGGCCAGCGGGAAGATCGAATCGATCTCGGGCCTTAACTCGCCCATGTCCACTCGCCGGGCCAGTTCGCGCAACTGCTCGCCGTCAGGCTCGACGACAAAGTAGTGGGCACCAGGGCGCTCCTCTGCGATCGTCACGACTCGGCCGGCTTGGTCGGTGGAGCGAGCCAGCGCCTCACCTCCGGCAGTGTCGAACAGCAGATCGCACGGCTCGCCTGCCTCCACCAGCATCGCTCCCTGACTCCGTACGAGCTGCGCGGCAACGTGGCCAACACCACCATGCGCGCCTGTGATACCGACGCGTTCACCCGACCGGAGCCGCCCATGGACCATCAGTGCCTGCCAGGCGCTGAGGCCGGGCATCGGCAATGCCGCCGACTCGACGTGGCTGAGCGAACGCGGCTTGGGCCCCAACACCTCAACCGGCACCACCGCGTAGTCGGCCGCGACGCCGTCCCGGCCGAACGGCGTTAGCGCGGTCACCTCTTCGCCAGCCGAGAATTCGTCGGTGTACTCGGCAACGACGCCCGATAGCTCATAGGACGGCACCGCTGGTAGTCGGTCGATCGGCCACTCCAGCTCGCCACGAGTGATCGCGGCGGCGTGGACGCGAACCAGTACCTCACCCGGGCGCGGCGGAGGGGCCTCGATCTCCTCCATCCGGAGGTTCTCGATCCCGCCAGGCGGATGCAGACGAATCACTCGCATGTGCAAACCCTCTCTCCGGCGCCCTCTTGCCGGCTGGCACGCCATCCTCCCCAGTGCTGACCTCGATAGCACCTGGGGACTCGGACTCCGAGCTTGCCCTTATGGTGCTTCGGAGCGCGAACAGGAGGAAACCCGTGCTGGACCCCGCGAATCGCGGAACGTCGTCGCGGCACCTGCTTGGCAAGCTCAGATCTGATTGAGACACTCCAAGGATGAGCCTCGGCAGCGTCTCGCTGGAAATTGATCAAGCAGGCCTCCGCGGATATGCCGTCGGTCCCCGAGATCCGAGCTACGACACGGATCGCAAGATCTGGAACGGCTCGTTCGATCGGCATCCGGCGGTGATCATTCGCTGTGCAGGCGTTTCGGATGTCATCTCCGCCGTGAAGTTCGGGCGGGCCAGTGGGCTGCCGGTCGCGGTACGGAGTGGTGGACACTCCTTTCCGGGTTTCTCAATGGCTGACGACGCCTTGGTGATCGACCTCTCGCTGATGAAAGGGGTTCGGGTCGATCCGGAACGTCGGACGGCGCGGGTGCAGGCCGGTGTGCTGCTCGGCGACCTCGACCGGGAGACCCAAGCGTTCGGTCTCGCAGTGCCGTCGGGCATCGTCACCCATACCGGGGTGGCCGGGCTGACGCTCGGCGGCGGGATCGGCTGGATCATGCGCAAGCACGGATTGTCGATCGACCAGCTCGTCTCAGTTGATCTTGTCACCGCCGAGGGTGAGTTCCTCCAGGCGAGCGCAGATCGGAATCCCGATCTGTTCTGGGGAGTACGCGGGGGCGGGGGCAACTTCGGGATCGTCACTGAGTTCGAGTTCCGTTGCGTGCCTTTGGGACCGCAGGTGATGGCGGGACCGGTGTTCTGGCCCATGACCCAGTCTCCCGAAGTACTGCGCTTCTATCGTGACTGGGTTGCCGATGCACCGGATGAGCTGATGACGATCGTTATTCACCGCAAAGCACCGCCGCTGCCATTCGTACCGCCGGAACTTCACGGCAAGCCGGTCGTTGTCGTCGCCTGCTGCTGGGCCGGCGAGATAGAGGAAGGGGAGCGCTTCATCCGACCGCTGAAGGCGTTCGGGTCACCGGTTTTGGACGCGTGCATGCCCAAGCCCTTCCTGACACACCAGGCGATGTTCGATCCGAGCTTTCCAGCGGGTCGTTGGTACTACTTCAAGAGCTGCGACGTCCCTGAACTGAACGATGACATCATCGACATCACAGCGGAGCACTCGTTGCAAATCTCATCGCCGCTGACAGCGTTTCCGATCTGGCAAATGGGCGGCGCGGTGAGCCGGGTGAGCAACGACGAGAGTGCGTACAACGGCCGCTCAACCGGCTTCACGTACAACATCGGCGCCAGCACGGAGACGGGTGCTGGATTTGACGAAGAACGCGAGTGGGTACGCGACTTCTGGTCCGCATTGCGACCGTGGCACGAAGGTGTTTACGTGAATTTCCTCGGCGACGAGGGCGAAGAGCGGGTTCGGCAGGCGTACGGATCGCAGAAGTACGACCGGCTCCAAGCCCTGAAGCGGAAATACGATCCGGACAACTTCTTTCGAATCAACCAGAACATCCCGCCCAACTAGGCAGCTACCTAGGTCTACTCGCTGCTCGCGAGGGATCAGGCCTCGGTTATCGCGAACTTGACCTCAAGCACGGTTGAGGTGCTCGGGTGGTAGCTATGTTCATCAAACAGGTCAACCTCGAGGTATCGGATCTTGCCAGCGCCACGTCCTTCTTCACCGATGTGCTCGAGATTCCCGTTCGACGCCGACCCGACTCGACCGATCTGACCATCGGCAGTAGCACTCTGATCCTCACCGGCGGCGAGAAGAGGGCCGGCGTCCACCACCTGGCGTTCGACATACCGCCCGCCGGCTTCGAGGCACACCGGACATGGCTGGAGGGGAAGCTGCCGCTGTTGAGCAGCGCCGACGGGACTACCGAGTTCGAGGGACCTCCAGGCTGGAACTCAAGATCCATTTACTTCACCGGTCCGGACCAGATGGTGCTCGAACTCATCGCACGGCGGGAGCGGCCCCGACCTGGGGCCCGCGTTCCAGAGCTCATCTCGATCAGCGAAGTAGGCGTTGCGGTCGCCGATCCGCTCGCTATGGCCCAGGAGGTCCAAGCCGACCTAGGCGTCGGCGTCCTTGGCAGTTCCTCAGCAGAGTTCGTGCCGGTCGGCGACCACGACGGGTTAGTGATACTCGTCAAAGACGGGCGCGCCTGGCTGCCGAGATTCGACGTTGCGGCTCACGTTCTGCCGTTGCACATATCTCTCACATCGGACGCTGGAAAGAGCGAACGAGCATTCGACTCATCAATCCGCCTCAACAGCCTCGCTGAAGCCGGTGCCCTCTGACCGCCATCGAAGGCTCATGGGGAGTCACCGTTGTCGATTCGCACGTGCAGGTGCATATCGTGCCACCCGTCATCATGCAGGGCCTGGCTCCGTTTCGTGCTTCGAGGGAATAGCCTGCCTTCTCGGCGACCCGGCAGGATGGCTCGTTTCTCGTCGAGTGTTGTAGCTCTAGTCGGTGTAATCCGAGTTCGTCGATGGCCCAGTTGCTGACCGCCACCAACGTGCGTGGCGCTATGCCGCGACCCCTCGCGCTCGGCACGACCCAGTATCCGATCTCCGCCAGACCGTCTTCGAGGTCCACAGTTCGTAGGGATATCCGTCCTACCAGCCGCTCGGTGTCGGCCACCGCCCAGTTCGCGGCGATCTCGTCTGTCCAACCGCGGTTGGCGGCGGACACCCACAGGCCGGCCTCGGACCAGGTCATTGACCGGCTATGCCAGTGCCGGATGGCTGGATCGGCGTATGCGGCGGACAGCGCTGGAACATCGGCAACGGTCCACGGACGCAACGTCAGCTCGTCCACGTACAGGACGGGTTGCGTGCGGCTGGCCATGCTGCCGGGAACTACCACCGGAGCAACGGTCTTCGGCACGGTTCCAGGGTGTCACTTAGGCCTCAGGGAAGTGTCAACGAAACGGCTTGGGCTGCAATCCGCCATTTTTTCTGACTAAAGTCAGAGGTATGACGGCTACCGCGACGCTGCGCCACTTCAACCGCACCTACACGCAGCGCATCGGGCTCCTCGCGGAGTCGTTTCTGGGCCTGGGGATGCCGTTGGCGGCGGCACGGCTTGTCTTCGAGATCGGCCTCCGTGGGACCACGGTTCGGGAGCTTCGAGATCGGCTCGGGCTGGACTCGGGTTATCTCAGCCGGCTCTTGCGGGCTTTGCAGGACCGCGGGCTCGCAACGGCCGAACCCGATCCGGATGACATGCGCCGGCGCAGGGTGGCTCTGACGCCGAAGGGCCGGTCGACCTATCGCCGTCTCGACGATCGCTCCGAGCGGCTGGCTGAGGGGATACTCCAACCTCTGTCGGAGCGACAGCGGGACCGCCTCACCAGGGCTTTGGCGACCGCCGACCTGCTGGTCCGCGCCGCCACAGTCCAGCTGCGCAGAGTCGATCCTCGGTCGGCATTGGCGAGGCAGGCGGTAGAGCAATACTTCGCCGAGCTGGACCGCCGGTTCCCGGATGGGTTCGACGTCGCCGCGGCGCGTGCAGCCGACGCCGCCTCGGTGAGTGATGGAGCCACTGTGTTGGTGGTCGCCAGCAGCGACGGCCTGGCAGTTGGTTGCGGAGCCGTCCAACAACTGAGTGCCATGGTTTGTGAGATCAAGCGGATGTGGGTCCATCCTGATTGGCGCGGAGCAGGGCTCGGTTCCAGGCTGCTGCGCCATCTCGAAACTGTGGCCGTCGAACACGGCTACCAGACGATTCGGCTCGACACCAACGGCACCCTCACCGACGCGATCGCTCTGTACGAACGAGCCGGCTACCGCCGCATTGCGCGCTACAACGACAACCCGTACGCCCAGGTCTGGCTCGAAAAGAGCCTGTCCACACAACCAGCGTGACGCTGCTCTCGGACCGGACCGCTGCGCGGGACGATGCCCACGTCATGGCTGGGCCATAAGCGCAAATAGGCTCAGCTTCGTGATCAAGCGAGCAGAGCGGATGCAGTCAATCGTCGGCTTCGGGATCGACCGAGTGGCCGCCGCGGCTGAGGAGACGGGCGGAAGTCACGGCGGCCCCATTCTCCGGATGGAGAACCTGGATACCAACCTCCCGCTGCCACCCGAGGCGCTCGAGACGACCCGCGCCAGACTGGACGAGCCGAAGTCGAACAGCTGGCTTCCTTTCACCGGCGACCTGGATCTGCGGGCGGCGATCTCCGACTTCACTGCGGAGCGGTGCGGCCATCGCTACGACCCCGAACGTGAAATCGTCATCACCGCAGGCGGAATGGAAGCGCTTCTCAACGTTGTCCTCTGCACAGTGGATCCCGGCGACGAGGTGATCGTTACCGACCCCACGTACGCGGGCATCGTCAACCGTATCCGGCTGGCCGGCGGCGTTCCGCGCTTCGTCCCCTTCCTAGCCGAAACCGACGGCTGGCGCTTCGACCGCAACCGGCTCGCCGACCTCATCGGCCCGCGGACCACCGGCTTTCTCCTGATGAGCCCCTCGATGCCCTCGGGCGGCTACCTGAGTGAGGGCGACTGGCTCGCAGTCTGCGAGCTTTGCCGCGAACGGGATCTCTTCTTGATCTACGACTCGGCCATGGAGCGGCTGCTCTTCGACAACCGGCCGCTGGTGCACCCGCTGCGCATGGAAGGGATGGCCGAGCGTACGGTCGTCGTCGGCTCGCTCTCCAAGGAACACCGCATGATCGGCTGGCGGGTGGGTTGGCTGGCGGGACCCACGGACACGGTGACCGACGCCGGTTGGGCGCATGTCTACAACACGACAATGCCGGTGGCGATATCCCGCTTCGCGGCGACGGCGGTGCTGCGCGGCGAGCAAAGCCACGTCGCGGAGTGCGTCGCCGAGTTGGAGCGTCGCCGCGACACCATGCTCTCGGGACTCCCTGGCTGGCCGTTCGTCAAGCCGGCCGGAGGCTGGTCGCTGCTTCTCGACGTCGCCTCGTTGGGTTTCACGCCCGCAGAGGCGTCACGAATCCTCCTCGAGGATGCGACGATCGCCGCCACTGCGATGACCGGTTGGGGTGACGAGGTCGCGGCACGGTACGTCCGATTCGTGTTCAGCGCCGAGCCGGTGGATCGGCTCGAGACCATTCCGGATCGTGTGGCCAGGACGAAGCTAGCGGAGGCGGTTGCACGTCGAGCCTGAAGACTCTGATCAACTGCTTAACCTATGATTCCGATAGGGTATGAGGGTGGTAGCGATCGCGGCCCGCCTGTTCAGCTTCCCTCATCCGGTCAACGAGGTCTCTGCCCGGCTGGTGGCCAGTGGGGTAGTCATCATGTGTGCCGCCACGATCGCGCTCGACCAGCCCTGGATCATCATCCTCATCGCCTACGGCTTTGTCGCCCGCGTCCTGACTGGGCCGACGTTGAGTCCGCTCGGCCAGCTCGTCACCCGAGTGGTTACGCCGTTACTCGGCGTACCTCCTAGGCCGGCGCCAGGGCCGCCGAAGCGTTTCGCGCAGGGTATTGGCGCGGTCCTGTCGGTGACCGCCGCGGTGTTGGCATTCGGATTCCACCTGCCCGTGGCCGCTTACGCCGTGCTGGGTGTCCTCGCCGCGGCCGCCACGTTGGAAGCTGTCTTCGGCATCTGTCTGGGCTGCGTGATCTTTGCTCGGCTGATGAAGATGGGCGTCATCCCGGAGGCCATCTGCCAAGAGTGCAACGACATTCGTAGCCGCACCCAGGCTGCCGCTCGTGGAGCGTGACGACCGAGTCCGGTAGTCGTCGTCACCGTTACCGCTACCAGCCAGATTCACTACGCTGACAACGGTGGAACGAGTGCGGTGGGGAATCATCGGCGTCGGGAGTGTGACGGAACGCAAGAGCGGGCCGGGATTCCAGCAGGCCGAACGGTCCGAACTCGTCGCGGTCATGCGCCGAAATGGCGAACTCGCCGCTGACTACGCACGACGACACAACGTGCCGCGCTGGTACGACGATGCCGACGAGCTGATCAACGATCCGGAAGTCGACGCCGTCTACATTGCCACGCCACCTGAGTCACACCGGGATTACGTGGTCCGCGTCGCGCAGGCTGGCAAGCCCGTCTATGTCGAGAAACCCATGGCTCGCACGGCACTGGAGTGTGAGGACATGATTTCGGCTTGCGAGGCGGCAGGGGTGGGTTTGTTCGTGGCCTACTACCGACGCGCGATGCCGCGTTTTGCCACGGTCAAAGAACTCTTGGACAGGGGCCGGATCGGTCAGCTCCGGTCGGTCAGCATCCGCAACGAGCGGCCCGGTGAAGCTGGTGAGGCCGACTCCGAGGGATGGCGGGTCAATCCTGAAATCTCCGGCGGTGGCCACTTCGTCGATCTGGGCTCTCATGTCCTCGATTTGCTGGACTGGCTCCTTGGGCCGGTGACATCTGCAGCAGGAATCGCAACCAACAATGGTGCCCGCTACCGCGCCGAAGATCTGGTTGCCGGCGTCTTCAGCTTTCGTTCCGGTGTAGAGGGTGTGGGTGTGTGGAACTACGACTCGTTCCAGCACAAGGATCGGGTTGAGATCATTGGAACAGCCGGATCACTGTGCTTCTCCTGCTTCGCCGAGGATCCGCTGCGGCTGCGCACACGCCGCGGAGTGGAGCAGATCCAAGCGCCTTATCCCGAGATCGTTCAACTGCCCCTCATTCAGAACGTGGTGAATGTCTTGACTGGGCACGCGGAGTCCATCAGCGACGGACATAGTGCCGTAAGAACGACGCGCGTTATCGATGGCCTGCTGGCCGACTACAGAGACACGCACGGAATCAACTACGCTCCGGCGACGCCAGCTCAAGCGGGCCTTGCTCACCCCAGCGGGACCTCGCCCCGACACGCGGATTAGGTCAAGCAGGCGCCGCTGCCCATGACAACCTTCCAGAACACCGTGACGATCGGAAGAACAGTCGAGGACGTGTTCGCGTTCCTTGCCGACTTCGAGAACATCCCGACCTGGAACTACGCCATTGTCGAGACGAGGAAGACCTCACCTGGACCGGTGGGTGTCGGAACCACCTACCGACAGATCCGTTCCATCCCCAACAGAAGCGAGGAACGCTTCACGGTGACCGCCTTCGAGCCAACCAGCCGTCTGCAGGTGCACGGAAAGATCGGTCCCTTTATCGCCACCATCAGTTACTTGCTCACGCCGGCGGGCGATGGGACGCGCCTGACGAACGACGTCGACCTCCAGCCCTCAGGTGCATTGCGGCTCGTGGCTCGCCTAGCTGCCGGCAAGGTCAAGAGCTCCGTGGCAGCCAATCTCGAGACGCTCAAGCAGGTGCTGGAACGCGATAACGGGCCTGAAAACCGATGAGAGGGCGGCGTCGACCCGACTGACGGCGACTCAACGAAGGCGTCGACATGGCCGCCCTGTCGGAACAGGGCATGAAGCGCACCAAACTCAGTTCGCCAGTGGCAGGTAGCGAACCATCAACACTCCGTCGATGTCGCCGATCGCCTTGATCACCGAATCCGGCACATGACTGTCCACGTCGACCAGCGTGTACGCCAGGTCCTTCCGGGACTTGTTGGTCATGGTCGCGATATTGAGTCCGGCCATGGCCATCTCACGAGAGATGCCGCCGACCATGTTCGGCACATTGGCGTTGGCAATCGCTACCCGGAACTGTGATTCCCGAGGCAACATCACGTCAGGAAAGTTGACCGAGTTCCGAATGGTGCCATCAAGCAGGTAGTCGCGCACCTGCTCAGCGACCATGACGGCGCAGTTCTCCTCGGCCTCGCGTGTCGAGGCGCCGAGGTGTGGCAACAAGATCACTCCGGGCTGCTGGTTGAGATGCGGAGCAGGAAAGTCGCAGACATACTTCGACAGCTGCCCGGACTCCAACGCCTCCAAGATCGCAGTGTCGTCGACCACTCCGCCACGGGAGAAGTTGAGCACGACCGCACCCGGCTTCATCTGAGCGAGGCCGCCGGCATCGATCATCCCGCGGGTGGCATCGAGGAGCGGTACGTGCACCGTGACGAAGTCGCTGTGCTTGAGTACCTCACCGAGGCTGAGCGCCTTCTTGACCGTGGCCGGCAGGCTCCACGCGGAGTCGACGGTGATATCGGGGTCGTAGCCGATCACGTGCATGCCGAGCTTGATCGCCGCATCGGCAACCAGACAGCCGACCTTGCCGAGGCCTACCACTCCGAGCGTGTGATTCGCCAGCTCGTATCCGGCAAAGGCCTTCTTGCCGGCCTCCACCTTCGTATCCAACTCTGGGTCGTCCCGGTCAACGGAGTCCACGTATCTCAGCGCATCGTCGATATTGCGCGCTGCCAGCAACATGCCGGCCACTACGAGTTCTTTGACGGCGTTGGCGTTGGCGCCCGGCGCGTTGAACACCGGGATGCCGCGCGATGACATCCTCGGGATGGGAATGTTGTTGGTCCCGGATCCGGCACGGCCGACCGCCAGCAGCGACTCGGATATCTCCATGTCGTGTAGGTCAGCCGACCGAACCAGGATGGCATGCGGATCGTCGACATCTGCTGACACCGCAAACCGATCCCAGGCCAGCCGCGTCAGACCTCCGGCCGAGATGTGATTCAGCACTCGTACTCGGTACTTATCACTCACCCTTGATTCATCCCTTCGTCGCCGCGAATTCGGCCATGTAGTCGACCAACGCCTGGACGCCCTCGATGGGCATCGCGTTGTAGAGGGAGGCTCGCACGCCACCGACCGAACGGTGGCCCTTCAGCTCAACCAGATTGTGTTCTGCGGCACCCGCCAAGAAATTAGTCTCAAGATCATGATCGGCGAGCCGGAACGGAACATTCATCCGCGACCGGGCGGCTTTCTCGATCGGATTGAGATAAAAGTCAGAGCTGTCGATGAAGTCGTACAGCAGCGATGCCTTGGCAACATTGCGCTGCTCAGCTGCAGCAAGCCCTCCGTTGGCCATTAGCCACTGAAACACCAGACCCGCAACGTAGACCGCGTACGTCGGCGGCGTGTTGTACATCGACCCGGCTTTGACATGGGTTGCGTAGTCGAGCATGGCCGGTGGCGTCGGCTCGCCGAGGCCGATGAGGTCCTCGCGTACGATCACCAGGGCCAGGCCCGCCGGACCGATGTTCTTCTGCGCACCCGCGTAGATCAGGCCGAACCGGCCGACGTCCAGCGGACGGGAGAGCAGGTTCGAGGACATGTCGCTGACCAGCGGAACATCCCCGACGTCGGGTATCCAACCCAACTCGACTCCATTGATGGTCTCGTTTGCGGTGTAGTGGACGTACGCCGCACGCTCGGTCAGGTGCCACTCCGACTGGGCAGGTACATAGCTGAACCCGCGGTCCTCTGCGCTGGCAGCCACGTTCACATCGGCCAGGTTCTTGGCCGCATTGATGGCCTTTTTCGCCCATTCGCCTGTGTTGATGTAGTCAGAGACGGCACGGCCCTGGATCAGGTTCATCGGGATCATCTCGAACTGCAGCGATGCCCCGCCCTGCAGGAAGAGCACGTGGTAACCCTCGGGGATCGCGAGGAGCTTCCGTAGACCCGCCTCCGCCTCTTCCGCGATCGAGATGAAGTCGCGGCCCCGATGGCTCATCTCCATCACCGATTGGCCTGATCCGTGCCAATCGAGCATTTCATCTGCTGCTTGGAGCAGCACTTCCTCGGGCAGAGTGCCTGGGCCTGCGCTGAAGTTGAAGACGCGTGGCATGAGCTTCAATCCTGACTATCGGGTTAGTAAACGAACGGCGGCCAAGCGTGGAGACTACATCGTGGCCCCAGCCAGCCGCGCACTTTCTCGCTATGGATCTCCTCACGCGCATGCAATTTAATGGTGATTCGGAGGCCGCCAGCAATCGGTTTGATACCAAGTGCGCGTCAATCGGCCAGTGACTACTCCATCTAGCGCTGCCCAGGCTCAACACTGAAGCATGGTGAGCCCCTGTCGCGGCAGCGACATCGCGAACCGGTGTCGCCCTGTCGCGACAGCGTCACTACGGGCACGAGCCGTCTCGGCCATCATGCTGGCAACGGCTGTGACAGCGTCAACAACGACGCCCGCAGCGGCCGAACCGGCCACCATCATGGTTTATCCGACTGGCGCATCCGCCACTCGGCTGACGGGTTCCGCGTTCGACGCCTGTGCGGCGCCGCCGCTGCCGACCATGCAGGCCTGGAAGGCCGCCTCGCCCTACCACGGTGTCGGCGTCTATGTCGGCGGAGTCAGCCGCAGCTGCGCTCAACCAAATCTCACTGCGGACTGGGTGACGGCGACATCGCTGCAGGGTTGGCGGATTATTCCGATCTACGTTGGCCACCAGGCACCGTGCACCCGCCGGCCGGGCGTGACCAGGTTCAGCAGTATCACGGCGGCGACCGTTGGGACGACTGACGCGGCGGACGCGGTGTCGCAAGCCCAGGCACTCGGCATGCTGCCGGGCAGCGCCATCTACGGCGACATGGAGCACTACCCGCCTTCAGACTCAGCGTGCCGGGCGGCCGTGTTGAGTTATGTCTCCGCATGGACCAGAGAGCTACACCGCCTGGGCTACCTCGCTGGGATGTACGCCAACTTGTCTTCGGGTGCCAAACACTTGTCGGAGGCGTACGTCGCTCCCGGATACGCTCGCCCGGACGTGCTGTGGGTCGCGCGCTGGGACGGTGTTGCCAGACTGACCGGCTGGGCCGGCATCCCCGATGCGCACTGGTCCAATCATCAGCGTGGCAAGCAATACCGCGGCGACCATGACGAGACGTACGGCGGCGTCAAGATCAACATTGATAGCAACCGGTTCGATGCGCCGGTTGCGACCGTCGGGTACGCATACCAGATCACGAGTTTGGCCAGTCTCAACGGCCGGAGTGGTCCGAGGACCTCGACTCCTATCGTGCAGGCCTATCCGCCCGGTTCGATCGTGGGCGTCGTCTGCCAGACCGCCGGCACCAAGATCGGCACGACGTCGGTCTGGGACAAGCTGACCGACGGCAACTACGTCAGCGATTACTACCTGAGCACGCCGTCAAACACCAGCTATAGCGCGCCGCTGCCGCGTTGCACGTACCCCTTCCAGGTGACCATCCCGGTCTTGAACAAGCGCACCGGCCCAGGCGCCAGCTACGCCATCTCAGGCACCCTCCGCGGCGGCGCCCTTGGCTGGGTGACCTGCCAACGCTCGGGGTCCAAGGTTGGCACAACATCGATCTGGGACAGGCTGGACGACGGCACGTACGTCTCAGATCTCTATCTGGCGACGCCTAGCAAGACGAGCTACAGCCCGCCGCTCCCCCGTTGCTGACGCCGGTGTCGGAACCTACGTAGACCCAGGTTGCTGTCGCTCTGCATAGCTAGCAACGTGTGTAGACCGCCCGAAATCCACGTGAACGTAGGTTTCGGCAGCCAAGAAGTTTGGCCTGTTGGACGCTTAATCGAATCTGTGTTTGAATTAGTAGCGTGCGCTGGGCCGGTCAAGAGGTCTCAATGGATGCAGTCGGCGATCCGACCGCGCTGCCTGGACTCGACCGACTGAACAATCTCGTGCGGACCGTACGCACTCCTGAGTTTGCGGGCATCACCTTCCACGAGGTCTTGGCCAAGTCGGCGCTGAACAAGGTCCCGAAGGCGGCGGCACTCCCCTTCAATTGGACTGTCAATCCTTATCGTGGCTGCAGTCACGGATGCGTCTACTGCTTCGCCCGCAACACCCACACCTATCTGGATCTGGATTCAGGCAACGATTTCGATCGTCAGATCATTGTCAAGATCAACATTGGGGACGTCTTGGCTCGCGAGCTGCGGCGGCCGACCTGGACCCATGAGCCGGTGGCGCTGGGCACCAACACCGATCCGTACCAGCGTGCCGAGGGTCGTTACCGTCTGATGCCGGGAATCATTGCTGCGTTGGCTGGGTCGGGTACTCCGTTCTCGATCTTGACCAAAGGCACCACAGCACGGCGGGATCTGCCGCTGCTGGCGGTAGCCAGCCAGACGGTCTCAGTCAGCATGGGTGTGTCCATTGCGCTTTGCGACGAGAGCATCCATGCCGCGCTCGAGCCCGGTACGCCGACGCCGCGAGCCCGGCTCGAACTGGTTCGAGCCATCGTGCAGGCAGGCCTGCCCTGCCAGGTGATGGTTGCACCAATCCTGCCGATGATCACCGACAGCGATGAGCAGATCGATGACCTGCTCGAGCAGGTGGCCGCGGCGGGAGCAACCGGCGCAACCGTGTTTGCGCTGCACCTGCGTCCGGGCGCTCGCGAGTGGTTCGCCCAATATCTGGCGGCCTATCACCCCAAGCTTGTCCGGCCGTACGCCGAGCTGTACCGGAACGGCTCCTACGTCACTCGCTCGTACGCCGCCGACCTAGCTCGCCGATCATCGGCACTGCTACACAAGCACGGTTTGGATCGGAAGGACAGTGTGCTGCGCATGTCCGATACACGTACCGCAGCAGTCCCGCCCCACCTGGCGCTGAGCGAGCCAAGCCTCTTTTGAACAACCGACTTGTCAGCGCAGGCTGCGGAAGAAGGCGCGGATGTCTTCGACTAGCAGCGCAGGCTCCTCCATCGCAGCAAAGTGCCCACCCTGTTGGTGTTCGTTCCAGTAGGCCATCTGGTGCTGCGGGTCCATGAATCGCCGCATGATCGGCTCTGCGTTGAACACCACCCAGCCGCTCGGCACGCCGGCCGGCGCAACCCAATCAAGATCGGAATGCTCCGCTTCGGACAGGAAACGCGCCGCGCTGGCACCGCTACGGGTGAACCAGTAGAGGCTGACGTTCGTCAGTAGCTGATCACGATCAACCGCCTCGTCCGGGGTCTTCGCGGCTGGATTTGTCCAGGTCTGGAACTTCTCGACAATCCAGGCGAGCTGCCCGACAGGCGAGTCGGTGAGGGCGGCCGCGATCGTCTCTGGCCGGTGGCCCTGTAGATCGAGATAGCCGCGTTCGGCGCGCCAAGTCGTACGCTCCTGTTCGACCCGTGCCCGTTCCTCCTCGGTGAGGTGATCCGGGATCGGGAACTGTTCACCGGCCAGCCCGAGCGCACCCGGGTCAGTGACCACGATGGTTCCGACCACATGCGCGGCGTCGACCGCCCCGAGTCGCCCGCTGACACCGGCGCCGATGTCACCGCCGTGGGCGCCGTAGCGCGAGTAGCCGAGCCGTGCCATCAGCTCGGCAAATGCCGCTGTGGTTCGACCGAGCTCCCAGCCGGTCTCCCGTACCGGAGTCGAGAATCCAAAGCCCGGCAGCGACGGGATGACCAGATCAAACGCGTCCCGCGGATCGCCGCCATGGGCTCGGGGATCACTGAGCGGTCCGATCAGATCAGAGAACTCAACCACAGAAGACGGGTAGCCGTGACTGATCAGCAGCGGTAGCGCGTTCGGTTCTGGTGAGCGGACATGCAGATAGTGGATCTGCTGCCCATCGATCTCCATGGTGAACTGCGGAACCTGATTGAGCCGAGCTTCTTGAACCCGCCATTCGAACGTGTGCCGCCAGTAGTCGGTCAGCTCCTGAAGATAGGCCAGGGGTACGCCCCGCTGGAAGTCCGCCCGGGCGTCTGGCGGCGGCTCCGGCCAGCGGGTTGCATCGAGTCGGCGGTGAAGATCATCCAGCTCGGAGTCTGTGATGCTGATCTGGAACGGCGCGGTAGCTGTTGTCATGCCACCAACGCTAGAGACAATCGCGGAAGATTTCTTTCCTCGATTCCTGCGAAACTTGCTAACTATGTTGCAGACATCGACTCGGCTGCTGCAGTTGCTCGCAATGCTGCAGGCCCGTCGCGACTGGGCTGGGCCTGAGCTGGCGTCCCGGCTCGAAGTCAGCACCCGCACCATCAGAGCCGACATCGAGCGACTCCGGGAGCTGGGCTATCCGGTCGAAGCAACGCCTGGCGTAGGTGGCGGGTATCGCCTCGGACGAGGAACGACCATGCCGCCGCTGCTGCTCGACGATGAAGAGGTAGTCGCGGTGGCAGTCGGCCTGCGTTCGACGGCGGGTGCCGGAGTGACAGGAATTGAGGAGGCATCACTGCGCGCGCTCGTCAAGCTCGAGCAGATGCTGCCGTCCCGACTGCGGCATCGGATCGACACCATGCGGGCTGCAACCGTCAGCGTGCCCGGCGCTGGGCCGACCGTCGACCACGCAGTACTGAGCGCGATCGCGGGCGCCATCCGGGCCAGTGAGCGACTGCGCTTCGACTACGTCGACTATGAGGGCAGGCAGACCAACCGAACTGCCGAGCCTGAGCGGCTGGTCGTCTGGGGTCGCCGCTGGTACCTCCTGGCCTGGGACGTTGATCGGGACGACTGGCGTACATTCCGGGCGGACCGGATCACACCCAAGACACCTAACGGCCCAAGGTTCAAACCGCGGTCACTGACCGCCGACGAGGCAGCGGAGCATGTGCAACGCTCTGCCGGCAGCGCGACCTGGCGCTACCGCGCTCGGATCCGCATCCATGCTCCCGTTGAACAGGTGAGGGCACTGCTGCCCCTGGCGGTGGCTGTATCGGCGGACGGGCCGGACCGCTGCATCATGGCGGCAGGCTCAGATACCCCACACCAACTCGCCCTCTATGTCGGCCTGCTGGACACCGACTTCGAGGTCATCTCGCCGCCTGAACTGGCCGAGGCATTCATCCGGCTCGCCGAGCGCTACCAACGAGCTGCTCAGGCTTCGGCGCGCTAGTGCGCCGAATGTGCCCTGAGCCTGTCGAAGGGTACGGTGCACGCTTCGACAGGCTCAGCGCGCATCGGTGTCACCGCAGTCTGATGTCGGGCATCCGCAGCGCGGCATCGGTCGGCACACCGAGAGCTGCAGCTACAGCGGCGAGGTCCTTCGTGACACCCGAGCCAGTCAAAACCTGCGGCCAGCCGGTAGCAATCCAGGTCCGCGGGTCCTCACTGTTCTTCGGTCGACTGAGGCGCGCCAAGGGCGGGATCCGAATCGCGCCGAGCACCGGTGCATCTTCCGGCAGGTTTGCCCGTTCCCGGGCAATGCGTACCGCCTCACGAATGCCGCCGAGCTCATCGACCAGACCCACCTCCAGTGCATCTCGGCCAGTCCACACCCGGCCACGGGCGACGGCTTCGATCTCCGACGCCGGTCGCTTCCGGCCAGCAGCCACCTTGCCGACGAAATCGTCGTAAATGGCGTCGATGGTAACGGCGAACCGAGCCCGTTCGTCCTCGCTGAATCCCTGCCGGAACGAGTACATCAGCGCGCGGGCACCCTGTTGCACGGTTCCCCTGCTGAGCCCCGCACGTCCCAACATGTCGTCCACAACCAGCTTGCCTGCGAAGACTCCGATGGAGCCGGTCAAGGTCGCCGGGAGAGCCACGATCGTCTCCGCTGGGCAGGCGATGTAATAGCCGCCGGAGGCCGCTACGTCGCCCATCGAAACTACAACCGGCTTGCCGGATTCGCCGAGCCTGCAAACTTCCCGCCAGATCACCTCCGAAGCTACCGCCGAGCCTCCCGGTGACTCGATCCGCAGCACGACAGCCTCAGCATGATCGTTATCGTGCGCGGCGCGAAGCTGCGCTGACACGGTGTCGCTGCCAGCTGCACGACCCAGCGGACCACGTCTGGTCCGGCCGGTCACGATAGCGCCGCGTACTTCCACGACCGCCACGTGGCTGCGGCGGTGCGGCGGCGGTGCGAGCTTGCGGCGGGGGCGCCACCGATCGGCGTACAACAGCTGCGACTTGTTGCCGGTACGAGCGCGCATCTCCTGATACACCTGATCGCGGTAACCCAGCCGGTCGACCAAGCCGTCCTGCTGCGCTTCGGCTGCGGTACGAGGCCCAGTGTTGATCAACTCGCGTACCCGATCATGGTCGAGGCCACGGGCCTCGGCGATGATCTTCACCGCATCACTGAAGACCGATTCGGCAAGCTGCTCGAGTGCCTCGCGATGGGCTGGGGTGTATTCGGTATGCAGCAGCACGTCGGCGGCGTTCTTGTACTCGTGGCGCTGCTCAAACTGCGGCTCAACCCCCAGCCGGTCGAGCGTGCCGCGTAAGAACGTGGTCTCGATGCCAACGCCGAGCAAGCTCACTCCCCCGCCGGGTTGCAGCCAGAGTTCGCCGAAGCCTGTGGCCAAGACATAGGCCGCCATATCTCGCGACGACCCTTCGCCAAAGCTCTCCGCCCAGGCGAGCGTGGGTTTGCCGCTCCCAGCGAAGGCCTGCACAGCTAGCCGCAGTTCCTGCATCGTCCCCCAGGGCCAGACACCGCCGACCTTGGCGATCAGTCCGACAACGTGCCGGTCTTCTGCCGCTTCGTGCAGGGCCCGCAACGTCGGACGAAGCAGCCGGCGATTGCGGGCGCGCAGCCGCGCAACGGGGTCATCGGCATCCGGAGTAACCAGAGGTTCGGTCAGGTCGAGTTCGAGCAACGTCTGCGGCCGTCGGCCGGGAAAGGCAGCCATGTGATACACGGTAGGCCCCTCACTTCAGCACCTGCCGACCCATTGGAGGGCTGAGCCCCGACGTAGCTGTGGGAACGCAGCTCAGATGAACGATGCCTGTTGGACACAAGCGGCGTACTCAGTTGCTACCTGTTCAGGCGTCAGCTGCCCAGTGATCCGGCCGACATCGAGGATTTCGAGCCTTGCCTTTACACCTTCAGCGCGGACGATCCGTTCATCAACATTGTTGGATTTCAGCATCTGAGTCGAGACTGCCGCGGCGAGAGAACAGATAGCTGCGCCGGCGCACAGGATCTGCCAGGCGGGCGAGGTGAGGCCGAAGGTTTCGTCCAGCCAGTCCGAGAAAGCCAGTCCGCCAAGAGCGGGAGAAGCGGTCAATGCTGTCGACAATGCCCCGGCCAGAATCGCCAGGTTGAGCAGCAGCCGCTGCCGCGCCCGCGCTTTTACCAAATACTTCGCCACCTTGTCCTGCGTGCCTTTGATCAGGGTTGGCCAATCGGCGACCGGCGGTTCAGATCGGCCGTCAGCACCGAAATTTCCCTCGGTCATGATGAACTCCTCGAGCAACCGGAAAGGAAGGATTTTACCGACTCAGTGATATATGCAGCCAAGGCGCGACGCCAGAAATATGCGCCAGCAGCTAATCCATAACGCTGTCGACCGAGTACGCCGAAGCCTGCAGATGGAACAACTCGGCATACTGACCGCCGAGGGTCACCAGCTCATCGTGGGTACCCTGCTCGACCACCCGCCCATGATCAAGTACGTAGATCCGGTCGGCAGTCCGAACTGTGGAGAACCGGTGGGAGATGATCAAGGCGCTGCGGCCGCGCAGAATTTCATGAAGTGAGGAGAACAGCTCGTACTCGGCGCGCGCATCCAGGGCCGCTGTCGGCTCGTCGATGATCACCAACGGCGCGCTGCGATAGAACGCGCGGGCGATGGCGACCTTCTGCCATTGCCCACCGGACAGCTCGTGTCCGCCGATGAACCGCCGAGACAGCGGTGTCTGGTAACCGGCCGGGAGCGCCGACAGGAACGAGTCGGCATCGGCGAGCCTGGCCGCCTCACGAACCGCGGCGTGGTCGATGGCGTCGTCCGGCCGCGCCACTGCAATGTTCTCCTCGGCCGAGAGTGCGTACTTGACGAAGTCCTGGAAGATCATCGCGATCCGCTCTCGGAACAGATCGGGCCGGAAGGTGCGGACATCGATGCCATCCCACCGGACGGCACCGCTGCCCGGCTCGTACAAGCCAGCCATGACTTTGGCGAGGGTGGTCTTGCCCGAACCGTTCTCCCCGACGAGGGCAACCACCTCACCACGGTTGATCTCGATGTTGGCGGCCTGGAGAGCCAGCTGGTTGCGACCCGGATAGGAGAAGGTGACGGCATCGGCCCGAATGCGTTGGAAGTCGACGGGCGGTGCGATTTCCCGTGATCCGCCTTCGGCGGCCGGAGCCAGCGTGAGGAAGCCATCCAGATCATCAATGAATTGCCCGGACTCGAACACGGCTTGGACACCAGCGGATCCAGAGTGGACCTGGCTTGCCAGCAGCCGGATCGCGACCAATGCCGCGCCGGCCTCGGCGATGCTGAGGCGGCTGGTGGAGATCAGCCACGCCAGCAAGAACAGGGTCAACGCCAGCAGGGCGGCCGAGCCAAGGCTGCCGGCAGCACCCAGCCTGGAGCGCTGCCAGAGGTGTTGGGCAAGATCACGAAGGTAGTCGGCGTACAAGGTATTGAGGCGTTGGCCGAAATTGCGCGCCAAGCCGAATGACCGTACCTCCTTTGCTTCATCTCGGCCGGTCTGCACCCATGTCAGGTAGTTCCGCAATCGCATCGATTGCGTCTGCCGAGCCAAGAAATCGAACTCCAGCTGGCTCTGCCGGCGGCTCGTCAGCAGCAGCGGCACACCGCCAATCAACAACAGGGGCAGCAAGGATGGGTGCACCAATGCAATGGCGACCACCAACCCGGCGCTCGCGGCCGCTGCCCCAATCGCGGCCACCAAGCCGGAAGTGATCTGATACGGACGCGTCGCCGCATTCGCCTGAACGCGCTGCAGGCGATCGTAGAACCGGGCTGATTCGAACTTCCGCAAGTCAACTCGGGTAGCGACTCTCAATACGCGTTTCCACATAACCGCGGCCACCAGTTCGCCCGCATAGCGGCCCAGCCCGGCCTGAGTGGAGACGATGACCGCGGTGACGGCGGTGAGCCCGGCGAGCAGCAGTACGGGCTGCACCAGACGCCAAAGATCAGCGGTACTTCCGCTGATGTCGAGAAGGGCCGTGAGGGCCAGTTCCACGGCCACGATTTGAAGTACCAGGGCAATCGCATTCAGCAGTTGCAAGCCGATCAATGCCAGAAACGGCTTACGCGCGGACTGCCAGACCATGGACAAGCTGCGCGCCATGAGACGGGTGAGCCGGCCAACCGACTTTCGCTGGTCCTCCACGGGAGTCGCGAGGTCCACCGGGTCGATTTCACTCACGGTTGCATCGTAGGGTTGCTGGAACGCGTGCGTGGCGACTTACGGCGAAGCCAAATAGCGCTACGGGCGCGATTTGCGCGCAGGCGTAATGGGAAAGGGTGAGGAATGGGCAACGGAGCCGATACGGGTCGCCAACATGGACCGCAGTCGCCGGAACAGATCCGTAATGTCGTGCTGGTCGGTCCGGCGGGCGTTGGCAAGACCACGCTCTTCGAGCGGTTGATAGCGGCACGAGTTCCGGGCCGCCATCAAAGGGGTGAGCCCACTTCGTCGCAGTCGCTTGGTGCCGCGTCGATCACCAGCGGCGAGGTGATGATCAATCTGCTGGATACGCCCGGCAACCCAGACTTTGTCGGTGAGGTGCGGGCCGGCCTGCGGGCAGCCGACGCGGTCCTATTCGTGGTATCGGCGAGCAACGAGATCGACGATGCGACCCGCATGCTGTGGCGGGAATGTGAAACGACGAACATGCCCCGAGCGATCGCAGTGACCAAGCTTGAGCAGTCCCGGGCAGACTTCGACGAGGCGATTGCCCGCTGCCGGCTGGTTTTTGGCGACGTCCAGCCGGTCGGCGTGCCGCTGATCGAGGATGGCCACGTCACCGGCGCGATCAACCTGCTGCGCCGCAGCGTCACCGACTACCGCAGCGGCGAGCCGACATCACGCGAGGCTGACGAGACCGAAGCTTCGATCATCGAAGAGCACTGGGACCCGCTGATCGAGTCGATCATCGAGGAATCCGAGGATGAGACGCTGCTCGACCGGCATCTCAGTGGCGAGCCGATCGACCTGGACATCGTCTTGCCCGATCTCCGAACGGCGGTCGCCACCGGGCGATTCTTCCCCATCATTCCGGCACATGCCCCCACCGGAATGGGCATTGAGGGGCTGTTCGAGCTCTTCGAGCAGGGATTCCCCTCCCCGGCGTCCTCGCCGTTGCCGAAGGTCTACAAGCCGAGCGGGGTGACGTTCGGCTCGGTGAGCTGTGACCCGGGGGGTCCACTGGTCGCTGAAGTGGTGCGGACGACCAGCGACCCGTTTGTGGGCCGGCTGTCCTTGGTACGGGTCTTCTCCGGGACTCTCAGCCCTGACACCCCGCTGCACGTTTCCGGACACCTGCAGCAGTTTGCCAGTCACCATGTAGACGCTCATCCCGACCACGACAGCGACGATCGAGTGGGGCCGCTTTCGGCGCCGCTCGCAGATGAGACCAGACCCAAGCCGTACGCGATCGCCGGTGATCTTGTCCTGGTGTCCAAGCTGGCCGCTGCGGAAACCTCCGACACGCTGTCCAACAAGGCGCAGCCGGCACTCGTCGAGCCCTGGCTGCTTCCGGAGCCGCTGCTGCCGGTAGCCGTCCACGCCACTTCCCGAGGTGATGAGGAGAAGATGGCATCGGCGCTGCAGCGGCTGGTGGCCGAGGACGTCACCATGCGACTCGAGCACAATGCCGAAACGCATCAGGTGGTGATCTGGGCGATGGGGCCGGCGCATGTGGACAAGCTCCTGACTGCACTGCGGGAGAACTGGCACATCCAGGTTCAGGTCGAGCCGGTGCGTACGTCCTTGCGCGAGACCTTCATCCGCCCGATCACGGCGCAGGGTCGCCTCGTCAAGCAGTCCGGCGGACACGGCCAGTACGCGGTTTGCATGATGGAGATCGAGCCGCTGGAACGCGGTGCCGGGTTCGAGTTCACCGAGCGCGTGGTCGGTGGGGCTGTCCCGCGGCAGTTCATTCCGTCGGTCGAAAAGGGTGTCCGCAGCCAGCTGGCGAAGGGCGTGCTGGCCGGTTATCCCCTGGTTGATCTGCGGGTGACGCTAGTCGACGGCAAGGCGCATTCCGTCGATTCCTCCGATATGGCTTTTCAGACGGCAGGTGCGATCGCCCTTCGCGAGGCAGCCAATGAATCGACCGTTGCCCTTCTGGAGCCCATCGACAAAGTCGAGATCACGGTTGCCGACGACTCGGTCGGGTCAGTCCTGGCTGATCTGCGCGGGCGCCGCGGTCAGGTGCACGGCACCGAGACGTCCGATATTCAGGGATACGCCATCATTCATGCCGAGGTGCCAGCGCACGAGCTGTCCCGGTATCCGATCGACCTGCGCTCGGTCTCTCATGGCACCGGCACGTTCAAGCGATCGTTCGTGCGTTACGACTACATGCCGGCGGCGTTGGCCCGGGAACTTACCTCAGCCTGAGTTGAGATGCGCCCCCGAGCCCATCTGCGTCGTCCAGCGGCGCGGAAATCAAAGATGGACTCGCCCTGCTTGTTCGCTTGCCGATATGGCAGGTTGACATCTCGCCGCTCACCCTCTGCATTGCCAAAAACCTAGGTTCACGTAGGTTTTGCAGGCTCTGCACAGGTAGCAACCCATGCAGACCGCCTGCAACATGGGTTAACCCAGGTTTCCGACACAAGACGCGGCAGTGTGGTTGACTGCCGGATGATCAGTGGGCCAAGCGAAGCAGATATTGCTTACAGGGTAGAAAATTTCACCACTCGACTGAGTCTGATTCTCAGATACTTTTCATTTTGAAATATCGCAGAGGCTTGATCACAGGCGGCCTTCGTGATTAAGTGCCAATGTGGCCGAGAAGCGCGCCACAACCTGATGTTTCATTGTCGAAAGGGTGGCGCGCTCGTGGCGAACTCGCCTCTTTCTGTCGTACCTACGCATCAGCATTCGGCTCGTGAAGAGCTGGCCGAACGCACTCGCACCTTGCTCATCGAGGCCCAGACGGCTGGTCCGGCCAGCCGCCAGCAGATCCTCGATGAGGTGGTCACATCACATCTGTGGCTGGCCGAAAAACTCGCCCGACAGTTCCTGCATCGCGGCGAAGATGAGGAAGACCTCGTCCAGGTCGCCTACACCGGACTTGTGGAGGCTTGCCTGCGCTTCGATCCGCACCAGGGCTCGTTCGTCGGATTCGCGGAGCCGACTATCACAGGAGTGCTGAAGCGGCACTTTCGTGATCATGGATGGACCGTTCGTCCGCCGCGTCCGACGCAGGAGCTGGCCGCGATCATCTGGCGACGATGGCCAACGCTGGTTCAAGAAATGGGCACCCTCCCCTGCGCGAAGGATCTCGCCCAGGAGCTCGGGGCGCCCGTGAGCGCCGTGCAGCAGGCCCGGTTGGCGAGTGAGGGCTACACCGCCTCGTCGATCGATGCCGCGATGTCGCGAGGAGTGTGCTTCTGCTCCACGGAGGCCGACGAAGACATCGACCGGAGTGAAGCTCGACTGATCGTTGATCGCGCTGTCGAGCAGTTGGAAGAGTCCGAACGCCGGCTGATCTGGCTGCGCTACTTCGAACAGCGCTCGCAATCCGACATCGCCCACGAACTCGGCATCAGCCAGATGCAGGTCTCCAGGCTGCTCTCGCGATTGCTGCTCAAGCTACGCAGCATCATCGGGGCATCACGGGAACTTGCGGCTGCCTCGTAGCCTAGGGAGCTTCACCCGGCTTTCTGGCGCTCTGCACGGGTCAACCTGTGCGGAGCGCTAGCAAGGTGGGCAATTCGGGCTGGTGCCGGAACCGCTGCCACAGCGGCGGAAGCGCGATGAGCAGATGATCTTGCCTTCAGACCAGCGGCAGTAGCCTCCGATCCGGGGTGCCGTGTTACCTAACCTCCACGATTTGAGCGGGGTCCGCGCGAGGCGCGCGGGAGTAGAGTCGACAGCGTCCAGTTGCGGACAAAGTCCCCCGTCGCTCGGCCTACGCACCAGTCGACATCGACGGAAGGGAAGGCATTATGTTCTCGGCGCGGCACAATGAGCGCGGCTGACCTCTCGATGGCCGCCAGCGTGCCCGAAACCATCGACTGTCACGACATCGTCGTTGTCGGTGCCTCAGCTGGCGGGGTGGAGAGCCTCATCGCCTTCGTGAGCGCACTGGAGGCGGACCTTCCGGCCACCATCTTGGTCGTCCTGCACGTCCCGGCGTCTGGCGCCAGCGCACTACCGCGCATCCTCGAGCGAGCCGGAAACCTACCGGTGGAAATCGCGACC
>Ga0081455_10001253_pt1 | contig 31738 bp, 28 predicted proteins | sample TabmetS3T2R1_FD_70207 | JGI IMG/M metagenome (GOLD analysis project Ga0081455, IMG submission 70207) | Tabebuia heterophylla rhizosphere microbial communities from the University of Puerto Rico - S3T2R1 | ecosystem: Host-associated > Plants > Roots > Rhizosphere ... | reverse complement strand
ATCCACCTGCCGCAACTTCGCAACAATTTCTTCAGGCTTGTATCGCTTCCTTAACATTACAGTCCTCCTTGATGTCAAAGACATACCTCAAGTCGGACCACTTCAATGGGGGTGGATCACAAGCGCGGCAATGCCCGCTTTGTTCTGAAACAATACTCACATTCGCAATGACAGTTTCGCAATGAGCCCTAGCTTCCGGCCAAGACTGCGTGCAGTCGAAGATACCGTCAGGACCGTCAGCACCGTCTGCGGCCGCCGGCCGAGGTCCTGCTACCTAAAAAAGAACCCGATAGGATTACCTAACAGGGTAGCTCGCGGCAAAAATCAGGAGCAACAGTTGCAAGCCCCGCGCAACGCCAATCAGGACAAAACCGACAGCTATCGTTTGAATCGCCGGTATGTAATCCCTCAGGCGAAGTTCAGCGACTCTTTCGTTGATCAGAACGTAAAGGGCCCAGAGCCCAACAACGATCATCGCGACGCCGCCGAAAGCGATCACATAGGCGAGGATAGCAGTCTTCATGGCCAGCTCCTCCCGTTGCCCCCTACCGATCGCAAAGCGGATAGGAGGCGCGCTCGGCATCCTGTGTCAAGCGCTAAACCGAAAGGCGTGTAAGCTTGCGGGGGACTTGCTTCCCGGTGGCTCAGCGAATCGTGCGGGGCTCGCTTGTCGACGCGGTCGCCGGTTTGCCGGGCTTGATCACGGTGGCTTCCAAGCCGTCGGTGATGCGCGCGGCGGCACCGATGCCAATGACCAGGCTCGCGCAGACGACTGCCACTGCCACTATCTTGAGGTGGGTCATGCGGTTAGCGGTAAATATCGAGAAATTGTTCATACACGCTCCCCAAAATGTTCTGTCATTGGTCGTTGCGACCCGAAAGAAGGTTCATGGGCGTCTGGAAAAAGGTGGGCGGCAGCAGGATCATCAGGATTCGCGACCGTGCACCGTCAGCAGCGTCCGTCATAACGGGTGCCAATGGGGGATCCGATCAGCCTCCGCCGGCACCTACCGGAGCCGTTCCGTGAGGACTACCTGTCGAGCCGAACTAGTGGCCTATTTTCTCGGCTACTTTAGCACAGTGCAAAAGTACACTAGAGGGCGCCATGAATCCGACCGAGTGCCGGCTTGCATCCGGAAATAGTGCAACATCTCGATTTGCGGAAATGGCTCAACGCAACACATCTCCTAATCACAGCGCGTTGGCTCGTATGGCGGACTACTCTGCAATCGGAGTGGCCGCAGCTATACCATGGTCAACATCAGCAACTGGAATTCTAATCGGCCTCTGGCTAATTGCGCTGTTTCCAACACTCGATTTCTCGACGATCCGTCGAGAGTTTTTGACGCTCGCCGGAGGGCTGCCGGTTTTGTTATGTGTCTTAGCGGTGATAGGGATGATGTGGGCCCATGTGCCATGGATCGATCGTTTTGCTGGACTTGGAGGCTTTTACAAATTGCTGGCAATCCCAATAATCCTTACGCACTTTCGCCGCAGTGATAAAGCGACGTGGTTACTTGCGGCATTTTTAATTTCTTGTAGCCTACTGCTAATTCTTTCGTACGGATTGGCGTTATGGCCTGGTCTAACTTGGCGAGGAGCGCGCTCCCCTGGCGTACCCGTCAAAGAATATCTCGCACAGAGCACAGAGTTTGTGATCTGCTTTTTTGTCTTGTTAGCAATCGGATTCCGACTCGTTCGTGACCGGCCGTTGGTTAGTGTTGGGGCTTTTGTAGTAGCAGCATCGTTTCTGGTGAATGGTTTTTATATCGCGTCCAGTCGTACTGCATTAGTCGTGACAGCCGTGCTGCTTTTTGTTTTTGCTTTTCGGCAATGGGAGTGGAAGAAGGCAGGGGCGGCCCTTCTTGCGGCAATTACCTGTGCTTTTTTTGTTTGGCAGACATCGACATATCTCCGCACAGAGCTGGGCTTAGTGCCAGGGGAAGTACAGAGGTACCTTAGCGAGAACGCGAGAACAAGATCTGGCGAGCGGCTTGAGTACTGGCAAAAATCGATTTCCTTCATTGGCGATGCGCCGATTTTGGGACACGGTACGGGGTCTATTCGGGAGCTGTTTCGTCAGGCTGCTGGACAGTCCGGAGCATCGGCTCTTATCTCTGACAATCCCCACAACCAGACGCTAACCATCGCAATTCAACTTGGAATCGCTGGAGTGGCTCTTCTCTATGCAATGTGGATGGGACATCTCCGGCTGTTTCTGGGGACCAATTTGCCAGCTTGGGTCGGGCTGGTCATCGTCGTGCAGAATCTGGTGTCTAGTTTATTCAACTCTCACTTGTTCGATTTTACGCATGGTTGGATCTATGTCGTTGGCGTAGGCGTTGCTGGCGGCACTGTACTCAGATGCCAGGATAACGCGAAAGGTCCCAACCCGAGCTATGCCACCGGACTCAATTTGTCGGAAAACCGCCTGAGGAGCGAAGATCGCCTCCCGAGGCGATGACCGATAGTAGGGGTATACAATGATGAGCTTGCAAATATTGTGGGACCCCGTTGTCCAAATGTACGCCGATATTTTGGTTATTATCGTTTTGGTAAGTGCTCTACTCTGCCTTACAACGCGATCGATGTGTTGGAGCAGGATTGCCCCGGGGGCGCAGTTTGCGAAGACTCGGGCGTAAAGAAACGCAGTAGCGTGATGATCAGCTTCCACAGCTCGTTTCCCTCATCGGCGCCCTGGGTCAGCTCTCTGGCGGAAGGACGAGGAACAAAACGCCTTCGCCTTCTTGGATGGGGCGCAGGCAGGAGCGCCACCGTCGGATCGCGACTTAGCCCGGACGTCTGGCAAGGGAACGCTAATGCCTGAATCTTCCAAGAAGGTAGCGCTCATCACCGGCGCGACCGGGCAGGATGGCGCGTATCTCGCCGAATTTCTACTTTCGAAAGGATATGTCGTCCATGGTGTGAAGCGCCGTTCGTCTTCCTTCAACACCGAGCGCGTCGACCACCTCATCCATGATCCGCACGAAGAGGGCGTTCCGTTTCAGCTTCATTATGGCGATGTCACCGACGCCACCAACCTCATCCGCATTGTGCAGGAGACGCAGCCCGACGAGATCTACAATCTCGCGGCACAATCGCATGTGCAGGTCTCGTTCGAGACGCCGGAATACACGGCCAATGCCGATGGATTAGGCGCATTGCGCCTGCTCGAGGCCATTCGCATTCTCGGGCGGGAAAGCAAGACCCGGTTCTATCAGTCCTCCACTTCCGAGCTGTTCGGCAAGGCTCGGGAAACTCCGCAAAAGGAGACGACGCCGTTTTATCCGCGCTCACCTTACGCGGCCGCGAAGCTTTACGCGCACTGGATCACCGTCAACTACCGCGAGGCGTATGGCATGCATGCGTCGGCCGGGATCCTTTTCAATCACGAGAGTCCGATCCGAGGCGAAACCTTCGTCACCCGCAAGATCACGCGCGCTGTCGCGTCGATCGCGCATGGGCTGCAGCAGAAGCTCTTCCTCGGCAATCTCGACGCGCGGCGCGACTGGGGACATGCGCGGGACTTTGTCGAAGGAATGTGGCTGATCCTGCAGCAGGACGAGCCCGACGATTACGTTCTCGCGACCGGCGAGAGCCATTCAGTGCGCGAGTTCGTCGAAAAGGCGTTTGCCCATATCGGCAGGACCATCGTGTGGCAGGAAAGCGGGACCGAGGAAAAAGGTATCGACAAGTCCACTGGTAAGGTCCTGGTCGAGGTGGATCCGCGCTATTTCCGGCCGACCGAAGTCGACTCCCTCATCGGTGATGCGAGCAAGGCGCGAGCTAGACTCGGCTGGAAACACAAGACGAACTTCGACACATTGGTGGTAGACATGATGGAAGCGGATATGATCGCGGTTCGGGAGGAACGCAAACGCTGCAACCGCGCCTTCGGCCGCCACCGGGAGGACGGCTGTTGACATCAAGACATCAGCTGCTTTATGCTTTGATGTATGAGGACGACCCTGACGCTTGATGACGATGTGGCGGCGGTGCTTGAGCGGCTGAGAAAGAGCCGCGACGCGAGCCTGAAGGATCTGGTCAATGAAGCGCTACGTAGGGGCCTGAAGGATATGAACAGTCGGACCAAACGGCGCGAGCGTTTGCGGACGCGATCAGTCGTGCTTGGCCAACTACGAATAGCAGGTCTCGACAATATTGGCGAAGCCCTCGCCATTGCGGAGGGCGAAGCGTACAAGTGATATTGGTCGACGCCAATATTCTCATCTATGCGCACGTAAGCTCATTTGCTCAGCACACCGTTGCCCGCGATTGGCTTGATCAGCAACTAAACGGCTCCGGTCCTGTCGGTCTACCCTGGGCCAGCACGCTGGCTTTCCTGCGGCTGGTGACCAATCCGCGCGTGTTCGAACATCCTGAACCGATTGGCGATGCGTGGAGGCAAGTACAGGCATGGCTCGCATGCGAAACGGCATGGATACCACAGCCAACGGAACGGCATGCCGAGCTGCTCGGGGGATTTCTCGCGCTGCCAGGGGTACACGGCAATCTCACATCAGACGCTCATCTCGCTACATTGGCTGTGGAGCACGGGCTTACGCTGTGCTCTACAGATGGTGATTTTGCGCGGTTTCGTGGTTTGCATTGGCTTAATCCCATCATGTCCTGAGGATGGGCGAACGAACCAATGATCGTTTCGCGCGCGATCGCGGAGGCGGGTCAGCCGCTCGACTTAACGACCGCCAGAACGCGGTCAGAGCTCGTGAAACGGTTGCCACGGTTTGTGCGAAGGAGGACGCCCAGTACAAACCAGTGCCCGTCCCCAAAGCGAGAAGGACTCGGTTGGACTGTTCATCCATCTGATCGACCAGTACAAGGGCGTCGAGAAAATGATCGCATCCGACCGCCGCAATGAAACCCTTCGCGAGATCGAACGCCGCCGCGAGCATCTCGCCCCGCGCTTGCGCAAGGTCCGACGAGATGATCCGAGGCGAACCCGACCAACTTCGTCAGGCTGCATGACGACGGCGGCAATGTGGGAGCGTGCATGACCTCCGAAGCCAAAATCGCTGCCAACCGTCGCAACGCGCGGCGGAGCACAGGACCTCGGACCACGGCGGGAAAACTCCGAGTTCGACGCAACGCCCTCCGGCACGGACTTGCTGCCGTCGTGGTCCGTGACCCGGCGGTGGCAGCTGAAGTGGAGCGTGTCGCCGCCGGCATTTGCAGCGCCGACGCTGACCCGCTCGAGCGAGGGCAGGCGCTCGTCGTCGCGGAAGCCCAAATCGCCTTCAAACAGATCCGCAGAACGCGGGCGCAAATCGTTTGAGCAGTTCTCGCACGTGCCTCAGATTTGGCCCCGGCACGCAGGTGATGCTTGTCCGCCTGGCTAACGGCTCCCAATGCGCCATCCCTTGACCAATTGTTGCGGCTCGACCGCTACGAGCGAGATGCCCTATCGCGGCGAAAGCCTCGCTCGGCCTCGCCCTGTCCGAATATCTGAGAAAGTCGGCTGGCAAGGTGCAAGGCCGCGTGCGATGAAACCCGAGATCAGTAGCCCGACATTTGGCAGACAAACCCAAAAAGGGTAGCTATTTCAACAGGGGTTCGAACTGGTAGCGTTGCGAAATCCTTATGCGGCAATCTCGGTGGCTTCAAATTGACGCGCGCAAGCACGCGATGGCCGCTAAGGTCGTCGCAGCCTGCGGCGGCTCGCTGCACGGCAAGACCATTGCGGTGCTGGGGCTGACCTTCAAGCCGAACACCGACGACATGCGCGAGGCGCCCAGGCTCGTCATCGTGCCCGCGCTCGAAGCACAGGGCGCGCGCGTGCGCGCGTGTGATCCCCATGGCATGGAAGAAGCACGCAAGCTGATGCCGCGGCTCGAGACCGCCGCCGACCCTATGCCTGCATCGAGGGCGCGGACGCCATGTTGATCCTCACGGAATGGGACCAGTTCCGCGCCCTCGATCTTGATCGGGTGAAAAAGGCCTTGCGCAATCCCGTGATCATCGAGCTGAGGTCGCCGCGAAGGGCCTCACCTACGTCAGCGTCGGGCGTGGCTGACGCGAGCTATCCGCGTCCATAGACGTCGTCGAGACGAACGATATCATCCTCACCGAGATAGCTGCCGACCTGCACCTCGATCAGTTCCAGTGGAATCTTGCCGGGATTGGCGAGGCGATGGATGCTGCCAATCGGGATATAGACGGATTCGTTTTCATGCACGCTGCGCACGTCATTGCCGAGCGTGATCTCGGCCGTTCCCTTGACGACCACCCAGTGCTCGGAACGATGGAAATGCTTCTGCAGCGACAACTTGGTTCCCGGCTTCACGACGATGCGTTTGACACGGTAGCGCGGGGCAATGTCGACATCCTGATAATAGCCCCAGGGACGATAAATGCGGCGGTGCTCGATCGACGCGCGATGGTTGTGCGCCTTGAGCTGCTCGACCAATTGCTTCACCTGCTCGGCTTTTGGGCGCGCGCTCACGAGCACGGCGTCGGCGGTCGACACCACGATGACGTCGTCAAGCCCGATGACGGTGGTGAGTACCGATTCTTCGGAGTGCACGAGACTGTTGCGGCTGTCCAGCATGACGACGGGACCGTCGGTGGCATTGCCGGCTGCGTCATGATCGAGCACATCCCAAACGGAGCTCCAGCTGCCAATATCTGACCAACCCAAATCACTCGGGACGACGGCCGCGAGCTTGGTCCGCTGCATGACCGCATAATCGATCGACTTCTTCGGTGCGCGGGCGAACGGCTCGCTCGCCAGGCGCAGAAAGTCGAGATCGCGCGTGAGGCCCGCGACCGCCGCCTTCGCGGCCTCGGCCATGTCCGGTTCGAAGCGCTCGATCTCGGCAAGCATGGTCGCAGCATGGAATAGGAAATTGCCGCTGTTCCAAAGATATTTTTGCGCCACGTAATTCGCGGCGGTCGCGGCATCCGGCTTCTCCACGAATGCTTCGACCGTGCGGGCCGACGCGCCATTGAGCTTCTCGCCGGGGCGGATGTACCCGTAGCTTGTCGCAGGATGGGTGGGCTCGATGCCAAAGGTGACGATGCGTCCCTTGGCGGCGGCGGCCGCGGCACGCCGGCAGACCGCGCGGAATTCCTCAGGCTTGCGGATCACATGGTCGGCTGCGAGCACCAGCACGAGGGCGTCGCGATCGCGTTCGGCCGCGAGTACGGCGGAAACCGCGACCGCGGGACCGGAATCGCGGCGCATCGGCTCGAGCACAATATCGGCTGCTACGTCGCGCTCGCGCAATTGCTCCGCCACTACAAACCGGAAGTCCGTGTTGGTGATGACGATCGGACGCCCGAACAACTCGGGATCGGCAATGCGCTCGAGCACCTGCTGGAACGTCGAATCCTGGCCGACCAGGGGAACGAACTGCTTGGGCATGCTTTCGCGTGAGACCGGCCATAGCCGTGTTCCCGCGCCGCCGCACATGATCACCGGGACGATTTGAGCCGGCATTGACGAAATTCCTCGGTGGTCACGACACTTCAAGCGGGCCCGGCGCAAAACGTCAAGCCGCGCCGGCGTTAACCAAGGTTAACTGGTCAAAGCCGCCAAACCTCGATGCCGGCAGGCTTTTCGAGCGGATTGAGGGCACCTTTGACGTCCATGACCAGCCCGCGGCCATTCTTGAGCAGACGCATGATCAGCGGCCAACCCGAGTTCCGATAGGCATCATGCGCCACAGCAAGGACGACGGCATCGGCAGGCTGCGGATCATTCTGCAAGGTGAGACCATACTCCTTGAGCGCCGCCGCGTTGTCGGCGAGCGGGTCGTTCACCTGCACAGACACACCAAACGACTGCAGCTCACGAATGATATCGAAAACTTGCGAATTGCGGACGTCAACGACGTTTTCCTTAAATGTCAGTCCCAGCACCGTCACGCGCGGTGACTGTGTGCCGCGCTTCAAGAGTCGGCGCAGGCACTCGCGCGCCACGCGTACCCCGATGGAGTCGTTGATCCGCCGACCCGCTAGAATCACGTCGGGATGGTACCCGGCTTTTTGCGCTCGATAGGTCAGGTAATACGGATCGACGCCGATGCAGTGGCCGCCGACGAGGCCTGGGGTGAAATTGAGAAAATTCCATTTGGTCCCGGCCGCGGAAAGCACATCGCCCGTATCGATGCCGAGCTGGTGAAAGATGGCGGACAGCTCGTTCATGAAAGCGATGTTGAGATCGCGTTGTGCATTTTCGATCACCTTGGCGGCTTCCGCCACCTTGATCGAGGGGGCCCGGTGCAAGCCGGCGGTGACGACCGAACCATAAACCGCCGCGATGATGTCGAGGGTCCGCGCATCCTGGCCGGCCACGATCTTTGTGATTGTCTCGAACCGGTGAGTTTTGTCGCCGGGATTGATCCGTTCGGGCGAATAGCCCACCGTGAAATCGCGTCCAGCCAACAGGCCCGACACCTGCTCGAGGACCGGCACGCAATCTTCCTCCGTTGCGCCGGGGTACACGGTGGATTCGAAAACGACGATGTCCCCCTTTTTCAAAGCCTTGCCGACCGTCGTCGAGGCGCGCAGCAACGCCGTCAGATCCGGTCGTCGCGCCTGATCGATGGGGGTCGGCACCGTCACGATAAAGAAATCCGCGGCGGGGAGTTCGCCGGGATCCGACGTAAACACGACTTTCGCAACGGCGAGATCACCCGGGTCGACCTCGCGTGTGCGATCGCCGCCGGCCTTGAGTTCGGAAATGCGCGCGCTGTCGATGTCGAACCCGATCACGCGGCTGCCTTGTCGGCCGAATGCGACGGCGACCGGCAGGCCGACATATCCAAGGCCGATGACGGCGAGCTTGCGACCGTGCGGCACGATCTACCTTTGACGAAGCCCCGCTGCAGATCGGCTTTCTTAGCCCGCGCCTAGCGCCATCCGCAATGGACCTTTCATGCGGGCTCGAGCAAGCGTCGATAGAGCGCGATCAGGTCACGGCCGATACGCTGGCTCGAGAATTCGCGTTCCACGAGCTCGCGGCCGGCTTTGCCAAACTTGCGGCGCAGCGGTGGATCCAGCGCAAGCTGTTCGATGGCGTCGGCGAGTGCCTCGGCATCCTCGAGCGGCACCAAGAGCGCGTTGAGGTCTGCACGCGCAATGTCGCGGCATCCCGGAACATCAGTGGCAATCAACGGGCGGCCGCAGGCCGCAGCCTCCAACAGGCTCAAAGGCAATCCCTCGCGATGGGACGGCAGAACCGCGATATGCGCGCACGCCCAGAACCCACCGATGTCTTTTACGAACCCAAGATGCTTGACGTTGGGTCGCCGGATCCAATCGTCGATCTCCTGCGGCGGAATCGAGGTCGGGTTGGCGGGATCGGGTAGGCCCGCGATGAGTAGCTGGATGTCGCGGCCGCGCTGGATAAGGCGCTCGTGCGCGGCTAACAGCGTGCGTATCCCTTTCGATCCCACCAAACGGCCGACGAATGCGATGGTGATCGGACCTGCAGGTTCAGGCGAGGCCACCATCGCCCCGATATCGACCCCCGAGCCTGGGATCAGCGCGATCCGGTCTCGATTGACGCCGAGTCGCTCCATCACGGCCCGGTCGTCCAGGTTTTGCACCAGCACCGCCGCTCGCGAGCGATTCAGCAGGGACCGCAGCGCCAGCCTCAGCGGTGCGCGCGCCACGCGGACTTTCGCCGTGTCGTCGGTGAACATCGTGCCGAGGCCAGTCAGTGCATTGAGGCAAACGACGGGCAAGCCAGTGGCGGCGAGTGATCCGAGCACGGTTGCGGGCAGTGCGACATGGTGGGCGAGATCGGGCCTGAGCTTGCGGTAAAGCTTGCGTACTTCGCGCACGACCCGGACCAAGTCGCGCGGATCAAGGCTGCCGCGGCGCCAGGAGATCGGATGCAAATGAAATCCTTCAGCCTCGATTGCCGCGCCGTGACGGTCGATTCGGGTTGCCACATGCACCTCGAAGCCGGCATTGCGGGCCGCGCGCGCCATCGGAAGGCGGTGCGATATGAAATACCAGTCTTCGGTCACGAGGTAGATCACGCGCGGCGCCGAGGCACGTGAATTGCTGGCGTGAAAGCCGGCGTGGCGGGCAGTACGGCAGAACTCCGCGACCGCGCCGATGATGTGATAGAGGCTGGTCGCCCTTGCCGGCTCGCGAATGAAAACGTCGTCGGCTCCCAATTGGTCGAACCAGACGCCTTCCGTTGGCGTCGCGAGAAAGCGGCGCAGCCCCTTGATGGCTGCGGCAACGTCGGTGTCGGAACGGCGCTGCGCGAGGTAGGCGCGGATCCGTTCCGCCTGCCCCCATAAGCGCGCCACCGGATCATGGATGCCGCCATCGGCGAGCACGGCATTGACCGCCACGCCGCGGACCGGATCGAGCCCGCGAGAATCGGCGAATGCGATCAACCGCGGTAGCGCGTCGGGCGCCTTTCGGCCGGTGAGTCGCGCCCAGCGGTCCAGCAGAAATGCCCACTCGTAGTGGTGCCCCGGCTCGCGGATACGTCCTTCGACACCCGGCGCCGCCGACCAGTCCGCGGCAAAGAACTCGCCCAAGGCTCCCGTCGCCGGATCAATGAATTTCTCCAGGCATAGTGCGGCAATGCCATCCGCCATGCGGCGCCAGGCCGGATCGTCGTCGACAGCGATCCAAGCGAGCGCGCCTTCGAGCAAGTGCATATGTGGGTTCGAGCGCTGCGGAAGCCGCCCGGCGCGATCCTCGACGAAGCCGCCGAGCGGATGAGCATAGATTTGCTCGAGCGTCGTGCGCAGCGCCACAGCCTGCCGGCGCCATCCGGCCGCTTCTCCGAACGTGATATGGCCGCTCGCATATGCGAGCAGAGCGAAGGCCTGATCATAGAGATCGAAGCGCGGATCGGCGACTTTGCCGTCGAGATCGACGACGGATACGACCGTTGCGTCGGCGGTGATGAAGTGCTTGCGGAAATAGTCCAGCGCGTGGCGCTGCGCCTCGCGCCAGGGGCCATGCCAGCCGAGCCGGCCGGCTTCGCAATAGGAGAACGCTTGCCGGGCAATGACCCGTGCCCGGTGCGGCCGCTGCAACGGCTTGCCGTCCAGGGTGATTGCCTCGTGAAAGCCGCCACGAACGCGATCCGCACCCTGCTCCCACCACAGCGGGAGCGCCGCGTCGAACAGCCAGCGCTTGAGCGCAGCCGCCTCGGCCGTGACGTCGCTCATGTCAGCGGCCTCGACCGGTGCCGGCCCAACATCTGGCCGTCGGATGCACGATGGTCATTACTCGCACGAAGGGCCTTGGCATTTTCCGCTTTATACTGCACGAAGCACCGCCAGCCGAGCGCAAACGTCGTGGCGTCGAGTCAATTGGACGGAGCATCACCGTGTCATTTGCAAGGATCTAGCTTGAAGGAGCCTGTTCTCGTCACCGGAGCGGCCGGATTCATCGGCATGCATGTTGCGCGGCGCCTGTTGGCGGACGGGTACGACGTGGTGGGCGTCGACAACCTCAACGCCTACTACGATCCGCGTCTGAAGCAGGCCCGCATCGCGCAACTCGAGACGTTCTCGAATTTCAAATTCGCGAAAATGGATATTGGCAATCGCCAACCCATGGCGGAATTGTTTGCCGCGCAGCGTTTTCCTGCCGTCGTGCATCTCGCCGCGCAAGCCGGCGTGCGTCATTCGCTGATCGATCCGTATGCCTATGCCGATGCCAACCTCGCTGGCTTCCTCAATGTGCTCGAGGGTTGCCGGCATGCAGGATGCCGGCACCTCGTTTATGCCTCGTCGTCCTCGGTCTACGGCGCAAATAGCCGCGTGCCGTTTCGAACTTCGGACAATGTCGATCATCCCCTGAGCCTCTATGGCGCGACCAAGAAGGCGAACGAGCTCATGGCACATGCCTATGCGCATCTGTTCGCGCTGCCGGCGACGGGCCTGCGGTTTTTTACCGTCTATGGACCGTGGGGTCGCCCGGACATGGCGATGTGGCTGTTCAGCGAAGCGATCCTGCAGGGTCGGCCGATCAAGCTGTTTAATCACGGCCAGATGCGCCGGGACTTCACCTATATCGACGATGCGGTTGAAGCGGTCGTGCGCCTCGTCCGCCGGCCGGCCGCGCCAAATCCGGCATGGTCGGACCAGGCCCCCGATGCCGCCACGAGCCGGGCACCGTGGCAGATCTACAATGTCGGAAACAGTCAGCCGGTCGAGGTAACCGAGGTCGTGCGCTTGATCGAAGAGGCCTTGGGCAAAGCGGCGGTGCGGGAGTTGCTTCCGATGCAGCCCGGAGATGTCCCGCAGACCTGTGCGGATGCCGCCGACCTCGAGCGCGCCGTCGGCTTCCGGCCCAATACGCCGATCAATGAAGGCGTCCGCCGCTTCGTCGATTGGCTCCTGCGATTTCGTCAAAACGGGTGACAGGAAAGTTCCCAATGGCCCGTGGGGATGTAACTCTTTGATTCAAAACGTGTCCACAGCCTCGAACGGAGGCATCGCCAGGGGCTTCCGGGCGTGCTAGGAGGGATTCGTCACGCGAGCCGGCAGGGGGGGGACTCGTCCATCATGGTGCAAGCCGCGACACGCGACGCGCCGCCTCCGCTACGCGTAGGTGTGGTGGGCGTCGGCGTCATGGGCAGCAACCATGCGCGCGTGTTCGCCGATCTGCCGGGCGTCAAGCTCGTGGGCGTGGCCGACCCTGATGGCCAGCAGCGTGATTTCGTTTCAAGCGCACTCGGTTGTCCGGCATTCAGCGGCGTTGAGCCGCTGCTTGCAGAAGGTATTGATGCCGTCACCATCGCGGCGCCCACCCATCTGCACCGGGAATTGGCGCTCTGCTGCATCCAGCGGGGCGTTCACGTCTTGGTGGAAAAGCCGATCGCTCCCTCGGTGGAGGAGGGACGCGCGATCATCGCTGCGGCACGGCACGCGCGCGTCGCTCTGATGGTGGGCCATGTGGAGCGGTTCAATCCCACCGTCGAGGCGATCAAGAACGCGATCTGCAACGAGGATATTCTTTCCATCGCGATAACACGGGTCGGACCGTTTCCGCCGCGCATGTCCAATGTGGGCGTGGTCATCGATCTCGCCGTGCACGACATCGATCTCATTCGTTGGTTTACTGATTCCGAAATCGCCGAGGTGCAGCCGCAACTCTCGAATGCGGTTGCCGAGCGCGAGGACATCGCGCTGCTGCAGTTCCGGACCACCTCCGGCGTGCTCGCCCACATCAACACGAATTGGCTGACGCCGTTTAAGGCACGCAACGTCACGATCGCGACGCGCAACAAATACATCATGGCCGATCTGCTGACGCGGCAGGTGACCGAATGCTTCGGTTTTCAGCCCGACGGCAGCTATTCCATGCGCCATCTCTCGGTCGGCCACGCCGAACCGTTGCGCGCCGAGCTGCAGGCCTTTGTCGCCGCGATTCGCGAGGACAGGGAGCCTGCCGTGACAGGCGAGGAGGGCGTGGCGAGTCTCGAAATCGCCATCCGTTGCCTCGAACGGGGCCCCATGGCGAGTGTGAGCCGTCGGCGCAGCGGCCCCCGACGGCTGACCGGCTGAAGTATTGCTTCGCCGACACGATCGGTTCAGTGCTCACTCAATGAATCAGCTCGCTTGCCTCGATCCCGTGCCGATCCCGTTTATCGACGTTGCCGCGCAGCGGCGGCGGCTCGGGCGATCGGTGGACGACGCGATTGCCCGCGTGCTGGGGCATTGCCAATTCATCCTGGGGCCCGAAGTTCGCGAACTCGAAATCAAGCTTTCCGAGTTTTGCGGCGCGCGCCACGTGGTCACCTGCGCGAGCGGGACCGATGCGTTGGTCATGGTGTTGATGGCGCGTGGGATCGGGCCGGGCGATGCCGTGATCTGCCCGAGCTTTACTTTTACTGCGACTGCCGAAGTCGTAGCGCTGGTTGGTGCTACGCCCGTCTTCGCCGACGTCGAGGAGCGAAGCTTCAATCTGGATCCCGCAAGCTTGCAAGAAGCGTGCGTCGCCGCGCGCGCGGCCGGGCTTCGTCCGAAAGCTGTCATACCAGTTGATCTGTTCGGGCAGCCCGCGGACTACGATCGCATTATGCCGATCGCGGAGGCGGAAAACCTGTTCGTGCTCGATGACGCTGCCCAGGCGTTCGGTGCGACATACAAGAATCGCCGCATCGGCGCGCTCGCGCCGACGACTGCAACGAGCTTCTTTCCGGCCAAGCCGCTCAGTTGCTACGGCGACGGCGGCGCGGTGATCACGGACGACGACGAGCTGGCGCAAGTGATCCGCAGCCTCCGCGTCCATGGTGAGGGGCGCGGCAAGTACGATTGCGTGCGCATTGGGCTAAACGGCCGGCTCGATACAATCCAGGCGGCCGTGCTGATCGAGAAATTGAAGATCTTTCCCGAGGAGATTCTGGCGCGCGAACGCATTGCGCGCCGCTACTCCACGGGCCTTGCGGATGTTGCGACCACCCCGAGACTCGCGCCGGGCTCAACCTCGGTCTGGGCGCAATATACCATCCGCCTTCCAGCCGGCCGCCGCGACGGGCTTGCCGCCTCGCTCAGGATAGAAGGTATTCCGACGGCAATTCATTACCCGATCCCGCTGCACCGCCAACAGCCTTACCAGCGTTTTCCGATAGCCGCTGGCGGCGCGCCGGTGAGCGAGCGGCTCGCCGAGGAAGTGATCAGCCTGCCGATGCACGCCTATCTCGATCAAACGACCCAGGATCGGATTATCGACGCCGTGCGACGCGCGCTGGGTGGGTGAGGGGCGTCAATCTCTCGTGCCGCTCGGTCATGCAGCCCGCATGAGCGCAATGCGCGGAAGGCTCTGTCCCAGACTCCCGGACTTCGGCGCGCTTATCCGGACTACGGCGCTGCCAGCACCCTACTATAATCGGGTGCGATTCTCTTGACCTCGCAGCCGTAGCAGCGGGCGAGCCGATGATTGGACGCATTTTTACCGTCGGCGGCTTGACGCTGGTATCGCGCGTTACCGGCTTTTTCCGTGACGTGATGTTGGCAGCCATACTCGGCGCCGGACCTGCCGCGGATGCCTTCTTCGTCGCGCTGAGGCTTCCGAACCACTTCCGTGCAATCTTCGCCGAGGGCGCATTCAATGCGGCTTTCGTGCCGGCTTATGCACGCATCCGCCAACAGGGCGGGCCGGACCCCGCACGGCTGTTCGCCGACCGCGTCTTCACCATCCTTTTCGTGTTCGTCGGACTTCTGGTCATCATTGCACTGATCTTCACGCCGGCGGTGATCTCGCTGCTCGCCCCTGGCTTTTCCGAAGATCCCGGCCGCTTCGCGCTCGCCGTCGAGCTCACGCGGATCACATTCCCATATCTGCTGCTCATGTCCTTGGTGACCCTTTACGGCGGTATTCTCAACGCAGTGTCCCGCTTTGCCGCGGCGGCGGCCGCACCCATCCTGCTCAATCTATCGATGATGGCCGCACTCGCGCTGGCGATATTTTTTCCGACGCCCGGACACGCCGCCGCGTGGGGCGTGCTCATCGCCGGCATTCTCGAGGCGTTTTTGGTCGGTGGCGACACGTTGCGCAACGGGGTGATGGCAGTATTTCGCTGGCCGAAATGGGATCAGGACGTCAAACGCTTCTTCAACGCACTCGGGCCCGCGACGATCGGCTCGGCCGGCACGCAGATCGCACTATTCGCCGATACCATCATCGCGAGTTTCCTCGCGGCCGGGGCGCTTTCGGCGCTCTATTATGCCGATCGGCTCAATCAGCTGCCGATCGGGGTCATCGGCATCGCCGTCGGCACCGTGCTTTTGCCGGAAATGGCGAGCCGGATCGCGGCCGGTGACGAAGCGGGGGCTCGTCGGGCGCAGAGCCGCGCCATCGAGCTGACATTGCTGCTCTCGATACCCTGCCTTGTGGCTTTTCTCGTCGTTCCCGATCTCATCATGCGCGCGCTGTTCATGCGCGGAAGGTTCACCACCGCGGACGCGACCGCGGCCGCGCAGACGCTCGCTGCCTATGCACTAGGCTTGCTGCCCTTCGTCCTGATCCGCAGCGTGACCGCGACGTTTCTCGCCCGCGGCGATACGGCGACGCCGATGAAAGCATCGTTGACCGCAGTCGGGGTCAACGTCGGCTTCAAGGCTGCTTTTTACTATTTCACCGCGTTGGCGCAGGTTGGCCTTGCGCTGGCGACCTCGATCGGCGCCTGGCTCAATCTCGGGCTTGTCGTCTGGTACGCGGCGCGCCGGGGTCACCTCGCATTCGATCCTGCCTTGCGCAGCGCGACGGTAAGGCTGATCGGCGCCGGTCTTGCGCTCGCAGCGGTGCTGGGGCTCGCGCAAGCCCCTGTCGCCCGGTTGTTTGCAGATTGGACGTCCTGGCGCGACGAGAGCACGCTCGCTGTGCTTATGCTCATTGGAGGCGCATTCTACGGCGCGGCGATATTCGCGCTGTTCGGCAAAAAGTGGCTGACCGCCCTGCGCACGCGAAAGCCCCCGCCTTCGTCACCAGATTGATCAGGCGCGGGGCACGCGCTCTTGCGGCGCGAGCGAGAGCACGCGCCGGTTGCCGTTGTGCAGCACCTCGACCTCCACCGTACGCCCGATCTTGTCCCCGGTGAGCATGCGAACCAGATCATCCGCGCCGGTGATCGCAACACTGTCGAGCGCGAGAATAATATCGCCGGCGAGGAGCCCGGCCCGTTCGGCCGGACTGCCCGGCTCGATGCTGGCGACCATCACCGCCGTCTCTTGCGTGAGCCCGGCGGCATGCTGCCGGCGGCGCGACAGCGCGAATTGCTGGGCGGCGATGCCGATATGGGCACGCCGTACGCGGCCGTGCCGTACCAACTCGCCGAGCACAAAACTCGCCGTGTTGGCGGCAACCGCAAAGCAGATGCCTTGCGCGCCCATGATCACCGCCGTGTTGATCCCGACGACCTCGCCATGGGAAGAGACGAGCGGGCCCCCCGAATTGCCGGGGTTGAGGGCGGCGTCGGTCTGGATCACGTCGTCGATCAGCCTGCCCGAACGCGCGCGCAACGATCGGCCGAGGGCCGAAACCACGCCCGTCGTGACCGTCGATTCGAACCCAAATGGATTGCCGATGGCGATCACGAGTTGGCCGCGCTTGAGCAGCTTGGAATTGCCGAGGGGTGCCGCCGGAAGCGTCACCGGAGCGTCGACGCGCACGAGGGCGAGATCCGTATCCGGGTCGTCGCCGACCACCCGCGCAGTCAAGGTTCGACCGTCAACCGTGGTGGCGGTCACCCGCGCGGCGTTTCCGACGACATGGCTGTTGGTGAGCACGAGTCCGTCCGGCGCCACGATGACGCCCGATCCGGTGCCGCCGCGACCCCGGTCGGCGTTCGCGGGCACATCGAGGCGCACCACCGCAGGTCCGACCCGCTCGACGACGTCGATGACGGCGCGGGAATAGGCATCGAGGAGCGTCCCGTCATCGGGGATAACGGCGGGCGGGCTGGCGAGATCGGCGTTGGGTCGGTCGAGCATGGGCGTTGCTGCAGCGCCATCCGCGAAGCCGGGATGGCCTGCCATCCTGGGCAGGGCAGTGGTGGACTTGGGGCTTGTCCGCAGATATGGGGTGCGCGACGCGGAGAGGGAAGAGCGACTACGGTGTTCACAAACGCGCGACTGCCAGCCGCACCGGCCGGCCTCGCTTTACATAAGCCCCATTTGTCATGACTTCTTCCCCGAGTCTCATGCCGACATTCGCCCGAACCCTGGCTGCCGTTGCGATCGCCTCGGCGCCTCTGCTTGCGAGCTGCGGCGAGGCTCAGAAGCAGGCCGCTCCCCCGCCGCCCAAGGTGACGGTCGCCAAGCCGATCCAGCGCACCATCGTCGATCAAGACGAGTATGTCGGCCGCTTTGTCCCCATCGACGTCGTCGAGGTGCGCGCGCGTGTCTCAGGCTACCTCGATCAGATCCACTTCACCGACGGGCAGATGGTGAAGCAGGGCGACCTCCTGTTCACCATCGACAAGCGGCCGTACCAGAACACGCTCGATCAGGCGCGCGCGAATCTGCAGACTGCCAAATCAAATCTCGCGTTCACCCAGTCGGACTTGGCCCGCGGCCAGCAGCTTGTGCGCGAACGCACCATCAGCGAGCAGATCTACGAGCAGCGCGCCCAGGCATTCCGTAACGCCCAGGCTTCGGTGGCGGCGAGCGAGGCGATGGTGCGCCAGGCCGAGCTTGATCTCGACTACACCGAGCTTAGGGCGCCGATCGCCGGCCGCATCGGCGACCGGCGGGTCACGCAAGGCAACCTGGTAATGGGGGGCACCGGCAGCACCACCTTGCTCGCCACGATCGTTTCCATCGATCCGATCCGGTTCGAGTTTACCTTCGACGAGGGGGCGCTGTTGCGTTACCAGCGGGTCGCAACCGGCAGGGGCGAGGTGGCCGGCCTCGGCGGCACTCCGGTTCGCTTGAAGCTGCTCGACGAGACCGACTTCGTCCATCCCGGCCGGATGGATTTCGTCGACAATGTCATCGATCGTGCGAGCGGTACAATTCGCGGGCGGGCGCAGTTGAGCAATGCCGATGGCTTGTTCACGCCCGGCATGTTCGCGCGTGTGCAGGTGCCGGCCTCGGCCCCGTATCAGGCATTGATGCTCCCGGATGCGGCTATCGGGACCGAGCAGGCGCGCAAATTCGTTTACGTGATCGGCGAGGACAACATTGCCCGGTTGCGCTACGTGACGCTGGGGCAGGTCGTGGATGACCTGCGCGTGATCAAGGACGGCCTGACGGACGGCGAGCGCGTCGTCATCAACGGCTTGATGCGGGTGCGCCAGGGGCAGAAGGTTACTCCCGAGGAGCAACCGGCGTCTCCGCAGGCAAGCGTTCCTGCTGCCGCACCCGCCAGCAAGCCCGATTGAACGGCGCCAGCGCGATGCGCATCTCGCATTTTTTCATCGATCGGCCGATTTTCGCGGCTGTCGTTTCAATCGTGTTCTTGCTTGTCGGCGCCGTCGCTTATTCGCGCTTGCCGGTCACGCAATATCCCGAGATCGCGCCGCCCACCATCAACGTCTCGGGCCAATATCCCGGCGCCAACGCGGATATCGTGGCCTCGACCGTCGTCACGCCCATCGAGCAGCAGATCAATGGCGTCGAGAACATGATCTACATGTCCTCGAATTCGACGGCGGACGGGCGCTTTTCGATCGACGTGAGCTTCGAGCTCGGCACCAGCCTCGACATCGCTCAGGTGCAGGTGCAGAACCGGGTCGCCATCGCGCAGCCGCGCCTGCCGGCGGACGTACGCAACATCGGCGTCACGGTGACCAAGAAGTCGCCCGATCTGATGATGGTGGTTCACCTCTATTCGCCCGACAAGACGCGCGACACTTTGTTCATCTCAAACTATGCGACGCTCTCGGTCACCGACATTCTGACCCGCATCGACGGGGTCGGCTCGATCACCGTGTTCGGCAGCCGCGACTATGCGATGCGCATTTGGGTCGATCCCGACCGCCTGCAGACGGTCGGCTTGACCGCGACCGACGTGGTCCAGGCGCTGCTAGGCCAGAACGTTCAGGTCGCATCCGGTGTGCTCGATCAGCCGCCGGTCCCCAAGCAGGGAGCGTTTCAGATCGCCGTGCAAACGTTGGGACGGCTCGCCAATCCCGACGAATTTTACAACATCGTCGTGAAGCAGACCCCCGTGGCGGTGGTTCGGCTGCGGGATGTCGCCCGCATCGAGCTCGCCGCGCAGGACTACTCGAGCAATTCGTATCTTGATCGCGACCCCGCCGTCGCACTGGGGATTTTCCAGCGGCCGGGGTCGAATGCACTGGCGACCGCCAAGAGCATCATCGACACCATGGACCAGTTGTCGAAAGGTTTTCCGACCGGGATCAAACACGCCATCGTCTACAATCCCACCGAGTTCATCCAGCAATCGGTCAACGCAGTCGTCGAGACGATCCTCGAGGCCGTCCTTCTCGTCGTGCTTGTCGTCATCATATTCCTGCAGACGTGGCGCGCGGCAATCATTCCGCTCGTCGCCATTCCGGTCTCGCTGATCGGCACTTTCTTCTTCATGTCGATGTTTGGGTTCACCCTCAACAATCTGTCTTTGTTCGGACTGGTGCTCGCGATCGGTATCGTGGTCGACGACGCGATCGTGGTCGTCGAGAACGTCGAGCGTAACATCGAAGCGGGGCTGGATCCGCGCGCGGCGGCGTACAAGAGCATGGACGAGGTCGGGGGAGCGTTGATCGCCATTGCGTTGGTGTTGTGCGCGGTTTTCGTGCCTTCCATCTTCATCACCGGCATCTCCGGGCAATTCTACCGCCAGTTCGCGCTTACGATTGCGAGCGCGACGGTAATCTCGCTGATCGTGTCGCTTACGCTGTCGCCGGCGATGTGCGCTTTGCTGCTCAAACCGCGGCTCCGGCAGCCGCGTATCGCCTGGTGGGCGCGGCCGATCCGCGGTTTCTTCTGGGCCTTCAACTGGGGGTTCGATCGCTTCGCCGGAGGATATCACTGGCTGATCGGTCGCGCGGTGCGGATGATCGGGGTGATGCTCGTCCTCTACGTTGCAATCCTGGGCTACGGACTCAACGAATTCCGCAACACCCCAATCGGATTCATTCCGCAGGTCGATCGCGGCTATTTGATCACGGTACTGCAGCTGCCGCCGGGCGCGTCATTGGCCCGCACCGACGAGGTGCAGCGGCGGGTGGTGGACATCTGTCTCAACACGCCAGGCATCGCGCATGCGGTGAGCATCGTCGGATTTAGCGGCGCGACCTTCACCAATGCGCCGAACTCCGGCGCAATATTTCTAATCCTGGATGACTGGTCGCAGCGCGGGCGCGATCCGAAATTATCGGCTGCAGGCATCACCGGCGAGCTGTTGCAGCGGCTTTCGGGCATCCAGGACGGGCTAATTCTGGTCGTGCAGCCGCCGCCGATCTCGGGCATCGGCAATGCCGGCGGCTTCCGAATGATGGTCGAAGACCGTCAAAGTCGCGGCTCGCAAGCGTTGGTGGAAGCGGCCGGCGCGATGATGAGCAAGGCCAATCAGACTCCCGGCCTGCACCAGGTGTTCACCTTGTTCGAGAATTCGACGCCGCAGCTCTATCTCGATATCGATCGCACCAAGGCCCAGCTTCTCGGCATCAACATACCGGACGTGTTCGCCGCCTTGCAGGTGTATATCGGCTCGGTTTACGTGAACGACTTCAACTTGTTCGGTAAGACCTTCCGCGTCACCGCCCAGGCTGACGCGCGGTATCGCATGGATCCGAAGGATATTTTGAACATCCGTGTGCGCAATTCGTTCGGCAACACGGTTCCGCTCGGCTCGTTCACGACGGTGACCAACATTGCGGGGCCTTACCGGGTTGCGCGCCACAACCTTTACCCTGTGGCCGAGCTCGATGGCGCGCCTGCGCCGGGCTATTCGCAAGGGCAGGCGATCGGCATCATGCAAAAGCTCGCCGCCGAGAACCTGCCGGACGGCTTCGGCTACGAATGGACGACGCTCGCGTTCCAGCAGGTCAGAGCTGGCAATACCGCCATGTTCGCCTTTGCGCTCGCCGTCGTGTTCGTTTTCCTGGTGCTCGCGGCGCAATTCGAAAGCGTGACGCTGCCGCTCGCCGTGATCATGATCGTGCCCATGTGCCTCGTCGCCGCAATCAGCGGCGTGATCCTGCGCGGGCAGGACAACAATATTCTCACCCAAGTCGGATTCGTCGTGCTGATCGGGCTTGCCGCCAAGAACGCGATCCTGATCGTGGAGTTTGCCAAGCAGCTCGAGGACCAGGGCCGCAGTCGCGCCGCCGCCGCGGTCGAGGCGGCGCGGCTGCGGCTGCGCCCGATCCTGATGACGTCGCTCGCCTTCATCTTCGGCGTCATGCCGCTGGTCTGGGCGATCGGGGCGGGGGCCGAGCTGCGGCAAATGCTGGGCACCGCCGTGTTCGCCGGCATGATCGGTGTGACCGCGTTCGGCCTCATATTCACCCCGATCTTCTACGTGGTCTGCCGCTGGATCGCCGAAAAGACCCGCCGCCGCGTGCCGGCAGCCCCGCCGGCGCCAGCGGAATGAGCTGGCGAACGGGGCTTTGCCCTCCCCTTGTGGGGTCCTAGGATCGGGCTCGCCGGGCGCGGTTTTCGCTTTTCGCTTTCCCACGGAATAACGGGATTTATGGGGTGTTTACGCCATGCCCACCAAGCCGCGCCGGCCGGCGCGATCAATTCACATCGGGAGCAAAAGAGGGAGCAAGGACATGATCCGAACCGCGGTTGCCGTGGCAGTGCTCGCTTTGGGCGCCACCGCGCTCATGGCGCAAAGCGATCCGATCGCCGCCCGCAAGGCTCTGATGAAGGCGAACGGCGACCAGAATAGGGTTGCCACCGAGATGCTGGAGGGCAAGCGGCCCTTCAATCCCGAGGAAGCGAAAAAGGTGCTCGCGACCTTCGCCGAGGCGGGCGAGAAAGCGCCGCCCCTGTTCCCTGACACGTCCAAGAGCGGGGACACTGCGGCCTTGCCTGCGATCTGGGAAAACAAATCCGATTTCGAGGCGCGGCTTGCAAAGTTTGCCCGCGAGTCCAAGGCGGCCATGGATGCAACCAAGGATCTCGACAGCTTCAAGCTTCAGATCACCGAGGTCCGCAAGAATTGTGGCGGATGTCATCAAACCTACCGCAAGCGCACGTCCTAGCCGTTCGCGCGTTTCGAGCGAAGGGCGGCCGTCGGCATGACCGGCCGCCCTTTCGTTTTGATCGCCGCGGCCGCGCGGGACGAATCCGAGCGCAGCTAATAGATTGTCGTCCATATGGATCTCCGCTTTCGCGGAGACGACGCCGGGCGAGATGATGCCGGCTAATCAGCTGAATTGCGTGTGACAGGAGAGAGCCCGCCGATGCTCCGCAAGCTAGTATTGCTCCTGGTTGTGCTCGCGCTCATCGGCGCGGCGGCCTTCTGGTACATCACGGCGCCGCAGCGCGTGGCGGCGAGCGCGCTTCCCCCGCACACGCCCAACCTCGACAACGGAAAGACCATGTTTCTCGTGGGCGGTTGCGCGAGCTGTCATGCAACTCCCAAACAGGAGGACAAGACGCGGCTCGGCGGCGGCCTGGGGCTCAAATCCCCGTTCGGCACATTTTTCCCGCCGAACATCTCGCCCGACCGCAACGACGGCATCGGTGGTTGGAGCGAGGCCGATTTCGTCTCCGCGATGTGGAAGGGCACCGCGCCTGACGGCAGCCACTACTATCCCGCGTTTCCCTACACGTCGTATCAGCGCATGAAGCTCGAAGACGTGCGCGACCTCTTCGCCTATCTCAAGACGCTGCCGCCGGTCGAAGGCAAGCCGCGCGATCACGACCTGCCGTCCCATTTCAAGGTCCGCCGGTTGCTCGGAGGATGGAATTTCCTGTTTCTCGACGGGGAGCCGTTCAAGCCTGATCCCTCGAAGTCGGCGGAATGGAATCGCGGCGCTTATCTCGTCAACGGCCCGGGCCATTGCGCGGAATGCCACAGCCCGCGCAACGTCTTCGGCGGCATCATTTCCAGCCAACGCTTCGCCGGTGGTCCCGATCCGGAAGGCGGCGACAGCTGGGTTCCCAACATCACGCCGGCGGGAATAGGCGATTACTCGCAACGCGACATCGAGCGCGTCTTGGAGACCGGAGACATGCCCAATGGCGATTCCGTGGGCGGGGCCATGACGTCGGTGGTGGCCAACATCTCGAAGATTTCGGCCGCGGACCGCGCCGCGATCGCGCTTTATCTCAAATCATTGCCGCCGGTCGAAGGCCCGAAGCGTCCTTGATGCAAACGGTTGTCGTCCCTGCGCAAGCAGGGACCCATGATCACCGGCCTGAGATCATGGGTCCCCGCGTTCGCGGGGACGACATCGCGGATGTGTTACCAAGCGGATTGCAGCTCAGAACGCCTTGAACGTGATGATGGTGTGCGTGTCCTGGATGCCGGGAATGGTCTGCACCTTCTCGTTGACGAAATGGCCGATGTCGGTCTTGTCCTCGACGTAGAACTTCACCAGCAGGTCGTAGTCGCCGGCGGTCGAATAGATTTCGGACGCGAGCTCGGCGTCCGCGAGCTTGTTCGCAACCTCGTAGGACTTGCCGAGTTGGCATTTGATTTGGACGAAGAAGGGGACCATTCACGCCTCCGCGGGCCTCGGCCGCAGGCGCAATCCAGCAAATACGGCTACGCGAGGCAAGGGCTCGCGCCGTGACGGGCACATCGCGGTGGCGCGTGATATCAGTTGATACATTGGTGTATGTTCGTCTGCAGTGGACTGCGCGAGCGACAAACACGGTCTGCTCCCTCCCCCGCTTGCGGGGGAGGGTTGGGGAGGGGGTGAGCGTGCGTACATGAGCGTTTTTGTCCTGCTGATTGTCGTCCTTGCATGCCCCCTCCCTAGCCCTCCAGCCGAAGTCGGATGTTTCCGACTTCGGCTGCAAGCGGGGGAGGGAATGCACCGAGCGCGCGGCCTAAGTGGCTTCGTGCGCGCGAGAGGGTGCCGGAATGCGCGTTGATCTTCGCCTCTACGCCCTGGTCGATCCCGAACACGCCCTCGGGCGCGATCCCGCGGTGCTGGCGCGGCTGGTCGCCCAAGGCGGTGCGACGCTGGTGCAATTGCGCGACAAACACGGCGACACGCGGGTGATGCTGGCACGCGCCCGGGCAATCAAAGCGGTGCTCGCGCCGCTCAACGTGCCGCTCTTGATCAACGACCGCATCGACGTCGCGCTCGCAGCCGGCGCCGATGGCGCGCATGTGGGACAAGACGATATGCCGGTGGAACATGCCCGGCGGCTGCTCGGCGCCGACGCCATCATCGGCCTTTCGGTGAAAACGGTCGAACAGGCCGAGGCCGCGCCGATCGATGTTATCGATTACGCCGCCATCGGCGGCGTGTTTGCGACCTCGTCCAAGGACAATCCGAATGCGCCGATCGGCCCCGCAGGCTTGGCGCGGATTGTCGGCGTCTTGCGCGCCCGCGCTCCAGACCTTCCGCTGTGCGCCATTGCCGGAATTGACGCGGGCAATGCGGGTGAGGCCATTGCCGCGGGCGCTGACGGCGTGGCGGTGATCTCCGCGCTCTCGCGCAAGGATGACCCGCGCGCCGCGGCCCGACAGCTGCGCTCCATCGTGGATGACGCACTGGCAGAGCGGGGAAGATGATGACACGTATCACCAACCCGTTCCTCGTCATTGCCGGGCTTGACACCGCAAGTCGGGTCTACCCGACTTGCGGCGCATACGACTGCGCAACTCGGGCAAGCCCGAGTTGCGGTGCAATCCATATTCTTCGCAAGAAGGTCCTACGAAGAAGATGGATGCGCGGGTCAAGCCCGCGCATGACAAGTCCAGGATAACGGCTGCCGGCATGACACCTATCGCGCTGACTATCGCAGGTTCGGATTCGGGTGGCGGCGCCGGCATCCAGGCGGACCTGAAAACCTTCTCGGCGCTGGGCGTCTATGGCGCCTCCGTCATTACCGCGCTGACTGCACAGAACACCAAGGGCGTGAGCGCGATCCACGACGTGCCGGCGCAATTCGTCGCCGCGCAAATGGACGCGGTTTTTTCCGATCTCGAGATCGGCGCGGTGAAGATCGGGATGGTATCCCAGCGCACCGTCATCGAAGCAATTGCGGCCGGGCTCGAGCGCTGGCGGCAGCGCAAAGTGGTGCTCGATCCGGTCATGATCGCGGCGTCGGGCGACAAGCTCCTTGCCGACGATGCGATCGAAATGCTCAAGCGCGCGCTCATCCCGCGCGCGCTCGTCATCACGCCGAACCTGGCGGAAGCGGCGGCGCTGCTCGACGCGCCGGTCGCGCGCAACGAAACCGAGATGCGCGAGCAAGCCGAGCGCCTGCTCGCGTTGGGTTCGCAGTCGGTGCTGATCAAGGGCGGTCACGGGAGCGGCCCGGAGAGCGCGGACCTGCTGATCGGGTCCAATACCTTCGCGCGCTTTGCGGCCGACCGCATCGCCACTGAGAACACTCACGGCACCGGCTGCACGCTGTCCTCGGCGATCGCCGCCGGCCTCGCCAAGGGAGTTCCCTTGAGCGAGGCCGTGGGCGCGGCCAAGCGTTACGTCACGGATGCGCTCGTTGCCGCGGACCGCATCAAGGTCGGATCGGGACACGGGCCGACGCATCATTTCCACGCCTGGTGGTGAGAGCTGCGGGGCCGCCCTCATCCTAAGGACCCCCGAAGCGAGCGTCTCCAGGGATTGGGCGGCCTCACGCTTCGAGACGGCGGCTTCGCCGCCTCCTCAGCATGAGGTTGCTAGAATCGAGCCAGTAGCGAGCAGCCCGCATGAGCCATAAGCGCGTTTACGCGCCTCCTCGACGCGCTCTGGCGAGATGCGGGCGCCCCGGATTTCGCCGACGCTCATCCGGGGCTGCCAAACTGTTTTTCCTGCAAACAACAGGGCGAAAAACAGGGGAGGGAAGGCAGCTGCCGAATCGGCGGTGCGCCGCTCGCGCCAAGAGCCGCGCGCGTCCCGCCGATCGGACACACGGTTTCCTGTTTTTACGTCTGTTGTTTACAGGGCTACAGCCGCGCGCGCCGCGCGCGGTTCATGTCGCGGTCGGCCCTGCCTGCTGATTGTGCTCGAGTTCCGCGAGGGAGCGCGCGAACATATAGCGATCGATCACCCTGGCAAGACTCGCGGCCTCGGCTGGCGTGACGTCGCCAGCAGCGACCGCCGCGATGATCGCGGCCATGGCCGCGACGGCGCCGCCGCTCGTTTCGACCGGCGGCAGCTCGCAGGAGATCGCGGCGCCTCGCCGCGCCGGCGCCAATCGGTCCATACAGACGCGGATCGCGGCCATGTCGCCGGCTTTGGCCATCTCGATCGCTTTGCGCGCGATCGCCTCGGCTTCGCCCTCGAGCAGGTTCTGCATGAGCATGGTGGCCTTGTTGCGCGATCCGTGCGGCCGCCCCGCCGGATTGCCGCTTTGACCTTTCTGCCACTGCATGGCTTTCTTCTCCTGTGGTTGCGATGGACAACACCGCCGCGCGCGGACGGCGCGCCCGCGCGTTCATCGGCGCGCTTCATGCGGCGATGAAAAAAGCCCGCAGCGGTTCGCCCGGGCTCTCGACGCAGTTTCGGTGAATACGGAATTCGTGGAAGATTCTGTTACGCCGAGTCAAGTATTTTGTCGCGCGCGGGCGCGCATAATTCCCTCGCCTGTAAACAACAGGGGAAAAACAGGGGTGACCGTTGCTGTACTGTATGGATGATAATGACGTCGCCTCGTTGCTAGTCGTTTTCAGTCCCAGCCGGCCGCATGACCGAAGCGACTTGCGGCGTCCCGGATCAACACGTCAAGTAGAGCCCTTACATCACCACGAGCGGACCAGGCTTATGGCGAACCTACGCCTTTCGCCCGCACCACTCTCTGCCGCTGCTCGCCCAGCCCGTCGATGCCGAGTGTGACCACGTCGCCGGCCTTGAGGAATTTCGGCTCGGGCTTCATGCCGAGCCCGACGCCCGGCGGTGTGCCGGTGACGATGACGTCGCCTGGTTCCATGACGAAGAACTGCGAGCAGTACCAGACGAGATGCCGGCAATCGAAGATCATGGTGCTGGTCGAGCCGCGCTGGCGCTTCTCGCCGTTGACGTCGAGCCACATGCTCAGATGCTGCGGATCCTTGATCTCGTCCTTGGTGACGAGCCAGGGCCCGAGCGGGCCGAAGCTCTCGGCGCTCTTGCCTTTGGTCCATTGCCCGGTGCGCTCGAGCTGAAAGACGCGCTCGGACACGTCGTTCGCCAAGCAATAGCCGGCGACCACGTCCAAGGCCTTCTCTTTCGAGAGGTAGCGCGCGCGCCGGCCGATGACGATGGCGAGCTCGACCTCCCAATCGAGCTTGCTCGACTCCTTGGGGATGATCGTGTCGTCGTTGGGCCCGCAGATGCACGACGTCACCTTGTTGAAGATGATCGGCTCTTTGGGAATGGCCGCGCCGGTCTCGGCAGCATGGTCGGAATAGTTGAGCCCGATGGCGATGAGATTGCCGACGCCGCCGACGCAGGCGCCGAGCCGCGGCTTGCCGGAGACGAGCGGCAATTTCTCGATCGGTGCTTTGCGGATCTTGCCGAGGCCTGTGGGCGAGAGCGTTTCCCCGGCAATGTCCGGCACCACTTTCGACAGGTCGCGGATGCGTCCTTTGGAATCGATGATTCCAGGCTTTTCGCGGCCGCGCGGACCGAAGCGGACGAGCTTCATGGCTTCTCCTTGAGGCTGACGGCAGGTTGGGACCGGGTCGCAGATCATGCGTCGGCCCGTATCGGGGGGCAAGGAAGGCCGGCCGCCGATCTGTGACGTCGGCGAGGGATAGAATCGAAGCCTCCCAAGGGGCAGACCGAGTGCGCGGTGCCAGTGTGGTGTCAGCGTCTCGCGAATATAGGTGTGTCCGCCGAGCGCCGATGTACCCCATATCTGTTGCCTGCGTGCAACAGGCGCTCAGATATCGCGCAATCGCGCGCGTTTATGCGGCGTTTTCATTTGCATTGGGCGGGTGCCGTGGACAAATTGTTCCCCATGCACCTAGTCCGTGCGCCTAGCTGCAAGCGACGCGGGTTCGGGGGCCGACACGATGGCAAGTCCCCTCCTCAGGGCTCTGCCGGGTGATTGGAATTTCATTGGGGGGTGCGACGGGGCCGGCGCGAGCTGGCCTCGTTCGCGTTTGGGCCGCTCATGTCATCCATTCCGGCCGAGGGCCTAATCCGGATGCAGGCGCGGGCGATGCATCGCTCGCGGTCGGCAACGAGGCCATGCTCATGCATCATGCCGGGCGCGGCCCAGAATGTCGCTCTATAGTGCGCCTCGTAGAACGCGTCGTCGCGGCCGTGTAGCGAGCCGATCTTGACGACGTGTGCGACGCGTCCGAGCGCATCGAGCGGCGCCAGCCCCGCACCATCGAGCCGAATTGAGTTGATCAGCGTCAGCGCGTTGCGCGCACCACGGTCATGTTGCGGCTGAACTGACGGCGCGTGTTCATCAACACCGTCTCCATGGCCCTAGTGACGAAAAAAATGTCGGGAAAGATCTGTTCTAACTGACCGTGGGCAATGCCGGCGGAAATTGGTCCATGACTTTGCTCCAATGACTACACGTGTCCACCGCAATCGGTCTCAAACTGCGGCAAGATCGGCAAAGCTGATGCCGACGAGATTCCTTAGCTTCAGAAGCAGCCCGGCGATGTCTGCAATGCTCCTTGCTCCGTGGCTATACGCCGCCGACGTTGGTGCGAGCGGTGGAGCCACACATCGACGAGCCGCACCTGAGGAGAAGATCATGGATGCAATCAGGCCTTTAACCACTCGCGGGGCCGCTGTGCCCGATGGTACTGCAGACGAAGCGAACGTGATCTCTGCGGCATTTCCGTACCAAAAGCAGCGCTGGCGGGTTCTCGGCCGCGAGATGGCGTACGTGGAGGTGGGAGAGGGCGACCCCATCGTGCTGCTGCACGGCAATCCCACCTCGTCGTACCTCTGGCGTAACGTGTTGCCTCACCTGCAGACCCTAGGCCGCTGCATCGCCCCCGACCTGATCGGCATGGGCGACTCCGAAAAGCTGCCTGACAGTGGTCGCGACTCGTATCGCTTTGTCGAGCACCGTCGCTACCTCGACGCCCTGCTTGAGGCCCTGGATGTACGCGAGCGGGTCACGCTCGTCATCCATGACTGGGGCTCGGCCCTCGGCTTCGACTGGGCCAACCGCCACCGCGAGGCCGTGAAGGGTATCGCGTATATGGAGGCCATCATGGGGCCGCAGTACTGGGACCACTGGGACAGGTTCAAAATGCGTCCAGCCTTGCAGGGGCTACGTTCAGAGAAGGGCGAGGAAATGGTCCTGCGAGACAACTTCTTCATCGAGAAGATCCTGCCGGCGGCCATCCTGCGCCCCCTCTCCGCCGAGGAGATGGCGGAGTACCGACGGCCGTTCGCTGAGCCCGGCGAGGGTCGACGGCCGACGCTGACGTGGCCCCGGCAGATTCCCATCGAGGGTGATCCCGCCGACGTGACTGCGATCGTGAGCGCTTACGCGGACTGGCTGGCGACGAGCAATGTGCCTAAGCTGTTCCTGAGGGCCGAGCCCGGTGGGATCCTCGGCCACGGCGCGGTTCTTGACTTGGCCCGCAGCTTCCCGGCGCAGACCGAGGTGACGATCTCGGGGATCCATTTCGTCCAGGAAGATTCGCCGGACGAGATCGGACAGGCCATCGCCGGTTGGACGTCGAATCTGTAGGAGCGCACTCGCTTGGAGATCCCCGGGATTTCGGACGGTTGCCGATGTCCGGGGATCGGTTGCCAGGGTGGCGCCACCAAACGCAGGTTCGAAATCGGCCACGCCCCCAGCACCGCCACAGTCCGATCTGAGGTGGAAGCCGCTATTCCTGCCCGGTTCCGTCGCTTTGCTCCAAAGACGGTTCTGGTGCTAGATAGCCGATGAGGCAGGAGATGCAGATTCCAAGGCCGACAAGTGGGTACCTCAGCGCCACGACGGCAGCCGCACCGAACAGGCACAATGTCGTCAGCGATCTCGCGCGCAGGATCTTGCGCACATTTGGTTGGATCTTCTCATGGGGCGTCCGATCGATGAGTTCCCAGATCAGCGCGACATAGGTTGCGTTCACCAGAAAGAAGATGGCCGCGTAGAAGGCTACCGGCTGCGGCGCGAGCTCGCTCACCGCCATCCAAGCTGTCGAGAGCGGAAGCAAGGAGATCGAAAATAAATGCGCGAAGTTGAACCACAACAGGCTCGACGTAGCCTCAGTGGCGTAGCGCATAAGGTAGTGGTGGTTAGCCCAGACGATCGCGATGAACAGGTAACTCACCGCGTAGCTCAGCCACGTTGGCCAGAGTGTCAGCAACGCCTCAAAAGTGGGCCGCTCGGGCGGTCTCAACTCCAAAACCAGCACTGTGATGAGCACGGCGAATACGCCGTCGGAGAACATGAATAGTCGCTCCGGTGTTCTTTGCCGCACGGTGCGCCCTCCTATCGCGAAGGTCAGCAAGGTTTGCAGAGCAAGCCATTTGCGTCAATCGGTCGATAGGCACACCCCGGGCACGATCGCCCATCAAACCCAGTGTGTCAGCGACAGTTTAGGTCGTCCGTGATTCGACAAGAGATTTCGGCAAAGAGGCCAAGAACAACACGGCACAGACACAAAGCAAGACGATATCCTTGAATAGAAACTCGCCAGTCAAATTCCAGGCCATTGGGTCGGTCGATACGCTCCATTTGACGACCCCCGGTGTCGTGAAGAAGAATGACCACGTGATCGCAAAGGTGACCACGCCCATCAACGAACCAATCGCTGACAAGATCGGGCTGAAAGCGCCCGCCGCGAGCAGCGCCGCAATGGCAAATTCGACAACACCGAGGAAATACGCTTCTCCCCTTAGGCCGAATAGCGATAGCCACGAGACAAATGGACTATTGCTGATGAACTGAGCGATGCCCTGAGCCGACTGCAACGTGAATTTCTGCATCGCAAACGACACAAAGATGACAACCATGACCCACCGGAGGATAGCCAGCGGACGATAAGACCCGCCTCCGTTTTCAGCGACATTGAAAGATGCTTTCATGTGGGTCCGCTCCTTCCTGAATAGATTGATTTCCGCCGGCGCGCGGACGCGCGCTTGTTACAGCCTCTACGCATCGGCGGCACCTTCGTTACGCTCATCCAGGGTTCCCCGTCTCACAACATCGTGCGGGCGGGCGAAAGGGTGTGGCGAATTTTGTGGCTTTGTCGATCTCCGACGGGGTCGGCCATGCTA
>Ga0081455_10001252_pt1 | contig 31743 bp, 27 predicted proteins | sample TabmetS3T2R1_FD_70207 | JGI IMG/M metagenome (GOLD analysis project Ga0081455, IMG submission 70207) | Tabebuia heterophylla rhizosphere microbial communities from the University of Puerto Rico - S3T2R1 | ecosystem: Host-associated > Plants > Roots > Rhizosphere ... | reverse complement strand
CGCGGATTGCATCAAACACGATCTTGAACTGAGCGTCGTATCTGTTTTCAAGCGCTTCCAGCTTGCGAGGCAGGTCCTTGTGGGTTGCGATCATTTCCCGTAGGCGAGCAAACGCCCTCATGATTTCTATATTCACCTGAACGGCCCTTTCACTCCTCAGGACGGATGAGAGCATTGCCACACCCTGTTCGGTGAAAACATACGGGACATACCGACGGCCTCCACGACCCTTCTTTGAGATCACAATTTGTGACCTCAAAAATTCGTATTCCTCTTTCGAGATGCACGGGATGTGAACTACCCGCATAGCGGTTAGTTCCATGAGGGACAGGAAAGGCTATGGGTCAGGCCGTCTTCTCTTCTAAAAGGATAGAATCAGAATAGCGACCGGAGAATTCGCTTAAGCTGCGACAACTTTTGGATAAGATATGAAGGCCAGAAGCTGGGGCGGGTTCGAAACCCGCCCCTACATTTTTTGACTAGGCCGCAACCAGATTGCGATAGTGTCCGGCTTTGCTGATCGGCGGTAAGCCGCTGATGATTTTGTTCCAGTGCTCGCCGAGGTCCTCGCTGCAAAAGATTTCGCCTGATGTGGTCGCCGCGAAAATCGACGATGCATTTCCCGCCTCCTCCAGGCAGAAGGCTTCGATGCTGGCTTGCAATCGATCCGGTAATCCATTGCGCAAAATCTGCCAGCTCCGCCCGCCGTCGGTACTGCGCGAGATGCGCGCGCCGGCGAAATGAGTCGTGCGCCAGGTTCCTGGTGCATCGTGGGCGGCGGTCATGAAGATCAGCTTCGGATCCGATGGACGAAATACGAAGCCATCGGGATAACCGCCGATTTCGTCTTCCCTTCTTGTCCATTGCTCCCAGCTGGTGCCGGCATCAGGGCTGACGTATAGTCCTCTCCCGGTCACGGCATACAAGAATTTGGGATTGCTCGGATGAATCATCAAGCGGTGGACGTCCTCGTAGAGGCTCGGAAACTCCTCCCAGTGTTGGCCTGCGTCCGTGCTCTTCAGAAGTCCGCCGACTTCAACCGAAGCGTATATCGTGGTGGATTTGTCGGGATCGAAGTTGATGTGCTTGACATGGCCAATATGAGGCGGAGCGGGAAAGCTCCATTTCGGCACGCTGGGAACCGTCCGAAGGGAGGGCACTTCGCTCCAGTTGAGACCGAGATCGTCGCTGGCGAAGAGATGCGCTGGCTCGGTGCCGGCAAACAAGCGAACATGCCCGTTCACGCGCTGCGACGCCAGGGAGTAGACGTTGGTTTCGGTTAGCCCGTTACCCCTCGGCTCCCAGGTTTTGCCATTGTCCGCGCTGACGTGCACAGATCCGCTAAAGGCCCCCGCAAACGTCAAACCGCTCTCCGGCTCTTTGATGATCGCGCTGACATGCCTGTCGGTCAGCGCGCGGTGCTTAACCCGCCATTCCGATCCGGAGGCGGGGCGCTCGACGGTGACGACGCCTTCTCGGGTTCCGACTAGGACCTCTGTGGAGAGAGATGGGGACGAGTAGATGGTTGAGCCGCCATGGGACAATCCGATCGCCATATTGTTACCCTCCTTAATTGGATTTTATCTCTTGGGGGTCAATTCCCCCACAGTTCTCCTGCAAAAAAAGATTTCCAGCTCTTCTCTGATCTAAGACGTCATTCCCGCATGTTTTTGGCGGGAATCCAGGCGAAGCTCGGACTGGACCCCCGATAGAAGCATTCGGGGGTGACGCGCTTGCGATAAATTCTCATAGATCCTTTTTGAATACCCGTCAACTCAGCGCACTGACCGGCCCGGCGAATCGAATTTCGTGTACACGCCGATTTCTTTGAGAACCTCATCGACGAAGCGCGTTTCGGCCCATTCGCTGACTTCAATTCTGGGAGCTTTCTCCAAGGTTCCCGCCTGGTAGTAGAAATCAGCGCTCTTCTTGTACGCATGTAAATTCATCAAGCCGTTGACTGCCCAAGCGGTCTTAAAGCCATTCCAGAGATTTGCCGCGTCCTTGCGATCGATGTCGGGACGGCGCTTGGTCATAGCCTCCACCCACCCATCCTGATTTTCAGCGAAGTGGCGGCTCGCTTTCATGATCGCCGCGGTGAAGCGACGCAAATGTTCAGGCTTTTCCTCCATGACCTTGGTGGTAACAGCGTTCACTTTCTCGACGACGGTGGCGGTATCGTAATAGGTATTGTGATCGACAAGAACTCTAACGCCGGGCTCTTTCTGAATTGTGACCCAGGTGGCCAGCGAAAGGGTCGTAGCATCGACGCGGCCTGCCACCAGCGCCTGGGCGCGCGTCGAAGGAGTTCCGATGGCGATCGCCGTTAGAGAAGCTGTGTTGACGCCAAGGCCTTTGAGCGCAATCATCGAAAGCGTGTGGTCGACGCTGCCGATCCGCGCGACCGCAAAGGTTTTGTCCTGCAGCGCAGTCGCGGACCGAATATGGTCTCGAGCGGCAATGAGGAAGTAAAGTCGGGTATCGGGCGAATGAATGGCGCGCATCGCTTGACCTTTGGTCGCGTTCATTCTGATAACGTCGGAAGTTGATACGTTGCCCACGTCAATGTCGCCGGCAATCATCCCGGCGATGACCAGAGGAGTTCCCTGAAATTCATTGAGCTCGACATCAAGCCCTTCGCGTTTGTAAAACCCCAAATCTTTCGCCAGCCACAATACGGAATTGGGTAGCGCCGGCGCGGGTGCGGAACCCATCCCCAGGCGTAGCTTCAGCGGCTCTGGCGGTTTAGGTTCCGCGGCTGAAAGAGATCCCGCCTGCGCGAGTAGAGTAAAAACAACAAAGGTAAGGAGAAGTTTCATCGGTGAAGCTCCATAGCGCTGTCTTACCGTAGGGAACGGATTCCGTCGAAAATTTTTCTCGTCTCCGGGTGAAGGTCGGTCAACGTGGGATGCGCAGTGAGCTTTTGACTTTTTGCGTCTCCGCCAGTCGGCTCTAGTCTGTTAAGCAGATCCTTCTCCATAATGTCCAGATGCTGAAACATTGCGCCTTCGGCCTCCGCTACATCGCGCTCCATGATCGCTTTCAGGATTTGTTCGTGCCAGCGCCGAGCGAGTTCATGGCGCGCTGCCCGAGCCGTCTTCACTTCTGCATCATCGAAAAGCTTCCAGTAAAAAGGCAGACGGAAGAACAGATGTCTTCCCGATTCATAAACCTGCAGCAAAGCCGGATTATGCGCTGCTCTTGCCAAGGCGTCGTGAAAAATTCGGCTGGGATTGCCCGCCGCCGTGTTCCGAGAGATATCGTCGCCAATCGCGAGTCGCATCGTCTCAATCTCGTCGGCGCTAGCGCGTAACGCCGCCCACCCTGCAACCTTGACTTCCATCAGCTTGCGCACCTCAAAAAGCTGCTTGATGGACGTCTGCGCTGCAAGGCCGGCAAGATCGTTGCCTGGAAGATGAATAGCTTCAACGTCGGCGACAACGGCTCCCCGCGCCGAGCGGGTAACCAACCCCCGCACAGCTAGGGATTTTAGCGCCTCCCGGATAGTTGTTCGGCCAACGCCGAATAGAGAACACAAGCTCCGTTCCGAGGCCAGGCGCTCTCCCGGCTTTAGTTTGCCTTGGACAATTTGTTCCTGCAGATCCTTGGCAATTTTGTCGACTCGGCTGTTAAACTCAATCATTGGTCAGGCCAAATTCTCCTTGACAGGCCGAATTTGACTGCTGTATATCAAAAACGAGGTTCTTTGGCCAGACCAAACTTCGAGAAATGAGTCACCTCAAAAGGAGATCGCGATGAGTTCCAATGAAAAAATCGTCGTATTTGGGCCGGCTCTGCCCCTCAACTTGGCGCCTATGTGGGTAGCTTACGATAAGGGCTTTTTCAAGGAAGAAGGGCTGGACGTCGATCTGAGACCGGTCCAGGGAATTCCCGATAGCCAGCACCCACGCCATCAGTGGCGCAAGGATGGCGCGATCATTTTCCAATCGCCCGGAGGCTCACCGCCGTTTCGCTCGGTCCTGGAAAACCGCGATCACATCGATGGCGAGGTCAATGTCGTGTCCATTGCCAACCGGACAGCGCATGTCTTCGTGGCCAAACCCTACGTCAAGGATATTCCCGACCTGAAGGGAAGAAAGATCGCCGGCGATCTCAAGGGTGGGTCGAGCATGGACGCCAAGGTGGTGCTGCGCCATTATGGTCTCGATCCCGAAAAAGATCTTACCTGGATCGATAGCCGCGGCAAGCCACCCAACACGGAACGCTTTCGCCTCGCGCTGTTCGACAAAGGTGAAGTCGACGCGGTGTGCTGCGATCCACCGCATTGGAATATCGCCGTGCAGATGGGGGGGCATGCGCTCACTTCCTGCCGGGACCTGTTCGCTATTCCAGAAGCTGGCTTCTCAACCTCGCCGGCAGTCATCGCGGAAAAACCGTTCGTCGTCAAAGGTATGGTGCGGGCCATTTTGCGCGGCACAGCCGTCGCTCGGGTCAGCAAAGAAGAGACCTTGGACTCGATCCTACGACACAACCATTACATCACTCGCGAGCTAGCGACACTCGCTTACGACGAGGTTCATAAAGAGTGGGGCCCGGTGCTCGACTTCGAGGCCTATCAACGAAAAGTCGATATCTACACCAGTGAGTGGAAGCTGCCGAAAAAGCCGGTGAGTGACTATTACAATTTCAAGTACCTCAAAGAAGCGCTGGACGAATTGGGCATGCTGCGCTCGTGGGATCCACGGATGGATCTAAAAGAGTAAATGAGCGGAGAATTCAAAAGGCAAAAGGAAAAAGGCAAAATTTCGCAAGCCGCTCCAGTGCGAGGAGAAAACCTGTTTGAAGCAACTCACGCTCCTTCTGCTATTGCTTCTGGCGTACGCGCATGACGCGGCCGCCCAGTCTCCGTTCTTCGAAGATAAGACGATTCGTTTGGTGCTCGGGTTCTCGCCGGGAGGAATCAGCGACCTCTGGGGGAGAGCGCTTTCTAGAGCGATGAGCCAACACATCCCCGGAAAGCCGAACATCATTCTACAAAACATGCCCGGCGCAGGCTCGCTGACCGCGGCGAACTATATATACGGCGTCGCCAAACCGGATGGGCTGACGATCGGCTTCGTAACCCCAGGTCTCTATTTCAATCAGCTCACAGATATGAAAGAAGTGCAATTCGATTGGGCGAGGTTTAGCTGGATCGGATCGCCTGAACGGACGGTCAGGATTATTTACGGCCGGTCGGATACGCCCTATAAAACACTGGACGACATTCGTAACGCGCCTGCGCATCCACGTTGTGGCGCCACGGCGCTCGGCACCGTGGGCCATTATTTTCCCCGGCTTATCGAAGAAGTCGCAGGCGTAAAGTTCAACATCGTCACCGGCTACCCCGGCGCAGCGGAAATCGACTTGGCGATGCAAAAGGGCGAAGTGCAGTGTCGCGCCGGCAGCTTGGAAGGTTACTTCGGCAGCGAACCGACTCGGACCTGGTTCAAGAATGGCTTTACCCGGGTCCTCGTCCATGGCGCGTCGAAGCGCGACTCGAGGCTGCCCGACGTGCCGACTGTATATGAGGTAATGGAACGGCGGAACGTGCCGGACGTGACGCGGCGTTTGGCGACTGTCCTTATGTCTCCTGATTTGATCGGCCGGCCTTTGATAGCGCCGCCTGGCGTACCGGCCGATCGGCTGACAATCCTGCGCGACGGGCTAATGAAGGCGCTCAAGGATCCTGAATTCATCGCCGAAGCCCAGAAAAGAAATTGGGAGGTGGAGCCGGTAAGCGGCCACGAGCTCGAATCGATCGCGAAAAAAGTAGTTGTTCAGCCGCCCGAGGTGATCGAGCGGATGAAAAAAATCCTGGCGAACTGACGGGCGGAAATGGAACCGCAAAGAGGTTGTCGTGGCAGAGCCCAACCAAAACAAAAATGGACATCACCACGAAGCACGGGAAGAGCACCAAGGAAAAGATTTTTACACTCGATGTTCTATCAAATATCCGATCTTCGTGTCCTCGTGATCTTCGTGGTTAAAGGAAGCTTTATTAAGTTGGAGGCATTTCGATGTACCGAACTAGCAAAGAAGAAAATGAAATTCTGACCCGTACCGGCCGCGGCACGCCCATGGGTGAGTTTCTGCGGCGTTACTGGTGGCCCATCGGCATATCGGCGCATCTGAAGACCAAGCCGACGTTCATCCGAGTGTTTGGAGAGGATCTCGTCTTGTTCCGCGACGGCAACGGACGAGTCGGAGTCATCGGTGCTTACTGCGCCCATCGGCGCGCCAACCTATGTCTCGGTGACGTCGAGAGAGACGGTGTGCGCTGTCGCTATCACGGCTGGTTCTATAACACAGAGGGAAGACTGCTGCAGACTCCCGGCGAGCCGGCTGACAGCGAGCTCAAAAAAGAAGCGATTCGCTTGCCGGCCTATCCCGTGGAAGAGTTGGGTGGCTTAATCTTCGCCTATTTCGGTCCCCATCCAGCGCCGCTGTTGCCGCGATATAATTTTCTTGTCGGCGATGGCGATGTCTATGTGACCATTCAGGGTTTTCAAAACTGTAACTGGCTCCAATGCGTTGAAAATGGTATGGACCCGGTTCATCCGAGCTTCACCCATGGTGGCGCCTGGCCGGATATTATGAGTACCGAGCCGGATTTGGGTTTTCATGAAACCGAATGGGGACTGGTTTATAAGGCATATCGTAAAACCAAAGAACCTGGCATGCTGAACTATCGCGAGCACCATTTGCTTATGCCCGGCGTGAGCTGCGGCGGCAGCGGCGGCAGATATCTGAGCGGTGGCAACGCCAACACGCCGGTTTCGGCGGCGCGCTGGAGCGTGCCCATCGATGACACACATACCTTGCTGATGCGCGTACGCTTTAAGCCAGCGGATAATCCTGGCAAGTATGAAGGCGATCCGTTCAGCCAGCGTTGGAAACCGCCGCGGGATTTTATCGTGCCGTACAAAGAATACCGGGATTCCGACAATCCAGTTTTGGGCTATGATATTCCGCCGCTCCACTTTATCGAAGACGGCATGGTCGTCGACAGCATGCCTTCGATTGCCGATCGAGAAAACGAAAACTTGGGTCCGACCATCGATGACGGAATTATCAAACTGCGCCGGATGTATTTGCGTGAGATCGAAAAGGTGAAGCGCGGTGAAGACCCCAAGGCCATCGTCCGCGACCCGGAGAAAAATAAGATGATTGTTATTCCAGCCTATGAGAAGTGGGTGCCGGAGAGCGAACGACACGCAGCGAAAAGTATGGCGGTAGCAGGGTGCTGAAGAAAGCTTAAGAATGCTTCGAGGGCCTCAGCATGAACGGAAAATCATCAATGATTTCGATTTACTCGTTCGTCCTGAGCTCGGCCGAAGGACTCCGAAGGTTTTTCAGCAGCCTGCTGAGGATAAAATATCTGAATCATCGGAGGCTTTATGAGTGTTGTTGCCGTGAACGAAAAAGATGTCAAGTTGGTGAAGAGCGGGCATGGGGAAACGAAATGGTTGGTTCCCAGCAAAAATGGCGCAAGCCCCGAGATGATGATTCGCCACTGGGGGCCGGACACCAACATCCCGGTCCACAGCCATCCGTATCACGAAATGTTCTACGTGCTCGATGGAGAAATAGAGATCGGTGGCGTAACTTATACAGCGGGCTCGTGCATCTATATCGAGAGGGGCACGCCCTACGGTCCGACGCGAGCGCCTAAGGGAGGCAAGGTATTAAGGTATGCAGAAGCCGCCCCTGGCAAATAGAGTCGAAGGCTATCTTGATGTCGAAGGCCTCAGGACGTTTTATATTAAGGCTGGCGGAGGCCATCCCATCGTGCTTTGTCACGGCGGGTCGCCGGGCACTTGCTCCTCTGTCAACTGGAAGTTGAATATCGAGCCGGTGGCTACGGCCGGCTTTGCAGTTTACGCCTTCGATCAACCTGGTTTTGGTCTCACCGAAAATCCAGACGATTATTCATTAGATTTTCGCTTTGTCCACGCTCGCGCCTTTGTCGATAAGATGAAGATAGAGCGCTATCACGTGATGGGCAATTCGATGGGCGCTTATCTCGCTGCTCGGCTCGCGCTCGAAGACTCAAGGGTTAGGCGGCTGGTTTTGGTATCGAGCAACACTCTGGCACCCAAAGGCTCACCGGAGTCGCAGGCGAAGTCAAAAAGGCACGCGGAAGAACTGAGAGCCTACACGCCGAACGTTGAAAACATGATGAAGATGACTCGGGGGACCCTCTTCCACCAAAACTTGGTTACAGAAGAGCTGGTGCGTGAACGATACGAAATGAGCGCCGGAAAAAATTATGATGCTCAGTTGGGTCGTGCCGGGGCAGCGAAATCGAAATCCTTGGAAGATGAGCTAGGCAATCTGAGAACCAAGACCCTCATCCTCTGGGGCAAAAACGACCACGGCACGTCCTTGGACCAAGCTTTATTGCTTTTTCAGAAAATTCCCCAAGCCGAGCTACACGTTTTTGATCAGTGCGCGCACTGGGTACAATGGGACCAAGCGGAGCGCTTTAACAATCTTGTCGCCGAATTCCTAAAGGCGGAAAATGCCAGCAGCCTTTGATGATCACCCTAGCAGGTTGTTGAAAAAAGATCCGGAATGCTTCGAGTGCCTCAGCATGAACGGAAAACCATCAATAATCTCAACTCCCACTCCGTTCGTCCTGAGCGCCGTCGAAGGACTCCTAGGGGTTTTTCAGCAACCTGCTAGTGTGCTTCGCTCGGGTGATCGGCCCATCGTCCTGCTTAGCGCTGGTGTCGGAGCGAGAAGAACTCGGGAACCGTTAGCGGGAGGGATTCGAATGGTCACACCGGTGTCTCAGAAGTTCGTTTAAAAATTCCAAACGATGACAGTAGCTGAAGTCGAACTCAAATCCCCCTTCGTCCGCCTTTTTCAAAGGGGGAATTTCTCCGCGGCATTCTAACCCCTCTTTGAAAAAGAGGGGAAGGGGAGATTTTCAGACGGAATGATGCGGGAATTATGTAGCGAACTTCTGGGTCAGGACACTAGGACATCTCCCAGCATCTTAACCGAAAGGAAAGCCATGAAGAAAAGTCATTGGGTGATTCTCGTCGGTGTATTTTTAGGGCTACTTTCTCTCTCGAATACTTTCTCGCAGGAGAAAAAGCTGGAGAAGATCAGGGTCGGAGGCGGCTCGGCATCGGCCACGCAGATGTCTCTGTGGCTCGCCAAGGAAGGGAATTTTTACGAGAAGAACGGGCTCAATGTCGAAGCGATCAGCATCCCGGGCAGCTCGCTGGCGCTGCAAGCGATGCTGGCGGGAGATCTGCCGATTATTCAGCTGGGCGGCGCAGCGTCAATCCAGGCTAACTTCTCCGGCGCGGATACGGTCATCATCGCGACCATCGTGCGCAAGTTCCTCTTCTGGATTTTTGCCAAGCCGGGTTTCGAGCGGATGGAGGACTTGAGGGGAAAGGTGTTTGGTACTACGCGCTTCGGTACGTTGTCTGATCTCGCCGCCAGGTTTGCGTTGCGCGCCCATGGCATCGATCCGGAAAGAGATATCACGATGGTGCAGACCGGCGGACCGGCGGAGGCGATCACCGCCATGGTCGCGGGAAAAATTGATGCCGCGGCCTTGAGCCCGCCGGCAACGCTCACCGCGAGAAAGTTTAAACTGAGAGAACTCCTGGATATGTCCAAGTTGGAAGCAGAGTATCATATCAACGGCGTCGTGACGACTCGGAGATTTTTGAAAGCGCAAGAGGACACCGTTCGGCGTTTTCTCAAGGCGTATGTTGAAGGCGCCGCTCGGGGCCAAAGGGACAAGAATTTTGCCTTGAAGGTGATGGGCAAGTATTTCCGGACCGACGACAGAGAAATTCTCGAGGAAAGTTACGAGACCACGATCAAATCCAACTTTTCCATCCCGCCGTATCCGTCGATCCCGGGAATCGAGAGCTTGCTTCAAGGTCTGGAAAAACAGAATCCCAAAGCCAGAGGGGCTAAACCGGAGGATTTTGCCGACAGCCGCTTAATGAGAGAGCTCGACCAGAGCGGTTTCGTCAAGTCGGTCTTGGCGGAGCGCTGACGCGCTGTATCGGACGTTATAGCGCGTAGAAGTGCTTCGGGTTGGCGCGGGCGATTTTTTTCTTTGCGGTTGCAGGCAAATCTTTGCGGTCAAAAAATTCTTGCACGAGCTCGTGTAGGTCGGTGCGCGTCGCTTCGTGAGGGAAGTCCGAGGCCCAAAGCAGACAATCTTCGCCGAGAAGCTCGATATCGCGCGGCGTCGTACTCTCGTCCCCGCATTGAAAGAAAAACTGCTTGCGGGCAAGCAGTTCGCTTGGCAGCACAGGCCGCTCGTTTGGTGAAACCCGCTCCAATCGCTCCTCGATCTTGCTGATCAGGAACGGCACCCAACCGCAGCCCGCCTCGAGAAAGCCCAGACGAAGTTTCTTTAGCTTGTTCATCAGGCCGGAGAAGACAATGTTCGTGAACTGGCGCATCTGGGGAATCACATGGGCGAGAGTCGCGACCTCGTTCGGCTGCAAGAAACGATCGTTGTCTCGTAAAGACGTGCACGAATGGACCGAGAGGGCACAGCCAAGGCCGTCGGCTTCAATGAAAATCGGCCGATACAATGCGTGACCGAGGGGAAGGGGCAATCCTTCGGCCGGCAAGATACCTCCCACCATGCCGTGGTGCTTTACCGCTCGCCGCAGTTCTTTTACCGCCGCCGAAACGTCTTGCAGAGGCAACAGCGCCATGCCGCGAAAACGGCGGTCCTGGGTGAGAAACTGCTCAGCGAGAAAATCATTGTAAGCGCGGCAGAGCTCGACGGCGTAGCGCGGGTTGCCGATCTGGCCGATGTGCATGAAGCGCGTCGGATAGAGAACCGTGAGGTCGATATTTCCTTCGTCGAGCTTACCCGCCCATTCGCGCCAGTCTGGCACGCGAAAATCTTGATAACGAAAGTCGTTGGCGGGAATCGAGCGGTGCCAGCCATGATGCGGCACTAGAGGAAAGTAGAGCATCGCCTCACGGCGCGAGCGATAGGCCGCCGACATATATTCCATGATCTGCTCGTCGGTCTCGCGCACGTGGCCATCGGCATCGATAATGCGCCTTGCGCCTTTTCTATTATAACCGTTGGATTTCCGGTGCGAGTTTGTTTTCATGAAATTACCTCCAGGTTATCACTTTGCGCTTATTCGCACAGAGCGAATCGGATTGTCAACGAACGTTTTGAACGATTGGAACGACTTGAACTGCTTGAGCCCATCTTGTGAGGGATCCGGATAGACTTTTTCATCCCAGTACGTTACTCAGTTTCTTGTATGGGTTATCTCACCGAAGAGTTGTCTGACGAAGTGGGTAGACTCTCCCAGCAGCGCGGCCGGCAATATTTCTTGAGCGGCGCGGTCAAGCGTATTAGAGGCGATGCAGTGTCCATCGATGCGGTTGTTCAGGGGACGATGCAGTATGACGTGAATATTTCCAACGTGGACGGCTTCTTGGATTACTCGTGCACCTGCCCCTATTTCGAGCGAGACTTCGAGCCGTGCAAGCACATCTGGGCAGCGTGTCTCGCGGCGGAACAGAAGGGCTATCTGAAAGGAGCAGGTGAGGTCGCGTACCCTGACTTTTCCGCGGCGGTCCCGGACGTATTCTTCAGGAGAACGTATCCGAAACCAGCAGGGGTCAAAAAACCGGCACCGGCGTCGGGTTGGAGGAAGCAACTTCAGCCGTTGCTGGCGAAGATGGGAGCCGACGAAAATCGCTTGCGGTTCACGACGGCACCGGAGCGCGAATTCGTGTACATCGTCAACGTAGGGGCGACGTTGGCTCAAGAGCAGCTGACCGTTGAAGTGGCCCAACGCGAAAAAAAGATCAATGGCGAATGGGGGAAGCTCAAGACAAAAAAGCTTGGCCGCTACGAAATCGATAATCTTGCCGATCCGAAAGATCGGCAAATTCTGGCGATTCTCTTTGGCTCGCGGCCGGGGACATCGTATGGATACTCGCCTTATTACGGCGAGTCGGCTTATCCCGAATTTGTCGTGCCCGGGCCTCTCTGGGATATCGTGCTGCCGATCATGTGCGGAACGGGGCGTTGTTTGTTGCGGAGATCTATTATTGCCAACGAACACCCGACCGTTCACTGGGACGATGGGGGTGCGTGGCATTTCTGTCTCAAAGTCACGCATGAAAACGGTGATGGAAACTATATCGTGCAGGGTGCGCTCCGGCGCAGTGAGGCGGAAATGGAGCTGGCGAAGCCGGTTTTGCTCCTCGCCGGTGGTTTGGTGTTTTGGGACGATTGGGTTGCACGTCTTGACGACCATGGTGCGTTTGGCTGGATTTCTCTGCTGCGCGCCCAGGGCTCTTTGTCGGTACCCAAAAAAGAAGGCGATACCTTTCTCGCCGAGCTACTCCGCTTCTCTCGACAGCCTATTCTAGAGCTTCCCGATGAGCTGAAATTTGAAATGATTGCTCCGTCCCCGAAGCCCATCCTGGTCCTCAAGCCGGGAGAGCGTCATCCCTGGGCTCGGCCACATCTGCTGGGGAAACTCTCCTTCGACTACGAAGGCGAGACAGTACCGCAGGATCAGGAAGGCGGCGGAATTTTTCAAAAAGAGCGACGGCGACTGATCCGACGGGACCTTGAAGCTGAAATCACTGCGGAAAAGCGGCTCATGCAGCTCGGGTTTCGCACCGGCTATTCGAGCAAAGGCTCCGAAATCGGGTTGTCACCCGACCAGCTTCCCAAGATCGTGCGCACCTTGACGAAAGAAGACTGGGTTGTTGAAGCCGAAGGCAAGCTCTACCGCACAGCGGGCGCGCTCAGCATGGAAATCAGCTCGGGAGTGGATTGGTTCGAGCTCCAAGGCAACGCACAATTCGGCGACGCGCGGATCGCGCTGCCGCGGCTCTTGCGTGCGATCAAGCAGGGCGAGCAAACCGTGCGGCTCGACGACGGCACGCTGGGAATCATTCCCGAAGAGTGGATGAAAAAATACAATTTGCTCGCGGGATTGGCGAGCAACGAAGAACAACATCTACGATTCACCCGGCCGCAAGTGGGGTTGCTTGATGCGCTGCTTGCGTCTGAGCCCACCGTGCACGCCGATGGCGTCTTCGAGCGTGTGCGCGAGGAATTGCACAGTTTTGCCGGGGTCCGAGCGGCTGATCCAACGGCAGATTTCGCCGGCGCACTGCGCGCCTATCAGCGCGACGGGCTGGGCTGGCTCTATTTTCTCCAGCGTTTCGGCTTTGGCGGCTGTCTGGCCGACGATATGGGACTAGGAAAAACCATTCAAGTCCTGGCATTGCTCGAATCACGCCGCGAACTTCGCGCGAGTAAACAGCACGACTCTTTGCGGTCGTCGCTGGTGGTTGTGCCACGGTCGCTGGTGTTTCATTGGAAGTCCGAAGCGGCGCGCTTTGCACCCAAGTTGCGCGTGCTTGATCACACGGGCGGCGCGCGGTTGAAACCGGGAGACCACTTCGATCGCTACGATGTCGTGCTGACAACCTACGGCACCTTGCGGCGCGATGCCCTGCAATTCAAGGATTTGCGCTTCGACTACTGTATTCTCGACGAAGCCCAAGCGATCAAAAATGCCGGAACTCTCTCCGCGAAAGCTGCGCGCCTGCTCAGCGCTGATCATCGTCTGGCTCTGAGCGGCACGCCGGTAGAGAACCATTTAGGCGAGCTCTGGAGTCTTTTCGAGTTTCTCAACCCGGGGATGCTTGGAACCGCAGCGGTATTTCGCCGCGCAGGGCGTAATCCGGACGCTGCCACGAGGAACGTGCTGGCGCGAGCCTTGCGACCTTTCATCTTACGGCGGACGAAGGGAGAAGTGGCGCGGGAGCTACCGCCAAAAACCGAGCAGACTCTCTATTGTGATCTCGAGCCGCCGGATAGAAAACTCTACGATGAGCTGCGCGATTATTACCGTGCGCGGCTCCTGAAAAACGCTCATGGTCAAGGCCTAAGCCAGATGAAGTTTCAGGTGCTCGAAGCGTTACTGCGCCTGCGTCAGGCCGCCTGCCATCCGGGACTGATCGATAAAAAGAAGGCATCGGAGCCGAGCGCCAAGATCGACACGTTGCTAGCGCAGCTCGATCAGGTGATCGATGAGGGACATAAGATCTTGGTTTTTTCTCAATTCACGAGTCTACTCGCCATCGTGCGCAGCCGGCTCGATGACGCCAACATCCCCTATGCCTACCTCGATGGCCGAACGCGCGACCGCAAGGTGCCCGTCGAGCAATTCCAAAACGATCCGAACCTGAAGCTGTTTCTCATCAGCCTCAAAGCCGGAGGCCTGGGGCTCAACTTGCACGCGGCTGAATATGTTTATCTTCTCGACCCCTGGTGGAACCCATCGGTGGAAGCCCAGGCGATCGACCGCGCGCACCGGATTGGCCAGACGCGTCAAGTGTTCGCCTATCGGCTCATCGCTCGTGACACCGTCGAGGAAAAGGTGCTGGAGCTGCAAAAGACCAAGCGTGATCTAGCCGATGCAATTATCACTGCCGATAACAGTCTGTTACACAGTCTGACCCGTGAGGATCTGGAACTTCTGCTTTCCTGAGGAATTCCGTATCCCCGCGGAATCTTGGACTGCCGCACCCAGAGAATTCGTTCGGTTGACATCAGCGTATGTCTGTCGATAAGCTCGGTGCAATGTTCAACGCGGCGAGGAGGATCTCGTATGGCTTATGATGTGCTTATCAAGGGCGGTCGGATCTACGACGGTAGCGGAATGCCTTCCTATCTCGGCGACGTGGCGACGAAAGATGGTCGTATCGTGGAAACCGGGCGGATCAATGGCGAGGCCAAGCGCGTGATTCGCGCCGACGGGTTGGCGATTTCTCCAGGCTTCATCGATTTTCATACCCATCTTGACGCGCAGCTATTGTGGGATCCGCTGGCGACCTCCTCCTGCTTCCACGGTGTAACGACGGTGATTCCGGGAAACTGCGCGCTTGCCCTCGCACCTTGCAAAGAGCAAGACCAGGACACGATCCTCAAAAGTTTCGAAAGGGTCGAAGCGATCTCGCTGCCGGCCTTACGCGCCGGCGTGGAGTGGAGTTGGACCACATTCCCGCAATATCTAGATAGGCTCCGCGGTAATCTCGGTGTCAACGTCGCCGCTTTGATGGGTCACTGTGCGCTGAGACAGTTCGTCATGGGCAATGCTGCCATGGAACGCGCCGCCACCCCCGCAGAGATCCAGCAGATGAAAGAAATTCTCAAAGCCGGCGTCCGCGCGGGCGCCATGGGGTTTTCGACCAATCAAAATCCCGTGCACATGTTTGCCGACGGTACGCCCATTCAGAGCCGCTTTGCCACCGATGAAGAAATCATCGAGTTGGCCTGTGCGTTGGGCGAGATCAATCAGGGCGCGGTGCAGATTTCGCGTGGTTCGCTGGGAGTTTCGGTGCCGATGCGCGAGACCGTGCAATTGTTCGACGAGATCTCCTCTCGATCGGGACGGCCGGTGATCTGGCAGAGCATCGCGCAGCGTTGGGACAAACCGAACGAATGGCGCCAGCTGTTGGATCTGGCGCAGCAGTCGTTGGACCGCGGCGTCCAGTCGTATCCGCTGTGCAACGCGCGGCTGTTCAACAACCGTCTCACCATGAAAAACGCCCAGGTGTTCGACGATCTGCCGACTTGGAAAACCGTTCTTTTCCTGCCGCTTGAGGCGCGGATCGCCGCGATCCGCGATCCGGAGACTCGGCGCAAGATGCGTTACGAAGCGGTGGAGGAAAAGAAATCTTCGCGTTTCTCGCGGCGCTGGGATCTGGTGTATCTCATCAACGCCGCGACCCCGGCGAATAAACATCTGGAGAAAAAGAGCGTGGCCGAAATCGCCAAAATTCGCGGCCAGGACGTCATCGACGCTTTTCTGGACCTATCCTTGGAAGAGGGATTGGATACGGAATTCCAAACCTCCAGCACCAACGGCGACGAGCAAGCCGTCGCTGAGATTCTCCGCAGCCCGTTTACTCTCGTCGGCCAGTCCGACGCCGGCGCGCATCTGATTTATGACGCCGGTTTCGGCTATGCGACGCGCCTGCTCGGCTACTGGATCCGCGAGAAAAACGTCATGAGCTTGGAAGAGGGCGTGCGCAAGCTGACTTTTATGGTCGCTTCGATCTTCGGTTTGCACGATCGTGGCTTGATCAGGCGGGGTATGGCAGCGGATCTGGTGCTCTTCGATCCGGCGACGATCCGCGAGTGCGAGCCGGAAATGGTGCAGGACTTGCCGGCCAACGAGAAACGTTTCATTCAAAAAGCTGTTGGCATCGAGATGACTCTCGTCAATGGCGAAGTGCTGGTTGAAAAGGACAAGCACACCGGCGCGTTGCCGGGCAGCGTCCTGGGCAGCGCCAACGGCAAGACGCTACAGGCGGCGGCATAAAACAGAAAAGGAGAGAACTCACCGCAGAGACACGGAGAAACACGGAGCCCAGAGTTCTTGATCAAGAAATATTCCGACCTCTGCGAACTTTGCGTCTCCGTGGTGAATTCCTAATTTGATTGCGAAGACGCGCTAAGCCATTAGCAGTTAAGGGAGAGCAAGAGAGATGTATTACGGTGCGCGGGGAATTGTGGGTTTAGTTAAGCCCACCTATCGGCCGGGTTCGATGGAGAGTTTTATCAAGCTCATGCCGGAGGGTGTGGGGTTCATACCGTGCCACGCCGGCATCCGCGCCGGCAACGAGCAAGAACTTCAGGAGGCGCTGTCGGTTGCCGAAAAGAAAGTTGCGCGATTGGCAGAGCTGGGTGCAGATGTCGTCATGATCATGGGCGCGCCTCCAACCATGGTTCGCGGCCATGGCGCCGACCGGGAGATTTCCGATCGGTTATCAAAGAGGTATGGCATCCCGGTGCTGGTGGCGACGATGGCGCAGGTCGATGCTTTCCGCGCTTTGGGCATGAAAAAACTGGTGGGCATTACTTACTTTCAAGATGACATGAACCGCCGCTTCGCCAAGTTTTTTGAAGATGACGGATTCGAAGTGAAAGCGATGAAGGGAATCGAAGTGCCGTTTAAAGATGCCGGCAAGCTTTCTCCGGAGGCGATCTACGGTTTTGCCAAAAAAGTTTTCCTTGAGCATGGTCCTGCCGACGGCATCTACATGCTCGGCGCCGGCTGGCATAACCTGCCGGTCATCGAGATGCTCGAGAAAGACTTAAAGACCACGGTGGTTTCCAGTATCCCCGCTCAAGTTTGGGCCACGAAAAAAATCCTCCAGCTCAACGAGCCGGTGGCGGGCTACGGACGCTTATTGGCCGAGATGCCATAACCTGCGGTCTCATCCAAATGGCTCTTCATGGACTTTGTGCTGTCCAAACGAGGACAGGAGCTTGTCCGCGGCATGAGCCGAATTGCCGACAGAATCGATACGCGACCCGAACAGATGGAAGGCATCCAACTCGCCTTCCTGCCCGCGGAGGTTCTGGATAATTTTGAGCGCTACGCGAAACTGCTCGAGGAAAAGTTAGCGCGGGTAGAAGGGCAAGCCGCTCTAGAGATTCTGGAGATTGGAAAGACAATGTTTAAACCGCAGAGAACCTAACGTGGCTACGTCGCAACCAAAAACATCGAGAGATCCCCCTCTTACATCTCCCCCGTCGCGGGGGAGAGAAGAGAGGGGGTACAAACGATGAAAGTCGTTGTTCATGGTTTAACGAAAGAGTTCACGACGGGTCAAGGGAAAATCCGTGCGCTGGGCGGCGTCGATATCGAGGTGCACGATCGGGAGTTCTTCGGCATCGTCGGACCGACGGGCTGTGGCAAGACGACGTTGCTCCACATTATGGCAGGCCTTGAAAAATCGACTCAGGGCGGCGTGGAATTTGTCGGCGAGAAAAGAACCAAGTCGCTGGTATCGATGGTGTTCCAGGATTCGGCGTTGATGCCCTGGCGCACAGTGGAAGAAAACGTCCCCTTGGGGGCGGAGTTTCGTAAAGAGGAACGGTCTACCTACAAGCGGATCAGTCAATTCTTTTTGGAAATGGTTCGTTTGCTGGATTTCAGCGGCGCGCGGCCGGCGGAGCTTTCCGGTGGCATGAAGCAAAAGGTTGCCATTGCCCGTGCCTTGGCCAACGATCCTGAGATTATTCTCATGGACGAGCCGTTTGCCAACCTCGACGCACAAACGCGCCTGCTGTTGCGCGAGGAGCTGTTGCGCATCTGGGAACGAGACAAAAAGACGGTGGTGCTGGTTACCCACAATATTGAAGAAGCGGTGATGCTCTGCGATCGTATCGCTGTCTTGAGCGCCGCTCCAGGAGTGGTCAAGAGTATTTTGACCGTTGATGTGCCGCGGCCGCGCAACTTCAAGAGCATGAGAGACCCGGACTTTGGCCGTTGCGTGGACCAAATCTGGGACATGCTAAGGTACGACGTTGATAGAGCGATGCGAGCAGGCCTTCCATCGCAGACGCCCGAGCAACAAAAGGATATGCGGCGGAAACCAGACTTCGATCAGTGGAAGTGAGACTGGCTTAGGCTGTGCTCGACGACAATAACTGGGTTGAAACCATAGGGGAGGGCTAATGTATGAGAACTCATTTTTCTAAAGTTACCGGATGGGCAGTGCTCTTCGTGGTGATGTTGATGATAACGGTTTCTGCGATGGCACAGACCGCCCAGGACTTTAGTGCGATCCTCGCCGATCCTGAGCGGCCAAGTGAGGAACGCGCGCTGGACGCAGCACGTAAGCCCGACGGAGTTCTAAAGTTCTACGGCGTCAAGGCCGGGGATAAGGTGGCCGATATCTGGGCGGGCCGCGGTTATTATTCAGCGATCCTCTCCCAAGTGGTTGGTCCAAAAGGTGTGGTGTACTCGGCAAATCCCACCGCGCGCCCGGAGACCGCGGAGCGATGGAAGAAACCCGCCTTCGCCAACATCAAAGCGATTGACGGACCGTTGGATCAGGTAGCGTTGCCGCAGGATGCGTCGCTCGACTTCGTGATCATCCACCTCAATTATCACGACCTGGCCCCTGAAGCTCGCATCGCAATGAACAAGAGAATTCTTGGCGCCCTAAAGCGCGGCGGTATTTACGGCGTGGTCGATCACTCCGCCAAGGATGGCACTGGCAACGAGGCCGCAAAAACGCTGCATCGCATCGACAAAGCACTGGTCGTTCAAGAGGTCACTGGCGCAGGTTTTAAACTGGCCAAAGAAGGGGAGATGCTGCGCCGTCCGGAAGATCCCCGCGACTTTAACGTCAATAAGGAGCGGAACAAGGACGATCGCTTCGTGCTGGCGTTTCAAAAGCCGTAAGAGTGTCCGTCTAACGAAGAATTTCAATCTGGGTGTAGCGGGCGCGTATTCGTCGATGGCATTTGTTTGAGACTTAACCCTAATCCGACAAAACTTACGCAAGTGAGCAGTGAGCGAGGGCGGTGAGACCGGAGGCCGTGGGCACCTGAGCGTGCAGGTTGCTCGCAGGCATCGATCACACGAATCATCACCCCAGGGGATTGGGGGGTGGCCCTCAAGGCTGTGTCCCATTGCCCACGGCTGTAGGGCTCATCGCCTGAGCCGCTTCGAAATAATGTCGGATTAGGGTTAACGCTACCCATTCCAATAAAAGGTAATATGAGAGCGCAAGACTTAAAAATTAACGGCCTGCGATCAAAATGATTTTGTAGGCTGGTGTTTATAGGAGTTAATAAGAATGGGCAGCATCTTGAGTCAGTTTTTCTTTTCCCCTTTGCGTATCTCTGCGAGCGCTTCCAATTCAGGCAGTATTCTCAAATCCTTCGCGGAACCTAACGCGTGTTTTGCTTTGATCAACCCCTCCAAAGTGAGTACTTTGCAATTGATCCCGAATATTTCCATCACCTCTGAGAACGCTTCCACCTGCGGGTAACTGCCTATTCCGGTGACTTCACCCAAGATATCCACATCTCCCACATCCGTGGTGAGCGTGAAATTCATACCAGATCTGAGGGCCGAGAGGTCTAGGGGAAACCGAACCTGATCACGGATAGCCCGCAGCAACGGATGAAATGAGGACCGCGCGGGCCAGCTTTTCCAAATTGTCCCTTTTCCTGGAATAACAAAGATCGAAATCGGCCGTTACGTAAGCTGACCCTTGAAGCACTGCCGCCAGCCCTCCAATAATGACGAATTCTACTTGTTCTTGATGGAGGGCTCTAAGCAGTTTCTGAAGATCGGTTTCGGTCACGATGTTTCTGACCGGCCTTTCTCAACTCGCGTACAGCCGCGGCCATACGGAAGTGTTTCCGCAGCCGCTCGGTGGGGGTTAAAGACATGCGTTCATAGAGCTGGCTCAGATCTATGCCTTCTTCGCTCGCGCGCTTGAGGGCCGGCGGCAACTCATTTTGGGTTTGCGGCATGAAATGATTGTAGCACTAGCAGAGCTAAATCAAAAATCCGGTTTCGTGTTGCGGCCGATCCATAAGTAAAACTCGGAAAATCTCCCGCAAAGACGCCAAGGCCGCAAAGATCGGAGAATAATAATAAACAATGTTTTCAAAGATCATTCGTTTTTTCCCTCCGAACTTGGCGTGCTTGCGCCTTGGCGGGAGTCAAGTCCCCTGATCGAGAGTTTCACCCCATGTATGTCGAACAATAACCGCCTTCATTTAAGAGACACTACACTAGATTCTATCGCAGCGCGGGTACCACTTGATCCGTGAGTAAATTGATCGCTTCATCGTAGTCCGGGCCTAGCTTGGCGAAGGCGACGTGATCATAGCCAAGCCGGCCCGCTTCGCCAGCGAGTTCGATGATCTGAGCCCTGACTTCGTCCGGCATGCCGGCTGCGTAATAGGCTTTCACCATCGGTTCGGTCACGAGCTTTGACGCCTCCTCGACTGTCGCTCCCGCGGCGTAAGCCTTTCTTAATTCTAGTACCCGCTCGCGTTGCACGCCTAACTTCGCATACTCTTCTGCGGTAAATCCCAACGCTTCCCACTGCAAGATAGAGTGAGAGACCTGACGCTTGGGAAATTCGATGGCTTTTTCACGATCCCGGGAGATAGAGACGTTGAGCTCACAGATTTTGCGCAGGCGCTTCTTTGGATCGACATCCTTGGCGGCTCGGTCCGCTGTGGCGAGCATTCCTGGAAGCCGACCGGCTTTAAGCATAGGTATGTAGGTCCCCGAGCTGATCAAACCATCCATAATGCGGCCGCACATTTGCAGCGATTGCGGGCCATTGCCGCCGCCGTAAAACTTGAACGTCGATTGCGGTTTGAACGCCAGTCGAAATTTTCCGTTTGGATTGAGGCGGTAAAACTCCTGCAAAAACGGGTATTCCGCATAGCGAATTTCCTCGCCTTGCAGCGCCCGGCGGGTAAACCGCACGGTTTCGCTGACCATGGCGATGGGCTTCAAGGCTTGAACATGCTGGGGTGACTGACCGAGATCGCCGCGAGCCACTCCGATACTGATCTCTTGACTGCCGCACAGCTCCGACAATGCAGCGAACGAATCCGCCATATCGAGAGGATTATGAAAGTAGGGCACCATGATTGCTGTGCCCAGACGGATCGGCACGCGGGCGGCGATGGCGGTCAAGACGACGAGTTGGCCACGGTAACGAATGTTATCGTTGACCCAAATTTGCTTGAAGCCCTTGTCTGCAGCCACTTGGGCCAGACGAACGAGATCAGGGACCGTGTAATGATTGGCCAGATGGGTAACAAATTGCAGCCCGAGTTCACCGTCGAAAATCGTCATCTGTAGTCCTTGAGGCGCTTAGATCTAATGCTTAGAATATTTAACGAAATAACTCTAATAAGTTTCTCCCGCCAAGGCGCCAAGACGCAAAGAAAAATCATTTTATACTTTTCCGAACTTGGCGTCTTTGCAGTCTCAGTTTTTCCGTTTTCTTTTTTTGATTAGATCTCCACGATGCGTTTCAGTTTTAGTTTTTTCTTTTTCGCTTGTTCCAATACGTAGCGGCCGACAGCTAGGTCTTCGTCGGCGATGCCGTTGGATTGAAAAAAGATTCTTTTCGGTCGCGGTTGCGGCACGCCATCGCCGATGATCTTTTCCAAGGGTACGATATCCTCCCAGCGGGCGATGCGGGTTTGGCAAGCCTCGATGAGATCGCCGCTGTCGGCTTTCGCGGCAGCAAGGTCGTCGGTCACGATCAAATCCATGCGGCGAATGAGATTGTTCGCAACCTCATGTTTCACCGTTGCATTGGCCCCAATGGACGCGATCAAGGCGTCTTCTTTTAAGCTCGCGCCTGTTGCCACGGGCGTCGACGAGTCCGTTGAGACTACTAAAATATCCGACGCCGCCTCCACATCGTCGACCGTGTCGCCCTCCTTCCAGTCGGCTTTGACGACTTTGCTCATCTGTCGAATGAACTCTTTTCGTCTCTTGGGATTCCGGCCATAGACCACGACCTCTTTAATGGGACACGAGTTCGCAACCGCCTCAACTTGGAACGTTGCCTGCCAGCCGGGACCAATCACTCCCAGCGTTCTTGTATTCGACGGGGCAAGATATTTCGCCGCGACACCGGTGGCCGCGCCCGTGCGAAGGCTACTGAGATAGCCCATGTCAATAATGGCTTGGATCTGTCCCGTGCGTCCGTGGTAAAGGGTGACGGTATTGGATGCTCCGGCGTAGGCGCGCAAGCAGATCCAGTCCCAGTCCGATTGCCATGCCGCCATCATGTTGAGCTGTTTTTCGCTTCCTTTGAGTCGGCGCCGCGGCACGCTGCGCACCTTACCGGCGGCCCGGGAGCGAAACATCCCGTCGACGAGCTTTAACGCCGTCTGCATGTCAACAAGTTTTCTGGTTTGGGCTTCGCTTATGATAAGAGCCATGACGTTTGTTTCCCCCCACGCTTCTATAGCCTAAGGACTTTGCTCGGGCAAGTTATGAATTGCCCGGAAAATCTTCCTCCAAAAATCAACCTAACGCCGATGATTCCTCTTGACGGACAAGTCCATTATATTCAGAATAATTCCCATGAAGCAGTGCCCGCAATGCTCCACCGAATACGACGACAAAGTGATTTTTTGTCCAAAGGACGGCAAATCGTTAGTAACCAAGGGAGGAATCCGCACTAAACTCTGCCCCCACTGTGCCAATAGCATTGGTGAGGACGCCTTGAAGTGTCCGTACTGTAAAGCGGATTTAAGTTCAACTCCCGATGACCCGCAGTGGCCGACGCGCGAAGCCGATACTGTGGAGACCAATCGATCATTTAAAAAAAACAAGACCTCGATTGCATCGAAAGCGATCTTGATCACAGGTTTGCTTGTTTTTGCCATCGGCGTCTTTTTGATCGGCGGACAGCAGCAGCGGAGTCAATCACAATTGTTGCTCGAAGAAAAGCTAGGGCAGCTCAAGGACAAGGATCAAAGGATTCAAAGCTTGGAAGCGGAATTGGCCCAAGCGCGAAAGGAGCTTGCCCAGAATTCGACTCAGCTTGGTCAGCTCAAGACAAAGCTCGAGGAAAGTCAAAAGAATCTCGCGTTAACCCAACAGAAATTGACCCGCGCGGCGCGGGAGACGGAGCGGTTGGCGCAGAACAAAGCAGCGTCGGCAACCAAGACGCCGCCGCGTCCGGCGGAACCGAGTCCGCCACCAAGCCGATCTGGGGCTGCGCGGACCGCGGCTGAGCTAGGCGTTTACCAAACCCTCCGCGCAACATCGGTTTACGAAGAACCCTCTGCATCTTCACGCGTCGTATCGCAGATCACCAAGGGAACCCGGGTCAATGTAGTCCGATCCCTTGGCGATTGGTTGGAAGTAAGGTCGAAACGCAACAATCCGCCAGGATTTGTTCGCCGAGATGATGTGACGTTTGTCACTAAGGCGAACTAGTTTCGAAACGCTCGGACCCATTGCTCGCGCCCGGAACAGCTTGGGTTTTTGGTCACTCCGCTGGAATGATCCGGACTCGCTTGCGCGTGCGAGAGAATTTTTTGAACTTATTCCCGCGTCGATCACTTATGGTGACTATTAGGTCGCACATAGCCAAATGCCGAAGAAAGATGTATGCCTCTCAGGAGATCAATGGCAGCAAACGAATCAACAACTCTGCGCGAAGAAAGCGAGATCGACGTTTCACCCCGACGGTTTCGACTTGGAACTTTTTCTTCTCTCCGACACTTAAATTTCAGATATCTTTGGTTCGGCACATTATTCATGAGCGGTGGACAGTGGATCCAGCAGGTCACCTTGGGTTGGCTGCTTTATGATCTCACCGGCTCCTCAGTGCTCTTGGGCTTACTAAACGGTCTCAGGGCTCTGCCCTTCCTCATCGCCAGTCCGATCGCAGGCGTAGCCGCTGATCGGATGGATCGAAAGCAACTCATCCTCGCGACTCAATATGTGCTCATCATGACCACCCTCGCCATGGGCCTGCTGGTCGCTTCGGGAATTCTAGAGGTGTGGCACTTGTTTGTGTTCACACTGATGACCGGCGTGATCTGGGCGTTCGTGGACCCGGTTCGTCAAACTTTAGTGCCCGCTCTCGTACCCAGAGAAGATCTTATGAATGCGGTAGCTCTCAACTCAGCCGCTTTTAATCTGACCAAGGTGATCGGTCCCTCCCTCGGGGGAGTTTTGATTCTTTTTTCGGGTGCCGCAGGAAATTTCTTTGTCCAGAGCGCCGCCTACATCGGCGTGCTCGCGTCGATCTATTGGATGTCCATCCCGCCGACACCGACGGAAGCGCGCCAATCGTCGGCGATAGCCAATCTCAAGGAAGGGCTCGTCTATGTTTGGTCAAACCCCTCGGTGTTTGCGCTGATGGCCACTGCGTTGGTCCCCAGGATATTCGCCGTGCCGTATCAAACTCTGATGCCGGTGTTTCAAAAAGACGTCCTCAAAGTCGGTCCTGAAGGATTGGGAGTTTTGTTGGCGGCGCCGGGCGTGGGCGCGATGTTGGCCGGGCTTATGCTGGCGACATTAGCCAATCGCGTCAGACGGCAAGGTGTTTTGATGCTGGTGAGCTTAGTTTCCCTCGGGGTTGTCCTGAACCTATTCTCGTGGACGACTTCGTTCCCCATGGCCATTCTGGCGTTGATTGCTGTGGGTGGCTGCCAAGTCTTTTACATGGCCACGACCAATACAATGCTCCAAGTGATTGTTCCGGACCATCTGCGCGGACGGGTGATGAGCATCTATGCGTTGGACCGCGGATTGATGCCGCTCGGAGCGCTCATGGCGGGAGTCAGCGCCCACGTTATCGGCGCTCCGGCGACCGTGAGTTACATGGGATTGGTGGTTATACTGCTGGCAATTCTGGTCGCTTGGCGCGCCCCTGTGGTTCGCGCAATCGGCTTGGGAGCGGGGAATTGAGCTGCCTGTCCCATTACTGCGATCGCTCTCGTTTACATTTTCTCTGGACGGGAAATACCCAGTATCGCGAGAACGTCGGCCAGAGTTTCTTTTGTTTTCAAGACCAAATATAAAAGCTCCGCTTCGCGGTCCGAGCCGATCACTTTCACGTCGCGGTAAAAGCCGGAAAATGTCTGCGCCAGTTCGTAGGCATATGAAGTTAAACGCTGGACTCCATAATCGCGGGCGGTATCGTCGAGAATTTCCGGATAGCGGATAATTTTGAGAGCCAATTCGCGTTCAACTGGATTATTGAAATCCTTTAGTGGCGAGGCCACTGTGGTCGACTTCTGTAAAATGCTCGCGATTCGGGTATGGGCATATTGAACGTAGTAAACTGGATTTTTCTCCGATTTCTCTTTGGCCAAATCCAGATCGAAATCCATGTGAGTATTGGCTCCCCGTTCAAGAAAAAACCAACGGGCGACGTCCACACCCACTTCTTCAAGAAGCTCGTCCATAGTCACAAATTCTCCGGCGCGTTTTGACATCCGCACTTCCGTGCCGCCCTGCATCAAGCGGACGAGTTGCATGATGACAATTTTGAGACGCTCAGGATTTATGCCAAGGGCCTCTATGCCCTTCTTTATCCGGTCCACATAGCCGTGGTGATCCGCTCCCCAGACGTCGATTGCAATATCAAATTGTCTTTTCAGGAATTTGTCATAGTGATATGCAAGGTCCGAGAGAAAATAAGTCGGCTCACCGTCAGATTTTATAAGCACGGCGTCGCCGAGCCAGATTGCATTATCCTTCTTCTCAATCAACCCTTTTGATTCTAAAAAGCTCAAAACCTTGTCTAACTCGCCTTTTTTGTGAAGTTCTTGTTCGGAAAACCATACATCAAACTCAATTCCAGCTCTTTTGAGCGAAAGCCTAATCTCTGAAAGCAGTATCCGCACCGCTTCTTGAGCATTTTTGCCGGCGAGTCTTTTTACATACTCGCCTTTGTAGTATTCTTCCTTCGCCTCGCGGTTTCCTTCGGCTGCCTCGATAGACTCCCCCAAAAGCCTCACCTGATTGCCAGCATCGTTGATGTAGAACTCGCGGGTAACGTTGTAGCCCACTTTCTGCAATAGGTTTGCAAGCGCGTCCCCGTAAAAGCCGCCGCGGCCGTTTGCCATCGTGAGCGGCCCCGTGGGATTAGCCGAGACGAATTCGATATTGATCCTTTCTTTCTTTGCCGGGAATTGTGTTTTCACCGAGAGCGTTTTGATCAGAGTCTCGTCTTTGACGAAAATATTCAGAAATCCACCCTTGGCTTCCGCGCGCTCGATGATTTTGGAAGATGCACTCAATTTCGACGCCGCGTCAGCCGCAATTTCGTCCGGTTTCCTTGAAAGTTTCTTTGCAAGAAGAAAAGGCGCGGTGGTTGACCAGTCACCGTTCTCACGACGCTCCGGTTGCGTCAGGCGCACACCGGCTTCAGCGCCGAGAACTTCGGAGATTTCCTTTGCGAGGTCATCTCTCAACATGAATGTAGTGTAGCGAGGATAGTTTAAAGAAAAAGCCCGTAGCTTTTGTGTGCCGAGGGGTCGTTTCCATAGCCCCAGCATGATAGCAAGAACTCATCTTTGACAGTTCTGTAACAGCAGCACGACAATCGGCATCGGACTTCTGTGGCAGAAATTCTTCATCTTTGATAGCGCCCCATGAGCTGGGCTTCGCCCAGGATGTGGCCTTGGATGGCGTTGAGCAACTCCCGCTTTGTCGCGCCCGGTTTTAAATTCGTCGGTGCGTCCAAGGCATAGAGCTTGAAGAAATAGCGGTGAGGTGAGCCCGAAGGAGGGCAAGGCCCGCGATAGCCGACCTGTCTAAAGTCATTCGCTCCCTGCTTCGCTCCGTGCTCTAAGGTCTCAGTTTTGGCGCTTCCTTCTGCCAGCTCTTTCGTTTCTGCCGGTAAATCGTAAATCACCCAGTGAACCCACGTGCCAGCCGGCGCATCCGGATCGTCGGCAATCAGCGCAAAAGCTTTGGTCCCCGCTGGAACGTTGCTCCAACTGAGTAAAGGAGAAATGTCTGCGGCATCGCAGGTGTACTTGCGCGGGAGATCTGCGCCTTCTGTGAAAGCGGAACTTTTCAGTTCCATACGAGCTCCCTTGCTTTCGGCTCCGAAAACCGGGGAAATCCAAATAGAAGCAGCAAACAGAACGGTGGCCGTAAGAATAGTTGCTCTCTTACGGTGCATACAGGTTGTCGATGAAACCGCTGTCGTCGATGGCGCGGAGATAGTGCAAATCCCATGGCTCCATGGGCCCGATGCTTCTCATGGCCGGATCTTTCCCGACATCGAGGTCGTAGACGTTCTGGATCGCGCTAGCCAGAGGATAAGGTTTTTTCGACAACAACTTCGCCCACTCCCGCTGGAGGTGGATATAGTATTCGTCGTCTTCCAAACCGTACCGCTTTGCCAAGTTCTTTTTCAGGATCGGGATCACTTTATCCGGTTGGGTCTTGAAGAAATGGAGGGCTTCGATGAAGCCTTTGATAAAGGCGTACACCGTTTCTTCGTTTTGTTTGATGTAGTCGGTGGTCGCCAACAGGGTCGTATTGTGGATCACCGGCCGATCCGGAAGGTCAACGATTTTTAGCCCTTTCTTGACGCCGTAGAGATCAAAGGGCATATCCACCAACGCAGCCACGGCTTCGCCACTAGTGAGGTGATCGACAAATTGTAGAAACTTGCCCGAAGAGTCTTCGACTACATCGATGTAAATTTCCTCGGGCTTAAGGCCGCAAGTTTCCAATACCGCGCGAAGATTCCCGGCGACGCAAGGGGCTTTTGCATGACAGATGATCTTCTTACTTTTTAGGTCTTGGATACCGTTGATCGTCGGCAACGCGACGAGCCTGTCATCCCAATTGTTCTGGGCTTGGGCGAGATAGGTCAGCCGTTTCTCTCCTTTCGCTCTCTCACGATAGGTCTCGTGATGGAGCCCGCTAAGAAAGTCGATTTCCCCGGCTAGCGCGAGCTTCGCGCGGTGCGCCATGGTCGGCGCCTTGGCGCCGCCGACGATGTGGAGGTCGATTTCGAAGCCGTATTTTTCCATCACCCCGGACTCTTTAAAGACGTAGAGAAAAGGCAGATGGGAAGAATCACTGGCGAGAAGATCTAAGGTGCGAAGCATGTTGGGTACTCCTTTCAAGTTTTCAGTTTGTTCCGTGCGCTTTTCAACTTCAGTCTTGATTTACTTATCACATGTTTTTGCCATCTAGAAATTGGTTTCGCCTCCTGGGGCAATGCTTTGTTGGCACGCGGGGTTTTCCTTATGGCACCCGATGTTTAGGTCTTGACAAGCCAGCGGGGAAGGACAATCAATATCTTCGGGTTGCTCTTGATCCTGACATCGAATCCTACGCGTGACATGACTCTTAAGGAGGTTCACGATGATTCCTCCGTCCTTTGAGTATCATGTGCCGGATAGCGTGAGCGACGCGATCGGTATGCTCAAGCGGTACGGCGCGGAAGCGAAGCTACTGTCGGGTGGGATGAGCCTGATCCCTCTCATGAAGCTGCGCCTGGCCGAACCCGCCCACGTGATTGATATCAACCGAATCTCGGGGTTGGATCATATTAAAGAGGAGGACGGCTTCCTCAGGATCGGGGCGCTGGTGCGGGAAGCGGATCTGGAAAAATCGTCGCTGATCAGAAGTAAATACCCTTTACTTTTAGATACAACTCTGGTTATCGCGGACCCTCTGGTGCGAAACCGCGCCACAGTCGGGGGAAATTTGGCTCATGCCGATCCGGCCAATGATCATCCCGCGACCATGTTGGCGCTAGAGGCGGAGCTCGTCGTTGTCGGACCGCAAGGCGAGCGAAAGATACCGGTTACGAGCTTCTTTACCGACCTGTTCACCACAGCGTTAAGTTCCGATGAGATTCTTACCGAAATCTGTATTCCCATCCCGATGCCTGGAAGCGGCGGCGCGTATTTCAAGTTGGAGCGCAAGGTCGGCGACTTCGCCACGGCAGGGGTCGCGGCGCAAGTGACCGTTGGGAAGGAGGATATTTGCGACCGAGTCGGAATCGGACTGACCAACGTCGGTCTGACCCCTGTCAAAGCTGAAAAGGCGGAAGAGGCTTTACGCGGAAAGAAAATCGATGGCGAATCGATCAAGCGGGCGGCGCAACTGGCCGCTCAAGAATCTCAACCGACGGCGGATCTGCGTGGATCGGAAGAGTATAAGCGCGATCTGGTTCGTGTGTTAACGGTGCGGGCGCTGAACCGTGCGCTGGAGCGGAGTCGAGGAGGAAAGTAGCCATGGGAAAGCAAAAGATCCGCATCAAAATCAACGGCTCGGATATGGAAGCCGATGTCGAGCCACGGCTCCTGCTTGTCCATTGTATCCGCGACGTGTTTGGCCTGACGGGGACTCACATCGGGTGCGATACCACCCACTGCGGCGCTTGCACGGTCCATCTTGATGGAAAGCCGATCAAGTCCTGCACTCTTTTTGCGGTCCAGGCAGATGGGTGCGAGATCACCACCGTCGAGGGATTGGAGCAAGATGGGAAGCTCCATCCGGTTCAAGAGGGATTCTGGCAGGAGCATGGACTGCAGTGCGGCTTTTGCACGCCCGGCATGATGATGACCAGCGTGGCGCTTTTAAGAGAGAAGCCAAACCCGAGCGAGGATGAGATCCGGTTTGCGATCTCGGGCAATCTCTGTCGCTGCACGGGTTACATGAACATCGTGAAGTCGATTCAGTACGCGGCGCAAAAGCTGAGACAGGGCGCCTAACCGGAAAGGAATGAATATGCCCAAAACAAGTCCCGAAATCGGCGGGATGGGTCACTCGGTAAAGCGCAAAGAGGATGCGCGGTTTATCCGCGGGAAGGGGAATTATGTCGACGATGTTCGGCTTCCGGGAATGATCTGGTTAGACATCGTGCGTAGCCCCTATGCCCACGCCAAGATCAGCAAGATCGATACTTCTAAAGCCCTCGCCATACCCGGAGTGCTGGCCGTGATCACGGGTCAGGATCTCGCCAAATACAATCTTCACTGGATGCCGACTTTGATGTCCGACACCCAGATGGTTCTGCCGGTGGAGAAAGTGATGTATCAGGCCCAGGAAGTCGCGGCGGTCCTCGCCACGGACCGATACATCGCGGCAGACGGCGTGCAGGCCGTCCAGGTAGATTACGAACCGTTGCCGGTGGTCGTTGACCCTTTCAAGGCTTTGGAGCAAGGCGCGCCCGTGCTTCGTACCGACAAGAAAGATAAAAAAGACAACCACATCTGGCACTGGGAAGTTGGCGATAAAGCTGCAACCGCCAAAATTTTCAAGGAAGCCGAAGTCACGGTCAAGCAGGACATTTACTTGCCGCGGATCCATGTCTCCTCGATCGAGACCTGCGGTTGCGTCGCGGACTTCGACAAAGTGAACGGGAAATTGACCGTATGGATGACGACCCAGGCGCCCCACGCTATCCGCACCGTCTTTGCCCTGGTGGCGGGACACGTGGGACTTTCCGAAGAGAAGATCCGCATTATCTCGCCGGACATCGGTGGCGGTTTCGGCGGCAAGGTCCCGGTTTACCCCGGCTATGTGATCGCCGTTGCCGCCTCGGTCTTGACCGGCAAGCCGGTGAAGTGGATCGAAGATCGGATGGAAAACCTTCAGGCGGATTCCTTTGCCCGCGACTATCACATCAGCGCTGAACTGGCGGGCAAAAAAGACGGCACGTTGACCGGCCTGCGGGTTAAGACGATCGCGGACCACGGCTACGCTGACGCCGCCGCGAATCCCTCCAAGTTCCCGGCCGGTCTCTTTCATATCTGCACCGGCTCTTATGACTTCAAGGCTGCACACGTCGAAGTGGACGGCGTCTACACCAACAAGCCGCCGGGAGGTATCGCTTATCGTTGCTCATTCCGGGTCACCGAAGCGGTCCACGCCGTCGAGCGCATGGCGGACATCATGGCGCACGAGATCAATATGGACCCGGCTGAGTTTCGCCTCAGAAATTTTATCAGACCGGAGCAGTTTCCTTACAAGTCCGTGCTGGGATGGGAGTACGACAGCGGTAACTATGGCGGGGCTTTGACAAAAGCCATGGAGAAGATCGGCTACTTTGCGCTCCGTGCGGAGCAGGTCGAGAAGCGCAAACGAGGCGAACTCATGGGAATCGGCATCTCCAGCTTCACCGAGATCGTGGGCGCCGGGCCATCGAAACACTTCGACATCCTGGGCATCAAGATGTTTGATAGCGCCGAGATCCGCATTCACCCTACAGGAAAAGTCATCGCCCGCTTTGGGACCAAATCTCAAGGGCAGGGTCATGAGACCACCTACGCGCAGATTCTCGCAGAGGAATTGGGTATCCCAGTGAATCATATCACAGTAGAAGAAGGAGATACGGATACGGCTCCTTATGGGCTCGGAACCTATGCAAGCCGCAGCACGCCCACGGCAGGGGCCG
>Ga0081455_10001251_pt1 | contig 31750 bp, 30 predicted proteins | sample TabmetS3T2R1_FD_70207 | JGI IMG/M metagenome (GOLD analysis project Ga0081455, IMG submission 70207) | Tabebuia heterophylla rhizosphere microbial communities from the University of Puerto Rico - S3T2R1 | ecosystem: Host-associated > Plants > Roots > Rhizosphere ... | reverse complement strand
CTTCGAACACTTAGTGTGGCAGGTTCAGGACCGGCTGATAGCGGGCGAGGAACCAGGTGCGGCTCAGCATGAACAGCGCGAAGAAGCCGAGCGTGACCAGGACCTCGATGATGCCGTGCGGGATGGCAGGCTGCTTGAGGGAGACCGACACCACCAGCACCCGCTCGAAGAAGATCGCGATCCAGCCCATCCAGAGAATGACGGTCAGGACGCGGTGCCGCGTGGGCGGACGCCCGGTGAGCCGCTTCAGCAGGTACGAGAACGGGATCAGCCATCCCACGATGAAGATGGCCCAGGCGAGGTGCCCCCAGGGCTGGCGCAGGAAGCCCTGCACGAAGAAGCGGGTCTCGTTCGGCACGTTGCCGTACCAGATGATGAGGTACTGCGAGAAGAAGAAGTACATCCAGACGATGCTCAGCGAGAAGGTGAGCTTGGTCACGTCCTGGATGGCCTTGGGGCCGACCGCGGTGACCCCCGCCTGGTTGTACCGCAGGGTGAGGTAGGTCACGAGGCCGAAGCCGGTGTACATCGAGCTGACCACGTAATAGCCGCCCAGCAGGCCGCTGTACCAGATGGGATCGAGCGACATGATGAGGTCGAAGCCCCACAGCGAGAGCACCACCACGTAGAGGATCAACATGACGCTGCTGAGCCGCATCAGCCGCTCGTTGCCGACCTCCGCCGGGATCCCGGCCCGGTCGGCCGCGATCACCGCCTTGGTGTAGCGCATGGCCACCCAGTACAGCAGCAGCACCCCGAGGCCGATGCGCAGCGACATGAAGGGCACGTTGAGCCACACCGCCTTCGCGGGCAGCGGATGGGTGACCCACGGATACAGCACGGCCCGCCCCGCGAACAGGACCACGAAGAGGACGAACGACACCGGCAGGAACCCGGCGGTGGTCAGCGCGATCCGCTTGATGGTCGGGGACCAGCGGCCCTCCGTCACCTGGATCATGCCGGCGATCGCGGGCCCGGTGATGGCCAGGCTCGACCAGAACAGCAGGTTGATCAGGTAGATGCTCCAGGTCCGCAGGGGCTGGCCCTGAGTGATGCCGTAGAGGAAGGTCACGATTCCGAGCGCGGCCAGCAGGACCAGCAGCGCCTGTGGCACGCGCGGCACCGGAGCGGCCGACGACGTCACGTTCGCGGTCATTTCTTGGCCAGCGTCCTCACGTAGTTCACGACCGCCCAGCGCTCGTCGGGCGTCAGCGCCTCGCCGTAGGAGGGCATGACCGCGCCGCCGACGCTCAGGTAGCTCTCCCAGTACCCGTCGGTCCGGACCTTCTGCAGCTCCGGGTTCGTGAGATCGGCCGGCGGCACGAACTTGGTGGACACCGGGCCGTCCCCCTTGCCGGTGCTCCCATGGCACGGCGTGCAGTAGATGGCGAACAGCTCCCCGCCCCGGTGGATCGACTGGGCGGTGGCCGCCACCGGATTCCGCCGGGCCGCCGCCGCCTCCCGATCCGCCGGCGAGTAGTAGAGCTGGCCGCCGTTGCGAGGCAGGCTGCCGGTCGGCATGGAATACGCGACCTCGCCCGGCATCACGCGCTGGGTGTGGAACATGTCGGTCTGCCACCAGTGCACCACGTTCAGCGCGAGCCAGCCGCCGAAGGCGCCCACCACCAGCAGCGACAGCACGAACACCCACTTCATCATCGCCGGACCTCTTCCGCGCCCGCGCCGGAGAGCACCGAGCTCACCGAGTCGACCTTGTCGGGAGGACAGGCCACCGCGACCCCGAACCGGTCCAGGGTGAAGCGCGGATCGTAGGTGGGCGACGGGCGTAGCTTCGGTAGCCGCCCGAGCACGAGGATGGCGAGCGCGCTGGCCAGACCGCCCAGGAGAATCGTCAGCTCGAACGCGATGATCACGAAGGGCGGGATCGAGACCACCGCCTTGCCACCGGTGAGCAGCTCCCACTTCAAGGACGTCCAGATGGTCAGGAAGAAGCCGGTCGCGGTGCCCACGAGGCCACCCACCAGCGTGAAGAGCCGGACCGAGGACACCGGGCGGACGCTCTCCACCTCCTCCTCGATCTCCTCCACCGGCACCGGTGTGTAGACGGTCAGATCCCCGAAGCCCTTGGCCCGCAGGTCGCGAATGGCCTGGAGCGTGGTGTCGACGTGCGCGAACACCCCGAGGACGTTGGCGGTCGCCATCTCAGTGATGGTCTCCGTGGGAGCGGTGCTTGAGCGGATGGGGCAAGACCTCCTTGACCTCCACGATCGACAGCGACGGCATCACTCGGATGAACCCGAGGAAGAGGAGGAAGAACCACGCGAACGAGGCCACCGTGATGGTGCTGTCCACCAGCCGGGGCAGGTACACGCCCCAGGTGTAGGGATAGAAGTCGTAGCCCAGGCCGGGAACGATGATGTTGAACCGCTCGAGCCACATCCCGATCAGCACGAAGATCGAGACCACGTACAGGATGGTCAGATTGGTGCGGGCCTTCTTCCAGAACAGGATGAGGGGGATCAGGGAGTTGCAGATGTACTGCAGCCAGAACGTGTACTTGTAGGCCTTGAAGGCTCGCGCGAAGAGCCCCGCCCGCTCGAAGTGCTCGCCGCTGTACCACGCGGTCCCCGACTCGCAGAGGTAGAAGTAGGTCAGCACCAGGCTGGTGACCAGGGTCAGCCTGGCCATCGCGTCCAGGTGGCGGTCGGTGATGTAGGCGTGCCAGCCGAAGACCGCGCGCATGGGGATGATCAGGATCAGCACCATCGCGAAGCCGGAGAAGATGGCGCCGTCGACGAAGAACGGGGCGAACAGGCTCGAGTGCCAGCCCGGCACCAGCGCCATCGCGAAGTCGAACGACACCACGCTGTGCACCGAGAGCACCAGCGGGGTGGCGAGCGCGGCGAGCAGGCCGTAGGCGCGGCGATAGTGCCGCCACTGCGAGTCGCTGCCCTCCCAGCCGAGGGCGCACACCGCGAAGACCCTCCGCTTGAGCCCGGTGGAGCGGTCGCGGATCGCCGCGATGTCGGGCACCAGGCCCACGATGAAGAACACCACGCTGATGGTCAGGTAGGTCGAGATGGCGAACACGTCCCAGATCAGCGGGGACTTGAAGTTCGGCCAGAGGTAGCGCTGGTTGGGATAGGGCAGCAGCCAGTAGGCGAACCACATGCGCCCGACGTGGATGAGCGGGAAGAGGCCGGCGGTCATGACCGCGAAGACGGTCATCGCCTCCGCGCCCCGGTAGATCGACGTGCGCCACCGCGCCCGGAAGAGGTACAGGATGGCCGAGATCAGGGTGCCGGCGTGGCCGATACCGATCCAGAACACGAAGTTGGTGATGTAGAGCGCCCACATCTGCGGCGTGCGGAGGCCGGAGACGCCCAAACCGACCCAGATCTGCCACGCCCACGCGGCGACCCCGGCGGCGAGGATCAGCGCGATCAGGGTCATCCACGCGAAGTAGGTGTTGCCCGCGGTCAGCAGCGTGCGGTCGACGTCGTGGTTGACGTCGGCCCACGTGGGCTGCGCCGTGACGGTGCCCGCCGGGGGTGCGGTCACGCGTGGCCTCCGCGCGCCTTGTGACCGGCCCCGGCCGGCTCGACGCGCACGACCTTCTTCAGATAGGTCACGCTGGGGTTGGTGCCGATCTCGGCGAGCGCGTGGTAGCCGCGCGGCGACAGCGAGAGCTTCGTGCTCTCCGCGTTGGCGTCCTTCAGGTTGCCGAAGGTGATCGCGCGGGTCGGGCAGGTCTGCTGGCAGGCGGTCTGCATGTCCCCGTCGCGCACCGCGCGTCCCTCATCGCGCGCCTGCGCCTTGGCCGCGACGATGCGCTGCAGGCACATCGTGCACTTCTCCATCACGCCCGCTTCGCGGACGGTCACGTCCGGATTCAGCTGCTGATCGAGCGGGGCCGGCCACGTGTAGTTGAACCAGTTGAAGCGCCGGACGTGATAGGGGCACGCGTTGCCGCAGTACCGCGTGCCGACGCACCGATTGTAGACCTGCCCGTTGAGGCCCTCGCGCGTGTGGTAGGCCGCGTAGACCGGGCACACCGGCTCGCACGGGGCAACCTCGCAGTGCTGGCAGAACATCGGCATGAACATGTTGAGCGGCTGGGCCGCCGCGCCCTCCTGCCACCGCTCGAGCCGCAGCCAGTGCTGGATGCGCCCGTAGGCGGCCTGCTCGCGCCCCACCGTCGGGACGTTGTTCTCGCTCTGGCAGGCGACCACGCAGGCGGAGCAGCCGGTGCAGCGGTCCACGTCGACCGTCATGCCCCACTTGTACTCGGCGTACTTCACCGGCGGGTACATGCTCGGATGGCTGGCCCCCTCCGGCGGCCGGCCGCGCAGATCCAGCTCGCGCGCCGCCGCGAGACTCACGTACTGCGCCACCTCGCGCTCGTCCTGGTCGAACGTCGCCTGCGGCACCGCGAGCGCGCGGCGGCGTCCGGTCTGCGCCAGGGAGACCTTCACCGACAGGAGCAGCGGGCCACCCGAGGCCGGATCGGGAGTCGCGCCGAGCAGGTCCAGCGGATTCGCCCCGACGTTGAGGAACGTGCTGGGCTGGGGGTTGCTGGCCGCCGGCGTCGGCGCACCGGAAGCGTACGCGCCCGGCAGCTTGTGCCCCTGCCCCATCGCCACCGCCACCGCGCCGGGATGGATCAGCTCGGTGGGATACGCGGGCAGCTCGATCGAGCCGTGCGGGGAGGTCAGCGTGAGCAGATCGCCTCGCCGGATGCCCATCTGCCTCGCCGTCTCGGCAGGCACATCGACCCACGCGTCCCACGCGACCTGGGTGATGGGGTCCGGCGTCTCCAGCAGCCAGGAGCGATCCGCGCTGCGCCCGTCGTAGAGGCGGCTGGACGGATACACGAGCAGGGCGTAGGAGCCGCTGCCGTCCAGCTGGGCCGGCGCGGCCGAGATCCGACCGGCTTCCGGCCGGATGCTCACCGGCGTCGGCGGCGCGTTCCGCCAGACGCCCCCGCGCCGCAGCGCGGCCTCCCAGAAGGCCGCGAACGGCTCGGCCCCCTGGGCGCGGGCCATCTTCTGCCACTCCTCGGTGAGGAAGTCGCGGAAGGTCGGCCAGTGCAGCGGCCCCTTGCCCTCTTCGAGCTTGAGCGCGTTTCGCCCGAGGCCGAGGAAGACGTCGCCGGGGCTCTTGGCCTGGACCGGCTTGCCCTCGATCAGCACCGGCCCCATCGCGGGCTGCATCAGCCCGACCACGCCGTCCTGGGGCGAGTAGTCTCCCCACGATTCGAGCGGGTGCAGGGTCGGCAGCACCACCGCGGCGCGACCGGTGGTCTCGCTCGAGCGGCTCGCCACCGCCACCACCAGCGGCACCTTGCCGAGCGCGTCGGCGAAGCCGGACTTCGCCGGCATCGAATAGACCGGGTTGACGTCGACGAGCAACAGCACGTCGATCTGCCCGCCGGCCATGGCCTGGGTCAACGCCAGCATGTCCGAGTAGGGATTCGCCTTGCCGAAGGCCGAGGCCGCGCCGAAGCGGACGCGCGGGCCCACCGCGCCGATGGCCGCGTTGAGCAGGTTGATCGCGACCAGGGTGTCGGTGCTGTGCGAGCCGGCGCCCCCCATCCCCCCGCCGATGACGAGGCCGGCCTTCGACCGGGCCAGGTCGCGCGCGACCCGGCGGATGGTCTCCGCGGGCACGCCCGAGGCCGACGCGGCCGCGTCCACATCGGCCGAGCGCACCGCCGAGCGCAGCGTGTTCAGGTCGCCCCCGCCCGCCACCAGGCCGTCGTCGAGGATGACCTTCAGCATGGCGAGCGCCAGCGCCCCCTCGCTGCCCGGCGCATTCCGCACCCACTCGTCGGCGTTGGCCGCGGTCAGGGAGAGCCGGGGCTCCACCTGCACGACGGTGCCCGCGCGGCCCTGGTAGAAGGCGTGCATACGCGAGAAGTCGGAGTTGTAGGCCACCGGCGACAGCCACGTCTCGAGGAAGTCCGCGCCGAACGACACCAGGTACGAGGCCTCGCCGATCGCGTACTCCGGGATCGCGTCGCGTCCGAACGTGATGCGGTTGGCCGCCCGCACTGCCTCGTAGGCGAGGGGCTCGTAGGAGATGCGCGGCCGTGCGCCGACGAGCCGCACCCATTCGTCCATGAGCCGGCCGAGGCTGCCGGTCTCCAGACCGCTCACTACCGCGATGCGTCCGCCCTGCTTGCCAGCGACGAGCGTTCCGATCTTCTCGGCGACCTGCTTCTCGGCGTCCTCCCACGTCACGGGCTGGCCCTTCGCGAGAGGGCCGCGGAACCGGTCGGGATGGTAGAGGCCTTGCAGCCCGGCGTGACCGCGGATGCAGAGCGCGCCGGTGTTCACCGGATGACTGGAATTGCCCTCGAGCTTCACCACGCGCCCGTCGCGGTTCTTGGCCACGAGGCCGCAGCCGGCCGGACACTCGCGGCAGACGGTGGAGAAGTACGCCGGCACGCCGGGGACGATGTTGTCGGGCGGGATGACGTACGGGACGAGGGTGCCCGCCGATGGTCCGCAGCCCCCCGCCGCGGCGGCGGCGCCGGTGGTGGCCACGATCTTGAAGAACGACCGGCGATCCATCACGCTCATCCACTCCTCCGCCCTACTCGCATTGGCAGGTGATGCAGCCCCCGCTGGACGTGCTCTCCCGCTACGAGGTGCGCTGAGGATGAAGACCGGTGGTTCTTCGACGCGTGTCCGGGCTCCAGCCTTGTGAACCCTATCACGTGAAAAAACGAAGTGTCAATACTGAGGCGACAGCAAGCGGCGTGTCTCAGTGACCTCCGTTCGCGCGCGGGCTTTCGCCCGCGCCACCCTGATCCTGGGGTGGCTCGGAGGGGACCGTCGAGGCCACGTTCGACGACCTAGCGGGCCTTCTCGAGCGCTTCACGGCACGCGCGTGCCGCCGCGGCCAGATCCTCCTCACGGTGGGCGAGCGAGATGAACGCGGCCTCGAACTGCGAGGGCGCCAGGAACACCCCGTGCTCCCGCATCGCGTGGAAGTAGCGCGCGTAGCGGGCGGTATCGGCGCGCTTGGCGGAGCGGTAGTCGGTCACCGGGCCGTCGGTGAAGAAGACGGTCAGCATCGAGCCCACGCGGTTGACCGTCACCGGCACGCCGGCGGCGCGGGCGGCGTCGATGACGTCGCGCTCGACGCGCGCGCCGAGGGCCTCCAGCCGCTCGTACGTTCCCGTCGCCTCGAGGGCCCGCAGCGTGGCGAGCCCGGCCGCCACCGCGAGCGGGTTTCCGGAGAGCGTCCCCGCCTGGTAGACGCCGCCCAGCGGCGACACGCGCTCCATGAGCCGCCGCGAGCCGCCGTAGGCGCCCACCGGCAGGCCGCCGCCGATGATCTTGCCGAGGCAGGTCAGGTCGGGCCGCACGCCGTAGCGGGCCTGCGCGCCACCCCAGGCCACCCGGAACCCGGTAATCACCTCGTCGAAGACGAGCAGGCTGCCGTGCCGCGTGGTCAGCTCACGGAGGCCGGCGAGGAAGCCGGGCGCGGGCGGCACCACGCCCATGTTGCCGGCCACCGGCTCCACGATCACCGCCGCGACCTGATCGGGGTGCGCCTCGAGCTGACGCCGCACCGCCTCCAGATCGTTGAACGGGACGGTCAGGGTGAGCGCGGCCAGCGCGGGCGGCACCCCCAGGCTGTCCGGCACGCCGAAGGTGGCGCCGCCGGAGCCGGCCTTCACGAGCAGGCTGTCGGCGTGGCCGTGATAGCAGCCCTCGAACTTGATGATGAAATCGCGCCCGGTGGCGCCGCGCGCCAGGCGGATGGCGCTCATGCCGGCCTCGGTGCCCGAGGACACCAGCCGCACCATCTCCATGCTCGGCACGGCGCGGGCGATCAGGTCGGCCATCTCCACCTCGCCGGCGGTGGGCGCGCCGTAGCTGGTGCCACGCCGTACCGCCTCGCTCACCGCCTCCACCACCGCGGGGGCGGCGTGACCCAGGATCAGCGGGCCCCAGGACCCGAGGAAGTCGACGTAGGAGCGACCCTCGACGTCGACGACGCGCGCGCCCTCGCCGCGAGCCACGAAGAACGGAGCACCGCCCACGCCCCGGAAGGCGCGGACCGGGCTGTTGACGCCGCCGGGCATGAGGCGCTGGGCGCGCTCGAAGAGCTGATCGGAGGTCACGCGGTCAGGATTGCTTGAGCTCGGTGGGCGCGAAATCGCGGGCCGCCGGATCCCAGACGTAGGCGGCCACGTCCCCCACGCGACGGTCGACCACCGACAGCACCACGTACACCGCGTCGGGATAGGCGGGCTCGCCGTTGATCAGCGCGTTCTGGCGATCGGTGGCCGAGAAGTAGGCTCCGGTGTCGATGTGCGAGTGGTAGATCGTGGCCACGCGGTACCCCTGGCCCTCGCGGCGACCGATGGCCAGCAGGTCCTTGGGGTCGATGAAGTAGGCGGTGCGCGAGTCGCGCGAGTGGCGCACCGGGTCCTTGGCGTGCAGCTCGTCCTGGATGTTGCGGCACGGCAGCAGGAGCCGGTCGGGCTCGGGCGCGCTGCGCACCAGCAGGACGCCGCAGCACTCCGACGGATACTCCGCCATCGCCTGCGCGCTGACCCGCTGCAGCTCGTCGGGCGTGAGGATCATCCGACCGCGATCAGGACCGGCCGTCGTGCCGGGCCGCCCCGACGCCCGCGAGGGCAGGCCCGCCGCCCGCGAGGGCAGGAATGATCGACACCTCGTCCCCGTCGCGTAGCGCGGTGTCGAGCCCCTGCAGCGCCTCGATCGCCTCGTTGTTCACGTAGATGTTCACGTGGTGGTGGATCTCGCCCTGATCGTTCCGCACCAGCCCTTTCAGCCCCCCGAACTGGTCCTCCAGCTCGTCGAGCAGCGCCTTGACGTCGGGCGCGTCGACGGACACCCGGTCCGCGTTCTTCGTCGCGCGACGGAACGGCGTCGGGATGTAGACCTGCACACTCATGGCGCCTCTCCTAGAAGGTGACGCTCAGATAGCGTTCGCCAGTATCGCACAGCACGGTGACCACCACGGACTCGGGCGACATCGTCTCGGCGACCTGACACGCCGCGAACACGTTGGCGCCCGACGAGATGCCCACCAGGAGACCCTCCTCGCGGGCGAGCCGCCGGGCCATGGCCGTCGCGTCCTCGTCGCGTACCTGTATGATGTCGTCCAGCACCGAGCGATTCAGGATGCCGGGCACGAAGGAGGCGCCGATCCCCTGGATGCCGTGCGGCCGGAATCGCCCGCCCGAGAGCACCGGCGAGCGCGCCGGCTCCACGCCCACCACCCGGATGCCGGGCACCCGCTCCTTCAGGACCTCGCCGACCCCGGTGACGGTGCCTCCGGTGCCGACCGCGGCGACGAAGGCCTGCAGGCGTTCCTCGGTGGCGTCGAGGATCTCGAGCGCGGTGGTGCGACGGTGCGCCTCCGGATTGGCGGGGTTCTCGAACTGCAGCGGCATGAAGTAGTCGGGATGCTCGCGGCAGATCTCCTGCGCGGCGAAGACCGCCCCGGTCATGCCCTCGATGGCGGGGGTCAGATGGATCTCGGCGCCGTAGCGCGCGAGCAGGCGCTGGCGCTCCACGCTCATGTCGTCGGGCATGGTGAGGATCAGACGGTAGGCGCGCACCGCGCAGACCATCGCGAGGCCGATGCCGGTGTTGCCACTGGTCGGCTCCACGATGGTGGCGCCCGCCTTGACCAGCCCGCGCCGCTCCGCCTCCTCGATCATCGAGAGCGCGATGCGGTCCTTCACGCTGCCGCCGGGGTTGAGCGATTCCATCTTGGCCAGGACCGCGGCGCTGCCCGGCTTGGGAATGCGGTTCAGGCGCACCAGCGGAGTTCCGCCCACCAGGTCGAGCACCGAGGCGGCCAGGCGAGGCCGGATCGGAGCGGTCGTCTTCCGCGTCGTGGTCATGGTCGGTTTCCGTCCCGTGCTCGCCGTCGGATGCGAGATCAGATGTGATACATCGGCCGCGCCGCACGGCGGCGCTCCTCGGCGCGCCGGCGGAGGTCCTCCAGCGTGGTGCGGTCCACCACCGAGGCCACTGCGTCGGCGATCTCCTGCCACAGCTCGGCGAGCCCCGCCGCGGCCTCCCCGCCCGACCAGCCGTTCCGTCGCGAGGAGTCGGGGCCCGGCGTCGGACCCTCCACGGCCCGCAGCAGCGCGCCGACCGTGATCGTGTCCGCAGCCCGGCTGAGGCGGTAACCTCCCGCGGAGCCGCGCCGGGCGTAGAGGAAGCCGGCGCGCTTGAGCTGCAGGAGCACCTGCTCGAGGTAGCGCTGCGGGATGCCCTGCCGCGCCGCGATGTCCTGGATGGGCTGCAGGTCCCGGCCTTCGTGCAGGGCGAGGTCCACCATCGCCTTGATGGCGTATTCGCCCTTGGCCGAGATCCTCACGCGCGGCCCTGCTCGATCAGGCGCGCCGCGTCCTTGGCGAAGTAGGTGATGATGACGTCGGCGCCCGCGCGCCGGATGCCGGTGAGCGCCTCCAGCACCGCCCGCTCCTCGTCGAGCCAGCCCAGCTGGCCGGCCGCCTTCAGCATCGCGTACTCGCCGGAGACGGAATAGGCGGCCACCGGCAGCCCGAACTCGCCCTTCACGCGCGCGATGACGTCGAGGTAGGGCAGCGCCGGCTTCACCATCACGATGTCGGCGCCCTCGTCCACGTCGAGCGCCACCTCCCGCATGGCCTCGAGCGCGTTGGCCGGATCCATCTGGTAGGAGCGCCGGTCGCCGAACTGGGGCGTCGAGTCCGCCGCCTCCCGGAACGGGCCGTAGAACGCGGAGGCGTACTTGGCCGAGTACGCCATGATCGGCGTCTCCGGGAATCCCGCCTCGTCGAGCCCCTCGCGGATGGCGGCCACGCGACCGTCCATCATGTCGGAGGGCGCGACCATGTCCGCGCCCGCCTCGGCGTGCGACACCGCGGTGCGCGCGATCAGCTCGAGGGTGGGATCGTTCTTGACCCGGCCGTCCTCCACCACCCCGCAGTGGCCGTGGCTGGTGTACTCGCACAGGCACACGTCGGTGATCACGAGCAGGTCCGGAATCGTATCCTTCACCGCCCGCACCGCCTGCTGGATGATGCCGTCCTCGGCGTACGCCTCCGTCCCGCGCGGGTCCTTGTCCCGCGGCAGGCCGAACAGCAGCACCGCCGGGATGCCCATCGACGCCGCGTCCTTGCATTCCTTGAGCAGCTCGTCGATCGAGAGCCGGTGCTGGCCGGGCATCGACGCGATCGGCTCGCGCACGCCGCGCCCGTGCACCGCGAACAGCGGGTAGACGAAATCGTCGACGCGCAAGGCCGTCTCGCGCACCATGGAGCGGAGCAGCGGCGATTCGCGGAGCCGTCGGGGACGGTAGATGGGAAACGGCATACGCTAGCTCCTTGCTGGCTCGAAGTGGGCGACGATGGCGCGGGCCAGACCCGGGATCGTGTACTCCTGCGGCACGATCTGCGTGGTGAGGCCGCGGCCCTCCGCGGTGGCGCGCGTGATCGGTCCGATGCAGGCGACGGTGACGCCGGCCAGCAGCCGCGGCAGCTCGGCTGAGCCGAAGAGGCCGCAGAAGCTCCGCACCGTCGACGAGCTGGTGAACGTCACCACGTCCACGCGCCCGCCGGCCAGGGCTTGCCGCAGCGCGGGCGCGTGCTCGGTCGCGAAGCGCGTGCGGTAGGCGGCCACCTCGGTCACGTGAGCGCCGAGGGCCGAGAGCTCGCGGACCAGCACGTCGCGCGTGTCGGCGGCTCGAGGAAGCAGGATGCGCTGTCCGGCCGTCACCTCCGGCCGAAGCCGATCGACCAGGCCCTCCGCCACGTACTCGTCGGGCACTGCCTGAGCACCGAGGCCCCAGTCGGCGAGGGCGCCCGCGGTGGCCGGCCCGATGGCGGCCAGGTGGGCGCGCTCGAGCATGGCCCGTCCGTGACCCGTCGCCTCCACCCGGCGGCGCACCATCGCGACCCCGTTGACGCTCGTGAACACGACCCAGGAGAAGTCGCCGCGCAGGGCCGTGTCGAGGGGGTCCCACGAGTCGGGGGGCTCGATGGCGATCGTGGGGACGAGCAGCACGCGCGCGCCGGCTCGCTCCAGCAGCTCCGCAAAGGCGCCGGCCTGCTCCCGGGCCCGGGTCACCAGCACCGCTTTGCCGGCCAAGGGTTTCGTGCCCCTCACCTCGGTCATCACTTGATCACCCGTTGCCACGCGCATCGAGCAGCGTCCTCGCCCCCTTCGCCAGCAACTCCTCCGCCACCGCCCGGCCGAGCCGCTCGGCGTCCGAGGCCGGTCCGCTCGCGCCGGCACGGAGCACTGTCGCGCCGTCCAGGCTCGCGACGACCCCGGTCAGGGTCAGCGCCGGCCCGTCCGCTCGGGCGTGGCCCGCGACCGGCGTGTGGCAGTCGGCCCCCAGGCGGCGCAGGAAGGAGCGCTCCGCGAGGGCTTCCGATCTGGTCCGAGTGTCGTCCAGCCGCTCGAGAAGTTCAAGCACTTCCCGGTCGGCTTCACGGACTTCGACGGCGAGCACACCCTGCCCGACCGCGGGCACGAACTCGTCGACGTCGAGGGGCACCACATGCGGCGGGCTGACGCCGAGCCGCTTGAGCCCGGCGAGCGCGAGCACGATGCCGTCGTAGCCCCCTGCCGCGAGCTTGGCTATCCGGGTCTCGACATTGCCGCGGATGGGCTCGGCCCGGAGATCGGGCCGACGGGCCAGGACCATCGCGCGGCGGCGCAGGCTCGAGGTTCCGACCGACGCGCCGGTCGGCAGGGCGGACCAGCCGCCGGCGGCTCGGGTCAGCAGAGCGTCGCGCGGATCCTCGCGGGCGGGAAACGCGCCGAGCAGCAGGCCGCCCGGCAGCTCGGCCGGCATGTCCTTCAGGCTGTGGACACCCAGGTCGACGGCGCCGGCGAGGAGGGCCTCCTCGATCTCCTTGACGAACAGCGCCTTGCCGCCGAACTCGGCGAGCGCGACCTGGGCGAGGCGATCTCCCGAGGTTCGGATCACCACCGTCTCGGTCTCGACGCCCCGGCTCCGGAGCGCGGCCGCGACCTCCTCGCACTGCACCAGCGCGAGGCGGCTGCCCCGCGTGCCCAGCCGCACCCTCATTCGCCCGAGACGGGGCGATTGGGGCCGCGCAGCCCGAACAGCTCGGAGATCATCTCCGTCCAGCGTCGGCCGTGACCCGCGCGCGAGGAGTCCTTCAGCTTCACCATCGGGGCGTGGAGCATCTTGTTGACGATCGACTGGCTCAGGCTCTCCATCACCCGGCGTGTCTCCTCGTCGGCGGCGGGCAGGCGCCCGAGCGCCCGCTGGAGCTCCGCGCGGCGAATCGCCTCCAGCTTGTCTCGGAGGGACACGATAGTGGGCACGACCTCCAGATCTTGTAGCCGCTGCGCGAACTTCGCGACCTCGCGCTCGAGCAGGGCCTGGGCCCGGACCGCCTCGCGCTGCCGCTCCTTGAGGTTGGCCTCGACCACCGAGCGCAGGTCGTCGACGTCGTAGCAGAACACGTTCTCCACGTCGTTGACCGCGGCCTCCACATTGCGCGGCACCCCGATGTCGATGAAGAAGAGCGGTCGGCCGCGGCGCGCCGCGAGCGCGGCCCGCGCGTGGACCGCGGTCACGATCGGCTCGGGCGCCGCCGTCGACGTGATGACGATGTCGACCATGCCGAGGGTAGCCGGCATCTGATCGAACGGGATCGGAATGCCGCCCAGGCCGCGGGCCAGCTCCTGGGCCCGGCTCCACGTGCGGTTCGTCACGTAGAGGGGCAGCGCGCCCTGGTCGACGAGATGCCGCGCGGCCAGCTCGCTCATCTCACCCGCGCCCACCAGCAGCACCGCCTTGCCGGCGAGGCCTTCGAAGATCTTGCGGGCCAGCTCCACCGCCGCGTAGGAGATCGACACCGCGAGCCTCCCGACCTCCGTCTCCGACCGCACCCGCTTGGCCGCGCTGAACGCCTGGCTCATCAGCGCGTGGAGCACCGGGCCCGCCGCGCCGGCGGACTGAGCCAGCGCGAAGGCGTCCTTCACCTGCCCCAGGATCTGGGGCTCGCCCAGCACCATCGAGTCCAGGCTGGCCGCCACGCGGAAGGCATGGAGCGCGGCGTCGTCGCCGGTCACCGTGTAGAGCAGCGGCTCCAGATCCCGCCACGCGAGCCCGCGATGGGTTCCCAGGCGGCCGAAGGCGGCCGACCGCGCCTCCCCGGGCACCGCCGCCACGCCGTAGACCTCGACCCGGTTGCAGGTGGACAGGATCATGACCTCGTCGAGGAGCCCGCGCCCGGCGAGGTCGGCGAGGATCTCTCGGATCTTGTCCTCCTCGAGGGCCAGCTGCTCGCGCAGCTCCACCGGCGCGGTGCGATGGCTCAGGCCGGCCACGAACAGGATGCCGCGCGCGCTCATGCTCAGGACCCGTGGCGGCCGGTGAGAAACGCGCCGGCGCTGAGCGTGGCCAGGAGCACGCAGAAGCCCGCGATCGAGAAGTAGGCCGCGCGCCGCCCCCGCCAGTGGCCCATCGCGCGCCCGACCAGGATCACCGCGTAGACCACCCACATGCAGAGCGAGAACAGCGCGAGCGGGTCGAAGGTGATCACGCTGCCCCAGGCCCGCCGGGCGGAGAGCAGGCCCAGCAGCAGGCCCACGGTGAGGAACGGAAAGCCGGCGGTGAGCGTGGCCACCGTGAGGCGGTCGAGCGTCTCCAGCGCGGGCAGCCGGCGATACACGGTGCCGGCGCGCTTGGCCTTGAGCTGCCGCTCCTGGAGCAGGTACATGATCGCGCCGCCGAAGTTCAGCACCAGGGCGGCCAGCCCGATCAGGATCAGCGCCACGTGCACCGCGATCCAGCCGCTGCGGACCGGCGCGTCGAGGGCGGCGCGAAGGCCGGAGGGCAGGCCGAGGCCCAGCACCAGCACCACCGGCAGCACGAAGGCGGACAGGGCGCGGACCCGCCCGCGCCGCTCGGCCCAGAGATCGAACAGCACGACGGCCCAGATCACGAGCGAGATCACCTCGGGGATGGTCATGAAGGGCAGCCGCCGCAGTTCGACGCCGCGGAGGATCACCGCCACCGTGTGGCAGGCCCATCCCGCCTGGATCAGCAGCAGCGCGATCCATCCGAGCTGATCGCGCCGGCCGACCAGCGACCCGATCGACGCGGCCGCGGCAAGGATGTACGCGGTGAGCGCCACGTCGAAGAGCACCTCGTTCACCGCCGCGCGCCTTCCTTCGCAGACCGCAGTTGCGCGCGCGAGGGCGTCATTCGTCGTGGGGGCGGAGCACCCCGGAGTCCCCCCGCCGTCGCGGTGGGCGAGGTGCCGGAGGCGACCACCGGCGCACCCATGCGCGCCGCCTTCAGTCGCATCTCCGAGGAGACGCGAGCCGGCCGCCGTTGACGAGGAAGTAGGTCCGCATGGCCGATGGCTGCGGTCCTCAGTATAAAGGAAGGGCCCCGCGCGGGTCCCTCGTCACGGGGCCTCCGCCTCGGGGCCGTAGAGCACGCGCACGAGCACCAGCCCGTGGGCGGGCGCGGTGGGGCCGGCCTGCCTACGGTCGCGTTCCTGTAGCAGCTCGGCGATCCATCCAGGGCCCTGCGCCCCGCGCCCGATCTCGACCAGGCTGCCCACGATGTTGCGGACCATGTGGTGCAGGAAGCTGTCGCCCGAGACGCAGAGGGCGAGCATCCGCCGGTGCGTCACCACGCGGACCGAGCGGATGGTGCAGACCGGCGTGCGGCCGCGGCCCGCCGCCGCGCAGAAAGCGGAGAAATCGTGCTTGCCCCGGACCGCACGGGCCGCCGCCGCCATCGCGCCGACGTCCAGGGCGAAGGGGACGTGCCAGGCGTGGCGTCGCAGGAAGGGATCGGCCGGCGACCCGCGATCGATGACGTAGGCGTAGCGCTTGCCGCGCGCCCAGCGACGGGCATCGAAGCCGGGCGGCGCCTCACGCGCCTCGACAACGCGCACCGCCGCGGGCAGCAAGGCGTTGAGCGCGCGCTGCAGGGTCGCGGCCGCCATGGAGGATGACATCGCGAGGCTCGCCACCTGCCGACGGGCGTGCACGCCCGCGTCGGTGCGGCTCGCGCCGGTCACCTTGACCGGCTCGCCCAGGACCCGCGCGGCCACGCTCATGAGCAGGCCCTGGACGGTGGCGCGCTCGGGCTGGACCTGCCAGCCGTGGAAGTCGGTGCCCTCGTAGGCGAGCGTGAGCCGGACCACTCGGCCGGGCTCGCCCATCGGTGGCTCAGCGGATGAGCAGCTCGGCGATCTGGATACCGTTGAGCGCGGCGCCCTTGCGGAGCTGATCGCCGACGACCCAGAAGTTCAGCGCGTTCGGCATGGACAGGTCCTCGCGGATCCGCCCGACGTAGCAGTCGTCCTGCCCTTCGACCAGGACCGGCATCGGGTAGCGGTTGTCGGCCGGCTCGTCCCAGAGCTTGAGGCCGGGGAACCCGGCGAGCGCCTCGCGAGCGCGCTCCCGGCCGAGGCGGACCTCGGTCTCGGCGTTGACGGCGACGGAGTGCGTGGTGAACACCGGTACCCGGACGGTGGTCGGCGACACCGGCAGATCCGGCAGCTCGAGGATCTTCCGGACCTCGCTCACCAGCTTCATCTCCTCGCCGGTGTAGCCGTTGTCGCCGAAGCGGTCGATGTGCGGGATCAGGTTGAACGCGATCTGATGCTGGAAGAACCGCGGCGTGATCGCCTCCCCCCGCGCCCAGGCCAGCGTCTGGCTGCGCAGCTCCTCCACCCCGTTGACTCCGGCGCCCGAGACGGCCTGGTAGCTGGTCGCCACCACCCGGCGCAGGCGCCCGGCGTCGTGCAGCGGCTTGAGCGGCATCACGGTGACGATGGTCGTGCAGTTCGGGCACGCGAGGATGCCGCGGTGACCGCGCACCGTGTGGGGGTTGATCTCCGGCACCACCAGAGGGACGTCCGGATCCATGCGGAAGGCGCTCGACTTGTCGACCACGATGGCGCCCGCGCGCACCGCCTGCGGCGCGTACTCTTTCGATTGCGAGGAGCCCGCGGAGAAGAAGGCCAGCTCCACGCCCTGAAACGAGTCCGCGCCGACCACCTCGACCCGCAGCGGCTCACCCTTGAAGGTGACGGTCTTGCCCGCCGACCGGGGCGACGCGAAGGCGCGCAGCTCGCGGACCGGGAACTTGCGCTCCTCGAGCAGCTTCAGCGTGGTCTGCCCGACTGCTCCGGTCACCCCGACCACCGCCACCACCAGGCCTGATGCCATGGCTCAGTATCCCCCGTGTATCTGATCGATCAATATGACTTCTCGACCTGCCTCGCGATCAGGTCTCCCATCTCCACCGTGCCCACCAGCTTGGTCCCCGTCGAGTGGATGTCGCGCGTCCGGTGGCCCTGGCTCAGCACGGCCAGCACCGCGGCATCCACGCGATCCGCGTCCTGGCCGCGATCGAGGGAGTAGCGCAAGAGCATCGAGGCCGAGAGGACGGCCGCGATCGGATTGGCCACGCCCTGCCCGGCGATGTCCGGAGCGGTACCGTGCACCGGCTCGTACAGGCCCATGCGGCCGCCGGTGCCGCCGAGGCTCGCCGAAGGCAGCATGCCCATCGAGCCGGCCAGGATCGCCGCCTCGTCGGACAAGATGTCACCGAAGGTGTTCTCGGTCACGATGGTGTCGAAGTGGGTGGGCTTGTGCACGAGCGCCATCGCGCAGTTGTCGACGAGCACGTGCTCGAGCGCGACCTGGGGATAGTCCTTCGCGACCCGGGTCACCACCTCGCGCCACAGCTGCGACACCACCAGGACGTTGGCCTTGTCGACCGAGGCCAGGCGCTTCTTGCGCTTCATGGCCACGTCGAAGGCGGCGCGCGCGACCCGCTCGATCTCCCGGGTCGTGTAGGCCATGGTGTTCACCGCGCGGGCGCCCCCGTCCGCGAAGTCCTCGCGGCCACGCGGCTCGCCGAAGTAGAGACCGCCGGTCAGCTCGCGAATCACCATGAGGTCGGTGCCCTCGACCACCGAGCGCTTGAGCGGCGAGGCGTCCACCAGCATCGGAAAGCACGTGGCGGGCCGGAGGTTGGCGAAGAGGTCCAGCTCTTTGCGAATGCCGAGCAGCCCGCGCTCCGGGCGCTGCTCCTGCGGGAGGTTGTCCCACTTGGGGCCACCCACCGCGCCGAAGAGGATGGCGTGGGCTCCTTGACACAGGGCCAACGTCGCCGGCGGCAGCGGACGGCCGGTCGCGTCGATGGCCGCGCCGCCGATCAGCGCGGATTCGAACTCGAAGCCGATGCCGTTGGCCCGGCCGACGACCTGAAGGATCTTCTGCGCCTCGGGCGTCACCTCCTGCCCGATCCCGTCGCCGGGCAGGACCGCGATCTTGTAGGTGGCCATGGGTCTCCTCAGGCTCTCCGCTCGCGCTCGTGGCCTTCGCCCGGCTCCCGGTCGCCGAGGCCCAGCACCTCGCGCCGCCGGGCCCACAGAGGCCGGGTCGGTCCGCTCAGCACGTACGCGGTGAAGAGCAGGAACAGGAACCACTGCGGGTGAGTGGCCACGATCAGGACGCCCAGCACGACGAGGACGAGCACGCTCGCGGGGCGACGGCGGGCGAAGTCGATCTCCTTGAAGCTGTAGTAACGGAAGGTGGTGACCATGAGGATGGCCACCACGTAGGTGCCGGCTGCGATGGCGGCGCCGAGCCAGCCCGGGATCTCCCGGTCGCCCAGCAGCAGCACCACCGAGGCCACGATGCCGGCGGCGGCCGGGATCGGCAGCCCCACGAAGTAGCGGCGGTCGGTCACGCCGGAGTGGACGTTGAACCGGGCGAGCCGCAGCGCCCCACAGATGGCGAACAGGAACGCGGCGAACCAGGCCGCGCGGCCGAGCGGCGCGAGCGCGAAGGCGTAGAGCATGAAACCGGGGGCGACGCCGAACGACACCACGTCGGCGAGCGAGTCGAACTCCACCCCGAACTGGCTGGTGGTGTTGGTGAGGCGCGCCACCTTGCCGTCCAGCGTGTCCAACACCATGGCCACGAACAGCGAGACCGCCGCCTCCACGAAACGCGACTGCGAGGTCAGGACCAGCGCGAGGAAGCCGCAGAACAGGTTGCCGGTGGTCAAGAGGCTCGGCAGGAGGAAGATGCCCCGGCGCGGGTGCTCGCGCAGCTCGTGCCACTTCCGCCGCCGCGGGCCGCGGCCGGCGGGATCGGTTCCATGTCGCCGCCTCATCGGAGCACTCCCATCACGGACTCTCCCCCCCGGACCCGATCGCCCACCGCCACCTTCACCGTCGTGCTGCGCGGCACGATCAGGTCGGTGCGCGAGCCGAACCGGATCAATCCGAACCGCTCTCCGGCCCGTAGCGGGTCGCCGGGCTGCACCCGGCACACGATGCGGCGAGCCACCACTCCCGCGATCTGCTTGACCGCGACCCGGGCCGTTTCGCCCTCGAGGCTCACGGTGCACCGCTCGTTGCCCTCGGACGCTTCGGGCCGGTACGCGGCCACGAAGCCGCCCGTCGCGTACTCCACGTTCTTCACCAGGCCCGAGATCGGCGAGCGGTTGACGTGCACGTCGAGCGGCGACAGGAAGATCGAGACGCGCGTCGCTTCGCCCACCCAGGGATCCGTGGCCTCCACCACCGCCATCACCCGCCCGTCCGCCGGCGCCAGCACCGCCCCCGGCACGTTCGGCGGCGTGCGCTCCGGATCGCGGAAGAAGCCGAGACACGCCAGCGCGGCTACCCCGAAGACGGTGGCCGCCGCCCACCAGCCCATCCAGCCCATGATACACGCCGCCATCGCGAGCGGCAGGATGAAGGGCCAGCCCTCGGAGGCTACCGGGATCCGCAACCGCGACTCCGCTACGCCGGCTGGATCACTCCCGCGGCGGCTTGATCCACGCCATCATCTTGCGAAGGCGTCCGCCCACTTCCTCGATGGGATGATCGGCATCACGCTTCCGCATGGCGAGGAAGCCGGCGCGGTGGGCCTGGTTCTCGAGCACCCATTCGCGGGCGAACTGGCCGGACTGGATCTCGGCCAGGATCTTCTTCATCTCGGCCTTGGCCCGATCGTCGATGATGCGCGGGCCCCGCGTGTAGTCGCCGTACTCCGCGGTGTCCGAGACCGAGTAGCGCATGTAGGCCAGGCCGCCCTGGTAGAAGAGATCCACGATCAGCTTCATTTCGTGCATGCACTCGAAGTAGGCGACCTCGGGCTGGTACCCCGCCTCCACGAGCGTCTCGTAGGCCGCTTTGATCAAGTGCGAGACGCCGCCGCACAGGGTGGTCTGCTCGCCGAACAGGTCGGTCTCGGTCTCCTCCTTGAAGGTGGTCTCGATGACGCCGGCCCGCGTGCAGCCGACGCCCTTGCCGTACGCGAGAGCCAGGTCGCGCGCCTTGCCCGACACGTCCTGGTAGACCGCCACCAGCCCCGGCACCCCGGGCCCCTGGGTGAAGAGATCGCGCATCACGTGGCCGGGCGCCTTGGGGGCGATCATCGATACGTCCACGTCCGCCGGCGGCACCACCTGATTGAAGTGGATGTTGAAGCCGTGGGCGAACATCAGCATCTTGCCCTTGGTGAGCACGCCCTTGATCGACTCCTCGAACACCTGGCGCTGGGTCTGATCCGGCAGCAGGATCATCACGATGTCGCCGGCCGCTGCCGCGTCGTTGACGGTGGTCACCCGGAGGCCGTCCTTCTCCGCGCGCGCCCAGCTCTTGGAGCCCTTGTAGAGCCCGACCACCACGTTCTGGCCGGAGTCCTTGAGATTGAGCGCGTGGGCGTGGCCCTGACTGCCGTAGCCGATGATGGCGACGGTCTTGCCGCGCAGCAGACCGAGGTCTGCGTCCTGGTCGTAGAAGATCTTGGCCGGCATGGTGTTGGTGCCTTTCTTGTCGTGCGTTGAGATCAGTGACGAAGGATCAGTCCGCGAACCCGACCACTCGGGGGTCGTCGCTGGTCGGCCGCGATTCCCGCGACTTGCCCAGCCGCTCTTCCAGCTTGCGCAGGCGGGTCTTGGGGCCGCGCGCGATGGCCACCTTGCCGGTCCGGACGATCTCCTGGATGCCGAAGGGCCGCAGCAGCTCGATGATGCCCTCGATCTTGGATTCCTCGCCGGTGACCTCCAGGGTGTAGGTCGTCGGCGTCACGTCGACGACCTTGGCCCGGAAGATGTCGCCCAGCCGGAGGATCTCCGCCCGGTTCGCCGGCTCCGCGTTGACCTTCAGCAGGAGCATCTCGCGCTCGACGTGATTCTCCTCGCTGAGGTCGGTCACCTTGATGACGTCGATGAGCTTGTGCAGCTGCTTGATCACCTGCTCGATGATGAAGGCGTCGCCCCGCACCACCAGCGTCATGCGGGAGACCGAGGGATCGAGCGTCTCCCCCACCGACAAGCTCTCGATATTGTACCCGCGCGCCGAGAACAACCCCGCCACGCGGGAGAGGACGCCAAACTTGTTCTCCACCAGCACCGCAATCGTATGCTTCTCGATATTTCCTTCTGCCAACTCAGTGTCCTTTCCTGTCCACGCCCATCCGACCTGCTCCCGCCCAGCCTCCGCCGCGATCGAGCGCGGGCTTTGCCCGCGCCTTCTGCTGTCGGGGGGAGGCCTCGGAGGGGGCCGTCGAGGCCCCCTCCGAGCTTAAAATCCAGTTTGGGATTTGGCCGCTTTCTCCTTCACTTCGCGGGTGGGCGGGGCGAGGATCATGTCCTTGTTGGCGCCGCCGGCGGGCACCATCGGGAACACACACTCGTCCTTGTCCACGCACACGTCCATCACCACCGGAGCGGGGGTGCTCAGCATCTTCTCGAGGGCGGGCACCACCTCGCTCGGCTTGGTGACCCGGATGCCGACGCAGCCGTAGGCCTCCGCGAGCTTGACCCAGTCCGGGATCCCGGGCAGGTCGATCGCGAAGAAGCGCTCCTTGTAGATGATGCGCTGCCACTGCCGCACCATGCCGTGGCCACTGTTGTTGATGATGATGGTCTTCACCGGCAGGTTCTCGGTGAAGCAGGTGGCCAGCTCCTGGCTGTTCATCGCGAACGAGCCGTCGCCGTCGACGTTCACCACCAGCTTGCCCGGATGCGCGGCCTGCACGCCCATCGCAGTGGGCAGTCCGTAGCCCATGGTCCCGAGCCCCCCCGACGTGCACCAGCGCCGCGGGTGCTTGAAGCGATAGTACTGGGCCGCCCACATCTGGTGCTGCCCGACCCCGGTGATCACGTGCGCCTCGCCCTGGGTGAGGTTCGAGAGCTCCTGGATCACGTACTGGGGCTTGATGACGTCGTCGTCCCAGTCGTAGCGCAGGGGGAAATCGCGCTTCCATTCCGCGATCTGCGCCATCCACTGCCGGCGCCCCTCCGCCACCGCCACCGGCACGTCCTTCATCTCCTCGCGCACCGCCTCGATCAGGCGGCGCAGCACCCGCTTGCAGTCGCCCACGATCGGGATGTCGACCTTGATGTTCTTCGAGATCGACGACGGGTCGATGTCGATGTGGATGATCTCCGCGTTCGGAGAGAAGGCGTCGACCCGCCCGGTCACCCGATCGTCGAAGCGCGCACCCACCGCGACCAGGCAGTCCGAGTGGTGCACCGCCATGTTCGCGTAGTAGGTACCGTGCATGCCGAGCATGTCGAGCGAGAGCGGATCGGCCATCGGGTAGGCGCCCAGGCCCATCAGGGTCTGGGTGACCGGGATCTGCGTGAGCGCGGCCAGCTCGCGCAATTCGGGAGCCGCGTCCGATGAGATGGCTCCGCCGCCGACGTAGAGCACCGGCCGCCTGGCGCGCACCATCGAGCGCGCCGCCTTCTTGATCTGCCCGGGATGGCCGTCGTAGGTCGGGTTGTACGACCGCAGGTGCACGCGCTCCGGGTACTCGAACGCCCACTCCTTCACCAGGATGTCCTTGGGCAGATCGACGTGGACCGGCCCCGGGCGCCCGGTGGAGGCCAGATAGAAGGCTTCCTTGATGATCGGCGCCAGGTCCTTGCCATCCTTGACGAGGAAATTGTGCTTGGTGGCGGAGCGGGTGATGCCGACGTTGTCCGCCTCCTGGAAGGCGTCGTTGCCGATGAGGTGCGTCGGCACCTGGCCGGTGAACGCCACGATCGGAATCGAGTCCATCAGCGCGTCCTGCAGCGCGGTCACCAGGTTGGTGGCCGCGGGCCCGGAGGTGACGAGGCAGACGCCCACCTTGCCGGACGTCCGCGCGTAGCCCTCCGCGGCGTGCCCGGCCGCGGCCTCCTGGCGTACCAGCACGTGGCGCAGGCCTTCGAAGTCGTACAGGGCGTCGTAGATCGGCAGGACCGCGCCGCCCGGCAGACCGAAGAGGAGATCCACGCCTTCCCGCTTGATGCACTCGAGCACGATCTGAGCGCCTGAAAGCTTCACTGCTTCGTTCTCCTGTTCGTGCGGCTCATGTGACTTCTTTTCATATTCGCTCGGCTCGCCTTCGGCTGCACCCCGCCAGGCGATCTCGGCTGCTTGATCTCGGCCTGGGCCGCCGCCAGCCACGCCACCGGTACCATGTAGGGCGAGCACGACACGTAGGTCATCCCCACCCGGTGACAGAACTCCACCGACGCGGGCTCCCCGCCGTGCTCGCCGCAGATGCCGACCTTCAGCCCCGACACCGTCTTCCGGCCCCGCTCGATGCCGATGCGCACCAGCTCGCCCACTCCGGCCTGGTCCAGCACTGCGAACGGGTCGTTCGGCAGGAGCTTCTTCTCCAGGTAGAAGGGCAGGAACTTGCCGATGTCGTCCCGGCTGTAGCCGAAGGTCATCTGGGTCAGGTCGTTGGTGCCGAAGGAGAAGAACTCGGCGTACTGCGCGATCCGGTCCGCGACCAGCGCCGCCCGCGGCACCTCGATCATGGTGCCGACCGAGTAGTGCACGCCCTTGCCGGTCTCCGCGATCACCTGCTGCGCGACCCGGTCGGTCATCTCGCGAGTCAGCTTCATCTCGGCCACCGTCCCGGTGAGCGGGATCATGATCTCCGGCTCCACTCGGTGGCCCTCCCCGACCACCTCGCAGGCCGCCTCCATGATGGCCCGCACCTGCATGTCGTAGATCTCCGGGAACGTGATGCCGAGCCGGCAGCCGCGATGGCCCAGCATCGGATTCGCCTCGAGCAGCGCCTCCAGGCGCGCCTTCACGGCGCCCAGCTCGGCGTGCCGCTCCGGGTTGAAGCCCCGCGCGTCCAGGCGCGTGTACTCCTCGAGCACCTCCTTGTACTTCGGCAGGAACTCGTGCAGAGGCGGGTCCAGGAGCCGGATGGTGACCGGGTGCGGCGCCATCGCCCGGAAGATGCCGATGAAGTCCTCGCGCTGGAAGGGCAGCAGCTTGTCCACCGCCTTCTTCCGCGCCTGCACGTCGCCGGCCATGATCATCTCGCGCACGATCGGGATGCGCTCATCGCCGAAGAACATGTGCTCGGTCCGCACGAGGCCGATGCCGACCGCGCCGAACTCGCGCGCCTTGGCCGCGTCGGCCGGGGTGTCGGCATTCGCGCGCACCCTGGTGGTCGCGCGCTCGTGGGCCCAACCCAGGAGCTCCCGGAACTCGTCGGACAGCTTGGGGTCGACGAGCGGCTGCGCCCCCACGATCACCTCACCGGTCGCACCGTTGAGCGTGATGACCTGGCCTTCGCGGACCACCGCGCGCCCGGCCCGGAACAGGTGGTTCTCCTCCTCCACCACCACGTCCCCCGCGCCGACCACGCAGCACTTGCCCCAGCCGCGCGCCACCACCGCGGCGTGCGAGGTCAACCCTCCGCGGGAGGTCAGCACGCCCTGGGCGGCGTGCATCCCGGCCACGTCCTCCGGTGAGGTCTCGGGCCGCACCAGGATGACCGCCTCCTGGCGCAAGGCCATCTCCACCGCCTTCTCCGGGTCGAAGACCACCTTGCCCACCGCCGCCGCCGGGGTGGCGGGCAGGCCGCTCGCGATCGCCGTGTACTTGGCTTGCGGATCGACGGTCTTGACCAGGAGCTGGTGCAACGAGGCCGGCTCCACCCGCAGCAGGGCGGTGTCGCGGCCGATGCGCTTTTCCTTGGTGGACATCTCCACCGCGATGCGGACCGCCGCCGCCGCGGTGCGCTTGCCCGAGCGCGTTTGTAGGATAAAGAGCTTCCCGTCCTGCACGGTGAACTCGATATCCTGCATGTCGCGGTAGTGGAGCTCGAGCCGGTCCTTGATCGCATTCAGCTTTCGGTACACCGCGGGCATTCGCGTCTTGAGCGCGTCCAGATGCTCCCCGGTGCGGATGCCGGCCACCACGTCCTCCCCCTGGGCGTTGACCAGGAACTCGCCGAAGAAGCGCCGCTCGCCGCTCGACGGGTCGCGAGAGAAGCACACCCCGGTGCCCGAGGTCGGCCCCAGGTTGCCGAAGACCATGGCCATCACGGTCACCGCGGTGCCCCAATCGTCGGGCAACCGGTGGATCCGCCGGTAGTCCACCGCCTTCCTGGCCCACCAGGAATCGAAGACCGCGTTGATGGCCAGGCGTAGCTGCTCCTGCGGATCCTGCGGAAACGCGCGTCCGACCTTCTCCTGCACGACGCCCTTGAATTCGGCCACCAGCCCCTTGAGCGCGTCGGCCGGCAGATCGGCGTCGGTTTTCGCTCCCGTGCGCTGCTTGGCCGCGTCGAGCAGCGTGTCGAAGGCACGACGGTCGATGCTCAGGACCACGTCGCCGAACAAGGTGATGAAGCGCCGGTAGCAGTCCCACGCGAAGCGCTCGTTGCGGGTGCGCTGCGCCAGCCCGAGCACGGTCTGGTCGTTGAGGCCCAGGTTCAAGACCGTGTCCATCATCCCGGGCATGGAGACGCGGGCCCCCGAGCGGACCGACACCAGCAGCGGGCGCGTCGCATCGCCGAGCCGGGTGCCGGCCGCGGTCTGCAACCGGGACAGATGGGCCATCACCTGCTCCCAGAGCCCGGCCGGATACTTCTTGCCAGCCGCGTTATAAGCGGCCCAGGCCTCGGTGCTGATGGTGAACCCGGGCGGCACCGGCACGCCCATCTTGGTCATCTCGGCCAGCTCGCAGCCCTTGCCGCCGAGCAGGTCGCGCATCGCGCTGGACCCCTCGGCCCGTCCATTGGCGAACGCGTAGACGTACTTGGGCGCGCGGGCGGACGAGCGGGACGCGCGGCCTGTGTTCGATCGACTCTTCGTCCGCGGCATCGAAGGACCCCCTGGGCGACGGCGCCTGCTGCAAAGAAAAAGAACACAGGCCCGCGCGGGGCCTGCGTCAATAGGTGATGGTAGGGCGGCCGGACGAGGATGTCAACGATTTAATCGTGCTGCAACAGGCACTTACGAACGAGCCGCGCTCACGACTCTCGAGGTCTGGCCTTGCGCCTCCGGCCCGAGGCCGCGTCGTGGTCATCGCCCTTGGCGCCGGTCACCAGCGTCTCGACCGCGATCAGGTGGTCCAGCATCGCGCGATGGGCGGCCACCTCGTCCCGCTGCTGCACGGCGGCCAGGATGCGCCGGTGGTCCTCGTGGGAGCGCGTCGGACGGCCCGGCGTGTGCAGCGACTCCTCCCGGCTCTGGGTCAGCAGATCCATCAGCGCGTTGACGATCCGGGTGATGGCCCGGTTGTGCGCGCTGTGGGCGATGGCCGCGTGCAGCGCGGTGTCCTGCAGCATGCCGGTCCGCCCCGCCGCCACCTCCTTGGCCTGGTCCTCCAGGATGCGCTCCATCTCCGAGATCTCCTCGCGGGTCGCCCGGCGCGCGGCCAGGGCCGCGATGGCGGGCTCGAGCAGGCGTCGCGCCTCGAACAGCTCCCCGACCGCCTCCCGATGCGGCAGGATGACGAGCGCCAGCGGCTCGATCAGCGTTTCCACCGAGACATCGCGGACGAACGCACCCTCCCCCGCCCGGATCTCGATGAGCCCTCGGCTCTGCAAGGCCCGCAGGGCCTCGCGTACCGAGGTCCGGCTCACCATGAACTTCTCGGCCAGGTCGCGCTCGGGCGGCAGCCGATCGCCCGACTTCAGACGTCCCTCCGCGATCAGCTGTTTGACCTGCCGGACGATCTCCTCGTAGATGCGGGTCGACTTGACGGGCTCCAGCTCCATGCGGGCCTGGGCGGCGCCGCCGGCCGCGCCGCCGCGGATGGGCTCGCTCACCGCGCTACGCTCGCTCTCTCGCCGCCGGTGGCGCAGACGCGCTGCGGGCCAGCCACCAGCCCAGCACGGTCAGCGCGACCGCGAGCGCCAGGGAGAGCGAATCGTCCACGAGCTCGGCGTGCCCGCCGAGCCAGCTCCGCACGAGGGGGTCATCGGTGATCATCTCGCCCGCCACGTAGCCCAGCACGCCGCCCCCGATCCAGATGATCCAGGGCTGGTGCGCCATCAAGCGAGCGAGAAACCCGCTGCCCCAGACCACGATCGGCAGCGACAGCGCGATGCCGAAGGCCACCAGCAGCAGGTCGCCGTGGGCGGCGGCGGCGACGGCCAGCACGTTGTCGAGGCTCATGGTCACGTCGGCCACCACGATGATCCAGATCGCCTCGCGTAGCGAGGTGCCGCGGCGCAACTCACCCTCCTCGTGTCCACCCGGCCGCACCAACCGCACCGCGATCCAGAGCAGCAGCAGCCCGCCCGCGAAGCGCAGCAGCGGGATCGTGAGCAGCGCGCTGACGATCGCGATGAAGGTGAGACGCAGGACCACCGCGGCGGCGGTACCCCACACGCGCCCGAGCCACTGCTCGCGGGCCGGCAGGGAGCGCACCGCCAGCGCGATCACCAGCGCGTTGTCGCCGGCGAGGGACAGGTCGATCAGGATGATGCTCACCAGCCGCGCCCAGAACTCCGGATCCACCAGAAAGGCCATGCCGGGTCCGATCTCCGGAAGAAATTTCTACGACTCCCGTCGCGCCAGCCACCAGCCGATGCCGGTCAGCACCGTCGCGAGGGTCATTGGCACAGGATACTCCAGGGCCCCGGCCCACGCGCCGAGCACGTCCATCACGACCGGGTCCTCCAGGATCATGTCACCCGCCACGTAGCCGAGCAGCCCGCCGCCCACCCAGATAATCCACGGGTAGCGGTTCATCAAGCCGGCCAGCACCCCGCTGCCCCACACCACGATCGGCACCGACATCCCGACCCCGAGCCCCACCAGCAGCATGTCGCCGTGCGCGGCCGCGGCCACCGCCAGCACGTTGTCGAGGCTCATGGTGACGTCGGCCACCACGATGATCCAGATGGACTCCCAGAACGAGGCCCCGTACCGGCGCCCCGACGCGGCGTCGTTCACCGGACGGACCAGCCGGAAGGCGATCCAGATCAGGAGCAGGCCGCCGAACAGCCGCAGCAGCGGCACCCGCAGCAGCAGGCTGACGATGCCCACGAAGGCCAGCCGCAGCAGCACCGCGCCGACGGTGCCGCCCAGCTGCCCCAGCAGCCGCTCGCGGCCGGGCAGCGCGCGGACGGCAAGGGCGATGACCACCGCGTTGTCGCCGGACAGCAGCATGTTCAGGAAGCTGATCTCGGCGAGGCGAGCCCAGAACTCGGGCGCGTCCAGGATCACCGGCGTGCGACCGGCCCGCGGTGGTCCTCAGCCATCGTGAGAAGCGACCGCCGCGACCTCGGGCTTTCGGGCGCGGCGCAGATACGGCTGGAGCACCGGTAGGGCGAAGAAGAGCACCGCGACCGCGCTGATGACTCCCGAGATGGGGCGCTCGAACAGAATGAGCAGGGATCCCTGCGACATGATCAGGCTCTGGCGCAGGGCGTTCTCGGCCAGATCGCCGAGGACGAGGGCCAGCACGAGGGGAGCCAGCGGGTAGTCGAGCTTCTTGAAGACGTAGCCGATCACGCCGAACAGCAGCATGTACCAGATGTCGATCATGTCGGTGTGGACGGCGTAGGAGCCCACCGCGCACACCGCCACGATGAGCGGGGTCAGGATCGGGAACGGGATGCGGAGGATCGCCGCGAAGAGCGGGACGAAGGCCAGCACCATGGCCACCCCGATCACGTTGCCGGTGTACATGCTGGCGATCAGGCCCCAGACGAAGTCGGGCTTGTCCTGGAAGAGCATCGGGCCGGGCTGCAGCCCCCAGATGATGAGGCCGCCCAGCATCACCGCGGCGGTGGGGCTGCCGGGGATCCCGAGCGTGATCATGGGCAGGAGCGCGGCGCTCCCGGCCGCGTGGGCCGCGGTCTCCGGGGCGATCACCCCCTCGATCTCTCCCTTGCCGAAGCGCTTCGGGTCCCGGGCGAAGCGCTTGGCGAACGCGTAGCTCATGAAGGACGCCGGCGTGGCGCCGCCCGGCTTGAAGCCCATCCAGAAGCCGATGAAGGCGCCCCGGAGGAAGGTCCGATAATACCGGGGCAGCGTCTTCCATGTCTGCCACACCACCTTGGGATTGATCCGGGCGCTCACCCCGCGGAACGACAGCCCTTGCTCGACCGAGAGCAGGATCTCGCCGATGCCGAAGAGGCCGATCACGGCCACGATGAAGTCGAACCCCTTCATGAGCTCGGTGACACCGAAGGTGAGGCGGAGCTGGCCGGTGACGATGTCGAGCCCGGCGCAGGCGAGGATGAACCCGGTGAGAATGGACACCAGCGATTTGATCGGATTGCCCCCGCCCAGACCGATGAACGCGGAGAAGGTGAGGAGCTGGATCGAGAAGAACTCGGGCGGGCCGAACTTGAGCGCCACCTCGGCGAGCAGAGGGGCGAACAGGGTGATGAGCATCACCGCGAACAGCGCCCCCACGAACGAGGACGTGAAGGCGGCGGTGAGCGCCTCGCCTCCCCGCCCCTCCCTCGCCATCGGGTAACCGTCGAAGGTGGTCGCCACCGACCACGGCTCCCCCGGAATGTTGAACAGGATGGAAGTGATCGCTCCTCCGAAGAGCGCGCCCCAGTAGAGGCTCGTCAGCAGGATGATCGCGGACGTGGGGTGCATGGAGAAGGTGAGCGGCAACAGGATCGCCACCCCGTTGGCGCCGCCCAGGCCCGGCAGCACTCCGATGACGGTGCCGAGGGTGATGCCGAGCACGGCCACCGCCAGATTGTGGGGCTGGAGCGCGATCTCGAAGCCGAAGAGCAGATTCTCCCAGCCCATGGGTCAGTAGCCGAGCCAGGCTTCGAGCGGACCCTTGGGCATGGGGACCAGGAACCAGGTTTCGAAGATGAGGAACGTCAGCACGGGAAACAGCACGCTCGTGAGCACGATCGGCGCCCAGCCGTAGCGCCCGATCCAGCGCATGTAGAAGGCCATGAACAGGGCGCTGGCCACGTAGAGGCCCACGAATTGGGTCAGGACCACGAACCCGGCAGAGGGCAAGAGCGTGCTGAGGACGGGCTTGAGCTGGGTTCGGGTGACGAACGGGACCCCATTCGCCCGGCGCCAGGCCTGCCACACGGTGGCCGCACAGCAGACCATCAGCCCAACCGCCAGCCAGAACGGAAAGAATCCGCTCTTCGGTCCATCACTACCCCAGCCGATGCCCAAGCGCAGCGAGTCCCAGATGACCAGGACTCCCCCCGCCATCAACACCAGCGCGGTCGTGAGATCCGCGGCGCGCATCGTCCTTCCGAAAGAGGAGAGGAGCGCCCCTACTTCTTCAGCAGCCCGCCCTTGGTCATCAGCTCGCGGTGCAGCTCCTCCGCCCCGCCGAGCCACTTGACGAACTCCGGCCCCGTCTCCCAGGCCGGCTTGAGCGCCCCCTTGGTCAGGTAGTCCTTGAACTCCGGCGTCTCGTAGACCTTCTTCAGCATCCCCTGATACCACTCCACCGCGTCCTTCGGCATGTCCGGCGCGCCGAAGATCCCGCGCAGCATCAGGTAGCTGATGTCAGCCCCGAGGGCCTCCTTCACGGTCGGGATGTCCTTCCAGTCGGCCGCGCTGATCCGCGCGGTGTCGAAGACGGCCAGCGGGCGTACCCGCCCCGCCTTCCAGTGGCTCACGCACTCGATCGGGTTGTTCACGGTGGAGTCCACGTGCTTGCCCACCAGGTTCACGCAGACCTCGCCGCCGCCCTTGAAGGGCACATAGGTGAACTTCCCGCCGGTGGCCTGCTCGAGTTGGATGGTGAGGATCTGGTCCTCCTGGGCCGAGCCGGTCCCGCCCATCTTCATCCGGTCCCCGCCCGACCGCTCCTTGACCGCCGCGATGTACTCCTGGGCCGTCTTGTACGGCGTCTCCGCGTTCACCCACAGGATGAACTCGTCGAGGGCGAGGCGGGCAATCGGAGTCAGGTCTTTCCAGTTGAAGGGCACCCCGGTGTGCAGCGGAGTGGTGAAGAGGTTCGAGAGCGTGATGATGATGGTGTGGGCGTCACCCTTCTTGCCTTTGACCTGGAGGAAGCCCTCCGCGCCGGCGCCCCCCGACTTGTTCACCACGATGATCGGCCGCGGGGAGAGCTTGTGCTTCTCCACGATCCCCGCGATGAGACGCGCCATCTGGTCCGCACCCCCGCCCGTCCCGGCGGGGATGACGAACTCGATGGGCTTGGTGGGCTCCCAGGCCGCTCCGGCCGGGGAGCAAAGGAATGTCACGGCCCCCAGGGCCGGGATCAGCGCCGCGATACGTCGCCAGTGACGATACATATCCCCTCCTTTTGGTCGGGGGTTGCGATCGCTGCGGGTGCTTCGGTTTATTTGCCCGGGCGCTCCTTCCAGAATGGGATAACGCCGGGGACCTCCCACTTGTTCCACATCTCATCCACCTTGGCCTGGAAATACTCCAGATCTTCCTCGGTGAAGTGGGCGAAGCGGCCCTGCTTGAGAAGATATTCCCGGACCGGCTTGCGCGCTCGGCCCTCCACGATCGCCTTGGACTTGCCGTAGTGGCGAACCACCCC
>Ga0081455_10001250_pt1 | contig 31777 bp, 30 predicted proteins | sample TabmetS3T2R1_FD_70207 | JGI IMG/M metagenome (GOLD analysis project Ga0081455, IMG submission 70207) | Tabebuia heterophylla rhizosphere microbial communities from the University of Puerto Rico - S3T2R1 | ecosystem: Host-associated > Plants > Roots > Rhizosphere ... | reverse complement strand
ACAACCCGGCCATCGGCGGCACCGAGCTACCGACGGACCTGCCCACCGCGCTGCCGACCCGCCCGCAGCAGACGATCGCGCCCTGCGACACCACCACCCCGCCGAGCACCGCGCCGCCCAGCCCGACCAAGGCGCCGCCGGCGCAGAGCGCGCCCCGGATCACCGACAGCGAGGCCGGCATCTCCTACGCCGGCCAGGGCGAGCCGTGGCACCCGTGGAACCGGATCTGGAACACCCCGGGCCTGGGCGCGACGTTCGCCACCGGCTACTACATCGTGACCCAGACCAACACCCCGGGCGGGGAGTACTTCGCGACCGTCCTGTCCGGCACCCTGACCGCCCTGGTCGGCGACGGGCCGCCGGCCGACCCGCGCTGCGTGGCCCAGCAGCTCACCGAGGACGTCCGCGACACCTACTACCCGCAGCCCAACACCAGCACCCTGCTGGAGGCGCACCCGATCACCGCCAGCGGCCACCCCGGTTACCTGATCCGGACGCACCTGGCCTTCGACGTGACCGGGTACAACGCCAAGGGCGAGAGCGTCGGCATCCTGGTGCTGAACGTCGGCCGCCCGCAACTGGCCGTCCTGTACATCTCGATCCCGGACACGGTGCGCGGCTTCGACTACGTCTTCAGCCAGGTGCTGGACTCCGTGCGGGCTCCGTGACGCCGGACACCCTGATCGGGTTGGTTCCGATCGTCGCGCCCGGGAAACGGATAGGGTCGGTTTCGTGCCCACCGCGTTGACACTTCCCGCACCCACGTACGCCCTGGAGCGCACCACGCTGGCGAACGGGCTGCGGGTGCTGATGGCCCCGGACAAGAGCGCACCGGTCGTCGGGATCGCCGTGCACTACGACGTCGGCATGCGCTCGGAGCCGCAGGGCCGCACCGGCTTCGCGCACCTGTTCGAGCACCTGATGTTCCAGGGCTCGGCCAGCCTGGAGAAACTGGCCCATTTCAGGTACGTACAGTCCTCCGGCGGCACGTTCAACGGCACCACGCACCTGGACTACACCAACTACTTCGAGGTGCTGCCGAGCAACGCCCTGGAGCGCGGGCTGTTCCTGGAGGCCGACCGCATGCGGGCGCCGACGCTGACCGAGGAGAACCTGGCCAACCAGATCTCGGTGGTCAAGGAGGAGATCAGGGTCAACGTGCGGAACCGGCCGTACGGCGGGTTCCCGTGGCTGATGATGCCGCAGGTGCTGTTCGACACCTTTGCCAACACCCACGACGGGTACGGGTCGTTCGAGGACCTGGAGGCGGCCACGCTGCAGGACGCCTGGCAGTTCTTCGACCGCTACTACGCGCCGGCGAACGCGGTGCTGACGCTGGCCGGCGACATCGACCCGGCGGCCGCGCTCCCGCTGCTGGAGCGGCATTTCGGCGACATCCCGGCGCGTTCGGCCCCGCCGCGTACCAGCTTCGCCGAGCCGCCGCTGACCGAGGAGCGGCGCACGACCGTGACCGACGCGCTGGCGCCGCTGCCGTCGGTGGCGGTGGCCTGGCGGGTGCCGGACCCGATGGGCGACCTGTCGGCGTACCTGCCGTTCGTGGTGCTGGCCGAGGTGCTCTCCGACGGTGACGCGGCCCGGCTGCGCCAGCGGCTGGTACGCCAGGACAGGGTCGCCACCGAGGTGTACGCCTACCTCGGGCTGCTCGGCGACCCCTTCGACGCGCGCGACCCCACCGAGCTGATCGTCCAGGTGAACCACGCCAACGACGTGCCCTCCACGACCGTACTGTCCACTGTGGACGACGAGCTGGCCCGGCTGGCCGGGGACGGCCTGAAACCGGGGGAGTTGGCGCGCGTGCAGGCGCGGATGGCCGCACAGCTGCTGCGCGAGGTGGACGGCGTCCTGGCGCGCACCCTCGCGCTGGCTGCCCTGGAGCAGCAGCACGGCCGGGCCGAGCTGCTGATGGAGCTGCCCGGGCTGATCGGCGCGGTGACGGCCGAGCAGGTGGCGGCCGCGGCGGCCACGCTGCGGCCGGACCGGCGTGCCGTGGTCGAGCTGGTGCCGGGCGGTGCCCGGTGACCGCGCTCGCGGCGGTGCCGGCGATCCAGCCGGAGCGGCGCCCGGTGCCCGGCCTCGGCCCGGCGCCGAAGGCGAAGCAGCCCACCGCGACCGAGCGTACGTTCGGCAACGGCCTGCACGCGGTGGCCGTCCGCCGCACCGGCGTGCCGCTGGTGGAGGTACGCCTGCGGATCCCCTTCGGCAGCACGGCGGCCACCCACCCGGCGCGCGCCTCGCTGCTGGGCGAGGCGCTGCTGGCGGGGACCGCGAAGCACACCCAGGTCGAGCTGGCCGAGGCCGTGCAGGCGCTGGGCGCGCACCTGTCGGTGTCGGTGGACTCCGACCGGCTGCTGCTGGGCGGCGCGGTGCTGCGGCCCGGCCTGCCCGCGCTGCTGGACCTGATCGCCGAGATCCTCACCACGGCGACGTACCCGACCCGCGAGGTCGCGCTGGAACGCGACCGGATGGTGGAGAACCTGGCCGTGGCCCGGTCCCAGCCGTCGGTGCTGGCCCGGGAGGCGCTGCGCCGCCGGCTGTACGGCGACCACCCGTACGCCCGGGAGATCCCGCTGCCGGAGACCGTGGCCGCGATCACGCCGGGCCAGCTGCGCAAGCTGCACGCCGACCGCGTCATCCCGGCCGGTGCCGTGCTCGTCCTGGTCGGCGACCTGACCCCGGCCCGCGTGCTGGACCGGGCCGAGTCCGTGCTGTCCCCCTGGCAGCCCGAGGGCAAGCCGCGCGCGCTGCCCCGGCTGCCGGCGCTGGTGGTACGCCCGCCGCTGCTGGTGCACCGCGCCGGGTCGGTGCAGTCCTCGATCCGGCTCGGCGGCTCCGCGCCCGGCCGCGCGGACGAGGCGTACCCGTCGCTGCACCTGGCCAACTACATCTTCGGCGGCTACTTCTCCTCCCGCCTGGTGGAGAACATCCGCGAGGACAAGGGCTACACCTACTCACCGCACAGCCGCATCGAGCACGCCGCGGCCGGGTCCAGCCTGATCGTCGAGGCGGACGTGGCCAACGAGGTGACCGCCCCGGCCCTGCTGGAGATCGGGTACGAGCTGGGCCGGATGGCCACGCTGCCGGTGAGCGAGCAGGAGCTGGCCGACGTACGGCAGTACGCGATCGGCACGCTGGCACTGGCGACCGCGACGCAGGCGGGGCTGGCCTCGATGCTGTCCGGGCTGGCCGGCACGGGGCTGGGGCTGGAGTGGCTGCGGGCGTACCCGGGGCGGCTGGCCGCGGTGACCCGGGAGTCGGCGTTCGCGGCGGCGCAGCGGTGGCTGGCGCCCGCGGCGCTGTCGCCGGTGGTGCTGGGGGACACCGAGCAGATCGCCGGGCCGCTGGGCGTGCTCGGCCCGTACGAGCTGCCGGAGCAGGCGTGAAGCTGAGCAAGCTGCCGACGCTGTCCCGCTCGGTGCACGACCGGGACAGCGCGCACCGCACGGACGCCGAGTGGCTGGCGGCCGCGTGGCCGAAGAGCCGGGTGCTGCCGATCGCCCCGGACGGCACCGTGCCGGTGACCGGGATGTCCGGCGATTCCCCGGCGGGGTGGCCGCTGGAGACCGGCGAGGTCGTTCCCGGCGAGGAGCTGGGCGAGGGCCCGCGGCTGGCGTTCGTCGCGCCGGACTCGGCCCTGGTCTCCGCCGGCGAGCGCTACTTCCTCGGCGAGTACGAGGGGATCCCGTACTACGCGGTGCCGGTGGCCGCCGCCGATGCGGGCGGCGCCACAGGCGTGTCCTGGCGGGGCCTGCGCGAGCTGGGTGCCGTACTGCCCGATCTCGACTCCGGGTTACTGGTCGCCGCGGTCGGGCTGGCCGCCTGGCACTCGCGGCACCCGCGCTGCCCGCGCTGCGGCGAGCCGACCGAGGTGGCGCAGGCGGGCTGGAGCCGGCACTGCCCGGCCGACGGCTCCGACCACTGGCCGCGTACGGACCCGGCCGTGATCATGCTGGTGTACGACGGGGACCGGTGCATCCTCGGCCGGCAGCCGAGCTGGCCCCAGGGGCGGTACTCGATCCTGGCCGGGTTCGTGGAGCCGGGCGAGTCGCTGGAGGCGGCGGTGGTCCGCGAGGTGGGCGAGGAGGTCGGCGTCGCGGTGACCGACGTGCAGTACCTCGGCAGCCAGCCGTGGCCGTTCCCGGCCTCGCTCATGCTCGGCTTCACCGCGCGGCTGGCCGGCGATCCGACGATCCGGCTGGACGACGAGCTGGCCGAGGCGCGCTGGTTCACCCGCGAGGAGGTCCGCGAGCACCTGGTCGGCCTGCCCCCGTCGGTGTCCATCGCACACCGGATCATCACTGACTGGGCGGCCGGCTGACGTACCGTCGGTGTCGTGCCCGTAGACGCCGTACTCCTCGATGCCGGCGGCATCCTGGTGCTGCCCGACTTCGACCACGCCCGCGGGCAGGTGGTCTCCGCCGGGCTGCCCCCGCCCGACGACGAGACCCTGCGCCGGGCGCACTACGCGGCCGTGGCGGCCATGGACGCCTCCGGCAGCGAGGACATCCCGACCTACCGGCGTACCTACCTCCAGGTCTGCGGCGCCACGCCGGAACAGGCCGCGGACAAGGTGCGGATGCTGTCGTTCTCCGCGCACTGGACCGCGCCCGTGCCCGGTGCCGTGGACGTGCTGCGTGACCTGATCGCCTCCGGGCGCCGGCTGGCCATCGTGTCCAATTCGGACGGTACGGTCGCCAGATCGCTGGCCGCGGCGGGGATCTGCCAGGTGGGGGAGGGCGCCGGGGCGGACGTGGCCATCGTGGTCGACTCCCACCACGTGGGCGCGGAGAAGCCGGATCCGGCGCTGTTCCGGCTGGCGCTGGCCGAGTTGGCGGTGCCGGCGGACCGGGTGCTGCACGTCGGCGACACCGCGCGCACCGATGTGGACGGCGCGCTGGCCGCCGGGGTACGGCCGGTGCACTTCGACCCGTACGGGTTCTGCCCCGACCCGCCGGGCGCGCACCTGCACATCGCCGCGCTGCCGGAGTTGCTGGCGCTAGTCGAGCGGTAACCGCGACTGCACGGCCGGGTGCCGCGGGTCGTCGGCGCGGACCACCACGTCGGCCAGTTGCTGCGGGCCGACCTCCCGCTCGTACCGGTCGAGGGCGGGGATCGTCCACTGCTGGCGCGGGTCGGTCCGCCGCCGCAGTGCCGGAGTGGACAGTCGCATGTGGACGGTCAGGTCGAGCGGCAGGCCCTGGCCGAGCAGCAGTGGGCCGTCCAGCAGGAGGACGGCATTGGCCGGCGCCTGCGCGTACCCGGCTCTGGTGGCGCGGTCGGTGGCCGGATCCCACAGCGTGGGCAGGTAGCGGCGGTCGCCGCCGGGGCCGAGCCGGTCCAGGAGTTCGCGGCGCAGCGCCGCGGCGTCGAGCCAGTCGGTGTAGTAGGCGTCGGCGTCCTCGTGGCCGTACTCCAGGCGTACCGATGCCGGGCGCCAGAAGTAGCGGGTGCTGACCCGGATCGGGGCGCGGCCACGCAGCCGGAGCGGATCGGTGAGGGAGTCGGCCAGCGCGCCCGGGTCCGCCGCGTCGGCGCCGTCGATGGCCACGCGCAGCGGGTGTCCGGGGTCGCGGTCCGCGACGAGGCTGGCCAGCAGGTCGGTCAGCCGCTGCGGCGAGACCGGTTGCGGGTTACCGCCAGCATCACCTGACATGAGGGGTCCGAGCATACGACCGGCCCGTACCGGAGGATCCTCTGGCACGGGCCGGACGGCGTCGTTGCCGTCCTTGCAGTTACCTCAGCGGTGCGGTGGCGCCAACTCGGGCGGTAACGGCACCGCCCGGTCGGTCACCGATGCGACCACCTCGCGCGCGAGGTCGTGCACTTTTCGCCCGCGCGAGCGCGCCACCCGGCGCAGCCGCTCGAAGGCGTCCCGCGGTCCGATCCGGCGCCGCTCTGCCACCACCCCGATTGCCTGCTCGATCACGACCCGGGCCGATAACGCGTGCTCTAGCTGGCGGACCGCGAGGCGGAGTTGTTCGACCTCCGACAGCGGGTTCTCCGGCTTCGGCGGCCGAGGACGTGGGACGAGATCACTGGCCAGAAGATCGGCCAACACCATGGCGCTGGCGAGGTCCTCGGCCGGCGACTCGTGCTGGTCGACGTCGTGGACAACCCAGCCGTTGGGAGTACGGCGGATAACGACGTCGCCGACAGCTGTATCGGGTACCCCGCTCGGCGACATCAGTTCACCTCCCAGAACGCTGCGCGTCAGTGCGCGGACGTGTGAGTTCGACGCGCCGGTCAAGATCGCGCCGAACGTTTCGAGCCCACAGTATCGACGTCAGGGGGGTGGGCGATGCAAGTTCGGCGGAACTGGTGGCAGAAAGCTTGCCGATACGCACGCCAATTGCTCGTTATCGAGCCGCGTTCGGTGGATTCTCGCGGTTTGGTCGCGAGTCGTGCTCAGACCGTGTTCAGTTGGCGCTCGCCAGCTGCGCCTTCACCTGCTGGATGCTGGGGTTGGTGAGCGCGGTGCCGTCCGGGAATGCGAGCGTGGGCACGGTCTGGTTGCCACCGTTGACGCCCTCGACGAACTTCGCCGCCGCCTCGTCCAGCTCGATGTTGACCTCCCGGTAGCCGATGCCTTCCCGGTCCATGAGCCGCTTGAGCCGCGCGCAGTAGCCACACCAACTCGTGGTGTACATGGTCAGAGCGTCCGTGGTCACCAGATGTCCTTCCGTTGAGGTCTGCGGGCACAACACGCCGGCACCCGGAAGCCTTCCGGGCCGGCGGCGCCTGCCAGGATGGCTGGAATCATGGATGAGACCGATACCGACCCCGCGACCCGGATCCTCGCCGGGCTCGACCCGGAACAGGCCGAGGCGGTACGCGCGGTACGTGGACCAGTCTGCATCCTGGCCGGCGCGGGGACGGGGAAGACCAGGACCATCACGCACCGCATCGCGTACTCCGTGCAGTCCGGCGCGGTGCCCGCCTCGCAACTACTCGCGGTCACCTTCACCACCCGCGCGGCCGGGGAGATGCGCGGCCGGCTGCGCGCGCTCGGCGCCGGCGCGGTCCAGGCGCGGACGTTCCACTCCGCGGCGCTGCGGCAGCTGCGGTACTTCGCGCCGCGGGTGCTCGGCGGGCCGCTGCCGGAGATCCTGGAGCAGAAGTGGCGGGTGGTGGGGCAGGCGGCGGCGCGCTGCCGGCTGGCGGTGGACGCGCCACTGCGCCGGGACCTCGCGAGCGAGATCGACTGGGCCAAGGCCAGCCTGGTGGCGCCCGAGCAGTACCCGGAGCTGGCCGGCAAGGCGGACCGGCAGCCACCGGTGGATCCGGCCACGATGGCGGCGGTCTACGCGGCGTACGAGGAGGTGAAGCGGCGGGCCGGGGCGCTGGACTTCGAGGACCTGCTGCTGATCACCGCCGCCGCGATCGAGGACCACCGGGACGTGGCCGAGGAGATCCGCGCGCGGTACCGGCATTTCGTGGTGGACGAGTACCAGGACGTGAACCCGCTGCAACAGCGGCTGCTGTCGGCCTGGCTCGGCGGGCGGGACGACATCTGCGTGGTGGGCGACGCCAACCAGACGATCTACTCCTTCACCGGCGCCACCCCGGCGTACCTGCTCGACTTCCGGCGGCGCTACCCCGGCGCGGTGGTGGTCCGGCTGGAGCGCGACTACCGGTCCACGCCGCAGGTGGTGGAGCTGGCGAACCGGCTCATCGCGGGGGCGCGCGGTCCGGGCGCTGGGGCGCGGCTGCGGCTGGTGGGGCAGCGGGCGGGCGGGCCGGAGCCGACCTTCGTGGAGTACGACGACGAGCCGGCCGAGGCGGCGGCGGTGGCGGCCGAGTGCGCGCGGCTGGTCGGCGGTGGCATGCCGCCGGCCGAGATCGCCGTCCTGCTCCGGGTCAACGCGCAGTCGGAGCTGTACGAGGCGGCGCTGACCGCCGTCGGTGTGCCGTACGTCCTCCGGGGTGCCGAGCGGTTCTTCGAACGGCCCGAGGTGCGGCAGGCGATCCTGCTGCTGCGCGCCGCCGCCCGCTCTCCCGCTGATGCCGAGCCGGGCGAGTCGCTGGTCGGCGCGATCGGGGATGTCCTGTCCGGGGCCGGCTGGAACCCGTCCGCGCCGCCGGCCGGAGGTGCCGCCCGCGAACGCTGGGAGTCGCTGGCCGCCCTCACCCAACTCGCCGCGGAGCTGCCGCCGTCCGCCGCTCTCGCCGATTTCGTCGCCGAACTCGAGAGCCGGGCCGCCGCGCAACACGTACCAACCCTCCAGGGGGTGACCCTCGCCTCACTGCACGCGGCGAAGGGCCTTGAATGGGATGCCGTCTTCTGCGTCGGCCTCACCGAGGGCACCCTCCCCATCCAGCACGCCAGCACCGACGAACAGATCGAGGAAGAGCGCAGACTCCTGTACGTCGGGGTGACGCGGGCGCGCGAGCGGCTGACCCTGTCCTGGGCGCTGTCGCGTGCCGCCGGCGGGCGGCGTACCCGGCGGCGCAGCCGGTTCCTGCAGGCGCTGCACCCCGAGGCCGAGCGGCCCGCCCGCGCCGCGACCCGTACCCGCTCCTCGGTGACGACCTGTACCGAGTGCGGCGCGCCGCTGCGCAAGGGAGCCGAGCGTGCGCTGGGCCGCTGCGCCGACTGCCCCGGCGAGGTCGACATCGCCCTCCTCGAACGCCTCCGCACCTGGCGGGCCGAGCGGGCCGCCGACCAGAAGGTCCCCGCCTACACCGTCTTCACCGACGCGACCCTGCTGGCGATCGCCGAGGCCCAGCCCGACGGCGTACCCGACCTGGTCCGCCTCCCCGGCATCGGCCAACGCAAACTCGACCTCTACGGCCCCGAGGTCCTCTCCATCATCGCCACCCACCGCCCCGCCTGACCGCCCTCTGCATCGATCACCCACCGCCTCACGACCCGCGGCCGGGCGCCTAGATCACGGCCGTTCCCTGGTCATGGCCACCTGATCGCCTCCGCTGGGCTGCCCACCGCCCCGCCGCATTGATCACGGTCAGTTCTCCTGGTTGGGGCGAGTTCGGGAAGTCGTTCCCGTGTCGCGCCGTTCGCTGTTAGCGTGTGCGCAGGGTCGCCATCCGGTGGGCGACGAGCCGCTGCCGGACAGTGATCAATCCGCCTGCCTAGGCCGCAAGATTTCTCGGCCCACGCCTTGCCTTGCCCCTTCGGGAAGGCTCTTCCGCGGATTCCCGTAAAAGGGTTTGCCCCCACCCCACTGCCGGCTTACGCTGCGATCACGCCCGGCGCAGAAGAGCGCTGGCATGACGCCAGGGAGGAGGTGCCCGATGTACGAGATGAAGATCAGCGACCTCGCTTGCGCGGGCCCCGACGCCCTGATGATCAAGCTGGCGGCCGGCAATGTCCAGCACAAGGGGATCGCTGTGTCCACCGACCAGCTCCCGGGCACCGCCATGTTCGGCACGCAGCCGTTCACAGGGATCGGCAGCTGGCCGAGCGGCCTGATCGGCGAGGGGACCACTGTGTCCGCCCTTGGCGCGAACAGCGTCAAGACCGTCGTCCGCGTGCGGCCGCAGGCAGATGCCCACGTCCCGGGTTCTCCGCCTCGAGGTGCACCAGTCTGATCTGGTATCAGACCGGCTCACTTCGAGGCCGCGGAACCCGCACCAGGGGTCCGCGGCCTCTTTAGTTTTCCGCCCACCGAGCAGAAGAAGAACTCTTACCGGAGGTGAACACCGGTGACCCTCGCACCCGAGGTGACCGAGCCGTACTCCTTCGGGGTCCCCACCCTCGACCGGATCGAGGGCGCGACCCAAGGCTGGGAGATTCCCTGCCGGGTCTACGACCCCGAGCTGTGGTTCGCCGAGCGACCGGCTGACCTGGAGCTGGCGAAGAGCTACTGCCTGACCTGCCCCGTGCGGCAGGCGTGCCTGTCCGGCGCGCTTGCCCGGCGCGAGCCCTGGGGCGTGTGGGGTGGCGAGATCTTCGAGCGTGGAGCTGTGATCGCCCGCAAGCGGCCGCGTGGCCGCCCGCGCAAGGAGGTCGCGGCATGACTCACCCGTCCAGCCCGTTGGCCACGGTCCTCAGCGGACCCGGCCGGAGCGCACTACCCAACGCAGAAAGCACCCCGATGACCAAGACTTCCGTCAGGAGCAATGCCATGTTGTTGATGCATGAAGAACTCGCCCGGGCACGAATGTCCGAGCGCCAGGAGGACGCGGAGAACTACCGCCGCTGTGCTCGCCTGGTGGCCGCCCGCCGCTGGCAGCGCAAGGCCGAGCGCGCCGCACAGCGCGCCCGGAACGCGCAGAACGCCGTCTGGTAGGCCGGGCACCCGCCAGCTCACCGGACGTCACTCCACTAGGACCCGCTACCAAGGGAAAACACCGCCCCGGCGCGAACCGCGCCGGGGCGGTCCCGTTCCTGCCATCGCCCCGGCTGCACCTGCCCGGCGGATGACCTGGGCCACCTCGCGGGCGTACAGTTGATCATGATCACGTGCGCTCAGTGTGCCCGTACCGCGGAGGAACCGCCCGCAACCTGGACGTGCCAGCGCTCCGAACGCGGTCAACAGTGGCTCTGCGAAAACTGCACCCGCGAAAACGTCCGCTCCATCGAAGGCCGCCTCGACGAAGCCTGGTGGTGATCCACACCCACCCGGCCACCCCTCACACCGCACCCAGCGCTAGACCGGCCAGTCTCGCCCGAGCCGACTGCCTTCGCCGGCCACCTGACAATGCCGACCGGCCGCCAACCCGCTGGCCCGACCCAGCGGGTCCGCGCGGGGCCCGCAGCCTGGTGCGCTGGCCGACTCATCCCAAATCTGCCGGCCAGATCTGGGGCGGGGTCCGGCGGGGTCTATTCGGCGAAGCCGGGTTGCCAGCGTTCGACGATTGCCCGGTACGGCGCTTCGGCGCCGAGCTGGCACAGGACTCCGATGGAGCCGAACGTGACGCGGTGGATGAGCAGGTAGGCGGGCGGGAGGTTCAACTGGCGGCCGATCTGGGCCGCCTCCGAGCGGATGTCGCCGATCCTGCTCGCCTCCTTGCGCAGCCATTCCCGGCTGAACCGGAAGCTCGGCGTCCGCAACGGCTCCAGCATCGGCCCGAAGTAGTCCAGGAGCCGCTCCGGCTCCAGCCGGATACTCGGTTTGATGAATCCTTCCTCGCGCAACTGCGCCAGCGCGTCATCAGCGTGCCCGTCCAGCGCCAGCCGCGTGATCCGCCCGAGCTGCGGCGGCAGCCCACCAGGCAACCGCGCCACCGCCCCGAAGTCGACCACCCCGAGCCGGTCGTCCGGCAGCAACCGGAAGTTGCCGGGGTGCGGATCGGCGTGCAGCAGCCGTGCCCGGGCCGGCGCGGAGAAGTGGAGCGTGGCGAGCAGGTACCCCGCGCGGTCCCGTTGCTCCTGCGTCCCGTTCGCGATGATCGCGGACATCGGCGTGCCCTCGATCCACTCGGACACCAGCACCCGCGGAGCACTCGCCACGACCCGGGGGACGGTGACCTCCGCATCGTCGGCGTACGCGGCGGCAAAGGCCCGCTGGGCATCGGCCTCCAGGCCGTAGTCCAACTCCTCGATGACCCGCGCGCGCAGCTCGGCGAGCAGCGGCTTCACATCCAGGCCCGGGCTGATCACCGCGAACATGCGGGCGAACCGGGACAGCTGGTTCAGGTCGGCGAGCAACGCCGGCCCCGCTCCCGGATACTGCACCTTGACCGCGACCGTACGCCCGTCGTGCCAGACCGCGCGGTGCACCTGCCCGATGCTCGCGGCGGCCGCCGGCCGGTCCTCGAACTCCTCGAACCGCCGCCGCCACGCCGTCCCCAACTGCTCGTCCAGCACCTGGTGCACGGTCCGCACCGGCATCGGCGGAGCGGCCTCCTGCAGCTTGGTCAGCGCCTCCCGGTACGGAGCGGCGACATCCTCGGGTAGCGCGGCCTCGAACACCGACAGCGCCTGGCCGAACTTCATCGCGCCGCCCTTGAGCTGCCCGAGCACCGCGAACAGTTGCTCGGCGGTGCGCTGCTGGAGCTCGGCCGCGACGACGTCGGCAGACTGCCCGGCGATGCGCCGGCCGAGCCCGACCGTGGCGCGTCCGGCCACACCCAACGGCAGCGAGGCGAGCTTGGCGGTGCGCGTCACGGCACGGCGCGGGATCTCTCCGCGCCGCGGCGGGGTGTCTGTCACCGGATCACCACCTCCAGGCCGGTGGCTCCTCGCCCGCCCACGATCCCGTACGGCCCAACCCACGTCCGGATCGCCGGCACGACCGGTCCGCTCGGCACTGCCCCTGCCGAACCGGACGCGTGGCGTCCAGGCGCACTGGCGGCTCTGCCGGTCCGCTCTGCCAACACGGCTCCATTCTGCCGTCCGCCGGTCGCTCGTGCAGACAGGTGGCGGGATGGAGTGCGGCGAAACCGTGACCTTCGTGGCGGACCGGGCGGCCATGTCATCCCTCAGCCCGCGATCTGCCGTGCGCCCGAGCCGGCCGCTCCGCACGAGCACGCCGGGTGCGCAGGCCAGATCCGGCGGCGTACCCAGGGGTCCGGCGGCCGGACCTCCAGCGTGGCGCCGATCGCTGCTGGACGACCGCCGTCCAGCAACTCCAGCACCTGCATCGCGGCCATCGAGGCGGCCAGGGTGGCCAGGACCACGTCCGCCGGCTCGTGCTGGCGCCGTACCGGCATGGCGAGCTGGGTGAGCACCGCGGGCCACTCCGGATCGCGGTCGGTGCGGCTGATGTCCGCGCAGGTCAGGCAGGCGGTCTGGCCGGGCAGCACGAGCGGACCGACGATGGCGGTGGACTCGCGGATCATGACCGGCAGGTACGGCAGACCCAACTGGTACAACCCGTCCCGGAGCGTCATCTCGACCGGGTCGATGCCGGCGAGCACGGCCATGTCGGGACGGTGGTCCGGGCGCAGCGGGCCGACCGACGCCTCCGGCGCCGCTCTGGCGATGGCGCGCGCGACCGCCTCGGCACGCGCACTGAACACATCGCTCGCCGCGATCCCGGCCGGGCCGGCATCGCAGGGCCGTGACTGCGCGCGGTCCACGATGGCCACGCTGCCGATACCGGCCGCCGCCAGCAGCGCGCCGACGGGCGCGCCGAGCCGTCCAGCTCCGTGCAGCACGACCGTCCGGGTGCGCCGCCGGCTCAGCGTGCTGGTCGCCCCGCGGCCGGGGTGGGTCAGGCCCACCGCGGCGTGGTCGGGCTGTAGGCGTTCGGCGGTGTCGGGGCTGCCGAGCCCGGTGATGTCCGCCTCGGCGCCGTCCACGACGTACCCGCGGCGGCGTAACAGGGCGATGGTCTGGGCGACCACTGCGCGGTCGGCGCCTGCCTCACCGGCCGCGGCCAGCACCTCCTCCTCGGAGCGGGTGCCATCGAGGCTGGTCAGAACCTGTGCGGTGGTCGCGTCGATGTTCTCCAGCACCACGCTCCGGTCTGGTTCGCGGCCGAGTTGGAGCGCCCGGCGCCCGCGCCACAACGGGCGCAGACCGGGTAGGAGCGCTGGACCTGTTGGCACCTGACACCCTCTCGTCTCACGGTTGCTGACGAAGGGCAGCGTGCCAGATTTCGCGAACTGGCCGCGTCGGTTGTCCACAGGCCGGAGGGTTGTCCACAGGCGGGAATTTGCGCCTTGCCGGGTCGGTCCGGCATGCGCGAGAACTCTGGGTATGCGCACAACAACTGGCTACGCAAGCAATGCCGACAACATCGGTCCGGCCAGCCCTGGTAGGGGCGGCAACACAGGAGCGATCCGGACAGCCGGATCACCCCTGTGTTGCCGTACGTACCTGTCAGGCCTTCCCGAGGATGCGGTTCATCTTCGTGCCGCACGCCGGGCACTGACCCTTGGCCATGCGGCGCCCGGAGTCGCTGGTGACGACTTCACCCTCAAAGTCGCGCTTCTCCTTGCACTTCACGCAGTAGCCGTTGTAGGTCTCGGCCACGTCGCCTCCTTGCCTCTCTCAAGTCCTGATCGCGCTCGCGGTCGGGACGGTCCGGGACACGGTACCCGCACTCGGTTAGCGGCCCGGCGCCACGCCCTTTCACCGGTGCGTCGCCGGCTCCGCTCACGGTTTGCGTGGGTCGTGCCGGTTGCCTGGCGCGGTGCGCCCCGGAAGGTGGCCCGACCGACTTCCACCTCGCCGGCATACCGCTCCGTCAGCGGCCGCGGGCTGGTGGCCCGGCGGCGCCGCCGATGCGCCCGCGGGCGGCCCGGAGTAGGGGTGCGGGCCCGACTGCCTGGCGCATCGGCCGAATGTCTACCCGTTTCGCGGTCATCGCTACCCTCCGGGTGGTTGAGCTCACCGCGCGCGGGACCGTCGGGGATCTGCTGCGCAGCCGCCCGCAGCGGTAGGTTCCGGCCCATGGACCCCCTGCTGATCGAGCGGCGCGACGACGGCGTCGTCCTGCTGACCCTCAACCTGCCCGACATCCGTAACGCGATGACCGAGGAGTTGACCGCGGCGTGGACCTCGACCATGGCGGGGTTGGCGGGCGACCGGGACGTGCGGTGCGTGGTGGTGACCGGCGCCGGCACGGCGTTCTGCTCCGGGGGCAACCTGTCGTGGATCGAGGACAGCAACGCCAACCGGGCGGTGAGCGCGCTGCGTGACCGGATGCTGCCGTTCTACCGAGCGTGGTTGTCCATCCGGGCGCTCGAGGTGCCGACCATCGCGGCGGTCAACGGGCACGCTGTCGGCGCGGGGCTCGCGCTGGCGCTCGCCTGCGACCTGCGGTACGCGACGCCGGAGGCGAAGCTGTCGGTGCCGTTCACCGCGCTCGGCATGCACCCGGGCATGGCCACCACCTGGCTGCTGCCCGAGGTGGTGGGCTTGGCGGTGGCGCGGGAGATGCTGCTGACCGGGCGGGTGCTCACCGGAGCCGAGGGCGTCGGCGTAGGTCTGATCAACCGGACCTTCCCGGCCGAATCGCTGCGCGAGGAGGTGCTGGCGATCGCGACCCAGGTGGCCGGCCGGGCGCCCGTGCCGACCAGGCTGACCAAGGTCGCGCTGTCCAGCGGCGGTCACGCGTCCTTCGATGCCGCGCTCGCCTGGGAGTCGCTTGCCCAACCCATCACCCAGGCCACCGACGACCTCCTGGAGGGCGTACGCGCGGCAAAGGAACGCCGCCAACCCCACTTCACCGGCCGCTGACCACCCACCACCAACTACAGCGCCAGCAGCCATTCCGCGCCGCCCGGCATCGCACCCGCCCGGCATCGCACCCGCCCGGCATCGCACGCATCGCGGCCAGCGGGCGTCGCGGCAGTTGGCGTCGTGGCCAGCTGAGGTGGTTGCTCGGGGCGGCGTCGTCGGCGCTGTTGATGAGTGATAGGGGTAGTGCCCTGTTTGGGTGAATTGTGTCGGGCTGGGGTGGGGGGAGGTGGGGTGGAGAAACACGTAGCCCCCGGGCTTTGGTGAGCCGTCCGCCTTCCCCTAACGAACGGTTCGCCTCCACTCGGGGGCTGCGCCGACAACGACGCTAGGGCCGGCGGGCGTCCTGGTCAACGCGCGTTGCGCACACCCTGTGCACAAACCTGTGGATGGTGTGGGGACGTACCGGTGTGTCGTTGTGGACGGAAGGGGGATGGCGTGTGGACCGGGGCGCCGAGAGCTGGCCGGGCCCGGCAGTGACGTGCAGAAACGTCATGCACCGGGTGTGGACAGCAGAAAGTTCGGGGGGTGGGTGGGTTAGCCTGCCTCAGTGGGGAGCCCGCCTCCGGTGAACCGGGTCGAGGTACGCCGCAGCGCCCGCCGGCGGCGCCAGGTGGCGGCGTACCGCGACGGCGACCGGGTCGTGGTCCTCATTCCGGCCAGGTTCAGCAAGGCGGAGGAAGCCAGCTGGGTGGCCGAGATGCTGGCCCGGCTCGATGCGCGGGAGGCGCGCCGGACCCGCGGCCCGCGCGCGTCGGACGCCGCCCTGCTCGCGCACGCCCGGAAGCTGTCCGCCGCCTACCTGGCGGGGCGGGCAGTGCCGGACAGCGTCCGGTGGGTGGACAACATGAGCACGCGGTGGGGCTCCTGCACACCGGCGGATCGAACGATCCGGGTATCGGCCCGGTTGCGCGGCATGCCGGGTTGGGTGCTCGACTACGTGCTGGTGCACGAGTTGGCCCACCTGCTCGTACCCGGGCACGGCACCGACTTCTGGAAGCTGGTCAACAGCTACCCGCGCACCGAGCGCGCCCGCGGCTACCTGGAGGGAGTCGCCGCCGCGGCCCACCTGGATGTGAGCGAGGATGACGCGGACCTGGACCACTGATGGCCTGTGGTCGGGGAGGGGGAGCTGGTGCGGGTTGCGGCCGTGGCGCTGTTCGGGACGGGCTACCGGGACGGGTGCCCGCCCGGGGTTGATCCGGTGCGGTTCGGGCGGGCGTTGATCGAGGACGTCGCCGATGTGCTGGCCAGCCTGTCGCAGGTGGACACCGCGCTCGTCGCGGATGAGTCCACAGTGGACGATGCGAAGGCCGTTGCCTGGCCGGGGATGGCCCTGGTGACAGCTGGCGGCCCCGCTGCGGCGTTCGAGGCGTTGGGTGGTCTCGGGTACCAGGAGGCGGCGCTGTTCGTGGCGGACGCTCCGGACCTGCCGGCATTGCTTGCCGCCAAGCCGTTCTCGGGACTGTCCACAGCGGACACCGCGGTGGTGCCCAGCCAGCCGGTGGGCCTGATCGCGCTGGCCAGCAGGATCCCGGCACCCGCCTGGTTACCGTCCACTGTGGACCTCGACACGCCGGATGCGCTCGAGTTGCTGCGCGCGGCGGCGCCGGCCCCCGGCGCGCTGGCGGTGGCGCCGAGCTGGCGCAGGCTCCGCGCGCCCGCGGACCTCTCCTCGCTGGATCCGGCACTGGAGGGCTGGGAGATGACCAGGTCGCTGCTGTCCGGTAGGTAGGCTCGCCGGGCGCGCGCCAAGAACGCGACCAGCACCCAGGAGGCCCCTCCCATGGACCCAGCACCGCGGTACGCGACCCACTCGGCGTACACGGACCCAGGCCCGTACGGGCAGCTCCTGGACGCGCTGCCGGACGGGACCAGGTCGCTCACCGACGCGGTACGCAACGTGGTCGTGCACTACCGCGCCTCGGGGATCGACTTCCCGCCCGACCGGCTGGAGGAGGTCAACCTCCGCTGGGCGGATGCGATGCTGGCCCGCGACCAGCAGCGAACCGGTACGCCGCTGGACACGCCGCGGCCCGCGGAGGAACGGCTGGTCGGCTGCTGCCGCGACTTCACGCTGCTCACCGTCGCCGGGCTGCGCCAGCGCGGTATCCCGGCCCGCAGCAGGGTGGGCTTCGCCGGCTACCTCGCGGAGGACCACCACTACGACCACGTGATCGCGGAGTACTGGGACGGCGACCGCTGGGTCTTCGCCGACGCGCAGCTCGACCCGGCGCAGGACTGGCCGTTCGACCCCGGCGACATCCCGCACCTGGTCGGCGCCAAGCCGGAGCAGCGCCCGCACCTGGAGACCGCGGCCCAGGTGTGGACCGCGTTCAGGCGCGGCGAGATCGACGAGAGCAGCTACGGCGTGGCGCCCGGTCACGACGCCTGCGGCGGCTGGTTCATCCGCAACCACGTCGTCATGGAGCTGGCGCACCGGATGCGCACCGAAATGCTCCTGTGGGACGGGTGGGGACCCATGTCGGAGACCCTGGACGGTGACCTGGAGCGCATCGACCGGATCGCCGCGCTGCTGCTGGCCGCCGACGCGGGCGACGAGGCCGCCGAGCGCGAGCTGACCGCCCGGTTCGACAGCGAGCCGGACCTGCGCCCCGGCGCCAGCATCATGTCGTTCAGCCCGGTCAGCGGCCCGCAGCAGGTGGATCTGACCAGGCACTGAGCCGGCCTGGCAGGTCAGGGCAGGTGATGGCGCACCCAGACGTTGGGCTCGACGTAGATCCCGAGGTCGCGCGGCACCGAGACCGTGACCGGGACCAGCGCGCCCGGCACCACCACCTCGCCCGAGATGTCGAACGGCAGACCGGTCCAGGAGCGCCACTCCGGCAGCGACCCGGTGATCGTCATCGACAGCGGGCAGACCCGGACGATCCGCCCGCCGGCCCGTACGTGCACGCGCAGCCACGGATCGACCGGCAGCCCGTCGGCTCGCACCTGGTGGACGTACTCCTCCATCGGGACCAGCGGCGCCGACGCCTTCTGGCTCGGCCGTACCGGCGCGAACAGGTCGGTCAACCCCATCTCGGCCACGGCCTCCCGCAGGGCCCGCAGCAGTACGCCGGACAGGCCCTGGCCGCGCAGTTCGGGGCGCACGCTGATCTCCAGCGCGGACACCGCCGTCGGTGTGACCGTGCCTACCGCGCGGAGCAGCACCTCGTCCCAGCCGCGCGCCGGCAGCGACTCCTCCCGCCCGTCCCAGTCGAATCCAGCGGCGTGCGCCTTACCCACGCAGCGCGCGGAGTCGTCCAGTAGCAGCAACTGCAACCGGGCGTACCGCTGCGAGATGGGTCCGAGCAGGCTGCCAACCGGGTCCTCGAGCATGAACGGCGGCCAGCCGTCAGCGAAGGTCCACAGCTCGCCGGCAAGATCCGGGCGGTCGGCCACCGACACCACGCGCATCGCGCCAGTGTCGGGGCCGGCCCGTTACCCGATCAACTACCGCTCAGCTCGGGGAAGTCGTCCGGACCGGATTCGGTGCGCGCGGCGAAACCGTCCGGGTCGTCCAGGTCGGTCGCGTCCGGCAGCAGGTCGGGGTGACCCCAGATCGCGTCCCGGCCCTCCACGCCGCGCCGCTCGGCCAGCACCTGCCACAGCCGGGCGGCGTCCCGCAACCGGCGCGGCCGCAACTCCAGCCCGACCAGCGTGGCGAAGGTCTGCTCGGCCGGCCCGCCGCTGGCGCGCCGCCGCCGCAGCGTCTCGCGCAGCGCGGCGGCCCCGGTCAGCCGGGCTCCCGCCGCCTCGTCCACGACCGCGTCGACCCAGCCCTCCACCAGCGCCAGTAGCGTCTCCAGCCGGGCCAGCGCGACCTGCTGCTCCGGCGTGGTCTGCGGCTCGAACATGCCGCCCTGCAACGCCTCCTGGAGACTTTCCGGGTTCATCGGGTCGATCCCGGACACGGCCTGCTCCAGGGCGGTGGTGTCCACGGTGATGCCCCGCGCGTACGCGTCGACGGTGTCCAGCAGCCGCTGCCGCAGCCACGGCACGTGCCCGAACAGCCGGTGGTGCGCGGCCTCGCGCAGCGCGAGGTACAACCGGACCTCGTCCTCGGGCAGCTCCAGGCCCTCGGTGAAGGCGGCCACGTTCACCGGCAGGAGCGCCGCGGCGCCGGTCGGCCCGAGCGGCAGCCCGATGTCGGTGCTGCTCAGCACCTCGCCGGCGAGCCCGGCCAGCGCCTGGCCGACCTGGGCGCCGAACATCATCCCGCCCATCGAGTTGAGCACGCCGATGAGCTGACCTGCCTGCGCCCTGGCCTCCTCGGGCAGCGCTCCACCCATCGCGCCCACCACGCGGGCGGCCACCGGATCGCACAGCGCCGTCCAGATCGGCAGCGTCCGCTCCACCCATTCCAGCCGCGTCCACGCCTGGGTGGTCCGTACCCCGGAGGGCAGGGTCGTGGTCGCGTCCAGCCACAGGTCGGCCAGCCGCAGCGCCTCGGTCACCTTCTGGTGCTCGGCCGGGGTGGCCCGTGTGGGCGTGCCCGCCAGTGCCTGGTCGGCCAGCTGCTTGGCCAGGTCCCAGTTGACCGGGCCGCCGGTGCCCTGCCCGGACAGCATCTGCTGCAGGTGCTGTCCCAGCATCGGGAACATCCCGAACAGGCTGCTCAGGTCCGGCTCGCCGCCGGGCTGGTCGCGCCGGTCGGGATCGCGGTCGGCGGGGCCGAAGCCGAACGGTACGTCGCTCATGCCGCCTCCGGTTCCTCGATGGCTCGCCGGTGGGATACCGGCGCTGGGCGCCTCATGCTGTCCACGGTAGTCCTGACGACTGAGCGGGCCACGGTGTGCCCGACGCGCTCCGCCGTGAGCGAACGCACCCCGGGCGGACCACAGCACCGGCAGGCAGCCGGCAGGCACCCGGCAGGCGCAGCCCGGTCGAGTGACGTACGGTGGAGGCTCAGCAGGAAACCTTCCCCAAGGGCCGCCCTATGTCGCCGTTGATCTGGATCGCGATGCCGCTCGGCGTCACGCTGATCGCCGCCCTGTGGGCCATGTGGATGTCCCGCGAGCGCGGCCCCGCGGACGCGACCGACACCGTGCAGGCACACCAGCGATTCGTCCAAACCCTGTCGAAAAACGTCAAGCCGCTCGATGGTCGCCACTGACCGCGTCATAGGCTGTCCGGCATGAATCGGCGCCTGCTCACGATGCTGGTTGGCGGGATACTCCTGCTTGTGCTGGGCGTTTTCGGCACCCAGCTGCCCGTCCCGTACGCGCAGCTGAGCCCTGGTCCCACGCTGGACACGCTCGGCGCGGTGGACAGCCAGGACATCATCAGCGTCTCCGGGCGTACGCCGAACAAGACCGCCGGCCACCTCAACCTGACCACCGTCTCGGTGACCGACAACCTCAACCTGCTCGACGCCCTGCGCGGCTGGATCGACGACGACACCTCGGTGGTGCCGCGGGCGGAGATCTTCCCGCCCGACAAGACTCCCGAGCAGGTCGACCAGGAGAACACGCAGGCGTTCACCGACTCCGAGAACGCCGCGGTCGTCGCCGCGCTGCACGAGCTGAACATGCCCGACCGCGTCGTGGTCACCTCCATCGCCGGCGACAACTCGCCGTCCAAGGGCAAGCTCAGGATCCGCGACGCGCTGGTGAGCGTCGACGGCGTCCAGGTCAAGGATCTGGACGGGCTGACCGCGCTGCTGACCGCGCGCGAGCCGGGCAAGAAGGTACGGGTCGTCTACCTGCGTGAGAACAAGGAGACCAGCACCGAGGTCACCCTCACAAAGGCCGCCAACCGGGGCGGCGGCGCGCTCGGCATCACCGTCGAGGTACGCCCGGTCGCGCCGTACGACATCGACATCAAGGTGGGCGAGGACATCGGCGGCCCGTCGGCGGGACTGATGTTCGCGCTGGGCATCCTGGAGAAGGTCGGCCCGGTCGAGCTCACCGCCGGCCGGTACATCGCGGGTACGGGCACCATCGACAACGACGGGACGGTCGGCCCGATCGGGGGTATCCCGCTCAAGATGATCGCGGCCAGGCACGTCGGCGCGGAGGTCTTCCTGGTCCCGGCGGACAACTGCCAGGAGGCCAAGGGCGACCACCCGGACGGGCTGATGCTGGTCAAGGTCACCTCGCTGCACCAGGCGCTGGAGGCGCTGGCGACCCTGCGCCGGGGTGGCTTCCCCGAGGGCTGCTGAGAATTTCCTGAATTCTCGTCAGCGTCAGGACTTTTGCGGGCGTCTTCCTCTGTGACAACACCGGTGGAGGGGCCGCATGGTTGGCAGGAACGAGGAGTTCGACGCCTTCGTCAGGGGGTGTTCGACAAGGCTGCTGCGTTCGGCGTGGCTGCTGGTGGCCGACCGGCCGGCCGCGGAGGATCTGCTGCAGGACGTGCTGGTGAAGGTCTACTTCGCCTGGGATCGCATCGAGACCAACCCCGAGGCGTACGCCCGGCAGGCGCTGGTCCGGCAGGCGATCAACCGGCACCGGTACCGCAAGCGGCGCCCTGAAACGCTGGAGTTGGCCAGGCTGAACCCGAGTACGCCGGACATCGCCGAGAGTGTCGCCCTGCAACGCAGCGTGGTTGCCGCGCTGCGGGACTTACCGCCCCGGCAGCGCGCCGCCGTGGTGCTGCGGTATTTCGAGGATCTGCCCGAGGCCGAGGCGGCGGCCGTGCTCGGCTGCTCCGGCGGCACCGTCCGCGCCCAGGCCTCCCGCGGCATCGCGAAGCTGCGCGGCGTACTGACCGGTGCCGAAGCCACCACCGAGCGTGCGCGGCCGCGGCGCAGGACCGCTGCGACAGCAACGGAGGTGGCCTGATGCTCGTCACGGATGACCAGGTACGCACCGCGCTCCAGGTCGCCACCGCGTCGCTCCAGCCCGCGCCCGCGCTCCTCCCGCAGGTCCACCAGCGCATCCGGCGTACGGCCATCCGCCGGCGGTGTGAACGGATCGGCGGCGCGAGCGTGGTGATCGCGCTGGCGGCCATCTCGGTCGCGGTGCTGCGGCCGCCGCACGTCCCCCAGGTGGCCGCCGCGGCCGCCCCGCTGCCGCAGCGCTACCAGGCCGTCCTGGACAGGCCCACCGGCGGCGACCTCGCCAGCGGTGCGGCCCGCACGAGCGTGCTCACCGCCTACTCGGCGTGGGTGGACGGACCGGCCGAGGCGAACTATGTGGACGGTCCCGGCGGCCGGCTTGCCGGTGAGCCCAACGTCGTCTGGATGGGCAGCACCCCGGCCGGCGCGGCGGCGATCACCGTGCAGGAGTTACAGCCGCCGACCGCATCCTCCGGCGCGGGCCCGGCGCAGACGACCGGCCTGTACGTGACCTATTTCGGCGCCGTCTCGACCGAGGGCTGGCATGTCGTCGGGGACGGCACGTTCGGCGCGGAGTGGCAGGACCTCGGCGGGGTGTTGATGGGCCCGGACCCGCAGGTGCTGGTGGCGCTGGATACCGGCGCCCCGATGCGGTACGCCACCATGGCGACGATCGAGCCGAACGGGTACGTCGAGCGCAACTTCCAGAGCGTGCCCTTCAGCGACGGCGCGGCGGTGATCCCGCTGCCGGCCGGGACCAAGCCCGACCAGGTGGTGGTGCAGCCCACCGACCGGTCGCAGCCCAACACCGTTGTCATGCGCCCGGCCGGCACCGGCCAGGACGGGCCCAGGACCACGCTGCCCTGGGAGGGGGCGTACTCGTTCACGCCCGGCGTGTCATCGCCGCCCGCGGACACCCTGGCGATGCGCTTCGAGGACGCGTTGCGGCGGGACGGCTTCACCGACCCCAACGGGACGACCGGGGCGCCGAGCGGCTGGTTCGCGTACGGGCTGCTGAGCGACGGCGCCGAGGTCGTGGTCGGGGAGTACCAGCTCGGCGACGGCGTGGCGCGGCTGTACGCGGTGGTCTTCGCGGGCGCGCGGTCCGAGGTGATCCCGGCCGGCCGGGCCGACCCGGCGGCGGCGCTGCCGGTGCGGGTCAACCTGGGCGCCGGGCGCGGCCGGGTGCTGGTCCGGGTCGGCGCCGCGATCTCGTGGCGGCGCGCCGACCGGACCGGGCCGCCCGACGGGACCGCCCGCGACACCGCGCTGCTGCCGGCCAGGATCGCGATGGCGGTGCTGGTCCGGGTCGGCAACGACGCGCCGCAGGCCCTCACCCTGCCGCCCGGCTGAGGCAGCAGCACTCACGGCTCTCCCCGCGCTGACGCGCGCCCACTTTCAGGAGGTTTGCCATGTGGCTGGCTCGCGCTCGCGTCCAGTTACCCCGCCCGGCGGTACGGGCGATCCTGGGCCTGTCCGCGGCCGCGCTGGTGCTGGTGGTGGCGCGCTGGCTGCGGCCCGTACGCCCGATCGACCTGAGCGTGTACCTGTCCGGTGCGCGGGCGCTGCTGCACGGTGCCGATGTGACCTCGGCCCATCCGGCCGACTCGCTGCTGCCGTTCACCTACCCGCCGTTCGCCGCGTTGCTGTTCGTACCGCTGCTCGCCCTGCCGACCCTGCGCGCCGCCTCGATGGTGATGACCGCGCTGAGCGTGACCGCGCTGCTGGTGGCGACCCGGACCTCGCTGGAGGCGGTACGCCCGGCCTGGTCGGCGCGCCGCTGCTGGCTGGTCGCGGTCCCGGTGGCCGCCGCCGCGGTGCCGCTGGACCCGCTGCTGGACACGGTGCAGCTCGGCCAGGTCAACCTCATCCTGCTGGCGATCCTGCTCACCGACCTGCTCGCGCCGCCGGACCGGCGGTTCCGCGGCGCGCTGGTGGGCCTGGCCACCGGCATCAAGCTGACCCCGGCGATCTTCATCGTGTTCCTGCTGGTCACCGGGCAGTGGCGGGCGGCGCGGACCGCCGTGGCCACCGGGCTCGGCACGGTCGCCGTCGGGCTGCTGCTGGCGCCCGCCTCGACGGTGAAGTTCTGGACGGTGCTGATCTTCGACCCCGGTCACGTCGGCGGCATCCCGTACGCGGGGAACCAGTCGCTGTACGGGCTGACGACCCGGATCGGGCACGGGGAGCACGCGCTGCGCTGGGTCTGGGTGATCGCGGTCGTCGCGGCGAGCGTGCTCGGCCTGACCGCGGCGCGCTGGGCGCATCAGGCCGGTCACCGGCTCGCCGCGGTGAGCCTGGTGGGGCTGACCGGCCTGCTCGACAGCCCCGTCTCGTGGAACCACCACTGGGTCTGGCTGGTCCCGGGCGTACTCGCCCTGTGGTCGGCCAGGTGGTGGCTGCCCACCGGGTTGGTGGTGCTGTCCGCCGCCGCGCCGATCTGGTGGGTGCCCCGCGGCGGCAACCGCGAGTACGACGAGCACGGCTGGCAGCTGCTCGCCGGCAACGCGTACGTCCTGGCCGGGGTCCTGACGCTCGTGCTGGCCGCGGCGTACCTGACCGCGCAGCGCAGGCGTACCGACCTGGCGGTGCCGCGTATCCCGGAGCGGGTCTCGGGTCCGGGCGGGTCGGTCGAGGGCGGGTCAGTCGAGGGTGGCGAGCAGGGCCTCGGACAGGTTCGGGGCCAGGTCGTCGCCGACCAGCAGTTCGTCCTCCGCCTCGTCCGGCCCGCGGAAACGGACGGCGGTGGCGCGTGAGCCGTCCCGCAGCACGGCGACCGCGACGCGGGCCTCCCGGCGGTCCGGGTGGGTGGCGGCGTACTGGAGCGCGTCCGCCTCCTCCGGCATGCCGGCCTCCGCCTCGGGCGGCAGCAGGACGACCTCGTGCACCAGGCAGCAGCCGCGTACCTCGGTGGGCCACATGATGTGCGCGAGCGCGTCGTCGAGCGGGCCCTCCGGCAGCGGCTCCTGCTCGATCGGGGTCAGCGCACCCTCCGGGAGCTGGTCGGTCGGCAGCCCGACCGATTTGGCGAAGTCCGGCTCGGCGCGGATCAGGTCGTTGGTCAGCACCAGCGCGAATATCTGCGGCGGCTGGTCCCAGCCACCGGCGGCGACGTGCCGCTCCACCTCGACCATGGCCTCGGTCAACGGGCCGCCGGCCGGCAACCCCTCGGGCGGCCGACCATCGCGCGGCCCGTCCGGCTCCGCCTGCTCTGGGCTTGACATGCGCACATCGTGGCACGCCACGAACCGGGTCGCGGCACGGGAACCCTGCAGGTCCCCGGTAAGTTCAGCATTCGTCCGCTGAACGTCCCGAGGAACGACTCCAGGAGTGACGTGCCGTGGCCATGCGGCCATCCCTGCCGGTGCCGACGATCTCCCGTCGCACCCGTTTGATACTTACCGCCGTCGCGGTCGTGATCGTGGCGCTGTCCGTCCTCGGCTCGCTGATGTCGCTGTACATCGACTGGCTGTGGTACGGCGAGGTCGGCTTCCGCAAGGTCTTCTCGACCGTGCTGTGGACGCGGATCCTGCTGTTCGCCCTGTTCGGCGTGCTGATGGCGGCCGTCGTCGGGTTCAACCTGGTGGCTGCCTACCGGTTGCGCCCGCCGTTCCGGCCCATGTCGGTCGAGCAACAGAACCTGGAGCGTTACCGGTCGGCCATCGAGCCGCGCCGGACGCTGCTGCTGGGCATCGCCATGGCGCTGCTCGGGCTGTTCGCCGGCATCACCGCCCAGGGCCAGTGGCGTACCTGGCTGCTGTTCTGGCACAGCACGCCGTTCGGGATCGTGGACCAGCAGTTCCACAAGGACATCTCGTTCTTCGCCTTCGGCTACCCGTTCTACCGCTTCCTGCTCGGCTTCGGCTTCGCCGCGGTGGTGTTCTCGCTGATCGGTGCGGTCGCGGTGCACTACCTGTTCGGCGGCCTGCGGTTGCAGACGCCGGGGGAGAAGGTCACCCCGGCCGCGCGCGTCCACCTTTCGGTGCTGCTGGGCGCGTTCGTCCTGCTCAAGGCGGTGGCGTACTTCCTGGACCGGTACGGGCTGGTCTTCTCTGACCGCGGCTCGATCACCGGCGCGTCGTACACCGATGTGAACGCGGTGCTGCCGGCGAAGACCATCCTGATGATCATCGCGATCATCTGCGCGGTGGCGTTCTTCGCGAACGTGGCGTTCCGCAACTTCCAGTTGCCGGCCATCGCGCTGGTGCTGCTGGTGCTGTCCAGCGTCATCATCGGCGGCGCGTACCCGGCGCTGATCCAGAACTTCCGGGTCAAGCCGAACGCGGACCGGCTGGAGAGCCAGTACATCGGGCGGAACATCGCGGCCACGCGGCAGGCGTACGGGCTGGAGAACATCGACTACAAGGACTACCCGGCCGTCACGTCCGCGGACAGCGCTGCCCAGGCCAAGATCCGCAACGACAAGGACACGGTGCCGAACGCCCGGCTGATGGACCCGAACGTCCTGGCGCCGACCTTCGACACCTTCCAGAAGATCCTGAACTTCTACAACTTCGCCGACAAGCTGGATATCGACCGGTACACGATCGACAACCAGGAGCGGGAGTACGTCGTCGGGGCGCGCGAACTCGACCCCACCCAGCTGTCCGGCAACCAGACGAACTGGATCAACCAGCACCTGGTCTACACGCACGGCAACGGGTTCGTGGCGGCGCCGACGAACCAGATCGCCAGCGGCGGGCAACCGCAGTTCGAGAATCCGACCACCTTCAAGGTCGACCAGCCGCGCATCTATTACGGCGAATTGTTCGGCGACACGTACTCGATCGTTGGTAAGGCCAATAACCAGACCGACCGCGAATTCGACTCGCTGCAGGAGAACCAGGACGTCAAGTACACCTACAGCGGCAGCGGCGGGGTGAACGTCGGCAACTTCTTCAACCGGCTGGTTTTCGCCTGGCACTACCGGGCGCAGCAGATCCTGTTCTCCAGCGCCATCGGCGGCGACTCGAAGATCATGTTCGTCCGCGACCCGCGGGACCGGGTGGAGAAGGCGGCGCCGTTCCTGACCGCCGACGGCGACCCGTACCCGGCCGTGGTGGACGGCAAGGTCGTGTGGATCGTCGACTGCTACACCACGCTGGACGGGTTCCCCTATTCCGAGCACACCCAGCTGGGCGAGGCGACCACCGACTCGCTGACCGGTACCGGGACGCGCGGGCAGGCGAACGAGCAGGTCAACTACATCCGCAACTCGGTGAAGGCCACGGTCGACGCGTACAACGGGACCGTGACGCTGTACCAGTTCGGCAAGACCGACCCGGTGCTGGAGTCGTGGAAGAAGGTGTTCCCCGGCGTGGTCAAGCCGGAGAGCGAGATCAGCACCTCGCTGCGCGAACACCTGCGTTACCCCGAGGACCTGTTCAAGGTGCAGCGCGACCTGATCACGAAGTACCACCTGGACGACCCGGTGCAGTTCTTCAACAACCAGGGTTTCTGGAACGTGCCGACCGACCCGACCCGGGACAGCACGCAGGCGCAGCCGCCGTACTACCTGATCGCCAAGACTCCGGGTCAGGAGAACGCGTCGTTCCAGCTCACCAGCGCGCTCAACCAGTTCCAGCGGCCGAACATGGCGGCGTACGTCTCGGTGTCCAGCGACCCGGACGACTACGGAAAGTTCCGGGTGTTGAAGTTGCCCAACAACACCTCAATTCTCGGCCCAACACAGGTGTTCTCCAGTTTCAACTCCAATGAGGAGATCAAGAAAGATATCTCGCTGCTGAACCAGAACGGGTCCAAGGTCGTCTTCGGCAACCTGCTGACGCTCCCGGTCGGCGACGGGCTCATGTACGTCATGCCCGTGTACGTCCAGGGCAGCGGCAACCCGTACCCGCTGCTGAGACGGGTGATCGTGTCCTTCGGCGACAAGGTGGCGTACACGCCGACGTTGCCCGAGGCGCTGGACAAGGTCTTCGGGCCCGGCAGCGGCGGTGGGGTCACCACACCACCGACCTCGACGCCGCCGAGTTCGACGCCGCCGTCCTCCACGCCACCCAGTTCCAGTCCACCGTCCTCCGGCAACCCGGCCGCGGTCGCGGCGGCGGTGGCGGCGATCCAGACGGCCCTGGACCACCTGAGGACCGCCCAGCAGAACGGCGACTTCGCCGGCATCGGCCAGGCACAACAGGAGTTGGCCAACGCGGTCGCCCAGTTCAGGGCGGCCACCGGGGGAGGTAGCCCCAGCAACACGCCGACCCCGACACCGACGGCCACCCGCTAGCCGCGTACGTCCGACCGCGTCCCGGAGTCGGGCATGGGGGCCGATTTGGCACCCAGACCCGACTCCGGGTACGGTGGAATCACCGACGCGGGGTGGAGCAGCTCGGTAGCTCGCTGGGCTCATAACCCAGAGGTCGCAGGTTCAAATCCTGCCCCCGCTACAAATGAAGTTGCAGGTCAGAGGCCCGGACGCCACCACGGCGACTGGGCTTCTTGATCGTTCGCTGCCAACTTCGGCGCCGGTGCCGGCGGAGGTCGTGGCCCACGCCACCGGCACAGCCAGCGCGACGATCGCTACCGCGCGGAGGGGTGAATCCCATCCGCACGGGATGCCTCCTTCCATCGCTGCCCGCTGTTCGGGTCGACGGCGAAACCGTGCGGCCACCCACGGGTTGCCGGCGAGCGGTGGATCTTGGCGGAGTTGGCGTCAGGTCGCCGGATCGTGGCGAGCCTGGGGGACGGGGACATGCGGCTGTGTACGAGGCTGTTGCCGGTCGTGGTGCTGGTGTGAATCTGGACAACATGGCAGACACCACGACGGTGCGGGCGTACCCGTTCGGTCCTATCCACGGCCTCGAGATCGACCCGGTGTACTTCTGGCTGCAGGAGCACGAGCCGCTGGCGCGGGTGCGGCTGCCCTACGGGGAGGAGGGCTGGCTGCTGACCCGCTACGACGACGTACGCATGGCGCTCGTCGACCCGCGGTTCAGCCTGGCCGAGGCGGTGGTGCGCGACGTGCCCCGGCTGACCCCGCAGCGGGTCGGCGCGATCCTGACCGACCAGGACCCGCCCGAGCACACCCGGCTGCGCCGGCTGGTCACCAAGGCGTTCACCGCGCGGCGAGTCGAGCAGTTACGCGGCCGGGCCGAGCAAATCACCCACGAACTGCTCGACGAGATGGTGCGGGCCGGTGCGCCGGCGGACCTGGTGCCGGCGGTGGCGGTACCGCTGCCGGGGCTGATGATCTGCGAGCTGATCGGGGTGCCCTACGCCGACCGCGACCAGTTCCGGGACTGGGTCGGGGCGTACATGTCGGTCACCGCGATGACCGTCGAGCAGCGCGGCGAGCACATCGCGCAGCTCGCCGCGTACCTGGGCACCCTCGCGGAGCAGCGCCGCCGGACGCCTACCGACGACCTGCTCGGCGCGCTCGTGGTCGCCCAGGAGGAGGGCGACCGGCTCTCCGCCGAGGAGGTCATCGAGCTGACCCTGGTGATCCTCGCCGCCGGGTACGAGTCCACGGCCAGCCAGATCGCCAACTTCACCTACGCACTGCTGGCCCACCCCGACCAGCTCGCCCTGCTGCGGTCCCGGCCCGAGCTGATGCCCGGCGCCGTCGAGGAGTTGATGCGCTGGACACCGCTGCTGGCCACCGCCGACACCCTGCCCCGGTACGCCACCGCCGACGTCGCGCTGTCCGGCGGCACCGTGCCGGCCGGCGACGCGGTCCTGCTCGCCAAGCACGCCGCCAACCGCGACCCCCGCAGGTTCGGCGACCCTGACCGCCTCGATATCACCCGCGACGCCGCCGGCCAACTCGGCTTCGGGCATGGCGCCCACCACTGCCTCGGCGCGCCGCTGGCCAACATGGACATCCAGACCGCCCTGACCGCACTGCTGGGCCGCTTACCCGACCTGCGGCTGGCGGTACCCGAGACCGACGTGCAATGGAAGACCGGCATGGCGGTACGCGGCCCGATCGCCCTCCCGATCACCTGGTGAGCCGGCAACTGATCTCCATTCCGTCGTCGACCGGGAAGGCGACACTGAGATACCCGTTGGCGGGGTCGCGGACGTAGCTGAGGTAGTCGGCCAGGGCCGGGAGGCTGATGTCGTCGGCGATGACCAGTGCGGCGTCGTCGAGTCGTGGTTCGAGCAGCCGGAGTACCGGTAGGCACAGGTCCTTCCAGCCGTCCAGCAGCACCAGGCCGATGGGTGCGGGGATGTCGGCCAGGGTGTCCAGGGCGTCCCCGGCGAGGATGGTCGCCCAGTCGCTGAGGCCGGCCTCGTCGAGGCTGGCCCGGGCGGCGGCGACCTTGGCCTGGTTCAGCTCGGTGCCGAACACCCGGCCGGCGCCGTTGTCGGCGAGCGCCGCGGCGAGGTACAGGGTGGAGATCCCGTAGGACGTGCCGAACTCCACGACCGTGGTGGGGCGGCTGGTCCGCACCAGCGTGTGGAGCAGGTCGCCGCCGCGCGCGGAGATGGGCAGGTAGAGGTCCTGCAGCGCGTCGGCCCGCTGCGCGGCGGAGGCCGACGTGGACGAGCCGGCGATCGGCGGCAGGGGACGGCCGTCGTCACGGGCCGCGGCGGCGAACAGGCGGTCGAGCACGGCGCGTACGGGTCGACTGTGCAGTGTGGTGGTCATGGCGCTACAGTAGACGCAACGTCGCGTCTTGCCTAGCTCTCACTACACTGGTCCGGCGAAGGAGGGCAGTCGTGCGACGCGATCCCCAGCACCACGGGAACCGGTACGGCCGCAGTGAAGCGGCCCGGCAGGCCGTCCTGGAAGCCGCCGACGACCTGCTGGTCGAGCGAGGATTCGCGGGCGTGACCGTCGAAGGCATCGCTGCTCGTGCCGGCGTCGCCAAGCAGACGATCTACCGGTGGTGGCCCTCCAAGGTCGACATCCTGATCGACGCCCTCGGCGACGACCTCGCCCAGCACCTGACCCCACCCGACCACGGCGACCTGGCCCTGGATCTGCGGGCTCACCTGCGCAACCTCGCGGAGTTCCTGACCCGCAACGACGCGGGCGTCGTGTTCCGCGCACTGGTCGGGCAGGCCCAGCACGACCCGCAGCTGGCCACCCGGCTACGCCAGGACCACCTCGGCCAGCAGCGCGCCCGCGACCTGCTGCCCCTACAGCGCGCCATCGAACGTGGCCAGCTCCCCGCCGATACCGACCTCGACCTGGCGGTGGATCAACTCGTCGGGCCCGTCCACTACCGGGTCCTCGTCACCGGCCAACCCGCGCCGCGCCGGTTCACCGACGGCATCGTCCGTCAGTTCCTCGCCCAGCACGGTCATCCGGCGCCGCCCGGCTGACCGGTACCGCGATCACCAGACGAACTGCTGGCGGCCGTCGAGGTCGTACGGGAGTTGATGGTCCCGGTCGCGACGGCGAGCTGATTGAAGGCACGATGCCCGGCGTACCACCGGATGGCTTCGGGTTCACCGCCGCCGGTTGCCTCAGCGCGGCGTCAGGACGGATGGATCTGCGGTACCAGCCGGAGTAGCGGTTTCCCGGTGCGCGGGTCGCTGGTGTGGACGGTGCCCTCTCTCGAAGCCAGCACCAGAATCGAGAGGTCGTCGGAGACCGCGAGCGTTGAGATGCGGCCGTCGTGGGTGCCGCAAATCCGCGGCGGACTGTCGGTGCACAGGTCCAGCAGCGCAATCTCGTCGTCCGCGGTCATGAAGATCACCTTCGGTGCTGATTCGCAATCCGCGACGACGACCGGCCAGGACGGCTTCCAGGGGACCGCGAGGCGCGATTTGACAAAGCTGCCGGCCATGTCGCGCCAGAAGTTCAGCTGGCAGCCGTCGTCCTTGTTCAGTTCCACCGTCACGAACGTCTCCTGGTCGACCGCGCAGCACTGGAGGAGGTCGCCGGTTTTGGTGGTGTATGGCGTCTGCTCACCCCG